>JADGMW010000139.1_pt1 | contig 51635 bp, 52 predicted proteins | sample 8641801 | NCBI WGS metagenome assembly JADGMW01 (sample SAMN16272018, study PRJNA661076) | feces metagenome | isolation source: fecal sample from diarrhoea affected cattle A | host: Bos taurus | place: South Africa: Lokaleng Village, Mahikeng | collected 2019-09
TGAATCACGGCAAACCCGATTTGGGAATCCAGTTTGTCAACAGGACCTAGTTCTTTGGGGCTGATTGTTGCGACCCTTCGATGGGCTTATACCACTGGCATCATTACGGTTTACCGCCAGCGTCATCCTGTTCACCAATGGAGGCTTCCATGACCACCAAGTTCACCCTTCCGCCCCTGCCCTACGCCTATGATGCGCTCGGCCCCTACATGTCCGCCGAAACGCTCGAGTTCCATCACGACAAGCACCATCAGGCTTATGTGACCAACGGCGAAAAGCTGCTTGAGGGTTCGGGTCTCGAAATCCTGCCGCTGGAAGACATCGTCAAGGAGAGCTTTGGCAAGAACGCCGGCCTCTTCAACAATGCCGGCCAGCACTACAACCACGTCCATTTCTGGAACTGGATGAAGCCCAATGGCGGCGGCACGTCCCTGCCGGGCAAGCTGGCTGCCAAGATCGACGAAGACCTCGGCGGTTTCGACAAGTTCCGCGCCGACTTCATCAATGCCGGCACCACCCAGTTCGGTTCGGGCTGGGCATGGCTCTCGCTCAACAACCAGAGCGGCAAGCTTGAAGTCACCAAGACCGCCAATGGCGAGTCGCCGCTGGTTCATGGCGGCAAGCCGCTGCTCGGCGTCGACGTCTGGGAGCACTCCTATTACATCGACTACCGCAACGCCCGTCCGAAATACCTCGAAGCCTGGTTCGACAATCTGGTGAACTGGGAACACGTCGAGCACATGTTCGAAGAAGCTTCGGCCTAAGATCGCGCCGCACGCTCCGCCCGGCACCTCCCCTTGAAAGGGGACGCTGGGAGGGGGCGACGTGAGCCACGATCCCGATCCATCGAACCCGCCGCCTCCAAACAGGTCGGCGGGTTTACTTTATCTCGGAATAGTTTGGCGGAAACGAACCGCTCTCTTCTCACCCCGGTTGGGCCGTGTTAACGAAACCTTTACCAACTAGGGGACTGATTTGACTCAAAGGCCGAAAACCGTCGCCATGCTGGCCGCAAATCCGGCCTTGTCGGCCGTATTGTCCATGGTCCTGGCCGGCGACTCGCGCCTGCGTATCCGGCCCTTCGAAAGCGAAGCCGAGCTCTTCGCCTATATGCGGATCGCTCCGCTCGATCTTCTGGTTGTCGATTTCGATCGCGAAGGACGCCCGGCCTATGAAATGGTTGAAGCCATCCGCCTCGACCCGAGCTTTATCTCGCGCGATCTGCCCGTCATTGCGCTCACCCGCGCCATCACCCCGCCGATGCGCCATCAGGCGATCAGCGCCGGCATCGATGAAGTGGTGGTCAAGCCGATGTCGCCGCGCCATCTCCTGCAGCGCGTTCAGGCCCGGCTGATCAATCGCAGCGTCGTCGGCGCTACCCTGGGCGGCTATCGCGGCCCCGACCGCCGCAATCGCGCCGCCCTGCCCGCGCCACAGCCGCACCCGGCCCGCCGCAATGGCGACAACGTCATCCCCCTCTTCCCCGACCGCCGCAAGCCTCGCCACCCCGGGCTCGAGCCGCTGGCCTGAGAAATCACCCCCTCCTGGCCTCCCCCTGATAGGGGGAGGGATCCACGCGTGGCTCTCCGGCCGCGGTGCAAACTCGATCTGTTCCTCCCCCTATCAGGGGGAGATTAGGTGGGGGTATCTCCTTCCCCCTACCGCTTCTGCTCGCCGACCCAGGCGACCTTGTTCCACAAATCCTCGACCGTCTCGGCAAACTGCAGATTCTTGTCGAACCCCGGCACCGAGTGGGACATCACATCCCCGGCAAAGCCGCGGACCACTTCAAAGGCGCGGTGCCGGTTGAGCATCACCACCGGCTTGGGCTTTGACAGCGCCCAGCAGGTAAAGAGCGCCGAGGTCGACGCCAGCGATCCCGGCAGCGCCACAAACATAGCGGACAGCTCTCCCATGCGGCGATAGCGATCGTCGCGCTCGGGCAGCACCGTGATCGGCACGCCGCTGAGTGCCGGGGGCAGCACAATGCTCTCGTCGGCCAGGATTTCCACCGCGCCACCCGCCGCCCGCGCCGCCGTCACCAGCGGCACCGGAATGACACCCTTTTCGGCCAGGCACACCAGCCTGGCGCCCCGGCGCGCAAACAGCGTGCCAACCTGGGTCATCAGGCTCGACCGTTCCGGATCGCCCGGCCCCTTGTCGGAGGCAAAAACACCAATGGTCGGGCCGGTCGAGCTGATACTGGTCATGGACTATCGCTTCCCCGAGAGGCCGCCGAGAATGCCCCGCACCAGTGCATTGCCGAGCTTATTGGCCACGGTGCGGGCGAAGGAATTGACCGCCGCCTCGGTTGGCGTCTGCCGCGTCGACGTACGCCGCGGCTGGTTGGCGCGCTGCAGGCGCTCCATTTCCTTGGCCCGCGCCTCGGCCGCCTTGCGGTCGGCTTCCTCAAGCTTGTTGCGCTCTTCCACCAGCTGACGCTCGCGCGCCCGCCGCTGCAGGATTTCAAACGCGGATTCGCGGTCAATCTCGGTATCGTAGAGCCCGCCGACAGGCGAATTGGCGACGATGGCCTCGCGCTCTGCCGGACCGATCGGACCGACCTGCGCCGACGGCGGACGGATCAGCGTGCGCCCGACCATCGAGGGGATGCCCTTGTCCTCCAGCACCGAAACCAGCGCCTCGCCGATCCCCATCTGGGTAATCACCTCGGCCGTCGAAAAGGCCGGATTGGGCCGGAACGTATCGGCCGCCACCTTCACAGCCTTCTGCTCGCGCGGCGTATAGGCGCGCAGCGCGTGCTGGACGCGATTGGAGAGCTGGGCCAGCACGCTTTCGGGAATATCGACCGGGTTCTGCGTCACGAAATAGACGCCGACACCCTTGGAGCGGATGAGTTTCACCACCTGCTCCACCTTGTCGATCAGCGCCTTGGGCGCGTCGTCAAAGAGCAGATGCGCCTCGTCAAAAAAGAACACCAGCTTGGGCTTGTCGAGGTCGCCCACTTCCGGCAGCTCCTCGAACAGCTCGGAGAGGAGCCACAGCAGGAAGGTCGAATAAAGCCGCGGCGACTGCATCAGCTGGTCGGCGGCCAGAATGGATACAAAGCCGCGCCCGTCCGTGTCGGTGCGCATGAGGTCAGCGATTTCGAGCGCGCGCTCACCGAAGAAATGATCGGCGCCCTGCGTTTCCAGCACCAGCAAGGCGCGCTGGATCGCGCCAATCGATGCCGTCGTCACATTGCCATAGCGTCCGGAAATTTCCTTGGCCCGCTCCTGCACATTGGTCAGCAGCGCCCGCAGATCCTTCAAATCGAGCAGCAGCAGGCCATCGTCATCGGCGACGCGGAAAGCGATATTGAGCACGCCTTCCTGGGTATCGTTGAGATCGAGGATGCGGCTCAGCAGCACCGGGCCCATTTCCGAGATCGTAGCGCGAACCGGATGGCCCTGCTTGCCGAACAAATCCCAGAACATCACCGGAAACACATCGTCGCGGAAATCGTCAAAGCCGATGACTTCGGCGCGCTCGCTCTGCCATTTCTGGGCCTGACCCATCTTGGAAATGCCCGAGAGGTCGCCCTTGATGTCCGACGCAAAGACCGGCACGCCCGCGGCAGCAAAGCCCTCGGCCAGCACCTGCAGTGTGACAGTCTTGCCGGTACCCGTCGCACCCGTGATCAGCCCGTGGCGATTGCCATATTTGAGGGCCAGATATTCCGGCCGGTCGCTCGTCCCGAGATAGATCTTGTCGTCGACGAGCATGAATATCACCTGTGTCAGTCTGCAATGGTGCCGCGTTTATAGCCGGGCAAGGGTGAAGCAAACAAGGCAAGCCCTGCAGGCAGCTGTTCACCAATGCACGCGCTTTTGCTCGCCGCCACCGCAGTTTGCCGCCACACTGTCTTTATGCGCAATCTCACCGCCCCCAATCGCCGCCTTTTTGTCGCCGGTCTTGCCGGGCTCGCCGCCAGCCTGCCCCTTGCCGCGCACGCCCAGACCGGCCTCGTCGGCGATGGCACCACCGACCAGACATCGGCGCTGCAGGCGGCCATCGACGGCGCCAACGGTCGTCTCACCCTGCCCGCCGGCCGGTTCCTTGTGTCGAGCCTGCGCCTCCCCAGCAATATCCTCATCGAAGGGGTTCCGGGCGCCACCTGGCTCATCACCTCGGGCGGCATGGCTGCCTCCGCCTCGGGCCAATCCGGCATCGTGCTGCGCGATATCGGCTTTACCGGCGACAGCGGCGACGCGCCGCTCCTCGGGTTTGAGGGCTCTACCGGCATCACCATCGAGCGCTGCCAGTTCCGCGACAGCCCGGCCATTGCGCTGGGCCTGCGCACCTCTGCCGCCACCATTCGCGACTGCGATTTCTCCGGCCATGGCGACGCCGCCATTCACTCCGTGGACAGTCTTGGTGTCATCGTCACCGGCAATTCAATCGAAAAATGCGGCAATGCGGGCGTGCGTATCTGGCGTTCCGAAAACGGTCCGGATGGCTCAATCGTCACGAATAATCGCATCCGCACCATAGACTGGCGTGGCGGCGGCAATGGCCAGAACGGCAATGGCATCAATGTCTATCTGGCCGATCAGGTGATCGTCGCCGACAACCACATCGCCGACTGCGCCTTCACCGCCGTGCGCCTCAACACCACACACAATTGCCAGGTCACGGGCAATCTCTGCTTCAACTCGGGTGAAGTGGCGATCTTTTCCGAGTTCGGCTTTTCCGGCTCGATCGTCTCGGACAATGTCATCGACGGCGCCGCCACCGGCATTGCCATCACCAATCTCGACACTGGCGGACAGATCGCCACCTGCGCCGGCAATATCGTGCGCAATATTTTCCCGCGCTCAGAGGTCAATCCGGACACCCGCCCGATCGGCATTCTGGTCGAAGCCGAAGTCGCGGTCACCGGTAATCTCGTTTCCAACAGCCCCGGCGCCGGCATCATCGGTGGCTGGGGCCCCTACCTCCGCAATGTCGCCTTGGCCGGCAATATCGTCGCCGACAGCGCCATCGGCATCGGCGTCAGCGTCGTGGAAGGCGTTGGGGCCGTCACCCTTTCCGGCAACCTCGTCTCCGGCGCCACCGAAGGCGACATCGTCGGCATGCGCTGGACCGAGATTTCCGAGCGGGATCTCATCGGGAATGCGAGCAGATATGGGCATGTGCGGGTGAACTGACCCGCACCCAACCTCCCCCTGATAGGGGGAGGAGCCCATCGTGGCCCTCGATCTTCGCCAAAACTCGATCCGTCCCTCCCCCTATCAGGGGGAGGCTAGGTGGGGGTAACTCTCCCCCTCACACCACCGCGCGCAATTCCCCGATCACTGCCTTGCGCACACTCTTCACATCCTGCCGCGCAAACTTCTCCAGCACCGCAATCTGCGCCGCATCCGGATCGGCATATTTCAGTAGCACTGCCGCGATCATCGCCTGGCTGGCCGCAATGTGCCCGTCATCGCATTTGAGCGCATAGCCCCAGCCCTTGTCGCGAATTGCGCCGCATTGCACGCCATCGGCGCCCACTTTCTGCATGACCCGCCCGCCAAAGGCCTCCATCACGACCGTATCGAAGTGGCCCGTCCCGGCCACGAGATGGGGATGGCTGGTCGCCGCATCAAACAGCGCCGTCGCCGCGGCCGCGTGTCCGGCATCGAGCCCCTTGCCCGAACTCATGCGCGCAAAACCGAGCGCCCAGGCCCGCAGCGGCGCCGCCCAGGTGGGGATGGAACAGCCATCGGTGCCGCACCGATCTTCCGTGAGGCTCTCGCCGATCACCGCCTCCACGCTCGCGCGCACCGCCCGCTGCACATCATGCTCGCGGCTGACATAATCCTTGGTCGGTACGCCCATGGCCAGCGCCACGCTCAACATGCCGGCATGCTTGCCCGAGCAATTATTGTGCAGCGCACTCGGCCCCTGCCCCGACACACGCACCGCCTCGCGCGCCTCGCCATTGGTCGGCATATGCGCGCCGCATTCGAGATCGGCCACGGAAAGCCCCATGCGATCGAGGAAATGGCTGACACCCGACACATGCGCTTCCTCGCCATGGTGCGAGGCGCAGGCCAGCGCCAGTTCTTCCCTCGTCTGGTGGAATTTCTCGATGGCGTGGCGGTCGAACATGGCCAGCGCCTGCATGGACTTGATCGCCGAGCGCGGAAACACCGGCCGCTCGATATCTCCAGCGGAGGCGATGATCTGCCCGTCCGCGTCCATCACCACAAAGGCGCCCCGGTGCCGGTTCTCCACCCAATTGCCGCGCACCACTTCAGCGAGAACGGGATTGGCATCCATGACAAAAAAACTCCGGTCCAGAACTGCTCTTGTGGAACAGCGCCAGACCGGAAAAGTCAATGCATGGGAGGAGGCAAGTCTGGCCGATCAGACGTCCCAGTCGGCCCCTGGGGTGAGGTAGCGCGCGTTGACCCAACCACGCGTATAATTGCCATCGACCAGGCACCAGTCGGCGCTGGCCTCGACTTCGATGCAGCGCTCGACCCAGACCTGCGCGCCCGGCTTGAGCGCGCCCACCTTCTGCGAATAGCTGGCGGGCCATTTGCGCACATTGAGCACGTCCCAGCGGGCGACATTGGACACGCGGGCCATCTGGTCGACGTCATATCCGGCGGCCGTGGCGGGCTGGATGGCAAAGGCGGCTGCGGCGGTGATGACAATCCCGCAAAGCCCTGCAACCAGCAATTTTTCCTGTGTCCTGTTCATGGCGTCGCCCCCCTCTGGAGATCGCTGTGGTGATCCCCACTCTAATGATCCGATTTGAACCCTTCCTGATCCGGGCGTTCAGAATGCGTTCATGCCGAACGCCCGGATCGGAAAGCTCAGTTAGCGTCCCGCTGATAGACATAGAGCACGACGCTGTTGCCGCCGCCGAAGCGCAGCGACACCACATCCTGCTCGTCATAACCACGCGCGGCCAATGCCCCCATCAGGGTGACGTTCTGCCCGATTGGGCCCCTCAAATGATTGACATTGCCGTTCACGAAGAGCGCGCCGTAAGCATTCTTGCCTGCAACACTGAGATCCTCGCAGACCGGGATCAGCGCCACGCGCTGGCCATTGATGGCGGCGATATCGGCATGGCGCACCGAGCGCATGTGCCCCATGTCATCTGCGCAATTGGTCTCTTGCGTCGGCATGATGCGCTGGTTCGGAAAATTGTTACCCGCAGCGCGCTGGGCGGCGCTCGGCAGGGTGGCAACGAGGCTGACAAGCCCGGCGCAGACGAAAAGTGCTAGTCCCTTGTTCATGGTCCATCTCCATTTCGCTGGCGTCCGCCCCTCGCGGCCGCCCCACCGACCTCCCCGGTCGGCCTTGAACGAGAGAATGGTGCCAGTGCTTTGAACTCCGCCTGAGGCCGGCGTTCATCTCCCGTTTAGCCGCTGCCGATTGGCAGAGGGGGCGAAGCGGCATAGTCTTGCGCCAGGGAGTGGCGGCAAATCCGCCTGCAAAATGAGGAGGTTCGGCTATGGCAAGGATTTTGGTGACCGGCGGCAGCGGCAAGCTGGGGCGGGCGGTCCTTCGCGACCTCGTCGCCCATGGCAATTCGGTTCTCAATCTCGACCAGGCGCCGCCTCAAGAGGCAATCTGCCCGAGCGTGAAGATCGACCTCTCCGATTTCGGCGAAGTCGCCGCCGCCGTCATGGGCGGGATCGACGAGCGCGGCGGTCCTTTCGATGCCGTGGTGCACCTTGCGGCAATTCCAGCGCCAGGCCTTGCCGCCAATGCCCGCACCTTCACCAACAATGTCTCGGCGACCTACAATATCTTCGAGGCCTGCCGCCTCGCCGGCATCAAGAACGTGGTCTTTGCCTCAAGCGAGACCGTGCTCGGCCTGCCCTTCGACACGCCCCCGCCCTATGCGCCCGTGGACGAAGAATATTTTCCCCGCCCCGAGAGCGCCTATTCGCTCGGAAAGCTCGTCGACGAAACCATGGCCGCCCAGTTCTGCCGCTGGGATCCGGAGCTGCGCATGGTTGGCCTGCGCTTTTCCAACGTCATGTATCCCGAAGACTACGCGGCCTTCCCCAAGTTCGACAGCGATCCCAATGCCCGCAAGTGGAACCTCTGGGGCTATATCGACGCCCGCGACGGCGCCCAGGCCGTGCGCCGCGCCATCCTCGCTGATTTCAAGGGTTTTGAGGCCTTCATCATCGCCAATGCCGACTCGGTCATGAGCCGCTCGAGCGCCTCTCTCCTCGCCGAAGTCTTTCCCGGCGTCGAGCAGAAGGGCAATATCTCGACCAACTCCACCCTGCTCTCGGTCGAAAAAGCCAAGCGCATGCTGGGCTATTCGCCCCAATATAGCTGGCGCCATCAATAAGTCCGGCGAATCTGTCGCAGCCTTTTGCCATAAGGTCTTATTGCCATCGGGGGGCCGGGTCACACACTCTGTCCCCCTGCCCATTTCATCGGGCACTTAGGACCAGACCATGCCGCGCCTCACGTTGACAGAGCACCCCTATCGCCAGGCCATCATGGACGAGGTCCATGCACGCCCCATCGATATCATCGCCGGCCCGAGCCGCCTGCGACGGCTGGTCTTTGTCATGCCGTCCGTTTCGGGCGCGATGATGCGCGTCTTCGATGCATTCACCGCCTTCTGCTGCGAGGCCGGCCACCCCGCGCCCAGCGCCACAACACGCCAGCACAGTTTCAATACCGCGGCGCACCACGTCACCTGGGAATTCCATACCGAATTCATCACCATCACCTGGCGGAGCGATCTCGAGGATTGGGAAAACTGGCCCGACGACATTGGTCTGTCTGCCATTTCCGATGGCCTGCTGATCGGCGCCATGCGCATCGATGTCACCGACCAGCCGACGATCCCCGATGCCATGGTCCCGGGCTTTGATCTCGCCAGCCTCTGCCTGCCCGATATCGAAAGCGGCAATGCCCAGGTCGCCACCGACTTTGTTGCCGATGAAGACAGTTTTATTCGCTTCGAGCTCGCCGCCGGACGCCTGACCCAGCTGCGCCGTTCGATCGTGGTCCGCCGCCTCCTCGAGGTCGAGACCTATCGCACCATGGCCCTGCTCGGCCTTCCCCTCGCCCGGGAAACCGGGCCGGAGTTGCGCAGCATCGAGCTTGAACTGACCGCTCAGATCGAGAGCCTCTCGGAGGCGATCACGCCAAAGGACATTCAGGCAGCGCTCGACGCCCTGCACGCCCTTTCGGTGCGGTCGGGTCAGCTCTCGGAGCGGCTGGGCTATCGCTTTGCAGCAGGCCAGGCCTATGGCGACGTGCTGCGTCGGCGCCTGACCAATCTGCGTGAGAATTCGACGCCGCGCGGCTCGACGCTCACCCACTACATCGGCAATCGCGTTGATCCGGGGCTGGCCACCTGTGCCGCCATGGAAAAGCGCCTGCAGGTGGTCTCCGAAAAGATCGAGCGCGCCGTCGGCATGCTCAATGTCCGCATTGGCGTCGACATGCAGGTGCAGAACGCCAAACTGCTCGACAATATCGCCCGCACCGCCCGCAGCCAGTTCCTCCTGCAGCGTACTGTGGAGGGTCTGTCGACCATCGCCATCAGCTATTACCTGCTCGGGATCATCAGCTACGCGCTGGCCGGCCCTCTCGCCCAGCTCGACTGGGACAAGACCATGACCCTGTCCCTGGCCGCCCCCTTCGTCCTCGTCGCCGTCTGGGCCATGGTCCGCTACATCCGCAATTCCCACGACAAGCACTAGGCGACCCGTTCCGGCCACGCAGTTGCGTCCCTCCCCCTTCTCAGGGGGAGGTTAGGAGGGGGTTCCCTCACTTCATCCAGAACATCGGCACCAGATCCACCGACAGCGGCTCGTTCTTCTCGTTCGTCGCCATCACATCCGCCATATGTGCCCACCAGCGCTTCATCACCGCGGTCTGCGGCAGCGCGTCCATTGAGTGGTCGACCCGGCGCCACAAAACCCCAAAAAGAATATTCGTCTCCTCGTCGAGATGGATCGAATAATCCTTCACCCCCGCCTCGTGCAGCAGATCCACCAGCTCGGGGAAAATCTCGTCATGGCGCTTCTTGTATTCTTCCGCCATGCCCGGATTGAGCTTCATCTTGAAGGCGTGTTTCTCGTAATTGCCGTCTCTGATCATGCCGTGCGCTGCTTCCACATTTTGAAAAGGATCGGCAGCGCGATGACCACGATCAGCAGCGCCCCGATGAAAATCGACATCACAATCCCCGGCACGTTGAGCAGCCCCAGCCCGAAGGTGACGAGCCCCATGATCAGCGCGGCCAGCACCACCCCGATGATCGAGCCCGATCCACCCAGGATCGACACCCCGCCCAGCACCACCATGGTGATCACCTCGAGCTCAAACCCCTGCGCAATCGAGGGCCGGGTCGAGCCCAACCGCGCCGTCAGCAGCACAGCGGCGATCCCGCTCATGAGCCCCGTGAGGCAGAACAGCACGAATTTGATCCGGTCCACCCGCACGCCGGAAAACTGCGCCGCCGTCGCATTATTGCCGATGGCGAACACCCGTCGCCCGAAATTGGTATGCTGCAGCAGCACATAAAAGATCACCGCCGCGACCAGGAACAGCACCAGCTCGAACGAGATCACCCACCAGACATAGCCCTGCCCGAACCAGGAAAAACTCGCCGGATAGCCCTTAAAACTCTGGTCCCCGAGGATGATGTAAGCGATCCCGCGAAATAGGCTCATCGTGCCGATGGTGACGACGATGGACGGCAGTTTCAGCCCCGTCACCAGAAACCCGTTAAACGCCCCGCAGGCAATGCCGACCGCCACGCCCACCGCCACCAGCATGGGCGTATCCGCCCCAAACTGCAGCGCCAGCCCCATCAGCGTCGAGGCCAGCGCAATGATTGACGCCACCGAAAGATCAATCTCCCCGGTGATAATCACCAGCGCCATCGCCAGCGCAATGATCGCCTTTTCGGTGAAATTGAACGTCAGATCCGACAGGCTCCAGGCATTGAGGAAATAGGGCGAGGCAAAGGAATTGGCGACAAAGATCGCCACCGCCACCAGCACCAACAGGCTCTCCCAACTCAACACCGCCGCCCGAACGGGACTATCCAGCCGATCCGGCAGATGACGGGTGGGCGTGGTGTCAGTCATGCGGAAGCCCTCTTCAAAATCACCCGGCCCTTCCGCGTTTCCCCGCGCGCATTGAGCACCACCGCGATCAGGATCGCGGCCCCCGAGATCGCCATCTGCCAGAACGGGGAGACGCCGATCACCGGCAGCGCGTTGTTCACGACACCGAGGAACAGCGCCCCCAGAAGCGCCCCGGCCACCGTGCCGATGCCCCCGGCGATCGACACCCCGCCGATCACGCAGGCGGCGATAATGGTCAGCTCATAGCCACTCGCCACTTCCACCGAGGCGATCACATAGCGGGAAATCCAGAGATAGCCGCAGAGCCCGGAAATGGCCCCGGAGAGCACGAAGGCCCAGAATTTAGTCTGCCCCACATTGATGCCGGTATAGACCGAGGCCGTCGGATTGACGCCGATGGCGTAAAACGCCCGGCCCTGCGGCGTGCGCGTCATCAGCACAAAAACCAGCGCCGCCACCACAATGGCAAACCAACTCAAGATCGGCAGCCCCAGAAACGCCCCGCGCTGGAGCTGGATGAAATCCGGGCTCATCTGCGCCGCGTTGACCCAGGCCCCGCCCGAAATCACGAACACCAGTCCGCGAAAAATCGTGAGGGTCCCCAGCGTCACCACGATGGGCGGAATATCGAGCTTCCACACCAGCACGCCGTTGAACGCCCCCAGCCCCGCGCCAATTGCGATACTGGCCGCTATCAACAGCGGGATCGGGACCATCGGAAATGCCGCATTGGCCATGGCGACGATCATGCCGGTCAGCGCTAGGTTCGACGCCATGGACAGGTCAATGGAGCGGGTCAGAATGACCGCCATCTGCCCCAGCGCCAGCATCATCAGAATGGACGTGTCGTTGAAAATGGTCAGCAGATTGCCCGGCTGGGCAAAGCGCGGAAAGCGGATCGTCACCAGCACCAGCACGGCGAGAATGGCCAGCGCCAACCAGAGTTCGCGGGTTCTCAGAAGCCGGTTCATGCCGCGTCCTCCACAATGCCCGCGGCCAGCCGCACCAGCGTTTCCGGCGCAAGCCCGTCATTGACCAATGTGTCCACCACCAGCCCGTCGCGCATCACCACAATCCGGTCGCTCATACCCAGAATTTCGGGGAGTTCGGACGAGACCATGATGACGCTGAGCCCCTGCGCCACCAGTTCGCCCATGAATTCATGCACCGCCGCTTTCGAGCCGATATCAATCCCCTTGGTCGGCTCATCGAGAATGATCACTTTCGGCAGCGTTGCCAGCCACTTGGCGATAACCACCTTCTGCTGATTGCCCCCCGAAAGCGTCGACACATTCTGGCTGAGCGATGAGGCGCGCAGATCCAGCCGCCCCGTATAAGTGCGCGAAAGCTTGAACTCTTCCGCCATGCGCAGAAAGCCGGACCGGCTGGTCTTGCCAAGGCTGGGGAGCGAGACATTCTTGAAAATGGGCTCGCCGGTAATGACGCCCTGCTTGCCGCGCTCTTCGGGCACATAGACGATCCCGGCCTCCACCGCGTCGGCCGGGGATTTGGGCGCAATGGCCCTGCCCTCGAGCGTCATGCTGCCCGCCGAAACCGGCGTCATGCCGAACACGGCCTGCATCACCTCGGAGCGCCCCGCGCCAACGAGCCCGTAAAAACCCAGTATCTCGCCCTTGCGCACCGCAAAGGAGATATTCTCGAACTCGGTTGGATGGCCCAGCCCCTCGACCGCCAGCACGGGCTCCCCGATCGCGGTCTCACGCTTGGGAAAAATCTGGTCGACCGAGCGCCCCACCATCATGCGCACGATTTCGCCCTGGGGCGTGTCGGCGATCATCCCCTTACCCACCATTTCGCCATCGCGGAACACGGTGTAGCGGTCGGCGATGCGATAGATTTCATCGAATTTGTGGGAGATGAAGAGGATGGCCTTGCCGTCCTTTTTCAAGAGCTCGACGAGCACATAAAGCTCCTCGATTTCCTTCTGGCTGAGCGCCGCGGTCGGCTCATCCATGATGACCACCTGCGCATCAACGCTCAGCGCCCGCGCCACCGCCACGAGGTGCTTCTTGGCAATGCCCAGCTCCTTGAGCGGCATATCAGCATCAATCCCGGCCGCCATGGAATCGAGCGTCAGCTGCGCCTCGCGCCGCATCGTCTTCCAGTCGATCATCCCGAAGCGCGTCTTTGGCGCATGGCCGAGATAGATGTTTTCCGCCACGCTCAGATCATCGAACAGCACGGTTTCCTGATGGATCGCCGTAATCCCCGCCGCCGACGCCGAATGCGCTGTCGGCAGGCGCACCACTTTTCCGCCCACCCGGATTACGCCGGCGTCCGGCTGGTAGATGCCGGTCATCACTTTCACCAAGGTCGATTTTCCCGCGCCATTCTCCCCGATCAGCGCGGTTACCTGGCCGGGATAAAGCTCCAGCGCCACCTCATGCAGTGCCCGCACGCCGGGAAAGCTCTTGGATATGCCGGAAAGGGTGAGGATGGGTTCGGTCATGATGGAAGTGTCCTGGGGCGCACTGGGCGGCCAGTGCGCGCGATCCGGTCCCCTCCCCTTGGGGGAGAGGGTTAGGGTGAGGGGGCCTTTCCGCCTCGTGAAAAGGCCCCCTCACCCGACGCTACGCGTCGACCTCTCCCCCAAGGGAGAGGTGGTGGGGTGACGGGAGCCACGGAAATCCGCGGCCCCCACCTATCGCCCCCCGGCGATCAGTAGATCTTGGAGAACTCTTCGATATTGGACTTGTCGAACTGGAACGGCGCGGCCATGGCGGCGGCATTGGTGTCGTCCAGCGTCACTTCGCCCACCTTGCCGATGGAGAAGGTCGCGCCCGGAGCCGCTTCCTCGCCATCGACCAGCGCCTTGGCCAGGAACACGGCCGAATAGCCGAGGTCGATCGGGTTCCACAGCGCCACCGCCTGGCTCGCGCCATTGTCGATGAACTGCTTGAACTCGGACGGCAGCGCGAGCCCGGTGACATTGACCTTGCCGATGAGGTTCTGGTCGGTCACCACCTGCGCCGCGGCCACAACACCCACCGTGGTCGGAGCGATGATGGCCTTGAGATCAGGATAAGCTGCAATCAGCCCACGGGCCTCTTCGGTCGATTTCACGCTGTCGTCATCGCCATAGACGGTGGCGACGAGATTGATATTGGGGAATTTTTCCGGAATGACCGCCTTGGCGGCCTCGATCCAGGCATTCTGGTTGGTCGCGGTCGAAGCGGCCGAGAGAATGGCGACGTCGCCGCCCTCAGGCAGATAGTCCGCCGCCAGCTTGATGATGGTTTCGCCGATCAGATCGATATCGGACGGGTTGAGGTGGATCTGGCGACCGGCTTCGGCAACGCCACTATCAAACGACACCACCTTGATGCCGCGCTCCATGGCGCGCTGCAGCGCCGGCACCAGCGCGTCCGGGTCATTGGCCGAGATGGCAATGGCGTCGACCTGCTGGGCGATCAGCGAATTGACCACTTCGATCTGGGCTTCGGCGGTGGCCGTGGTCGGGCCGGTGTAGATCACTTCGATATCGCCGATTTCGGCTGCAGCTTCCTGGGCGCCCTTGTTGGCGGCGTCGAAAAAGCCATTACCCAACGATTTGACGACCAGCGCGATACGGGTCTGCGCCATGGCGGGCGTCGCCAGCAGCACGGCAGCCGTCGCGGTTGCGGCAAGCAGTTTCCAGACTTTCATTCTCGTTCCTCCCAAGAAAAATCAGATCAAAGTGTCGCCTCGGCCAGGTCTTCCTCCACCTCGGCCGCTGTCGTCGCGTCCGCCACGATAAGCCTCACACCTGCCGTCTCCAGCATCTGGCGGTCTTCGTCGCGGATACCGCTGTCTGTGATGACAGCGGAAATTCGGTCGAGCCCACACAGGATGAGGCTCGAGCGTCCCGAAAATTTGGTAGAATCGGCCAGGACGATCACCTCGTCGGCCTGCCCGATCAGCGCCAGTTCAGACTGCACGACCATGGGGTCGGCCTCCATCAGGCCATGCGGCCCGATCCCCTGGCAGCCGATAAACATGCGCTTGGCGTAAAAATGGCTCGCCACCACCCCGCCGAACGGCGAGAGGATGACGTTCTGCTCGCGATAGACGGTGCCCCCGGGGATCACCACCGAGCAGCGCGAATTGTGGATCAGGAATTCGGCAATGGCGAAGGAATTGGTGAAAACGCTGACCCGCTTGCCGGTGAGGAAATGCACCATCTGATAGGTCGTCGTGCCGCCATTGATGATGATCGGCTCGCCATCCCGGCACATCTCGGCAGCTGCGCGGGCAATTGCGCGCTTCTGCTTGATATTGAGCGTTTCATTGACGGAAAACGGCCGTCCCATCAGTTCGCCCTGGGCCGGCGGATTGATCGCCTCGGCCCCGCCGCGCACCCGCCGCAGCTTGCCCTGCACATCGAGCGCACCAATATCGCGCCGAATGGTTGCTTCGGACGAGCCAGTAATCTCGCACAATTCGGCGACGGTAATGACCGGCCGAGACTGTACCGCAGCGATAATGACCCGATGCCGTTCTGTTTCGTGCAAGCTAAAACTCCCTGACACTATTTGCTTCCATCAATCCCGAGCGGAGTCAATCGTGTTTCCACCATTTTCGGTCACCACCGATCAGAAGTGACGGCAAATGATCGTTTGTGATTGACACTGTGTATCGTTCTCTGGTTCTTTCGAGCCCATCTCGCCGCAGTTTCTGGGAGGAATTTCCATGTCCACCGCGCCCAAGCGCCTTGCCAATCTCTGGGATGATGCCAAGGCCGCATCCATGACCGAGCCGGAGCGTCTCGTCTACCGCTCGAACCTGCTCGGCTCGGACAAGCGGGTCACCAATTATGGTGGCGGCAACACCTCCTCGAAGATCTGGCAGAAGGATCCGCTGACCGGCCAGGACGTCGAAGTACTCTGGGTCAAGGGCTCGGGCGGCGACAATGCCTCGATCAAACTCGATGGCTTTGCCACGCTCTATATGGACAAGCTGAGGGCCCTCAAGGGCCTTTATCGCGGCGTCGAATTCGAAGACGAGATGGTGGGCTACCTCCCCCACGCCACCTTCAATCTTAATCCACGCGCCTCCTCCATCGACACCCCGCTCCATGCCTATGTGAACCGGCCCTATGTCGATCACATGCATCCGGACGCGATCATCGCCATTGCCGCCTCGAAGAATTCGCGCGAGCTGACCCAGCAGATTTTCGGCGACACCATCGGCTGGCTACCCTGGAAAAAGCCCGGTTTCGAACTGGGCCTGTGGCTCGAAAAATTCGCCCTCGAGAACCCCAGTGCCAAGGGCGCCATCCTCGAAAGCCACGGCCTCTTCACCTGGGGCGACACCCCCAAGGAATGCTACGAGACCACCATTGCCATCATCAATCAGGCCATCGAGTGGTTTGAGAAAGAGACCGAGGGCAAGACCATTTTCGGTGGCCAGGCTGTCTCCTCGCTCGACGCTAAGGCCCGCCGCGCCGTCGCCGCGCGCCTCATGCCAAAGATCCGCGGCTTCATCTCCGAAGACAGTTTTAAACTCGGCCATTTCGACGACAGCGCTGCCGTCCTCGAATTCGTCAATTCCAACAATCTCCGTCCGCTGGCGGCGCTGGGCACCTCCTGCCCCGACCATTTCCTGCGCACCAAGATCCGTCCGCTGGTCATCGACTTCGATCCCGCCAATCCGGACGTTGATGCCGTCATCGCCGGCCTCGACCAGCAGGTGGCCGATTATCGCGCCGACTACGCGGCCTATTACGACCGCTGCAAGCACGACAACTCCCCAGCCATCCGTGATCCCAATGCCGTGGTCTATCTGATCCCCGGCGTCGGCATGATCACCTTTGCCAAGGACAAGGCTACCGCCCGCATTTCCGGCGAGTTCTACGTCAACGCCATCAATGTGATGCGCGGCGCCTCAACCGTTTCGGAATATCAGGGCCTGCCCGAGCAGGAAGCCTTCGACATCGAATATTGGCTGCTTGAAGAAGCCAAGCTCCAGCGCATGCCCAAGCCGAAGTCGCTTGCCGGCAAAATTGCCATCGTCACCGGCGGCGCCGGCGGCATCGGCAAGGCGACCGCTGCCCGACTGCTGCGCGAAGGCGCCTGTGTCGTCCTCGCCGATATCGACGAGACCGCACTCGCCGCTGCCACGGAGGAGCTTGGCTCCGTCTTTGGCGCCGACTTCGTCCGGCCCGGAAAAATCAACGTCACCCAGGAAGAAACAGTCATTTCCGGCTTCGCCCATGCCGTGGTGGAATTTGGCGGGCTCGACATCCTGGTCTCCAACGCCGGCATCGCCTCTTCCGCACCGATCGAGGACACCTCGCTCGAATTGTGGAACAAGAACATGGACATCCTCTCCACCGGCTACTTCCTCGTGTCGCGCGAGGCGTTCCGCCTCTTCCGCCACCAGAAAATCGGCGGCAATGTCGTCTTCGTGGCCTCCAAGAATGGCCTTGCCGCTTCCCCCAACGCGTCAGCCTATTGCACCGCCAAGGCCGCCGAGATCCATCTCGCCCGGTGCTTGGCGCTCGAAGGCGCTGAAGCCCAGATCCGCGTCAACGTCGTCAATCCAGACGCCGTGCTGCGCGGTTCAAAGATCTGGGCCGGCGAATGGCTCGAGCAGCGTGCCTCGACCTACAAGACGGACAAGGACGGTCTCGAAGAAATGTACCGTCAGCGCTCCATGCTCAAGCGCTCGGTCTTCCCCGAGGACATCGCCGAAGCCATCTACTTCTTCGCATCCGAAGCGTCGGCAAAGTCCACCGGCAACATCCTCAACGTCGACGCCGGCAACGCCCAGTCGTTCCCGCGGTAGTTTTATTAGAAGAAAGGCCCCGTCTCGCGCTCCGCGCGATCTACCCTCTCCCTCAAGGGGGAGAGGGCGAGCACCGCGAATAGGGAGGCACCGAGCCTCCCTTCTCCCCTCGAGGGAGAAGGTGGCGCACAGCGCCGGATGAGGGGGACTTTGGTAGGCGCTGTCTCATCAGTCAGCCTCCCCCCTGTGGGGAGGGTCGGGGTGGGGGGTGAGAGCCACAATTTTCGGGGGAGGACCCACAAATGACCGAATACATCATCGACCTATCCACGCTCGAAGCTGAAAACGCCACGCGCGTCGATGATTTGCATGCCGACTACGACTCCCTTGGCGAGCGCCTCGACCGTCGCGGCGTCTCCATCGACGCGATCAAGGACAAGGTGGCAGCCTTCTCCGTCGCCGTCCCCTCCTGGGGCGTCGGCACGGGCGGCACGCGCTTTGCCAAGTTCCCCGGCAAGGGTGAGCCGCGCGATATCTTCGACAAGATCGAAGATTGCGCCGTCATCGCCCAGCTGACCCAGGCCACGCGCACCATCTCGCTGCATATCCCGTGGGACAAGGCCGATCCGAACCGCCTCAAGCAGGCCGCCAGCCGGTTCAACCTCGGTTTTGACGCGATGAACTCGAACACCTTCTCGGACGCCAAGGGGCAGTTGCTGAGCTACAAGTTCGGCTCACTCTCCGCCTATGACAAGGCGACCCGCAACCAGGCCATCGAGCACAATCTCGAATGTATCGAGATCGGCAAGACCATCGGTTCGAAGGCCCTCACCATCTGGATCGGCGACGGCTCCAACTTCCCCGGCCAGGTCAATTTCGCCGATCAGTTCGCCAATTATCTCGACTCGGCCAAAACCATCTACGCCGCCCTGCCCGACGACTGGCACGTCTATACCGAACACAAGATGTACGAGCCGGCTTTCTATTCGACGGTCGTGCAGGATTGGGGCACCAATTACATGATCGCCAAGGAGCTCGGCGACAAGGCGCTCTGCCTGGTTGACCTCGGCCACCATGCGCCCAACGTCAATATCGAGATGATCGTCTCGCGCCTTGCCCAGTTCGGCAAGCTCGGCGGCTTCCACTTCAACGACAGCAAATATGGCGACGACGATCTCGACGCCGGCTCGATCGATCCCTACCGCCTGTTCCTCGTTTTCAACGAGCTGGTCGACATCGAAAGTCGGGACGAGAATTTCCACCCGGCCCACATGCTCGACCAGAGCCACAATGTCACCGACCCGATCGAGTCGCTGATGCTGTCGGCCTCCGACGTTCAGCGCTCCTATGCACAGGCGCTGCTGGTCGATCGCGTTTCGCTTCTGGCCGCTCAAAATGCCAACGATGCGCTGGCCGCTACACAGGAACTGCGAAAAGCATTCCGCACCGATGTCGAGCCGATCCTCGCCATGGCGCGCCTCGAACAGGGTGGCGCCATCGACCCGCTCGCCACCTATCGCGCCTCGGGCTATCGCGCCAAGGTTGCCGACATCCGTCCTGCTATCGAGGGTGGCTCGGGCGGCATCGTCTGATCGACTTGAACACGAGTTTCCAGCGCTCCTCCCGAGCGACGGAGGAAAGGCCCGGTGGTTGCACCGGGCCTTTCACATGTCCAGTAGCGCGTTTCGCGTCCGGCGGCGCTCAACGCTAACAGTCTGCTAACCAACTCCCCGCTCTGCTCACCAGACGCGGACACTTGAGCTTTTGCCGCCATGACCTAAAAAGGGCCCATGTCGAAAACAACACCTGCCACCCTGGCTCTCGGCAAGGCCAATGTCGCCTTTACCCTCGCCACCTATGAGTACGACCCCAACGCCGAGCGCGTGGGGTTGCAAGCTGCTGAATCCATGGGGGTTTCGCCCGACCAGGTCTTCAAGACGCTGATGGCCGAGCTCGACGGCAAGCCGATCTGCGCCATCGTCCCCTCCGACGAGGAGGTGAATATGAAAAAGCTCGCAGCGGCGCTGGGCGGCAAGTCGGCCCATATGATGAAGCCCGCCGACGCCGAACGTCTCACGGGCTATAAAGTGGGCGGAATCAGTCCCTTGGGCCAGCGCAAGGCGGTGCCGACTGCCCTCGACGAACTCGCGACCCTGCACGAGGAAATCTTCATCAACGGCGGCCAGCGCGGTCTTCAGATCCGCATCCGTCCGGATGATCTCGTCGCCGCACTCAAGTGTACGCTGGCCGACCTCGTTCGATAACCAGGCCCCAGAAACGACAAAAGGCGCCCGGGTGGACGCCTTCATCGAACATTTCGTCGGCTTGCCTAGATATTAGGCAGTGTAGGTGCCGCGTGCGATCGAACGGATGTCGCTGCGAGTGATGCCGAGGTCGTTAAGCTGACGGCTGTCGAGCGAGTTGAGTTCACGCAGCGTGCGCTGGTAGCGAGCGAAATCGGCGATTTTCTTTGCGATGTTCATTTCAGTTCCCCTTCGTTTGATGACCTCTATGTAGACCAAGGTCGTAGTGATTAGTAGGTAGCCTTCCTGCACATCCGTTATGCACTCAGTGCAACTGAAAGAGGCATATGGTTCACAAGAGGTTCACGCCACGCATGGCGTAAACGCACAAAAAAGGGCCGAGCACGCGGCTCGACCCTTCTGTTTGCAGCTTTGAGCTATGCGTCAGTTGATGACGCGCGTCGGCTCCCTGCCCTCTTCGCGCGCAACCCGACGGTCCTCGCGCAACTCAAACCACATCGCGTTGAGGATGCCGAAGGCGCAAGCCAGGCTGACCCCGAGGATCCAAGCGAAATACCACATTGCCTTCTCCTTAATACGCGTTGGGGTTCTTGTTGAGGCTCTCGGTCGACACCGTGCCGCGCATCACCCGGAACACCCAGGCGGTGTAGAGCAGGATGATCGGCAGGAAGACGATCGTTGCCAGCAGCATGATGAACAGTGTCAGGTGGCTCGAGGAGGCATCCCAAAGCGTCAGCCCGGCTTCCGGCATGGTCGAGGACGGCAGGAAGAACGGGAAGATCGACAGGCCCGCCGTGGCGACAATGCCGAAGATGCCGGCACCGGCCGCCAGATAGGCGGTCCACTTCCAGCCCGAGCGCAGACCAAGCACGGCGACAACCATCCCAAGGAGGCCGATCACCGGCGCGGCGATCATCCAGGGATAGGTGGCGTAATTGCTCAGCCAACCGCCCTGCACCAGTTCCACGGTCTTTGACAGCGGATTGATCGGAGCATTCGGATCGATGACGCTGGTCACCACATAGCCGTTCATCGTCGAGACCCAGAAGCCGCCGAGGACAAAGAGCACGATGGTGGCAAGACCAGTCCAGGTACCGAAGCGACGGGCCCGCTCGGCCATCACGCCTTCGGTACGACCCACGATCAGCGTTGCGCCGAGCGTTGCGATCATGCCGACACTGACGAGGCCGGCCAGCAGGGCAAACGGCATCAGCAGCTGGAAGAAGTTGCCGGTGTAGAAGATGCGCATCGAGTTGTCGAAGTGGAACGGCGCACCCAGCAGCACATTGCCCACGGCGACGCCCATGATCAGCGAGGGCACAAAGCCGCCGACGAACAGGGCCCAGTCCCAGGTCTGGCGCCAGCGTGGATCATTGACCTTGCCGCGGAACTTGAAGCCCACGGGCCGCAGGATCAGCGCCAGGAGAATGACCATCATGGCGAGGTAGAAGCCGGAGAAGCTGACGGCATAAAGCGGTGGGAAGGCGGCAAAGATGGCGCCGCCGCCAAGGATCAACCAGACCTGGTTTCCTTCCCAGGTCGGGCCGACAAGGTTGAGCAGCACGCGCCGTTCGTCGTCAGTGCGGGCGACGAAAGGCAGAAGCGTTCCCACGCCGAGGTCGCGACCACCCATGATGGCGAAGCCGATCAGCAGGACGCCGAGCAGAAGCCACCAGATCAGCCGGAGCGTTTCATAGTCGAGGGGAATGGTGCTCACGATCCGAGCTCCTGGGTAGCAGGCGTTGCAGGAAGGGTGGCAATGACGAAGTCTTCGTCATCATCCCTGGAGGCAATCACAGTGTCCTTAGGACCGGCCTTGATCACCCGAACCATGAGGATGACCATGATGACGAACAGGACCGTGTAGAGGAGCACGAAGAAGCTCAGCGACAGGATCAGTTCGAGAACCGACAGGCTCGATGCCGCAAGGAAGGTCGGCAGCACGCCTTCCACCGCCCAGGGCTGTCGCCCGAACTCGGCGATGAACCAACCGGCTTCGATGGCGATCCATGGCGTCGGCAGGAGGAAGAAGGTGAACCACAGCAGCGGCTTGTTGGTGTCGATCCAGCCGCGCGAGGCGCGATAGAACCACAGGGCGAAGAAGGCGATATAGAAGAAGCCCAGACCCATCATGATGCGGAAGGTCCAGAACAGCGGCCAGACACCAGGGACAGTGTCGAGCGCCGCCTGGGCGATTTCCGCGTCAGTGGCGTTCTGCACGTCTTCGCGATAGCGCTTCAGGAGCAGGCCATAGCCAAGATCCTGCCAGACCTCATCGAACACGGCCCGCGCTTCGGCATTGCTGCCATCGGCACGGATCTGCTCGAGGGCCTCGTAGGCCACCATGCCGACGCGGATGCGATCTTCAGCACGCGCGACCAGCTCATTGATGCCCGGCAGCTCCTTGTCGAAAGAGCGCGTGGTGATCAGGCCACCAACCCACGGCACCGAGATGTTGAAGCCAGGCTCGCCGTTCTCGCCGGGGAAAGCCACGATGCTCCAGGGCGCCGGGGCCGCCTCGGTGTGATACATGGCCTCGAGGGCCGCGATCTTCATCTTCTGGTGTTCGGTCGCGACATAGCCGCTCTCGTCACCGAGCACGACAACCGACAGGGCCGATGCCAGACCGAAGCTGGCCGCAACCACGGCCGAGCGCTTGGCCAGCTCGATGTGCTTGCCCTTGGCGAGAAAGAACGCCGAAATCGCAAGGATGAATACAGCGCCGCAGAGGTAGCCGGCGCTCACCGTATGCACGAACTTTGCCTGTGCAACCGGGTTGAAGATCACCGCCATGAAGTCGGTGATTTCCATGCGCATCGTGTCGGGGTTGAACTTGGCGCCGACCGGGTTCTGCATCCAGCCATTGGCGACGAGGATCCAGAGCGCCGAGAAGTTTGCGCCCAGCGCCGTCAGCCAGGTCACCACCAGGTGGCCGACCTTGCTCAGCCTGTCCCAACCAAAGAAGAACAGACCGATGAAAGTCGCCTCGAGGAAGAACGCCATCAGGCCTTCGATGGCCAGGGGCGCGCCAAAAATGTCGCCGACATAGTGGCTATAGTAGCTCCAGTTCATGCCGAACTGGAATTCCATGACGATGCCGGTCGCAACGCCCATGGCGAAGTTGATGCCGAACAGCGTGCCCCAGAACAGGGTCGCTTTGCGCCAGATCTGGCGCCCGGTCATGACATAGACGCTTTCCATGATGGCCATCATGAAACTGAGGCCAAGCGTCAATGGCACGAAGATGAAATGGTACATCGCGGTGGCGGCAAATTGCCATCGCGATAGCTCGACGACAGTCATGTCGATCATGGTGCTCTTTGGCCCCTATGCTTTACCGATGGCCCCAGGCCACCCTTACTTGCCTATGCCACCTTGGGGCGGATTTGGCCTTGATCCAGATCAAGGACCCTTGCGTTCAAGCCGCATAAGGTGCCAATCGAGGCTGCCAACATTCTACGACCTTATATCCAGCAGATCATCACGCGTGACACCTGAAGAAAAAGCAGCCGGCAAAGCCCTCTCTCGCCTACAAAAGCACGGGGCGCAAACACTCTGGCTGGCGATCGCGGCCCCGCTTCTGGGCGGATTTCTCCTTGTGTGGCAGGCCTGGGAACTGGCCAGCGTGCTCGGCCGCGCCATTGAGGGCGGCGAAGCGCCGCAGGCTTTGCTCCCAGGAATCGGACTGGTACTGGCACTTTTGATCACGCGCGCGGGCCTGTCGGCTCTCGGCGACTGGCTCGGCTCGCTCGGCGCCGAAGCGATCAAGCTCAAACTGCGCGAACTTCTGTTCACCGGCCTCCTCTCGCGCTCGCCGCGGCAGGGCGATGCCGCCTCCTCTGGCGCCGCCACCGCCGCCATTGTCGATCAGGTCGAGGCGATTGACGCCTATTATGCGCGCTACCTGCCCGCCTCCGCGCAGGCCGCGCTGCTGCCGCTCGTCTTCGGCGCCATCATTCTCCCGCTCGATTGGGTCGCTGGCGTTCTCTTCATCGTCACCGCACCGCTGATTCCGCTGTTCATGGCACTCGTCGGCTGGGGCGCGCAAAAGGCCAGCGATCATCAGGCGCAGGCGCTGACCCGCCTCTCCGGCCGCTTCGGAGACCGCCTCCGGGGTCTTGTGACCCTAAAACTCTTCGGCCGCGCCGAGGCGGAGACCGAAGCCATCGTTGCCGCCAGCGACGCCCTGCGCCAGCGCACACTCAAAGTGCTGCGCATCGCCTTCCTCTCTTCGGCCGTGCTCGAATTCTTCGCCGCGCTTGGCGTCGCCGGCGTGGCGCTCTACCTCGGCCTCACCTTCATCGAATTCCTCAATCTCCGCTCCAGCCCGCTGAACCTGCACATCGCGGTGTTCCTGCTGCTGATGGCGCCCGAGGTCTATAATCCGCTGCGCCTCCTCGCCTCCCACTATCATGACCGTGCAGCCGCCAAGGCGGCCCACGTGGAGATCGAGCGCCAGCTCGGCGAACTGCCCGAAGCAGCGGCAAAGCTGTCGGATGTGGCGCCCCGCTCCGGCCCGGCCATAGCCATCGCCTTTGAAAATCTCTCCCTGCGCACGCCGGACCGGCAGAAAATCGTGCTGCATGATGTCGGCCTCGACATTGCCGCCGGCGCGCATGTGGCGCTGCTCGGCCCGAGCGGGGAGGGCAAGACGACGCTGCTCGAAGCCATCGCGGCTCTGCGCACCCATGACGGGCAGATCCGCCTTGAGGGCAAGCTGCTGGCCGACTGGCCTGAAGCGGATCTGCGCGCCCGCACCTTCCTGCTTACGCAGAAGCCGCGCCTTATCCACGCCAGCATTGCCGACAACATCGCGCTGGCCCGCCCCGGCGCCAGCCGCAGCGAAATCGAGCAGGCCGCTGAATTGGCGTTCGTCACGCCCTTTGCCGATGCCCTGGCTGACGGGCTCGATACAATGATCAGCGAAGACGGCCTCGGTCTCTCCGGCGGCCAGGCCCAGCGCGTGGCGCTCGCCCGCGTGTTCCTCCGCGATGCCGGGCTCATCCTGCTCGACGAGCCGACCGCCCATCTCGACCCGGCGCTCGAAGGCGAGATCATCGACAATATCATCGCCTATGCGCGCGGCCGGACCCTTGTGGTCTCCACCCATTCCGCCGCCGTCGCTGCCCGCCTCGACAAGGCATGGCGCATTGCCGGGGAAAGCCTCCTCCCCGTCGCCATTCCCGCCAAGAAGAAAGGCGCAGCATGAACGCGCTCGAAAAACTGGCCCCGCTCTTCCGCCGCCGCACCGGGGCCATGGCCCTCGCGCTGATCCTGGCGCTGATCACCCTCGCCTCGGGCGTTGCCCTCCTTGGCACCTCCGGCTGGTTCATTACCGCCACCGCGCTCACCAGCGCCGGTCTCGCCTTCAATCTCTTCGTGCCGTCTTCGTTGGTGCGCGCCTTCTCCTTCATCCGCATTCTCTCGCGCTATGGCGAGCGCCTCGTCGGCCACAATGCGACGCTGAAGCTGCTGTCCGATCTGCGCGGCTGGCTGTTCGCGGCGCTGTTCCCGCGCCTTCCCCTCAGCGATCGCTCGATCCGCCACGGCGATCTCGTCAGCCGCCTCACCGCTGACGTCGACGCGCTGGACACGGCCTTCCTCGTCGCCATCGGCCCGCTGCTCGGCGCCATCTTTGTCGGCATCGGCGTCACCGGTGTTCTCGCCTGGCTGCTGCCCGGCGCGGCAATCGTCTATGGTCTCGCCGTGCTGGGCGCCGTCCTTGTCGTCCCGGCATTGCTCGTCATTGCCGCCCGTTCCACCGGCCGCCAGGTCGTCGCCGCCTCGGCCGAAGCCCGGATCAGCGTCTATGACGCCGTCGCCGGCCACGCCGATCTCACCCTCCTTGGCGCCCTCGGCACCACCGTCGAGCGCTTTTCCAGCGCCATGTCGGATCTGCGCAAGCTCCGGCTCAACATGGTCGCGCTCACTGCCTGCGCCGGGTTCGCGGTGCAAGTCCTCGCCGCCATTGCGCTGATCGGCACGCTCTGGGCCGGTGTCACCGCCCATGCCGCCGGCACGCTCGATCCCGCGGTCATGGTGGCGCTGCTGCTCGCGGTTCTCGGCAGCTTTGAAGCCACCTCCGCCATCGTCCGCAGCGTCGGCAAGGCCGTCAGCGCCCTCGCCGCAGCCGAGCGCCTCAATGCCCTCGCCAGCCTGCCCGTGGCCGATGTCGAGCCTTCAGAACCCAAGGCGCTGACCTCGGACAATGCCATCGCCTTCAACAACGTCACCTTCGGCTATGTGCCCGAAGCGCCCGTCGTCTCCGGCGTATCGCTCTCTGTTGCCGCCGGAGAACGCGTCGCCGTCTCCGGCCCGAGCGGCGGTGGCAAGTCCACGCTGCTGCGGCTGCTGCTGCGCCTCCACCGCCCGCAATCGGGCGAGATCACCATCGGTGGCGTCTCCATCGCCGACATCGACAGCGCCCAGTTGCATGGGCGCATCTCCCTCCTCAGCCAGGACAGCCCCGTGTTCATCGACAGCGTGCGCAGCAATCTGCTCATCGCCCGGATCGACGCCACCGAGGATGAACTCTGGCAGGCTCTCGACGCCGCATGGCTGGGTGAATTCGTGCGCGCCCTGCCCAAGGGTCTCGATACGCCCGTCGGCGAAGCGGGCCGCACCCTCTCGGCCGGTCAGATGCGCCGGCTGTGCCTCGCGCGCACCCTGCTCTCAAACGCCCCGATCATTCTCCTGGACGAGCCGACCAACGCGCTCGATCGCGCCACCGAGATCGCGTTCTTCGAAACCCTGGCCGAAGCCACCAAGGGCAAGACCGTGCTGATGGTCACGCATGCCGCGATCCCCGAAGGGACCATGGACCGCATCGTTACCCTGCGCGACGGCCGGCTGGGCTAAGCCCTAGCCGCAGCGCAGGCGCAGCACCGTCAGATCGGGCACGGTGATGTTGCGATAGTTGACGATCTCGATGATCTTGTCGGCCTTGAGCTTGCTCATCTGCCGGCTCACCGTCTCGATGGTCAGCCCGAGGAAATCGGCGATATCAGCGCGGCTGAGGGGCAGGTCGAACGTTGTCGATCCCTCGTCTTCCTCGGGGTCGATATGGGTGGCGATGAGATAGAGGAAGCTCGCCACTTTTTCGGCGGCAGTCTTGCGGCCCAGCGTCACCATCCAGTCGCGCGCCTCATCGAGTTCCCTGAGCGCCTGCAGCATGATCCGATGCTCGAGCGGTCCGCTTTCCTGCACAAGGCTTTCCAGCGCCCCCTTGGGGATCATGCAGAGATCGACATCCGAGGCGCTTTCCGCGCTCACCCGGCTCTCACCCGCAAAGGGGCGACCGAGAAGATCGGGCGCAAACTGCAGGCCAACGACCTGCTGGCGACCGTCTTCGAGCACTTTGGTCAGCTTGATGACGCCGCGCAGCACATTGGCGTAAGCCGCAATCGGCATGGCATCGGCCAGCAATTCATGCCCGGCCTCATGATGAACGCGCCGGGTATGCTTGGAGAGTTTCACCAATTGCTCGGGGTTGAGTGCGCCGCACACGCCCCGGTGCCGTGCTTCGCAACTCTGGCAAAGTACTGGCATCTCAGAATTATGGATGTCCTTGCGCACAACCTGCATGGCAAAACTCCTTACTGGAGCAATCTAGGCAGGCGCGCGGCAAAAAGTGCAAGCCGCAATGTCGCTGTGCCAACTCGCCGCACGCAATTTCCCTGCTTGCCCCGGCCTTGACCTTACCATGATGGGAAGGTTTATATGAGGACGGAAGAGGATAAATCCATGATCAAACATGTCCACGCTTCCACCGCCCAACCGCTTGTTCTCGATATCGAGGGGATGAGCTGCGCCTCCTGCGTGGGGCGCGTCGAAAAGGCCCTGCTCAAGGTCCCGGGCGTCGAGACAGCCTCGGTCAATCTGGCGACGGAGCGCGCTACCATCGGCGCGAGCACGGCAACCCTCGCCGAGCTTATCCAGGCGGTGGAGAAAGTCGGATATTCTGCCGCCGCGCGTCCGGCCGAAGGCGCGGCGCATGATCATGCCCATCACCACGATGAAGACGCAGCCGAGCTCAAGCGCGATCTCGCAATCGCCGCTGTGCTCACCCTGCCGCTTTTCGTTCTTGAGATGGGTGGTCATCTCTATACGCCCTTCCATCACTGGCTGATGGGCGTCGTGCCGATGCAGTGGCTCTATATCGCCTACTTCGTGCTCGCCACTGCCGTCCTCTTCTGGCCCGGCCGCCGTTTCTTCAAAGTCGGCGTGCCGGCCCTGCTGCGCGGCGCACCCGAAATGAATGCGCTTGTCGCCCTGGGCGCCGGCGCCGCCTGGCTCTATTCCAGCGTGGTCACTTTCGCACCCCAGCTGGTCCCCAGCGAAACGCGCTTCGTCTATTTCGAAGCCGCCGCGGTCATCGTCACGCTGATCCTCGCCGGTCGTTGGCTCGAAGCCCTCGCCAAGGGCCGTACCGGTGAAGCCATCCAGCGCCTGGTGCGCGAACAGGCCAGAACCGCTTTCGTCGAGCGCGACGGACGGACAATGGAACTGGCGGTCGAGCAGGTCGCCGTCGGCGACGTCCTCGTCGTGCGCCCCGGAGAGAAGATCGCCGTCGACGGCGAGGTCATCGACGGGTCGAGCCATGTCGATGAAGCCATGATCTCGGGCGAGCCCCTGCCCGTCTCGAAATCGGCCGGCGATAGCGTCATCGGCGGCACGCTCAACACGTCCGGCAGTTTCCGCTTCCGCGCCACCAAGGTGGGCAGCGACACCATGCTCGCCCACATCATCCGCATGGTAGAAGAAGCCCAGGCCGGCAAGCTGCCGATCCAGGCCGTCGTCGACCGCATTACCCTGTGGTTCGTGCCCGCCGTCATGGCGCTGGCCGCCGTCACCTTCATCGTCTGGACCATCTGGGGCCCCGAGCCGTCCTTCACCTATGGCCTCGTCAACGCCGTCGCGGTGCTCATCATCGCCTGCCCCTGTGCCATGGGGCTGGCCACGCCGACCTCGATCATGGTCGGCACCGGCCGGGCAGCCGAGCTCGGCGTGCTGTTCCGCAAGGGTGAGGCGCTACAGCGCCTGCGGGACGCCGACGTCGTGGCCTTCGACAAGACCGGTACGCTCACACAAGGAAAGCCGGTCCTTTCCGATCTCATCGTGGCGGATGGATTTGACCGCAGCACAGTTCTCTCCCTCGTCGCTGCCGCCGAGAGCCGCTCCGAGCACCCGATCGCGCTGGCCATCGTTGCGGCCGCCGAAGCGGAAGGCCTCTCCATCCCACTAATCGACGATTTTGCCTCCGATCCCGGTCACGGCGTTACCGCCACGATTGCGGGCCAGAAGGTGGAAGTCGGTTCAGCACGCATGTTTGCCGAGCTCGATCTCTCGGCCTTCGTCACCACGCTCGAAGCGCTCGCCGATGATGGCAAGACGCCGGTTCTTGCTGCGATCGACGGGAAGATCGCCGCCGCCATCGTCGTCGCCGACGTGGTCCGCCCAACCAGCCAGGCGGTCATCGCCCAGCTCCATGCCATGGGTCTCAAGACCGCGATGATCTCCGGCGACAACCAGCGGACCGCCGCGGCCATTGCCCGCCAGCTCGGCATTGATGAAGTCCAGGCCGAGGTGCTCCCCGCCGACAAGGTCGCCGCCATCAAGGCGCTGCGCGCCGGTGGACGCGTCGTCGCCTATGTCGGCGATGGCATCAATGATGCACCGGCCCTCGCCGAAGCCGATATCGGCATTGCCGTCGGGACCGGCACCGATGCCGCAATCGAAAGCGCCGACGTTGTCCTGCTCGGCGGCGATCTCAAGGGCGTGCTCAATGCCCTTAAACTCAGCCGCGCCACCATCCGCAACATCTGGGAAAATCTCTTCTGGGCTTTTGGCTACAACGCGCTGCTCATTCCGGTTGCCGCCGGTGTGCTCTACCCGAGTTTCGGCCTCCTGCTCTCCCCCATGCTCGGTGCCGGCGCCATGGCGCTGTCCTCGGTCTTTGTGGTCAGCAATGCACAACGGTTGCGCGCAGTAAGAGGAGTGTCGCTATGAACATCGGACAGGCCTCGCAGGCTTCCGGCGTCTCGCCGAAAATGATCCGCTATTACGAGCAGATCGGGCTGATCCGCCCGGCCGACCGCACCGACAGCAATTACAGGGTCTACGGTGCCGACGAGGTCCATACGCTCCGCTTCATCCGCCGCGCCCGCACGCTGGGCTTTTCCACCGAGGAGACCAGCGCATTGCTTGCTCTCTGGCAGGACAAGTCCCGCGCCAGCGCCGAAGTGCAGACCATCGCCCAGACCCATATCGCCGCGCTCGAAACCAAGATCGCCGAACTGCAGTCCATGGTCGGCACACTCAAACACCTGGCCCATTGCTGCCACGGCGATGACCGCCCCGACTGCCCCATTCTCGATGACCTCGCCGGCATCGAAACTCCAAGCAAAGGACACTGAGAAATGACCGAAAAGACCAGCTTCACCGTCAACGACATGACCTGCGGCCATTGCGTCGGAACAGTCCGCAAGGCGCTGGCGAAGCGGCCTGAATTGGCCGCTTGACCTTGCCACGTGGGAAGGCCGCACATTCACTCGATCCCAAAAGGAGATCGATATGAAAGCCCCAATTGCTGCCTTCACCCTCGTCCTTCTCGCCAGTCCGGTGCTGGCCCAGGATCACTCCGGCCACACCCACGGTGCAGCCGGGAACAATGCCGCAAACTCCGCCTATCAGGATGCGAATGCGCGCATGCACGCCAATATGGCGGTCGAGCTTACGGGCGACGCCGAATTTGACTTCATCCAGGGCATGATTCCCCACCACCAGGGGGCGGTGGACATGGCCCGGATTGTTCTTGAACATGGCATGGACCCGGAAGTCCGGGCGCTGGCCGAGGCGGTCATTGCCGCTCAGGAGGAAGAGATCGCGTGGATGAAGGCCTGGCTCGCCAGGCGCGGCCGGTAAAGTGGTGCGCAGCTAGTTGTTGCCCGGTCGGCTCACCGAATTGCGCACGATGAGTTCGGCGCGCAGCAGCATTTCTCGCGATTTGGGCTCCTCGCCGGCCAGCATGGTCAGCAGCATTTCCATGGCAGCCTCGCCGATCCGGTGGCGAGGCTGTTTCATTGTCGTCAGCGATGGGCTGACGAAGCTGGCAAAGGAAATGTCGTCAAACCCCATCACCGAGAACTGGCGCGGCAAATCGTATTTCCGCGCATTGAGGGCGATGATGACACCGAGCGCTGTCGCGTCATTGACGCAGAAGAACGCCGTCGGCAGCGCGTCGCGCACGAACATCAGCTCGGCCGCCGCGCGACCACTCTCGGTCGTGCCATCGCCATCGATGATCAGGCGCGGATCGATCTCGATCCCCGCCCCTTCGAGTGCAGCCCGATAACCCGCCTCGCGCAGCCTGTTGATCTCGCGGCTGGCGGAGCGGCCGATGAAGCCCACTTTGCGATGCCCCTGCGAGATCAGATGCTCCGCCGCGATCCGCGCACCCTCGAAATTGTCGACGCCAACGAAGGGGATTTCCTGGCCAATCACAGGCTCGTTGACTGCCACCACCGGCGGCAGCCGCGTTTCGTCGCGATCCTGCCCGAAGCCGAAGGGCAGATGCCCGGTAAAGAGGATCAGCCCGTCGGCCTGGTTTGAGCTGATGAAGCGCAAATAGTCGGTTTCGCGGCTCGGATCGTTCTGCGTATTGCCGATCAGCACGCCATAGCCGCGCTTGCTGGCCTCGGTCTCGAGACCGACGAGAATGTTGGAGAAGTTCGGATCGCCGACATCGGGCGCGAGGATGAGGATCATATTGCTGCGGCGCATGCGCAGCGAACGGGCCATGGCATTGGTCGTATAGCCGGTGCGCGCGATGGCCTCGGTTACCCGTCGGCGCGTGGCATCGGCGACCTTGGTGGGTTCATTGATGGCGCGGCTGACCGTGGCGATCGACACCCCGGCCATCGCCGCAACGTCCTCGATTGTCGCCAGCTTTTGCTGCTGCACCTAGCCCGCTCCGCCCCTGTCGCGCAGCCAAAAGCCAAGCGCGCCTCTGCCTTTAGCAGATGCCATGGATTGCGCCATGGCCCTCCCCTGCCATCACCGGATATTCCGCACTGTAAACCTTTACACGATTGATGAAAACCTTTACATGAATGGTATTGGCAATGAACGAGTGTTCAAATTCGTCGTGCCTCCAGGGAGGACTGCACCATGTCTGAGGGGACGGGTGATACCGTGTCGCCGATCCTTTCGGCGCATCGGATTTCAAAATCGTTCGGTGAAATACCGGTGCTGTTCAGCATCGATTTCGACGTGCGCCCCGGTGAGGTCCACGCCATCATCGGCGAAAACGGCGCCGGCAAGTCTACCCTCATCAAGATTCTCTCCGGCCTTGAGCAGCCGACATCCGGCACCATCCATTATCGCGGCGAACAGGTCGTCCTGCCCCCCAATGGCGAGGCGGCGGCAATGGGCATCGTCGTCATCCATCAGGAACTGCTGCTCGCCGAGCATCTGACGGTCGCCGACTCCATCTTCCTCGGCCGGGAGCTACATTCGAACGGCTTCCTCAAGCTCAAGGAAATGCGTGACCGCGCCAGCGCCATCCTCGATACGCTGCACGTCCGCATCGATCCCGATGCCCGCATCCATACGCTGTCGGTCGCTGACAAGCAGATGGTCGAGATCGCCAAGGCGATCAGCCAGGATGCCCGCGTCATCATCATGGACGAGCCCACCGCCGTGCTCTCGGTGGCCGAAACCAGCACGCTGTTCGAGCAGATCAAGCGGCTGACCGCCCAGGGCGTTGCCATCATCTTCATTTCGCACAAGCTTGACGAGATCATGGAGCTGGCGGCACGGGTCACCGTATTGCGCGACGGCCAGCTGATCGCCACGCTTGGCACCGAGAACCTCACCCCCGATTCCATCGCGCAGATGATGGTCGGCCGCGAGCTCTCCAATCTCTATCCGCCCAAGCACGAGCCCGATGTCGACGCCGAGATCATGCTCTCGGTGCGAGACCTCGCCTCCCCCGGCATTTCGGGCATTTCCTTTGACCTACGCCGCGGCGAAATCCTCGGCTTTGCCGGCCTCATCGGTTCGGGCCGTACCGCCGTGGCCGAAACCATTGTCGGTCTCGTCAAGAAAACCGGCGGCGCTGTGACCCTGCGCGGCCAGGCCGTCGATTTCACCGACGTGTCGCAATCGGTCAATGCCGGCCTCGCCTATATGACCAAGGACCGAAAGGGCCGCGGGCTGCTGCTCAATGTCGGCCTCCAGCCGAACCTCACCCTGCTCACGCTCAAAAAGCACTTGAAGCGCGGCTTCCTCGACAATGGCAGCGAGCAGCAGGCGCTCGAGCGCGCCGTGCGCCGCTTCGACATCCGCGCCCGCGACGCCTCTGTTCCGGTGGGTAAACTCTCCGGCGGCAATCAGCAGAAGCTCATGCTCGGCAAGACCATGGAAAGCGAGCCGGACATCATCATCATGGATGAGCCGACGCGCGGCATCGATGTCGGCACCAAGCAGCAGATTTATCACATCATCGCGGCGCTGGCCGCCGAGGGGAAGGCGATCATCGTCATCTCCTCGGAAATGCAGGAAGTCATCGGCCTCAGCCACAAGGTCATGGTGATGCGCAATGGGCGCCTCGCCGGCCAGCTCGATGGCGCAGAAATTACCGAGGCAGAAATCATGCGGTACGCCGCGGGCATCAAACAGGATGGGGACGATGAGCGTATCAGCGCATGAGGCAGAAAAGCCGGCCAAGGGGTTCCGGCTCGACCTCAAGACGGCGGGGCCGCTGCTGGCCCTCATCCTGCTGGTCATCCTGGGCTACAGCCTCAATCCGGCCTTCCTCAACGAAGGCAATATCACCAATATCCTGACGCGCTCTGCCTTCATCGGCATCATCGCGGTGGGGGCCACTTTCGTCATCACAGCGGGCGGCATCGATCTCTCGGTGGGCTCCATGGCCGCCTTCATTGCCGGCGTCATGATCATCATCATGAACTGGGCCGTGGGCGCTATGGGCGCGTCGATCTGGACGGTGGTGCTGGGCGTCGGCTGTTCGCTGATCCTGGGCATTGGCGCCGGCTTCATCAACGGCTTCCTCACCACCAAGGCCAAGATCGAAGCCTTCATCGTCACCCTGGGCACCATGGGCATCTACCGCTCGCTGGTCACCTATTTCGCCGATGGCGGCACGCTCTCGCTCAACAATGGCGCGCGCGAAATCTATCGCCCGGTCTATTACGACAGCTTCCTGCGCATTCCCTATCCGGTCTGGGTGTTCATCGCCGTCGCCATCATCGGCTGGGTGCTCATGAACCGCACCGCCTTCGGTCGCTATTGCATGGCCATCGGCTCCAACGAGCAGGTGGCGCGCTATTCGGCCATCAAGGTCGACCGCGTGCGCACCGCCACCTACATCCTGCAGGGTCTCTGCGTGTCGCTGGCCACCATCATCTATGTGCCACGCCTCGGCTCAGCCTCTTCAGCCACGGGCGTCCTGTGGGAGCTTGAAGCCATCGCTGCGGTGATCATCGGCGGTACCATGCTCAAGGGCGGCTTCGGGCGCATCGGCGGCACCGTCATCGGCGCGCTGATCCTCACGTCCATCGGCAATATTCTCAACCTCACCGAGATCATCTCCAACTACCTCAATGGGGCAGTCCAGGGCGTGATCATCGTGGCGGCGGTCTATCTGCAGCGCGGCTCCTTCCGGGCCCGCCGCAAGAAGGCTGACTAGTTTTTATCGAATTCCACGCCCCCAACGGGCGGGATCACCGGTGCCGAAGCGGTGCCAATTTTGGGAGGAAATCTGACATGTCGTTGAAGGCAATCGCACTTGGCCTGATGGCCACCAGCGCCCTGCTCGGCTCTGCCGTGGCGCAGGAAAAGATCAAGATCGGGGTGTCCATCCCGGCGGCAACGCACGGTTTCATGGGCGGCCTCAACTGGCACGCCGCCGAAGCCGAAAAGCGCCTCGAGGCCGCCAACCCCAATATCGACCTGATCATCGTCACTGCTGACGGTCCGGCTGACCAGGCCAGCGATCTCGAAGATCTCGTGTCCGTCCACCAGATCGATGCGCTCGTCGTCCTGCCGTTCGAATCCGAGCCGCTGACCGAGCCTGTCCGTGCCGTCAAGGATTCCGGGGCGTTCATCACCGTGGTTGACCGCGGCCTGACCGACCCGTCCATCCAGGACGTCTATGTCTCGGGCAACAACACCGAAATGGGCCAGGTTTCGGCCGAATACATGATGAGCCGTCTCGGCGAGGGCGACAACATCGTCATCCTGCGCGGCATCCCCACGGTTCTCGACACCGAACGTTTCGACGCCTTCATGGCGACCATCGAAGGCTCGGGCATCAATGTCCTCGACAACAAGTTCGCCAACTGGAACCGCGATGACGGCTTTGAAGTGATGCAGGACTTCCTGTCGCGCTTCCCCGACATCGATGGCGTCTGGGCTCAGGACGACGACATCACCCTCGGCGTGGTCGAAGCCGTCAAGGCCGCTGGCCGCGAGAGCGAAATGTTTGTCGTCGGTGGCGCTGGCATGAAGGAAATCGTCAAGGGCGTGATGGATGGTGATCCGCTCGTGCCGGTCGACGTACTCTATCCGCCGGCCCAGATCGCCACGGCAATGGACGTCACCGTCAATCACTTCGTCTCCAATGGCCCTGTCACCGGCACCTATATCCTGGGCTCGCCGCTGATCACCCAGGAGAACGCCGAGCAGTTCTACTTCCCCGACAGCCCGTTCTAAGGCTTCGAGCCGGCCCGCACCTCTCGTGGCGAGGCCACCAAATACCCGAAGGGCGCCGCAAGGCGCCCTTTGACCTTTCGGGGCGGCCCATGGCATTGGGATGGCCATGAAGACAATTCTCGTCATCGGCATAGGCACCGGCAGCCCGGAACACATCACCGTCGCAGGGATGAATGCCCTCAATCGCGCCGATGTGCTCTTCATCCCCGACAAGGGGGCTGCAAAGGCCGACCTGGCCGATATCCGCCGCGAAATCCTTGCCCGCTATGTCACCCGCCCAGATAGCCGCAGTGTCAGCTATGCTATCCCCGTGCGGGACGCAGCCAAGCCCGACTACAATGCCGGCGTCGACGAATGGCATGACAGGCTCGGCGATATCTTTGCCGATCTCATCGCTGTAATTCCCGAAGGCGGCGCGGGCGGTTTTCTCGTCTGGGGCGATCCCAGCCTTTACGATTCCACCCTGCGCATTCTCGATCGCGTGCGCCCAACGGTCGACTTCTCGGTCGAGGTCATTCCCGGCATCACCGCCATCCAGGCGCTCACCGCCGCCCACGCCATCCCGCTCAACCGCATCGGCACCCCAGTCACTATTACGACCGGTCGGCAACTCGGCCCGGTGACAACCGATACGGTGGTGATGCTTGATGGGCGTCTGGCCTTCCGCGATTGTGACCCGGGCCTCACCATTTATTGGGGCGCCTATCTCGGCACGCCGGACCAGTTGCTGGTCAGCGGCAAACTGGGCGATGTGGCCGAGACCATCGTCGAGACGCGCGCCGCCGCGCGGGCGCGTCATGGCTGGATCATGGATATTTACTTGCTGCGCCCGCAGGACTAGCGCCATAAGCTGTGGCGCAGTTGTTCAGGGGGGAAACGGCGCGAGCGTCCCACCTGTTCTTCCGAGGATTTTGGCCTTGTCTGCAGCACCAGCAGAAAACTGGAAACGAGGAGCCTGCCCCACACTGGCCGCGCCTATGGCGACGGGCGACGGGCTGCTCGCCCGGCTGCGCCTGCCCTCGGGACTCATCACGCCAGACGACCTCGCTTACCTCGCCAATCTGGCGCGACGCCACGGCAATGGGCTTATCGAGATCACCGCGCGCGGCAATCTCCAGGTGCGCGGCCTCTCCGCGCTTTCGAGCACCGTTTTTGCCGACGCTGTCGAACGCCATATCGCCATTGAGGACGGGCTTGTCGTCGACACCTCCCCCATTGCCGGTGACGATCCCAGCGAACGCGCCGATCCGCTGCCCCTGGTCAACGCCATTCGCGAGGGCTCGCGCCCACTCTGGCCGCTCCTTGCCCCAAAGCTCAGCGTCGTTATCGACGGCAATGGTCAGTTCCCGCTCAGCGCCCTCAAGGCCGACATCCGTCTTCTCGCACTGGGCGCTGAACTCTGGCAGGTTCAGATCGGCAATGGCACGCCGCGCGAATTTTTAGCCGACGAAGCCATCACCACTACACTTGATACGCTACAGCGCCTTGCAGCCCTGGGCCCCCAGGCGCGAGCCGCCGACCTCGCATCCGCACCCGCCGCGTCATCTGCACGCACCATGGAAAATACCCGCCCCATTGGCCGCTTCCAGCGCCGGGCTGGCACTTCGACTGGCATCGCCCTCCCCTTTGCCGCCAGCGACGCCGAATCCCTCGGTGACCTCGCGCGCCGCGCATCCAGCGCTGGCGTAAAAACACTCCGCCTCGCGCCGGGCCATGCCCTCCTCATCGACGATGCCCCCGCGGAGCTTGTGACCGCCGCCAAAGGGCTCGGCTTTATTACCCATGCCGACGACCCGCGCCTCCGCGTCAGCGCCTGTGCGGGCAGCGATGGCTGCCGGTCCGGGCGCATAGCCTCGCGGCGTCTCGCCGCACAACTGGCCCCACGGGTGGACCCGGGCGCGCATCTGCATGTATCGGGATGCCCCAAGGGATGCGCCCACCCTGCCCCGGCGCCCCTGACCATCGTTGGCCTCGACGACGGGGTTGGACTTGTCATTGACGGGCGGGCGGGCGATACGCCTCAAACAAGAGTGGGTCTGGACGGAATCGAAGCCGTTCTCGAGTGCACCCACCGGCAGGAAGGCCGATGACCTCATACGATTACATCCGGGATGGCGACGCGATCTATCGCCAGTCCTTCGCGATCATTCGCGCCGAAGCCGATCTCTCGGCATTTTCGACCGACGAGGCGGAACTGGCCGTGCGCATGATCCATGCTGCCGGCTCGGTCGATGCTGCACAGCACTTCGTCTTTGGCCCGGGCTTTGTCGAAGCCGGCCGCGCAGCCCTGCAGAGTGGCGCCCCAATCCTCTGCGACGCCGAGATGGTGGCGCGCGGCATCACCGCTGCCCGCCTCCCCGCCGGCAATGAGGTGATCTGCACCCTCCGCGATCCGCAGACGCCGGAGATCGCCGCTCGCATCGGCAATACACGCTCTGCCGCCGCCCTCGATCTCTGGGGCGACCGTCTCGAAGGCGCAGTCGTCGCCATCGGCAATGCCCCGACCGCCCTCTTCCACCTTCTCGAACTTCTTCGCGACGGCGCCCCGCGCCCAGCCGCCATCATTGGCATGCCCGTGGGCTTCGTCGGCGCGATGGAATCGAAGGATGCGCTCGCTGAGCACAGCTATGGCGTGCCCTTCGCCATCGTTCGCGGACGCCTCGGCGGCAGCGCCATGACCTCGGCCTGTCTCAACGCTTTGGCGAGGCCCGGCCTTTGACCGGTATTCTTTACGGAGTTGGCACCGGCCCGGGTGATCCGGAACTGCTGACGCTGAAGGCAGTAAAGGCCATCAGCGGCGCCGATGTGGTTGCCTATTTCGCCAAGCGCGGCAACCCCAGCAATGCCCGCGCCATCGTGGCCGATCACATCCGCGCCGATCAGATCGAAGAACGGCTCGACTACCCGGTCACCACCGAGAGCCATCGGCACAGCGAAGATTACCGTACGCAGATTTCCGCATTCTACGAGGAAGCCGCGTCCCGGCTGGCATCCCATCTCGATGCCGGTCGCAATGTTGCGGTTCTCAGCGAGGGTGACCCTCTGCTCTACGGCAGCTACATGCACCTGCACCAAAGGTTAACAGTCTGCTACCCAATTCACGTCATTGCGGGCATTACGGCAATGTCTGGTGGCTGGTCTGCAGCAGGTCTTCCGCTGGTCCAGGGCGATGACATTTTGACCGTGGTGCCGGGCACGCTCGACATCGAAGAGCTTGAGCGCCGCCTCCGCGACAGCGAGGGCGTGGTCATCATGAAGCTGGGTAGAAACCTGCCCAAGGTGCGCCAAGCCCTTATAAATACTGGACGTTTAAACCGCGCAGTTTACGTCGAACGCGGCACGATGGCGGCTGAAAAAATCTGTCCACTCGCCGACAAGCCCGACGACACCGCACCCTATTTTTCCCTGATCCTCGTTCCAGGCTGGAGCACACGCCCATGACCGGACGCCTCTTCGTCATCGGCACCGGCCCCGGCAATCCGGCCCAAACGACACCGCAAGCCCTTGATTTCATTGCACAGGGCGAGCAGTTCTTCGGCTACGGCCCCTATCTCGACCGGCTTGATCTCCGGCCCGACCAGCATTGCATCGCCTCGGATAATCGCGAAGAACTCCACCGCGCCAAGGCCGCGCTCGACGCCGCCACCAAAGGCCACGCAGTCTGCGTCGTCTCGGGCGGAGACCCCGGCGTTTTTGCAATGGCAGCAGCCATTTGCGAGGCGGTCGAACACGGCCCACCAGCCTGGCGCAATCTCGATATCCAGATCATCCCAGGCGTTACCGCCATGCTGGCCGTGGCCGCCCGCGCCGGCGCGCCGCTGGGTCACGACTTCTGCGCTATCTCCTTGTCGGACAACCTGAAACCTTGGCCGGTCATCGAGCAGCGCCTCCGCGCGGTCTCCACCGCCGGCCTCGTCATCGCCCTCTACAATCCCATTTCCAAGGCTCGCCCCTGGCAGCTCCCCGCCGCCTTTGCCATCCTGCGTGAGACCCTGCCCTGGACCACGCCGGTCATTTTCGGCCGCGCGGTCGGCCGGCCGGACGAAAACTTCTCCGTCGTCCCGCTTTCGGAAGCCGATCAGCAGCCGGCTGATATGTCGACCTGCGTGATCATCGGCACGCCGGAAACCCGCATTATCGAACGTCCCGGGCGCGATCCGCTGGTTTACTCGCCGCGCAGCATCGGAGTGTAACCCCATGCAGTGGCTCACAATTGTCGGCATTGGTGAAGACGGACTGGCCGGGCTCGGCAGTGCGGCCCGCGCTGCCATCAGTGACGCCGAGCTGGTTTTTGGCGGCGCCCGCCACCTCGAACTGGCGGCAGATGCCATAACCGGCGAGGCCCACACGTGGCTCTCTCCCTTCTCCCGTTCCGTCGAGGCCGTCGTCGCCGCAAAGGGCCGAAAAGTCTGCGTCCTGGCCTCCGGCGACCCGTTCAATCACGGGGTCGGCGTAACGCTGGCGCGGCATGTCGATGCGGCGCAAATGCAGGTATTTCCTCACCTTTCTGCCTTCAGCCTGGCTGCCGCCCGTCTCGGCTGGCCGCTGCAAGACATCGTCAGCCTCTCTGCGCACGGCCGCCCGGTTGAACTGATCATCCCCCACCTTCACCCCGCGGCGCGCATTCTGGCGCTGACGTCAGATGAAAACGGCTCTGCAGAGCTGGCCAAGCTCCTGACGGAAAAGGGCTTTGGCCTCTCCATTGTCACCGTGCTCGAAGCACTCGGTGGCCCCGATGAACGGGTTCGGTCCCAGATGGCCATGCAGTTCGAACTCGCAGACATCGATCCGCTCAATGTCTGCGCGATCACCGTGGTGCCACTGCCCCAAGCCCAGATCGTGCCGCTAACCCCCGGGCTGCCCGACGATTTTTTCGATCACGACGGCCAGATCACCAAGCGGGAGGTCCGCGCGCTCACCCTCTCCGCGCTCGCCCCACGGCGTGGCGAATTGCTCTGGGACATTGGCGCCGGATCAGGCTCGGTCGGCATCGAATGGATGCTGGCCGACCCAAGCCTTCGCGCTATCGCCATCGAAGCCAATTCTGATCGCGCCGCACGCATCCGCAAGAATGCAACATCCCTCGGGGTCCCCGGCCTGCGGATCGTTGAAGGCGCCGCCCCCGAGGCCCTCTCCGGCCTCGAAGCTCCGCATGCCATTTTCATCGGCGGCGGCGGCAGCGATCCCGGCGTTCTCGACACAGCGCTTGAGGCCCTGCGTCCCGGCGGGCGGATTGTTGCCAATGCCGTGACGCTGGAGTTCGAAGCCCTGCTGCTGGCGCGGTTCTCAACCCTCGGCGGATCGCTCAATCGCCTTTCTGTCGCCCGTGCCGATGCGGTGGGCAGCATGACCGCCTGGCGCCCAGCCATGCCGATCACCCAGTGGAGCTGGACCAAGCCATGACCGTTCATTTCATTGGCGCCGGGCCGGGCGCGGCCGATCTCATTACCGTACGGGGCCGAGATCTGCTCGAGCGCTGCCCGGTCTGCCTTTACGCCGGCTCCATCGTTCCCAAGGAAATGCTGGACTGGTGTGCCCCTGGCACCCGGCTCATCGACACTGCACCGATGTCGCTCGATGAGATCGAGGCCGAATATGTCAAGGCGCGTGACGCCGGCGAGGATGTCGCCCGGCTGCACTCGGGTGACCTATCGGTCTGGAGCGCAGTCGCCGAACAAATGCGCCGTCTCGACCGGCTTGGCATCCCCTACACACTGACCCCCGGCGTGCCGTCTTTTGCGGCGGCGGCAGCAGCCCTTGGCCGGGAGCTGACGATACCCGGCGAGGCCCAAAGCCTTGTCCTGACCCGCCTTTCGGGCCGCGCTTCGCCAATGCCGGAGGGGGAAACTCTGGCCGCCTTTGGCGCCACCGGGGCAACGCTCGCCATCCACCTCGCCATTCACTCGCTGGATCGCGTTGTGGCCGAACTGACCCCGCTCTACGGCGCGGATTGCCCGGTGGCCATCGTGGCCCACGCCAGCTGGCCCAATCAGAAAATCCTGCGCGGAACGCTTGCCGATATCGCGGTGCGTTTCGGGGAAGATCCGGTCGAACGCACGGCGATTATCTTTGTCGGCCGGGGTCTTGGCGCCTCCGAATTCCGGGAGAGCGCCCTTTACGATCCCGATTACCAGCGTCGTTTCCGGGGCCGCGACGGGCTTTAAGCCCGCATCGGCTCCAGCGTATCGTCCCAATCGATGCGTCCCGGGCGGCCGAGGAGGAAGCCCTGCGCTTCCATGCAGCCCTCAAAGCGCAGCACTTCAAGCTGCTCGGCAGTCTCCACGCCCTCGGCGAGCACCGGCACGGAGAGGCTGCGTCCCAGCGCAAGGATGGCGCGCACGATAGCCTTGGCCTGCTCGCTTTCCTGTACTTCGCCCATGAAGGAGCGATCCAGCTTGATCTTGTCGAACGGGAAGCTGCGCAGCGTATCGAGCGATGAATAGCCGGTGCCAAAATCGTCGATGGCAATCGACACGCCAAGCGCCTTGATCTGCTTGAGCACCGTCATCGCGCGCTTCTTGTCGGCGATGATGGCAGTCTCGGTGACTTCGAGTTCGAGACGCTCTGGCGCCAAACCGGTCTGGAACAGAACCATTTTCACCAGGTCGACCAGCTCGATCTGGCCGAGCTGAACGCCCGAAACATTGACGGCGATCTTGTAGGGCTCGGGCCAGAGGACTGCTTCCTCGCAAGCTTTCCGCAGCACCCAGTTTCCGATGGCGATGATCGCGCCGCACTCTTCGGCGACGGGGATGAACTCAGCTGGCGAAACCGGCCCATGACCCGGACGATCCCAACGAAGAAGCACTTCGTAGCCGGTGACGCTATCACTCAGGACAGATTTCTGGACCTGATAGACAAGGGTAAAGCCTTCTTCTTCGACCGCTTTCCAGAGATCGCGCGCCATGGCCCGACGCTCGCGCGCCTGCTCATCCATCTCGCTCTCGTAGTAGCAGATGCGTTGATCCAGTTCGCCCTTGGCCCGGTAAAGCGCCAGATCGGCGTTGCTCAGAAGCTTGGATCGATCCGTGCCGTCGCCGGGGTAAATCGCCACGCCCATGCTGCCCGAGGTTTCGACGACATTGTCCGAATAGGTCACCTTGCCCGAGAGGCCACGGTTCAGACGCGACAGGAACTCGCGCAGATTTTCCATTGAAGAGAAGGGCTTGAGGGCTGCGAACTCATCGCCGCCAATGCGCGCCACGATTTCTCCGGGGCGGATGGCTTCCTTGAACTTCTCCGCCAGCGCGGCCAGTACCCGATCGCCCGCAGCATGGCCGTAGCTGTCGTTGATGTCCTTGAAGCGGTCGAGGTCGATGGCGATGACCGCGAGCCTTTCTCCCTTTTCATCGGACTGGTCGATGGCCGCGGCAAACAATTCCTCAAACCGGGTGCGATTCGGCAGTCCGGTCAGCGGGTCATGCTTGGCCAGGTGGGAGATGGCCGCCTCGCTGCGCTTGCTGTCGGATATGTCCTCGATCATGGTTACCCAACCGCCGTCGCCGGTCGGCGTGTGCTGGACGCGAAGGAAAATCTCGCTGCCAAGGCCATGCACGACCTCGCCCCCTGCCCGCGCGAGCCCGCGATGGCGCTGGTGCATCTGCTCTATGGCATCGGCGTTTGGCGCGCCTTCGGCCCCGGTCGCGGTCATGACGCGCGCGCAGATATCACGCAGGGTCCGCCCAACCAGATCAAAATCCGGCGGCAGGCCGAGCAGCTCCAGAATTCGCTGGTTGTGCAGCAGCACGTCCCCATTGGCGCCGAACAGCGCCAGCCCCTGGGCCATGTGGGCCAGGGCCAGCTCCAGACGAAGACGCATCTGCTCGATCTGCTCGGCATCGGCCAGTTCGCGTTCCCGCTCCCGCTGTGTCCGTCGGCGGTCCGCTTCATCGAGCACGATGCTGCCGAAAGCGGCGGCAAGGATGAACAGCGAAATCAGGGCGACGATGATCGCCATCATGCCGCTGTTGATGCTGCCTTCCGTCACCAACGGGAAGCAGCGACTGAAATCGGCTGCCCCCATGGCGGTGAAGTGCATTGTGCAGATCGCAAGGGTCAGCAGGCCAGCCGCGCCGAAGAGGCTCTTCCTGCCCGTTCTTCCGGCCAGCATGATGGCAACGCCGGACAACACCGTGCCCGAGATGATCGAAAGCGCCACCAATTGAGCATCCCAATCGATCGTTCCGCCGATCATGAGGCCGAAAATGCCGACATAGTGCATGGAGGAAATGCCGATCCCGACCACGGCGCCGCCGAGGAACCGATCAACGGCCAGGTCGGATCGGATGGCGAAGGCGAGGCCCGCACCGCAGACGGCGATTGCAATCAGCAGCGACAGTGCGGTCAGCGGCAGTTCGTAGGCCAGGGTGAAACCGGGACGGAATGCCAGCATGGCGACAAAGTGGGTCGCCCAGATGCCAAAGCCCACGGCCAGTGCAGAGATGATGTTCCAGATCTTTGCTGCGCGCCCGGAACTCCGGCGCGCATGGCGGAGCAGGCTCACACAGGCATAGCTTGAGGTGAGGCAAATGGCGGCGGCCAACACGACGTAGCGGACGTCATGGATGCTGACGAAAAAATCAAAAAACGGGTACACTGGACACAATCCCGGCGAGAATATCGCTGGTTATCGGCTTTCCCCTTACCGACCCGTTACTTAGACCATGCGTCTAACGCCTGTTGGTTACCAACTTCTCGCTGGATCAACGCGCGAAAATCACGGGGTCTTCGCGCTGCGGGAGTAGAACGACGAATGGCCCATGAATGCACCGGCTCATCCGCGATCACCTGCCCTCCCTGTCTCATAAAGGGCTAGCCGGCGCTCACTCCGAAGATCATGCCCACCCCGGCGGTGACGGCCATCGCCAGCGCGCCCCAGAAGGTTACGCGAATGGCCCCTTTGGTCATTGATGCGCCGCCGGCAGATGCCCCCATTGCACCCAGGATCATGAGGGCCACGATGGCGCTGGCTGCTACGCTTATGGTGATCTGCGTCGCCGGGGCCAACCACGCCACGATCAGCGGGATTATGGCGCCCACAGCGAAGGTGAGTGCGGACACGACCGCGGCCTGGACGGGATGGGCGGTAACGGTTTCCGAAATACCCAGTTCGTCGCGCGCATGAGCCGCCAAGGCATCCTTTTCCGTCAGCTGGATGGCGACCTTGCGGGCCAGATCCTCATCGAGCCCCCGACTGACATAGATCTGGGTCAGCTCTTCCAGCTCGCTTTCCGGCATGGTCTCAAGCTCCACCCTTTCGCGGGCGAGATCGGCCAGTTCGGCGTCGGTCTGCGAACTCACGGAAACATATTCGCCCGCCGCCATCGACATGGCGCCTGCGGCGAGGCCCGCTAGACCTGCGATCAGGATTTCAGGTCGACCGGACCCGGCTGCGGCGACACCGACCACGAGACTGGCGGTGGATACCAGTCCGTCATTTGCCCCAAGGACAGCGGCGCGCAGCCAGCCGATCCGGTGCACCATGTGAACTTCGGAATGCGAGAGACGGCTCACGATCATGCTCCTTTTGGAATGATCACCAGGTTGCTGCGACAATACTCCACGCCGAAGCAGCTAAACAGCTCGCCGGAGAGCGATTTTAGGCATCGCTACCCCCTCACTTGGTCTTAATCACCGTGCGGCGTTGCGGGCCCAATTGAGAATATCGGTGCTCGACATGGCGCCGGAGACGCGGGCGACTTCCTTGCCGGAGCGGAAGAGGATCATGGTGGGAATGCCGCGAATGCCGAGGCGCCCCGCCAGATCCTGGTTCTCATCCGAATTGAGTTTGACGAAGCGCATGGCCGGCTCAGCCTCGCGCGCTGCCCCCTCGAATTGCGGGCCCATGACGCGGCATGGGCCGCACCAAGGCGCCCAGACGTCAACGAGGACGGGAATGTCGGATTTGGCGATCTGCTTTTCGAGCATGGGCGCCGCCAGATCGGCGGGATGTCCGTCAAAGAGCGCAGCACCACACTTGCCGCATTTTCCCTGGTTTGCTGCCTGACCCTCGGCGATGCGGTTGGTCGCGTTGCATTTGGTGCAGACTACATGGGCCATCGTTGCTGTCTCCTATTGTCGTGTCGTCGCTTCCAGCACCCGATCCTGACCGTCACCACTCCCTGAGGGGACGGGGTCTTGCTGCGCCAGGATCGAACGGATGGCGCCGTGTTGGCTGAGATGCACTTGTCCGGAGAGATGTTCAAGGAACTCCGTTCCGGCCAGTTTGTCCATCACCGGTCCCTTGACCTCTGACAGGTGCAGGCGGATGCCAAGGTCCTTGAGACGGTGCTCCACGGCTTCGAGGCTTTCGAGTGCCGACATGTCGATGAAATTGACGGCCGAGCACATCAGCACGACGTCCTTGAGACCGGGATTTTCCGTTGCGAGGCCGGTCACAAGATCTTCGAGATAACGCGCATTCGCAAAGTAAAGGCTTTCATCGATGCGGATGGACAGGATGTCGGGGACGATCTCCACCTTGTGGCGCTTGATATTGCGAAAATGCTCGGTGCCGGGCACCTGACCCACCACGGCCGCATGGGGCTTGGAGGACCGATAGAGGAAAATCAGGATCGAGGCGGCCACGCCAAGCGCAATCCCGACCTCGACACCGAAGAGCAATGTGCCGACCAGCGTGATGGCCACGGCGGCAAAATCCGCCTTGGAATAGGCCCAGGCGCGCTTGAGAACCGAGAAATCGACAAGGGTCAGAACGGCGAGCACGATAGTCGCGGCCAGCGTCGCCTTGGGCAGGACGGCGAGGAAGGGCGTCAGCAACAGCGTCGCGCCGGCAATGCCGATGGCGGTGAAGGCGCCTGCCGCGGGGGTTGCTGCGCCGGCGTCGAAATTGACCACGGAGCGGGCAAAACCGCCGGTGACCGGATAGCCGCCGCCAATACCGGCCGCGATATTGGACATGCCGAGGCCGATCAGTTCCTGATTGGGCTCGATGCGCTCGCGGCGCTTGGCAGCCAGGGTCTGTGCCACCGAAATGGATTCGACAAACCCCACGATCGAGATGATCAGCGCTGGCACGAGCAATTGCTGGACGGTGTCGAAATTGAAGCTCGGCAGCGACAGCATGGGCAGGCCCTGCGGCACGTCACCGACCAGAGCGACACCCTTGCTGCCGAGATCGAAGACCACCGAGAGCGCCATGGTGAGGAAGACGACCAGAACCGGGCCGGCGCGCACGATGATCGTGGCGACGCTCTTAGGCACGTCAAAGCGGGCGAGCCAGTTCTTGAGGTCGAGGCGGATCCACACCAGGAGGCCCAGCGCCAGCCCGCCGATCATGAGCGTATAGAGGTTGATCGAGCCCAAATTTGCCCAGATGGAGGCCAACAGGCCCGGCAGAGCATGGCCTTCAGTGCTGATGCCCAGGAGGCCGCCCAGCTGGCTGGTGGCGATGATAAGGCCGGAGGCGGTGATGAAGCCGGAAATGACCGGGTGAGACAGGAAATTGGCGAGAAAGCCGAGCCGCAACAGGCCCATAAGCGTCAGCATGGCGCCTGAGATGAGGGCCAGGATGATGGCGGCGCTGGCATAGTCGGCGGTGCCTTCCATGGCCAGTTTGCCGACGGCGCTGGCCGTCATCAGCGAGATGACGGCGACCGGCCCGACCGCCAGCGCGGACGAGGTGCCGAAAATGGCATAGGCGACGAGCGGCAGGATCGAGGCGTACAGACCCACTTCCGGAGGCAGCCCCGCCAGCAGGGCGTAAGCCAGCGACTGCGGGATCAGCATGATGGTCACGATCACCGCGGCCACGAGGTCACTGGTCAAGGTCTGGCGGTTGTAGCGGCTGCCCCAATCGAGGATGGGCAGATAGGACCCGAGGCGCACGGCAAATCTCCGGAAGAGGTGGGAGCCGGCCCGAAGGCCGGCGAAGATCAGGCTGGATCAGGCGTTCAGTGTGGCAAACAGGCTGCCAGCGCGACCGCCGGAGCGGCAGTAGCCGAGCATGGGCTTGGGGCTGTCTTCCCAGGCCTGATGAAAGCGAATGATCTGGCCCTCGCCGAGCATGCCAGAGACCGGGATATGGGTGATCGAGAGCCCCGCCGCCTTTGCAGCAGCTTCGATTTCAGCAAAGGCGGGCTGGCCGGCATCCTCGTTGTCTGGACGCGCGCAGACGATGGACTTGAAGCCCATTGCAGCGAGCTCCTTGACCTGTTCGGGCGTGATCTGGCCGGTGGCGGAGAATTCCGGGCTAAGCTGGTGGATATTCATTTGTTATTGTCCTGACGCATGAGGAAAGGGGGGCTCCTCCGCCGAAGCGGAGGAGGAAACGGACTGCGAAGGGGCATCACAGGCCGTTGATGGGAACCTTGAGGAAGGTCTTGCCGTCCTCGTCCTTGGGCGGAAGCTGGCCGGCGCGCATGTTGACCTGCAGCGACGGGATGATCAGCTTGGGCATGGTGAGGGTAGCGTCGCGCGCCTCGCGCATAGCGACGAAACTGTCTTCGTCCGTGCCCTTGCCGACATGAATATTGTGGTCGATCTCGTCGCCGACAGTGGTCTCCCACTGGATGTCGCGGCCATTGGGACCATAGTCGTGGCACATGAAGAGGCGCATTTCGCGCGGCAGCGCCAGAACGCGCTGGATCGAGCGATAAAGCGTGCGCGCATCGCCGCCCGGGAAGTCGGCGCGGGCCGAGCCACCATCCGGCATGAAGAGGGTATCACCCACGAAGGAGGCGTCGCCGATCGTGTGCGTCATGCAGGCCGGGGTATGGCCGGGTGTGTGCATCACACGGGCCGTCATGCCGCCGATCTGGTAGCTGTCGCCGTCCTTGAACAGGCGGTCGAACTGGCTGCCATCGCGTTGGAACTCGGTGCCTTCATTGAAGATCTTGCCGAAGGTTTCCTGCACCGTCACGATGTTCTCGCCGATGCCCAGCTTGCCGCCCAGCTTGGACTGGATATAAGGCGCGGCCGAGAGATGATCGGCGTGGACATGGGTCTCGATCAGCCATTCGAGCTTGAGACCCTGCTCCGTGATGAAGGCGATGATCTTGTCGGCGCCATCATAGGTAATGCGGCCGGCGGCGTAGTCGATGTCCATGACCGAGTCGATGACGGCGCAGGATAGGGACTTCGGATCCTTGACGACGTAGGAGATCGTGTTGGTCGGCGCGTCGAAGAACGCGGTCACTTCCGGGCGCAGGGTCATGTCGGGGGTGAAGGGAATGGTGGTCATTTCTAGAACTCCTCGGTGAGGGTCAGGCTGATTGGATAACGCGCCGCTGAGCGAATTGGCGCAGGCCACGAGCGGTCAGGATTCCCGCGATCATGGCTGCCACGAAGGCGAAGGCCGAGACATCACCCAGGCCAAGAGCCGGAATGGCGCCGCCGGGGCAGAAGCCGGCAATGCCCCAGCCGATACCGAACACGGCCGAGCCCCCGATCAGCGGAACGTCCGGCTTGCGCTTGGTCGGCAGGTGGAATTGCTGGTCGAGTACGGGCTTTTCTCGGCGCAGCACGAAGCGGAACCCAATGGCGGTGACGGTCAGGGCCGAGCCCATGACCAGAATCAGGGACGGATCCCAGTTCCCGGCAATGTCGAAAAAATTCAGCACCTTGGCTGGATTGATCATGCCGGAAATGGCGATACCGGCGCCGAAGATGAGACCAAACAGACCGGCAAGAACAATACGCTGCATCAGAAGCCCCCGAGAACATGGCGAATGACAAAGACGGTGGCGACGGCGGCAACCATGAAGGTGATCGTGGCGGCGATCGAGCGCCCGGAGAGACGGGCAATGCCGCACACGCCATGACCAGAGGTGCAGCCGGCGGCAAAGAACACGCCGACGCCGGCGAGCAGGCCACCAATCATCACCCACATCACCGGCACGGGCGAAGCGAAGGACACCTCATAGCCGGACACGAGCGGGATCAGGATCGGCGCAACAATGGCGCCCAGCAGGAAGGCGGCGCGCCAGCCCCAGTCTTTTGCGACAGGCGGCAGAACGCCGGTCAGGATACCGGTCATGCCAGCGATGCGGCCGTGGAAGGCCATGAGCAGGACAGCAGCGAGGCCGATCAGGCTGCCGCCGATCAATGCCGGGATAGGAGTAAATTCAGTCATAGAGACAACTTTGCTGGTAAGCGCACAGGGCCGAATTGATCAAAGCGCGGAGTCACCGTCCGTTGCAGGGGGCTTGAAAAGCCGGCTGAAACAAGCGATAACGCCTTAGTCGCATATTCGTATATACGGACTTTCTAATATGATCAAGATGGATTTGGCAAGAATGGAGGAGAACGCTGAACGGGCGTCCCAACTCCTGACCGCCATGGCGAACCCGAAGCGTTTGCTGATCCTGTGTAATTTGCTTGATCGCGAGATGAGCGTGAACGAGCTCTCCGATCACGTCGACCTGGGCCAGTCGCCCCTTTCGCAGCACCTCTCAAAGCTCCGCGCTTGGGGGTTCGTCAAAACGCGCCGCGACGGCCAGCAGATTTATTACACCTTGGCCTCAAGGGAGGTCCGAGAGGTCCTTGCTACACTCTACGGCATCTACTGCGCGCCGGACGCCGGAGAGCGGAACTAAGCCCGGGCGATATACGCGTCGTCAGATAAACGTTGTCACACTTTGCCGACAACGACCTTCACTGGCTCGATCTGCTTGGCCGAGGCCATTTTAATCGAGCTCCCTTAAGGCAGTGGGAAAACGAGGATCGACGTTCGCCGCAAAGGAGGGAGGGCTGAGCGCGTTGAGTCGGACTAGCGTATCAAATTCGCCTCTCGGCAATCGTCCAGCGTAATGTCTGCAAGATCAACGTCAGGCGCGTCTTCGGCTCCAAGGGTCACCCCTGCCCCGCCGTCATTTCCGCCATCAAAGCTGAGCGTACTGCTCCCCGCAGGGTCGCCTGCGACTTCCCCCCCTTGAGGGCCAGTCGAGCCTCCCGATGCGGAAAAGCCCGGTGCAATCCCGGCGCCTGAACTTTCTATGGTCTCGTCCAACAGATTGCTGCAGTGAATCTGCACGACGACCATGTCCTCGACATCGACCGACTGGCTGCCTACCTGGACATCCTCGCCATTGGCAGCAGATGCCCCCAGCGAAGTACCAACAACCACAATAAGTGCTCGAATAGTGTAGCGCATCTGCATGTGCATTTCGGCCTGCCTGGAAATATGTTCGGGGCAAGCTCAACGCGCGTCGGTTTCACCCAGATCCATTTTCACCTGGATTAGGACATGCGGCAGGCCTGCCGCCGCACGCCCCTCGCCCCCTACTTCGGCAGGCGGCCCAAGCCATTTTCCCTGGCCAGCCTGGAGCGCGTTGTTGAGTAGTTCGGCGCTACCATCGGATAGTCAGCCGGGAGCCCCCATTCACACGGTACTGCTCGGGCGACAGCTCGTGATGGGTGCGCAGATGGCGTTTGAGCGATTTGAACTTCTTGCCGTCCTCAAGACAGGTAATAAAATCCGGACCGACAGATTTACGGGCAGGCACGGCGGGCTCTAGAGCAGGCGCTGACTGCTCCACGGGTACGCCCAGATTGTTCAGGGTCGAATATACCGAGCCAATAAGCCCCGGAAGATCCGCGATTGAAATAGCGTTATTGCTAACATATGCACTGACGATTTCAGTGGCACGAAGCGTCTTATTGTCGTTACTCATGGCATCTCGCGCAATTACCGGCTTCTTGAGCTGAAGGGGCATATTGCGCCCAAGAAATATCCGAACGAAGCCTTTGGCTTCTAAAGAAAATCAGCGTCCACAGGCCCAACTCATGCCGCTCAAAAATGTCGAAATGGTGGGCACGGATCGTGCCCCACTGCGTGGTGTAACTGAGGCTTGGCCTGCACGCATATCCGGCT
>JADGMW010000140.1_pt1 | contig 51247 bp, 45 predicted proteins | sample 8641801 | NCBI WGS metagenome assembly JADGMW01 (sample SAMN16272018, study PRJNA661076) | feces metagenome | isolation source: fecal sample from diarrhoea affected cattle A | host: Bos taurus | place: South Africa: Lokaleng Village, Mahikeng | collected 2019-09
GCATGTTGGCGCCCATGAGCGCGCGGTTGGCGTCGTCGTGCTCGAGGAACGGGATGAGCGCGGTCGCGACGGACACCATCTGGCGCGGCGAGACGTCCATGTAGTCCACGTTCGCCGGCGGGACCAGGTCGGGCTCGCCGCCCTTGGTGCGCACGAGGACGGCGTCCTCGACGAACGCGCCGTCCGCGGTCAGCGGCGCGTTCGCCTGGGCGATGATGTGCCGGTCCTCGTCGTCGGCGGTCAGGTAGTCGACCTCGTCGGACACCTTCCCGTCCTTGACGCGGCGGTACGGCGTCTCGACGAACCCGAACGGGTTGATGCGCCCGTACGTGGCGAGCGAGCCGATGAGGCCGATGTTCGGGCCCTCAGGGGTCTCGATCGGGCACATGCGGCCGTAGTGCGAGGTGTGGACGTCACGCACCTCCATGCCGGCGCGGTCGCGGGACAGACCACCCGGGCCGAGGGCCGACAGACGCCGCTTGTGCGTCAGGCCCGCGAGCGGGTTGTTCTGGTCCATGAACTGCGACAGCTGGCTCGTCCCGAAGAACTCCTTGATGGAGGCCACGACGGGGCGGATGTTGATGAGCGTCTGCGGCGTGATGGCCTCGACGTCCTGCGTCGTCATGCGCTCGCGCACGACGCGCTCCATCCGGGACAGGCCCGTGCGGACCTGGTTCTGGATGAGCTCGCCGACCGCGCGGATGCGACGGTTGCCGAAGTGGTCGATGTCGTCCGGCTCGACGCGGATCTCGATCGACTCCCCGCCGCGCGTGCCGGGCAGCGTGGGCTTGTCGATGTGCAGGGCCGCGAGGTACTTGATCGTCGCGACGACGTCCGACAGCGTGAGCACCGAGTCGGACAGCGGCGCGTCCTGGCCGAGCTTCTTGTTCAGCTTGTAGCGGCCGACCTTCGCCAGGTCGTAGCGCTTGGAGTTGAAGTAGAAGTTCTCGAGCAGCGCGCGGCCGGCCTCGACGGTCGGCGGCTCGCCCGGACGGATCTTGCGGTACAGGTCGAGCAGCGCCTCGTCCTGCGTCTGGACGTGGTCCTTCTCGAGGGTGTCGATGACCGCGGGGTACTCGGCGAACTCCTCGCGGATCTCGCTCTCGGTCATGCCGAGCGCCTTGAGCAGCACCGTCGCGTTCTGCTTGCGCTTGCGGTCGACGCGGACGCCGACGTTGTCGCGCTTGTCGATCTCGAACTCGAGCCAGGCACCGCGGCTCGGGATGACCTTGGCCGTGAGGACGTCCTTGTCGGACGTCTTGTCGGCCGTGCGCTCGAAGTACACGCCCGGGGAGCGGACGAGCTGCGAGACGACGACACGCTCGGTGCCGTTGATGATGAAGGTGCCGCGCTCGGTCATCAGGGGGAAGTCACCCATGAAGACGGTCTGCGACTTGATCTCGCCCGTCGTGTAGTTGACGAACTCCGCCGTGACGAACAGGGGCGCGGCGAAGGTGAAGTCCTTCTCCTTGCACTCCTCGGCCGTGTACTTGGGCGGCTCGAACCGGTGCTCGCGGAAGGAGAGGGACATGGTCCCGCCGAAGTCCTCGATCGGCGAGATCTCCTCGAAGATCTCCTCGAGGCCCGCGGTCTCCGGCACGTCGTTGCGGCCGACCTCGAGCGCGGCGGCCACACGGGCCTGCCAGCGCTCGTTGCCCAGCAGCCAGTCGAAGCTCTCGGTCTGCAGGCCGAGCAGATCGGGGACCTCGAGCGGCTCGTGGATCTTGGCGAACGAGATGCGACGGGATGCGGTGCGGTTCGCGATGGCGTCGGCGGACGGTGCATGAGGGATGCGCGAGGCAGCCAAGAGGGGTCCTTCCCTGCGGATCGTGGCACGCTGCGCCGCCTGGCATGGCGCAATCCCCCGCCACGACACGAGGTTCGACGCGCACGTACGTCAGAACCGGGGTCGGGATATCTGAGATCGCGGGCACAGGCCAGCGCAAAGCGCTAGCATACCCGCACGGGCGTGCCAAGTAAACCCCCCGCGGGTCTGCTCGTAGCGGCAACGTCGCCGCCCGCCCGACCCGCGAGCTCCGTACGCACCTCCGCCGGAGGTCCGTCCTCGTGCTCGGCATCCTCACCGACCCGCACATGGTGGCACACCCGCCCCCGACCGTGAACCCGGACGGCGCGTCGCGTGTCCCCCGGCACCGTCCCCGTCGGCGTGCGAGGCCGTCGCCGACCTCTTACCGTCGAGGGACGACAACGCTTCCGGCCAGGCAGAGGTCGGGCGTCCCCGGATGACCGCCAGGGGCCGCGCCCCGGAAAGCGAGCCATCATGTCCCAGTCCCCGAACCGCCTCGCCGCCGTCCTCTTCGGCCTGGTCTACACGCTCGTCGGACTCGCAGGCTTCCTCGTCACGGCGGACGTGCCGTTCGCTTCCCGTGAGGGCGAGCCGCTGCTCGGCTTCGAGGTCAACCCGCTGCACAACATCGTCCACCTCGTCGTCGGCATCGCCCTGCTGCTGGGCTCGCGCACCGTCGCCGGCGCGCGCGCGGCCAACCTCACCGTCGGCGCCATGTACCTGGTCGTCGGCATCGCGGGCCTGTTCATCATCGACACCGAGGCCAACATCCTCGCCCTCAACGGCGCGGACAACGTCCTGCACCTGGGCACCGCGGTGATCCTCTTCGCCGTCGCCCTGGGGGCGGACAAGCGGGTGCGCACGGGCGCCCGGACCGCATGACACCGGCGGACGCCGGCGCCCTGCGGACCTCATCCGTCGCGGCGTCCCGTCCGCAGCGCACCGCGGCGAGGACCACCGCGGTCAGGAGCGCGACGGCGGGGACCACGACGGCCTGGCCGGACGAGCCTCTTGCCACGTTCGTGAGCCGCACGTGGGGCGGGTGCGCCGCGCTCGGTGCGGGGCTCGTGCTGACGGGTATCGGCGCCGAGCACCTCGGTGGGCACCCGGCGGTGGCAGCCGCCCTGCTCGCGCTCGCCGCCGGGACGCTCGGCTCCGCGGTCGTCGCACTGCGCGGTGGGGCCACCCACCTGCCGCGCGCAGCCGTCGTGCTCGCCCTCGCGGGCGGGGCCGGCGCAGCCTCCGGGCTCGCCACCCAGCGGTTCGGCGCCGCCGAGCTCACGGCGTCGGCGCTCGGCGTGCTGGGCGCGGTCCTGCTGGGCGCCTCCGGTCACGTCACCGGCACCGGTGACGACCGGCGCACGGAGCACGGCGCGACCCGCCTGGTGCTGCTCGTCCTGGGGGCACTCGCGGTGGCGGCGGCGTGCGCCACCGGGCTCGCGGCGACCGAGGCGGGCGACCACGCCGTCCCGCACGGGCTGCACGTCCACCACGGGTGACGCGCGGCGAGCCCCGACGACGACGAAGCCCGCACCCTCGAAGGGGTGCGGGCTTCGTCGTGCGTGGCTGGCCCCGGCGGGCGTCCGACTCGCGTCAGGCGTCCGACCGGGCCCGGATCACTTGAGGGTGATCGTCGCGCCGGCGCCCTCGAGGGCAGCCTTGGCCTTCTCGGCCGTCTCCTTGTTGACACCCTCCAGGACCGGCTTCGGCGCGCCGTCGACGAGGTCCTTGGCCTCCTTCAGGCCGAGGCTCGTGAGCGTGCGCACCTCCTTGATGACCTGGATCTTCTTGTCACCGGCGGCCTCGAGGACGACGTCGAACGAGTCCTTCTCCTCCTCGACCTCGGCCTCGGCGCCACCGCCGGCCGGGCCGGCGACCGCGACGGCGGCCGGGGCTGCAGCGGTGACCTCGAAGGTCTCCTCGAACGCCTTCACGAACTCGGACAGCTCGATGAGCGTGAGGTCCTTGAACGCGTCGATGAGCTCGTCGGTGGTGAGCTTCGCCATGGTGGCGGTTCCTTCCGTTCGGACCCGCCGTCCGGTGGTCGGGCGGCGGGAGATGCTGGGCTTGCTACGAGAGCGTGCGGCCGGAGCGTCGGGCTCAGGCTGCGGCGTCGGACTCCTCGCGCTTGACGCGCAGGGCCTCGACGGTGCGCACGGCCTGCGAGGCAGGAGCCGTGAACAGGTACGCGGCCTGGTAGAGCTTGGCCTTCATCGCGCCGGCCGCCTTGGCCAGCAGGACCTCGCGGGACTCGAGGTCCGCGAGCTTGGTGATGTCCGCAGCGGTCACGGGGCGGCCGTCGAGGACGCCCGCCTTGATGACCAGTGCGGGGTTCGCCTTGGCGAAGTCACGCAGTCCCTTGGCCGCCTCGACCGGGTCACCGGTGACGAAGGCGATCGCCGACGGGCCCTCGAGCGCGTCGTCGAGGCCGTCGAAGCCGGCTTCCTTGGCCGCGATCGCGGTCAGCGTGTTCTTCACCACGGCGTAGTTCGCGTTGCCGCTGAGCGCCTTGCGCAGAGTCTTGAGCTGCGCGACGGTGAGCCCGCGGTACTCGGTCAGCACGGCCGCGTTCGAGCCGCGGAAGCGCTCCGTCAGCTCCGCGACAGCTGCAGCCTTGTCCGGCCTCGCCATGGCATTCCTTCCGGTGGTGGTGCCACCGGGCGTCTTTCCGTCGCTGTCGCTGGAACGACAAGAGCCCCGCGCAGGCGCGGGGCTCGGACAAGGACCACCACCCGGGCCGGGGCCACGAGCAGCACGATCACGTGCGACGAACTCTCACCTGCGCAGGCCCCCGCGTCATGCGGAGCTTCGGCCGGTCCGACGAGCGGACCGACGACCGGCGGTCTTGGGCGCCACGAGACTACGACAGATCCGCGGCACGTCCAAATCCCGGGACGTGGAGCGCCCCGCTCCCCCACCGGGACCTCACGCCGCACCGTGAGCGCTGAACGTGCACCAGTTGACGAACCCCGCAGGGGTGTCGCGGTCGATCTCCCCGCGCGCCCCGTGCAACGCGCGGGCCATCGTCTGGCCGGCCGCGAGTCGCCGGTGCAGCGCGAGCATGAGGTCGACGACCTCGACGTCCGGCACGGCGGCGATGGACGCCACGACACCGGCGGTCCCGCGCGAGAGCAGGCTGCTCACGAAACCCAGGACCTCGTCCCCCGCGAACGCCACGTCCGCGCCGGAGTGGCACGACGCGAGGACGAGCCGCCGGGGGGCAGCACCTGCCGCGTGCAGCTCCTGCACCGTGAGCCGCCCGTCCGCCAAGGAGATCGAGGAGAACATCGGGCTGTCCGCACGCAGCGACCCGTGGCACGCGAGGTGTGCGATGTCGGCACCCTCCAACGCGCGGACGACGGCGTCGGACGTGGCGTCCCGTGCATCGAGGACCTGAGCCGCGGGGTAGGTCCGCCGCAGGGCGGCGACCTCCTCACGCGCGCCGACCAGGTCGGGGCCCGCGACCAGGACCTGGCCGGTCCTGTCGTCCCGTGCCCAGTCCGCGGTGCGTCGCCACAGCGAGGCGGACGGGGCGAGGCTCACGGGCCCCGCGTGCAGCGCCGACCACGGGACACCGTGCAGCACGCCCACGGGGACGACGACCAGCTCGTCATCCGTCCCGACCCCCAGCGGCGAGACGAGCGCACGCGACAGGGCGTCGAGCCGCAGCTCGGCGCTGACGCGCGCCGCGTCAGCAGCCGCCGCACCGCGGGGGTTCGCCAGGCGCCGCAGCGCGAAGACCAGTGCACGCAGATGGTCGGCCACGTCCTGCTCCGGACCGAGCTCGACGATGCGTGAGCGCGGTCCGTCGACCACCACGGCGACGAGACGACCGCTGTGGCCACCCAGCTCGACGAGGACACGGCCCTCGAGGCCGGCACGCAGACGCGCCAGGCTCCACGGCGTCCCCCTGGTGCGGGACGCCCGCGCGACATCGTGCCAGTCCGACGACAGCACCCGGTTCTCGTCGACCGTCGCGACCGGCGGCGCGGTCACCGGCGCCTGCACGGGCAACCTGCCGGCGAGCGCGAGGGCCCGGGTGCGCTCCATCCAGGCGAGCACCCTGCCGGGCGTGCTCGACCGGTGCAGCACCTCCAGCCCGATCGCCCCGAGCTCTGCCCCGTGCCCCGACGCCAGCGCCCGCAGCTCCACGGTGGGCAGGCTGTCGCGGTGGACCGCGAGGTCGCGCAACCCGGTGTCGCACTGTCGGACGGCACCCTCCGCGTCGCTCCGCAGCAACGCCGCCCGGGCAGCCGCGATGCGACCCTTGACCCGCACGGGCACGGCACCGTCCACCGCGAGCCGCGCCGCCTCGGTGTACGACTCCAGCCCGTGGGCGACCTCGCCACGGGCATCAGCCAGCCGTCCGGCCAGCACGTGCGCGTCGACGGCCGCCGACAGGTCGCCTGCGCGCACGAGCCGCGACGCCACCTTCCGCACCTCGGTCGCCTGGTCGGAGTCGGCCGCGCCCCCGAGGAATACGGCCTCCACCTCGACCAGCACCGCCTGGTCCCGCCAGCGATCGCGACGCTGCTTCTCCGCCGCCCGACGCAACGCCGCTCCCGCACGTGCCGCGCCGTCGAGGTCGCCCGAGAGCAGCAGGACGCGCGCGCGCCGAAGGCCGGCCTCGAGCGCGAGGAGCGGCAGCCCCAGACGGTCGAACTCGTCCTCGGCCCGCCCGGCGGCGGCCACCGCCTCCGGCAGCAGGCGCAGGTCCGTCATGGCATCGGCATACTCCGTGAAGTACTCGCCGAGCGGGATGCCCGCCTCCGAGTAGACGGCCGACGCGCGCTCGAAGTCGCGCATCCCCGAGCCCAGCCGACCTGCGCGCACCTTGATCCACGCGCGCGTCTGGAGCGCCGGCGCGAGCATGGCCGGACCCGCGTCCTGCGCGAGCCGCACCGCCTGCTCGACCGCGCGCAGCGCGTCGGTGTAGGCCGCCCGCTCGGAGAGCACCATCGCCAGGTTGTTGCCCGCCACGACTGCGGTGCCCACCTGGAGGTCCGGGCTGTCGAGCACCCGTCGGTAGCCCCGCTCCGCGTCCACGAGCCGGCCCGCGTTGTGGTCGAGGACGCTCCGTGCGAGCAGCGCACGACCGACCGCCCGGCGACGCTCGGGTCCCCCTACCCCGGGTGCGGGATCACGCAGGGCCCGGTCGAGGTCGCGGCGCGCACCCGCGAGGTCACCGAGCTCCTGGCGGACGTAGGCGCGACTGACCCGCGCCGCACCCTCGACCTCGGTGAGCCGGTGCCGGCGCGCAGTCTCGACCGCGTCGTCGAGCAGGGCCCGCGCCGTGTCGGTCTCAAGGCGCACGCGGTGCGTCCACGCCAGAGCCCGCAGCGCGATGACCCGCAGCTCGACGTCTCGCGTGCGACGGGCACGTTCGAGGGCCGCGCGCGCGCTCGGCTCCACCTGGGCAGGATCCGCCTGGTGCGCATCGGCGACACCCCAGAGGTGTATCAGGAGCTCCTCCCGGCTCTCCTCCCCGCGGAGAGACAGGTCCGGCGCGTTCTCACCCCGCACGGACGACGTCCTCACCATCTGCTGATCGTAGGCTGCGCAATCCCGCCCAAGGAGGACATGTGAGCGTGTACCGGACCGACCCACCCTCACTCGGGCGCCCGTTCGGGCGCGACTACGCCCCGGGTGCGGCAGCCTTCGCCGCAGACCCCGCTGTGCGACGAGTGGTCGCGCGGCAGGCGGCCGAGCTGGCCCGCACGTCGAACGACCCCGAGGTCCGTGGCCGTGGTGACGCGATCCGGGAGCGCGTACGCGGCCGCTGGCTGCGCGGCGACCGCCGGGTCGACGTCCTCCGTGGCAAGGGGCGGGACGACGAGAAGGCGCTCGTCGTCGGCGGCGAGGTGCTGGTGAGCGCGGCCTCGTGGCCCGACGTCGCCGACGAGGCCACTCGCGACGGGCTGACCCGCACCGAGGTCGGGTGCGCCGACCTCGAGGACCGCGTGGTGCGGCTCCGCACCGACGGCGAGGACGCCACCACGCGGCTCACCCGGTTCGTGACCGACCTGCGCGCGCAGGGCCACCCGGTGTCGTTCAGCTACGTCACGCCGCTCGCACCCGTGATGAAGGGCTGCTCCGGGGTCCCGGCGCCCGGCCTCGCGGCATTCGCCGACTACGGCCCCGTCGACCCGTCCTTCGGGCGGGGGGTGCGCGTCGCTGTGATCGACACCGGCATCGTCGAGCAGTCGCGCTCCGACGGCTGGCTCGATGGCGTCGCACGTGCCCCCGGCCGCTCGCCCGCGGAGTCGAACCTCGACGTGCTCGATGCAGACCCGGCCGACGGCTACCTCGACGTGTCGGCCGGCCATGGCACGTTCGTCGCGGGCATCATCGCCCAGGTCGCGCCGGGCGCCGAGATCACGGCGCACCGTGCCCTCACGACCAGCGGGACGGCGACGGACGTCGACGTCGCGTGCGCCCTGATCCGGGCCGTGCGGGAGAACGCGCAGATCGTCAACCTGTCCCTCGGGACCGAGACCTACCTGGACGAGCCTCCGCTGGCGCTGGCCGCGGCGCTCGACGTGGTGCGCGAGATCGAGATGGCGCGCGGCTGGGAGACGGTCATCGTCGCTGCCGGCGGCAACGGTGGCACCACGTCGCCGGTCTGGCCCGCCGCGTTCGGGCGGGTCCTGTCGGTCGGTGGCCTGACCGCCGGCCTGAAGCCGAGTGCGTGGTCGAGCCGAGGGCACTGGATCGACGTGTCGGCCGTCGGCGAGGGCGTCGTCTCCACGTACGTCACCGGGGCACAGTCGCCCGACCTCGCGGCCGAGCCTCAGACCTTCACCGGCGACGCCTGGGCGCGGTGGAGCGGAACCTCCTTCGCCGCACCCCAGGTTGCGGGCGCGGTCGCGCGCGCCATGACCGAGCACTCGCTGTCTGCGACGCAGGCCGTCGACGCGCTGCTCGCCGCCGGCAAGCCCGTCGCAGGGTTCGGCAAGGCCTTGCAGATCCTTCCGGGAGCCTGACGTGCTGGGCACCTGCCTCGTCGAGCGTCATGATGGCCTTCGGGACGAACCCGACAGGCGAAGGAGCCGCGCCGTGAGCAGCCGAGAACAGCCGGGCAGACCGTACGGTGACCGCACCGCGACACAGCTCGTGGCGGGTGCGCTCACCGGTGACGAGGGCTCGTGGTCGGAGATCGTCCGACGGCACACCAACCTCGTGATGGCTCGGGTCCGGCAGTTCCGGCTCACGCCGCAGCAGGCGGAGGACGTCGCGCAGACCGTGTGGCTGAACCTGCTCGAGCACCTCGGCGACCTGCGCGAGCCGGAGGCGCTGCCCGGTTGGATCTCGACCGCGACGCGCCACGAGTGCATCCGCATGACGAACCTGTCGCGGCGGTCGATCCCCGTCGACCCGACGACCGGCCGCCTCGACGCCCAGGACGACGTCGAGCTGGACCGCGAGCTGCTGCGCAGCGAGCGCCACGCGGCACTCCGGGCGGCCTTGGCCGAGCTGCCCCCGCACCAGCGTGAGCTGCTGCTCCTGCTCTCGACCGATCCACCCCCGAGCTACCAGGAGGTGTCCGCGCAGCTGGGCATCCCCGTGGGGTCCATCGGCCCCACGCGCCAGCGCGGGCTGGCCCGGCTCCGTCAGACGGAGGCCATCCGCACCTATCTCGCGACGCCGTCCGGCGCCGTGCTCGGCGAAGGAGGCCGCGATGTCCTGGCACTCGGATGACGTGAGCCTGCCGCAGCCGCGCCCGGCGGACCGGTGGGAGGACGACGACGCGCTCGCCGCCGACCTGGTGGAGGCGCTCCGCGAGGAGGAGGTGCTGCAGCGGGTCAGCGCGGCAGCGACGACGGCGTTCGGCGCCCACCGCGGGATGCTGGCTCTGCGCGAGGAGCTGGCCACCGACCTGCTGCTGCTGACCCTCGTGCACGACTCGTCCACCGCGGGCGAGCTGACAGGGGTCCGTGACCGCAGCGGCCAGCCCTCGCGGACCCTCGTCTTCGAGGGCGAGGGCGTCGGGGTGGAGGTCGAGGTGACCGACGGCGCGATCGAGGGTCAGCTGATCCCGGCCCGGCCCGGTCGCGTCGTGCTGCGCCGGCCCGACGGCGACCTCGCTGCCGTGGACACCGACGAGGTCGGGTACTTCCGCCTGGAGGCCCGACCCGAGGGACCTGTGCGCCTGGTCTGCGAGACGACGGACGGCACGTGCGTGACCGAGTGGCTGCCCTGGTGAGGGGCTGACGCGCCGCGAGACGCTTCCGGCGTGGACAGGGCCCGGTCCGCAGGGGGGACCGGGCCCTGTCCGCGTCCGGCGGGAACGGCGCGTCGACGCACGACGGCCCGGCACCCTGGAGGGTGCCGGGCCGTCTACGAGCGGTGGAGCGACCGTCAGGCCGCGTCCTCCTCCGTGAGGTTGCGCGTCTTGCTCTGGTCCAGCGGGATGCCGGGGCCGTTGGTGGTCGACAGCGTCGCCTTGGCGATGTAGCGCCCCTTCGACGACGCGGGCTTCAGACGCAGGATCTCGTCGAGCGCGGCGGCGTAGTTCTCCACCAGCTGGGTCTCCGAGAAGGAGGCCTTGCCGATGATGAAGTGCAGGTTCGCGTGCCGGTCGACACGGAACTCGATCTTGCCGCCCTTGATGTCGGACACGGCCTTGGCCACGTCCATCGTCACGGTGCCCGTCTTCGGGTTCGGCATGAGGCCGCGGGGGCCCAGCACCTTGCCCAGTCGACCGACCTTGCCCATGAGGTCCGGGGTGGCCACGGCGGCGTCGAAGTCCGTCCAGCCGCCCGCGACCTTGGCGATGAGGTCGTCGCCGCCGACCTCATCGGCACCGGCGGCGCGGGCCTGCTCGGCACGCTCGCCGTTCGCGAACACGATGACGCGGGCCGTCTTGCCGGTGCCGTGGGGCAGGTTCACCGTGCCGCGGACCATCTGGTCGGCCTTGCGGGGGTCGACACCGAGGCGGAACGCGACCTCGACGGTCGAGTCGTACTTGGTGGTCGACGTCTCCTTGGCGAGGCGCACGGCCTCGAGGGGGGCGTAGATCCGCTCGGGGTCGATCTTCTCGACGGCGGCGCGGTACGCCTTGCTGTGCTTGGGCATCTGCCTGTTCTCCTTCTGTCAGCAGTTGTGGTCATGCGGGCCGCACACGGGCCCTGCCACTGTCGGTGAGCGCAGGTCGCGCTCACCGACGCGTCGTGAGTGCCGAGCGGAAGCTCAGCCCTCGACCTTGATGCCCATCGACCGGGCGGTGCCGGCGATGATCTTCTCGGCCGACGCGAGGTCGTTCGCGTTGAGGTCCTCGAGCTTGGTGCTGGCGATCTCGCGGACCTGGTCCGCCGTCAGCGAGCCCACCTTGACGGTGTGCGGCGTCGGCGAGCCCTTGGCCACACCTGCGGCCTTCTTGATCAGCTCGGCGGCCGGCGGCGTCTTCGTGATGAAGGTGAACGAGCGGTCCTCGTACACCGTGATCTCGACGGGGATGACGTTGCCGCGCTGCGACTCGGTCGCCGCGTTGTACGCCTTGCAGAACTCCATGATGTTGACGCCGTGCTGACCCAGCGCGGGGCCGATCGGCGGCGCGGGGGTCGCGGCACCGGCGTTGATCTGGAGCTTGATGAGGCCGGTGACCTTCTTCTTCGGGGGCATGATGCCTTCCGTTTCTTCTCGTGGGCCGACGCCGTGGGCGATGACCCGGTTGCAGGGCCCCGCGGCGCGGGGCGGTCAGCAGGTCAGATCTTCGAGACCTGGCTGAAGGACAGCTCGACCGGGGTCTCCCGGCCGAAGAGCGAGACGAGGACCTTGAGCTTCTGGTTCTCGGGGTTGATCTCGGAGATCGTGGCCGGCAGCGTGTCGAACGGCCCGCCGTCGGTCACGGTGACCGACTCGCCGACCGTGAAGTCGACCTCCACCGGCTTGCTCGACGCCTTGGCGGCCTGCTGCGCGGGCGTCTTCGCCTCGATCGCGGGGGCCAGCATCGAGAAGACCTCGTCGAGCGTGAGCGGCACGGGCTGGTGCGTGTGACCCACGAACCCGGTGACGCCCGGCGTGTGGCGCACGGCGCCCCACGACTCGTCGGTCAGGTCCATGCGGACCAGGACGTAGCCGGGGATCCGCACGCGCTTGACGACCTTGCGCTGCGCGTTCTTGATCTCCACGACCTCTTCCATGGGGACCTCCACCTGGTGGATGTAGTCCTCCATGTTGAGGCTCTGCGTGCGCGACTCGAGGTTCGCCTTCACGCGGTTCTCGTACCCCGCGTAGGAGTGGATGACGAACCAGTCACCGGGCATGCGACGCAGCTGGGCCTTGAACGCGGCGACCGGGTCCTCGTCCGGGTCGACCTCGTCGACCTCGGAGGCGCCGTCGGCGTCCTCGGCCGCGACGTCGTCCGCGGCGGTGGCGTCGTCGACGGTGACGTCGTCCTCCTCGACGGCGTCGGTGGCGGCCGTGTCGTCGACCTCGTCACCCGCGCTCGCCTCGACGGCCTCGACAGACGCCAGGGCGTCCGCGAGCTCGGCCTCGGCGCCCGACGTGGGCTCCTGCGACTCCTGCGACACGTGCAACCTGCTTTCTCCGTTGTGGACCGGCGCGCGCCGGTGCGTGCGCGGCTCGACCCGCGCGGGTGGGGTGATGCGTCGGCGTCAGCCGGCGTGCGTCACCCGAAGACCCAGAACGCCAGCTTGCCGACCCCCAGGTCGATCACCGTCACGAACAGCATGACGACCGTGACGAACACGAGCACGACGCTGGTGTACGTGACGAGCTCCTGCCGGGTCGGACGGACGACCTTCTTGAGCTCGGCCACGACCTGGCGCACGAAGAGCGCGATGCGCGCGAACAGCCCGCGCTTCTCCTCGCCGCGACGCGGAGCACGCTCGCTCCTGCTGGCGGCCGAGCCCTCGGCGTCGGACGCCGCGGCGGCAGCGGTATCGCTCACGTCTGGCCCCTGTCTCGTCATCGGTGCGACACCCGGGGTGGGTGCCGCGTGTCGAGGACGCACGGACTGGCCGACGCGACGCGCCGGACCGACCGGCGGTCCTGCTCACGACGCCGACCCGGACCTCGGGTTGCCCCGAGGCCGAGCCGGTCCGCGTGCGCAGGGCAGACAGGACTCGAACCTGCAACCTGCGGTTTTGGAGACCGCTGCGCTACCAATTGCGCCACTGCCCTACGACGGCCGGGTCGCCATGAGCTCCGCGTCACCGCCGGACCAGGCTCGATCATCTCGAGCTCGACCTGAAGGCGTGCTTCATCATGGCGGACGTCAACCGCCGGTGGACCACTGTACGCGACGCGGGGCGGTACGGTCGAACCCGCTCGGAACGGGACCTCGCGCCGCCCTGGACCAGGCTGCGTACCACGTCGTGATATGCCGTGGCCCCGCACCCGTGCTGCTCTGCGAGGATGTCCGCGTGACCGAGCACAGCGCCCAGACGACGACGTCCACCCGCGCCCGGGTCTCCGCCCGGGTCGCCGCGATCGCGGAGTCCGCGACCCTCGCGGTCGACGCGAAGGCGAAGGCGCTCAAGGCGGCAGGACGGCCGGTGATCGGATTCGGGGCCGGCGAGCCCGACTTCCCGACGCCGGACTACATCGTCGAGGCCGCGGTCCGGGCCGCGCAGGACCCGGTCAACCACCGCTACTCCCCCGCCGCCGGTCTGCCGGTGCTGCGCGAGGCGATCGCCGCCAAGACGCTGCGCGACTCGGGGTACGAGGTGAAGGCGTCCGACGTCCTCGTCACGAACGGTGGCAAGCAGGCCGTCTTCCAGGCCTTCGCCGCGATCCTCGACCCGGGCGACGAGGTCCTGCTGCCCGCGCCCTACTGGACGACGTACCCCGAGGCCATCCGGCTGACGGGCGCCGAGCCGGTCGAGGTGTTCGCGGGCGTCGACCAGGGCTACCTGGTCACCGTCGAGCAGCTGGAGGCGGCACGCACGCCGCGCACCAAGGCGCTGCTGTTCAACTCGCCGTCCAACCCCACGGGCGCGGTGTACTCCCCCGAGCAGACGGAAGAGATCGGCCGCTGGGCGCTGGAGCACGGCATCTGGGTCGTCACCGACGAGATCTACGAGCACCTGACGTACGACGACGCGGTGTTCACGCCGATCGTGCGCGTCGTGCCCGAGCTCGAGGACACGACGATCGTGCTCAACGGCGTCGCGAAGACCTACGCGATGACGGGATGGCGCGTCGGCTGGATGATCGGCCCGACGGACGTCATCAAGGCCGCGACCAACCTGCAGTCGCACCTGTCGTCGAACGTCGCCAACGTGTCGCAGCGCGCGGCCGTGGCGGCGCTGACCGGTGACCTGTCCGCCGTCGACACGATGCGGACCGCGTTCGACCGCCGCCGTCGCACCATGGTGGGGATGCTCGAGCAGATCGACGGCGTGCGCTGCCCGGCGCCGCAGGGCGCGTTCTACGCGTACCCGTCCGTCGAGGGGGTCCTGGGGCGCACCATCCGCGGCGTCACGCCGACGACGTCGGCCGAGCTCGCGTCGCTGATCCTCGACGAGGTCGAGGTCGCGGTCGTGCCCGGCGAGGCGTTCGGCCCGAGCGGCTACCTGCGGCTGTCGTACGCCCTGGGGGACGACGACCTGGCCGAGGGCGTCGGCCGCATCCAGGCCCTGCTCGGCGAGGCCGTCTGACCTCCTGACGGACCCCCGTGTCCACCGGTCGGTGGACACGGGCGCCCGTCGTGCGGTCGTGCCGTAGCCGCACGTCGGCGCGGCAGGCTGGTGGCATGGCGACCACGAACGCCCCGGCCGTCCTGGTCGAGGGGCTGCACAAGAGGTACGGCGACAAGCGTGCCGTGGACGGGCTGGACCTGCGGGTCGAGCACGGCGAGATCGTCGCGGTCCTGGGCCCGAACGGCGCCGGGAAGACCACGACGGTCGAGACCCTCGAGGGGTTCAGACGCGCCGACGCCGGGCACGTGCGCGTGCTCGGCGAGGACCCCGCCCGTGGCGACCGGGCGTGGCGGGCACGGCTCGGGGTGGTGCTGCAGGACAACCAGGACCTCGCGGAGGTCACCGTCGCCGAGATCGTGCGGCACGTCGCGGGCTTCTACCCCGCGCCCCGGCACCCGGAGGCCGTGATCGAGGAGGTCGGCCTGCGCGAGAAGCGGTCGGCCCGCGTCCGCGCGCTCTCCGGTGGGCAACGGCGCCGCCTCGACGTCGCGCTCGGGATCGTCGGCGACCCCGAGCTGCTGTTCCTGGACGAGCCGACCACGGGCTTCGACCCCGAGGCGCGCCACGCGTTCTGGGACCTGGTCGAGTCCCTGCGTGACGGGGGCACGACGATCCTGCTGACCACCCACTACCTCGAGGAGGCCGAGCGTCTCGCGGACCGGGTGGTCGTGGTGGCACGCGGACGCGTCGTCGCGGAGGGTGCACCGGCGGACCTGGGCGGGCGGCAGGCGCGACGCGCACGCGTGCGCTGGACCGTCGACGGCGTCGGCCACGAGGAGGCCACGGACACCCCCACGGCGCTCGTCGCGCGGTTGGCCGCGCAGGTCGGGCGGCCCGACGGGGAGGTGCCGGGCCTGCAGGTCCTGCGGCCGACCCTGGAGGACGTGTACCTCGGGCTGATCGACGGGACCACGACGGGCGCCACGACGGACGGGTCCCTCGAGGAGGCGGCACGATGAGCACGACGACCGGCACCACCGACGGCACGCTCACCGCACCCGCCGCCCCGCGCGCCGCCCGCCCGCTGCCCGGACTGGCGCGCCTCGCGCTGGCGCGCACGGCGTTCGAGGTCCGCGTGTTCTTCCGCGAGCGGGACGCGGTGGTGTTCGTGTTCGCCTACCCGATCCTCATGCTCGCGATCTTCGCGACCGTGTTCGGCTCCGACGAGGAGCTGGCGTCGGGCACGGGCGTCTACTTCCCGCAGTACTTCCTGCCCGGGATGGTCGCCACGGGCGTCATGCTCTCGAGCTTCCAGAACCTTGCCATCGCCATCGCGGCCGAGCGTGACGACGGCACCCTCAAGCGCCTGCGGTCGACACCTCTGCCCGCCACGGCCTACTTCCTGGGCAAGACCGGGCAGGTGCTCGTCACCGCCGCCGTCCAGACGGCGCTGCTGCTCGCCGTCGCCGCGCTGGCGTTCGACGTCCCGCTGCCGACCGACCCGCACCGGTGGCTGACGTTCGCGTGGGTGTTCGTGCTCGGCACCGCCACCGGCTCGGTGTGCGGGGTGGCGTTCTCGTCGGTGCCCCGCACCGGGCGCTCGGCCAGCCCCGTCGTGATCCCCGTGGTCCTGGTCCTGCAGTTCGTGTCCGGCGTGTTCTTCCAGTTCAACGAGCTGCCCACGTGGATGCAGCAGGCCGCCTCGGTGTTCCCGCTGAAGTGGATGGCCCAGGGCATGCGCTCGGTGTTCCTGCCGGACGAGCTGGCGGCGATCGAGCCGTCGGCCTCGTGGCAGCACGGTGCGACCGTGGCGGTGCTCGCCGCGTGGCTCGTCGTCGGGCTGGTCGTGGGCGTGCGGACGTTCCGCTGGCGCCGTCGGGACGACGGGTGACGCCCGCCCGCCGGCCGGCCACGCTCGTGGCAGAGTCGCACCCATGAGCCCCGTCGCCGACGCGCGCCCCGTGCCGCAGACCGTCGACCGGCACGGGTTCTGGCTGCGGACGCTGCTGATGTACGACCTGGTCTTCGCCGGGATGACGGCGGTGTACCTGCTGGCGGTGCTCATCGAGGCGGCGAGCCTGGCCGACGCCGGGGTCGCGCTGGTCACGATGGGGGTGCTGGCGCTCGCGTACGTCCTGGTCGGGCGCCGCGCCGCGCAGCGCGGCAGCGCCCGGCTCGCGGACGGCTACCTCGCGGTCCTCGTCGTCGTCGTGGTGGTGCAGGTCGCCAACGGTGACATCGGCTCCGTGCTGCTCTTCCTCGCCTTCCTGCAGATCTGGTTCTTCAGCCGCACCCGGGTCGCGGGCGTCGTGTGGGCGGTGGCGCTCACCCTCGGCATCACGACGGCCGCGGTGCTGCGCGTGCAGGCGACCGGCCCGCAGATCGCAGAGATCGCCGCCGAGTTCGGCACCGCGCTGCTCTTCGCGGTGGTCCTCGGGCTGTGGATCACCCAGGTGGCGGAGCAGAGCGAGGAACGCGCCTACCTGCTCGACGAGCTGCGCGCCACGCAGGAGGCGCTGGCGGCGTCGCACCACGCGGCCGGAGTGGTCGAGGAGCGGGAGCGCCTGGCCGCGGAGATCCACGACACGCTCGCGCAGGGCTTCACGTCCGTCGTGATGCTCGCGGGGGCTGCGGCCGTGGAGCTGGCTCGCGGGCACGTCGACCGGGTGGGCACGCGGCTGGAGCACATCGAGGACGTCGCACGCGACAACCTGGCCGAGGCGCGCGCGCTCGTCGCGGCGACCGCCCCTCCCGACCTCCAGGACGGCACCCTCGCGGACGCGCTCGCCCGGCTCGCCGCCCGGTTCGGCACCGAGACGGGCGTCCGCGTCGACGTCGTCGACGACGCCGGTGACAGCGTGGGCGCCGAGGCGCAGGTCGTGCTGCTGCGGGCCGCGCAGGAGTCGCTCGCCAACGTGCGCCGGCACGCCGGGGCGTCCCACGTGACGCTCCGGCTGGCACGCGACGACGACGAGCTCGTCCTCGAGGTCGCCGACGACGGCCGAGGGCTCGGTCCCGGCGTGGCCGAGGGCAACGGGCTGCGCGGCATGCGGGCACGGGCGGACGCGGCCGGGGGCACGTTCGACGTCACGGGCGGGCCGGGTGAGGGCACGTGCGTGCGGCTGCGCGTGCCGGCCCGTCAGCGCCTCACCACGGGCGCGTCGTCGTGACCGTGCGGGTCGTCGTGGCCGACGACCACCCCGTCGTGCGCTCCGGCATCGTCGCGCTGCTGCACCTCGAGCCGGACCTCGAGGTCGTGGGCGAGGCAGGTGACGGTGAGCGCGCCGTCGCCCTCGCCCACGAGCTGCAGCCGGACCTCGTCCTCATGGACCTGCGCATGCCGGGCACGGACGGCGCGACCGCGACGGCCCGGATCGTCGGCGAGCTGCCGGGCGTGCACGTCCTCGTCCTGACGACGTACGAGACCGACACGGACATCCTGCGCGCGGTCGAGGCCGGCGCGACGGGCTACCTGCTCAAGGACACCCCGCGCGACCAGCTCGTCGCCGGGGTGCGTGCCGCGGCGCGCGGCGAGTCCGCGCTGTCGCCCTCGGTCGCCCGCCGGCTGGTCCAGCAGGTGCGTGGCGACCACGGTGAGCGGCTGACCCCGCGTGAGCGCGAGGTCCTCGCGGGCGTCGCACGCGGTCTGTCCAACGCCGGCGTGGGGCGCGAGCTGTTCATCACCGAGGCCACCGTCAAGACGCACCTGCTGCGCGCGTTCGCGAAGCTCGGGGTCGACGACCGCACCCGTGCGGTGACCGTCGCGATCGAGCGCGGGATCCTGCCGGGCGCGTGAACCCGCGGCGTGCGGGTGCCGCGGACCGGCGATCGGACGGGCCTACTGCGCCGGTGGTCGCGCGACCATACTGACCCCATGCGGAACGGGCCGACGGCGGGGCGAGCCCTCACCGTGCCCGCCGACGCCGCACGCCGCCCGGCGTCCCACGTCACCGTCCGCGGTCGGCTGATGACGTCCGTCGTGGCCCTGACCGCCGCTGCCATGACCATCTCCGGCGTCACGGGGCTCGCGCTCCAGCTGCGCGCGACCGACGCCCGCATCGACGACTCCCTGACCCGCGCGGTCAGCGCGCTGCGGACCAGCGTGGTCGAGGGAGAGCCGCAGCCCGACGGGTCGCGGGTCCCCTGGACCTCCGTGCAGACGCTGCTGCAGAAGGCGGTCGAGGCGCGCGTCCCGGGCGAGCACGAGGGCGTGCTCTCGATGCTCGACGGGACGTTCTTCATGCGCCCGGCCGACGAGACCCGCGCGGTGCGGCTCGACACCGACGAGGAGCTGATGGCCTGGCTGCGCGCGCTGCCGGCCGACGACCCGCTCGCCGGCTTCCCGCGGACGGTGCGCACGTCGGTCACCGAGTACCGGCTGGTCGCCGTCCCGGTGCACCTGGAGGCGGATCCCGCCGTCGCCGGCATGTTCGTGGTCGCGTCGGACCGCACCGCGCAGAACGCGGGCGTGTGGCGGATCTTCCTGACGTACTCGGCGGTCGGGGTCGCCGCGCTGGTCGTCACGTCGCTCGTCGCGTGGTTCGTGGTCGGACGCATGCTGCGTCCGGTGCGCGTCCTGCGCGACACGGTGCGACGCGTGACCGAGTCGGACCTGTCGGAGCGCATCGAGGTCACCGGCAAGGACGACCTGGCGGACCTGGCCGCGTCCGTGAACTCGATGCTGCAGCGCCTCGAGCGCGCGTTCGGCTCCCAGCGCGAGCTGCTGGACGACGTGGGGCACGAGCTGCGGACCCCCCTGACGATCGTGCGCGGCCACCTCGAGCTGCTCGACCCGGGCGACGAGGTCGACGTGCGCGCGACGCAGTCGCTGGTGCTCGACGAGCTCGACCGCATGCAACGGCTCGTCGACGACCTCGTGACCCTGGCGACCGCGGACCGCCCGGACTTCGTCCGTCGCGCACCCGTCGACGTGGGACGTCTGACCGACGACGTGCTGGAGAAGGCCCGCGGCCTGGGTGGGCGCCGTTTCGTCGTCGTCGCGCGGGCCGACGTGGTGGTCGACCTCGACGCCCAGCGCATCACCCAGGCGTGGCTGCAGCTGCTCGCCAACGCCGTGCGCTTCTCCGGCCCCCAGGCCGTGGTGCGACTCGGCAGCGAGGTCGCGGGCGGACGCCTGCTGGTCTGGGTGCGCGACGAGGGACCGGGTGTCCCAGCCGCGGAGGAGTCGCGCATCTTCGAGCGCTTCCACCGGGGCCAGGCCGACCGCGTGCAGCACGGCGCGGGCCTGGGCCTGCCGATCGTCGCGGCCATCGCCGCCGCTCACGGGGGACGCGTGTTCCTCGAGCACCCTCCTCCCGGCGCCGGTCCCGGCGTCGGTTTCGTCCTCGACCTGCCTGCCGTCGGCCTCCTCGACGGCGAGGCCGAGTCGTTCGAGCTCGTGGAGCGCCACCGATGACACACATCCTCATCGCCGAGGACGAGGAGCGCATCGCCTCCTTCGTCGCCAAGGGGCTGCGCGCCCACGGGTACGAGGCGACCGCCGTGCTGACCGGGGAGGCGGCCCTGGAGCGCGTCGAGGCAGGCGGGATCGACCTGCTGGTGCTCGACCTGGGGCTGGGCGACATGGACGGCTTCGAGGTCCTGCGCCACCTGCGCACGGAGGGCTACGAGCTCCCGGTGATCCTGCTGACCGCCCGGTCGTCGGTGACCGACACGGTGACGGGCCTGGAGTCCGGGGCCGACGACTACATGGCCAAGCCGTTCCGGTTCGAGGAGCTCCTCGCGCGCGTCCGGCTGCGGCTGCGCAGCCAGCCGGCCGCGACCGCTCGCGGCAACGTCCTCACGCACGGCCGGCTGCAGCTCGACCTGCGCACGCGCCGCATGAAGGTCGACGACACCGAGGTCGACCTCTCGGCGCGGGAGTTCGCTCTCGCGGAGACGTTCATGCGCAACCCGGGGGACGTGCTGACGCGCGAGCGGCTCCTGTCGGAGGTGTGGGGCTACGACTTCGACCCGGGCTCGAACGTCGTCGACGTGTACGTCCGTTACCTGCGCCGCAAGCTCGGCGCCGAGCACTTCGACACCATCCGCGGTGTCGGCTACCGCCTCGTCGACGCGTCGGCGTGACGGCCGTCCCCCTCACGCGGACCGGCTGCGCCGGCTCCCGCGTCCGCTGGCACACTGGCCCTGATGCGTGATCTGAGCCTGCTGCCCAAGGCGCACCTGCACCTGCACTTCACCGGCTCGATGCGTGTGGACACCCTCGCCGAGCTGGCCGACAGGCACGGCATCCGGCTCCCCCACGTCCTGCTCGACGACGACCCGCTGGTGGTTCCGGCCGGCGAGCGCGGGTGGTTCCGGTTCCAGCGGATGTACGACGCGGCACGGGCCTGCGTGCGCTCCGAGGCGGACATGCGCCGTCTCGTCGCCGAGGCCGCGGCGGACGACGCCGCCGAGGGCTCCGGTCGCCTCGAGATCCAGGTGGACCCCACGTCGTACGCGCCGTTCGTCGGCGGGCTGACGCCGGCGCTGGAGATCGTCCTGGACGAGGCGCGTGCCGCGCAGGCGTCCACGGGCGTGGAGATCGGGGTCGTCGTGGCCGCCTCGCGCATGCGCCACCCGCTGGACGCCCGGACGCTCGCGCGGCTCGCCGCGAAGCACGCCGGGGACGGCCCGGGCCAGGTCGTCGGGTTCGGGCTGTCCAACGACGAGCGGCGCGGGACGACCGCCGACTTCGCGGGTGCGTTCGCGATCGCCCACCGGGCCGGCCTGCTGTCCGTCCCGCACGGCGGTGAGCTGCTGGGGCCGGCGCACGTCGAGGAGGTGCTCGAGCACCTGCGGCCCGACCGGCTGGGGCACGGCGTGCGCAGCGCCGAGGACCCGCGCGTCCTGGCGCGCGTCCTCGAGGACGACGTCTCGCTCGAGGTGTGCCCCGCCTCCAACGTGTCGCTGGGGGTGTACGCCGCCCTGCGCGACGTACCGCTGCGCAGCCTCGTCGACGCGGGCGCGCGCGTGGCACTCGGTGCCGACGACCCGCTGCTCTTCAGGTCCCGGCTGGTCGACCAGTACCGCATCGCCCGCGACCACCACGGGTTCACCGACGCGCAGCTGGCGGACCTCGCCCGGGCGTCGATCACCGCGAGCGCGGCGTCCCCGGGGACCCGGGCCCGCCTGCTCGCCGGCGTGGACGCGTGGCTCGCGACGGAGCCCGCCGCCGCCTGACGACGCGGGACGGGGGCTCGGCCGTCGTGGCCGCGCCCCCGCCCCTCATCCGCTCACGACGTCACGAGGAGCGCGGCGTCGAGCCGGGCACCGGCGGCACCACCGGCGGCAGGGCGCGCGGCGCCTGCGAGCCGCGGGACATCGGCTGGTCGACGAACGGCTGCACGTCGCCCGTGCACTGCGTGCCCTCGGCCGGCAGCTCACCGCCGATGAGGTAGCGGTCGATCGCCTCCGTGGCGCACGCGGACGTGCCGTACGCCGTGTGCCCCCAGTTGTCGGACGACAGCAGGCGGCTGTTCGGGAGCACCTTCGCGGCCGCGACGGCACCCTCGTAGGCGGTCGCCGGGTCCCACAGGTTGCCGACGACCAGCACCGGCGAGGCGGTACGGGCGTCGAACCGTCCCGTCCACGCGTCCTCGTCGCGCGCGGTCCAGGCCTTGCTCGCGCACTGCGCGGACCCCCACGTCCACGACGGACCGAAGCCCGGCGCGAGCGCGTCCTGCCGGTCGGAGGCCGCGATCCAGTCCTCCGGCCGCCGGGGGTTCACGGAGTCGGTGCACAGCACCGCCGAGAAGGCCTCGGTCCCGTTGTAGTACGGGAACGCGAACCCGAGCGCCGACGCCCGCTCGGTGCGGGTGCCGGCGTGCTCCGCCGCGATCTGCTGCTGCGCGCGCTCGTAGCCCAGCAGGGACGACAGCGCCTCGGCACGGATCTCGGCGTTCTCGGGCGTCTCGGGCTGGAGCAGCCAGTGGACCGCCCAGGTGAGCACGTCGACGCCGGCGTACGCGTCCGGCGCGTACAGCGAGCTGAGCACGGCACCGACGAACACCGGCCAGTCGACGGTCACGATCAGCTCGTCGGTCTCCGGGTCGCGCAGCTCGACCGGCGTGGCGCGCAGACCCGCCGCCACCCCGTCCCACACGGCCCGCGGCTCACCGATCCCTGCTGTGCGGCACAGGTCGGGGCCGGCCTGCGCGCAACGGTCGAGGATCTCCTGCGCCGCACGCCATGCGGCGGTCCCCGAACCGAGGCGCTCGGTCACCGGGATGTTCGCGGTCGCGCGCGTCCCCGCCCACGCGAGCGGGTCGAGGACCCCGTCGATGGTGACGGCACGCACGCGGTCGGGGAACATGTTGGCGTACACCTGGCCGAGGTAGCTGCCGTACGAGAAGCCCAGGAACGTCAGCTTCTCGTCGCCGACGGCCCGCCGTACGACGTCCATGTCACGCGCGACCTGCGCGGTCGACATCGACGCGCTGAGCGGCGCACCCGTCGTCGAGCACGCCTTGCCGAGCTTCCAGGCCGAGCCGACGTACGCCGCCGTCTGCTCCTCGCCCTGCGGGAACGGCACGGCCATGCCGGACAGCGCGGCGTCCTGCTCGCCGGCGTTGCGGAAGCACCGCACGTTCGACGAGTAGTTGGTGCCGCGCGGGTCCAGGCCGACGACGTCGAACTTCGCCAGCACCTCGGGCGACAGGAAGTACGGCGCGAAGGCCGCCATGTCGACGCCCGAGCCGCCCGGCCCGCCCGGGTTGACGAAGAGCGAACCGATCCGCTGCGCGGGGTCCGTGGCCCGGACCCGCAGCAGCGCTACCTCGGTGATGCCCTTGCGCGGCTGGTCGTAGTCGAGCGGGAGCTCGACGGTGCCGCACTCGCTGCCCGGCATGAAGATGGACGAGCAGTCGTACCACCCCGGCTCGGGTGTCGGCACCCGGTCGACGCGGGCCGCCTCCGCGCGGCTCGTGCGGTCGTGGCCGGCGCCCGGCTTGCCGTGGGCGCTCGCGCCCGTGGCCGTGAACGCCGTGACGGTCGTGGCCAGACAGGCCGCGACGGTCGTCACGGCGAGCGCACGGCGGAACTGTGCTTTCGTCATGGTGATCCCCCTGGATCGCGCCCGCCGGTGCCCCTGCGACCCGGCCGTCGGCGCACCCACCACACTGGCTGCCGCGAGGTGCGCGGGACGTCGGCCGCAGGGCGGACTCCCGTGCCCGCCCTGCGGTGGTTGTCCCGATCGGGGGGAAAGGTCTAGGTTCCCGCGCGCGGGGCGGACCGGCGCCCCGCGCCGGCGCCTCAGAGGGTGACGCCGACCAGGACGGGCTCGGGCTCAAGGACGACGCCGAACCGGTCGCGCACACCGTCGCGGACCTCGCGGGCCAGCGCGAGCAGGTCGGCGGCGCGCGCGTCACCGCGGTTGGTCAGCGCGAGCGTGTGCTTGGTCGAGAGGGTCGCCGGCCCGGGTGCGCCGTGCCCGCGGCCGAAGCCCGCACGCTCGATCAGCCACGCGGCGCTCGTCTTCACGGACCCGTCGGGCATCGGCCAGCGGGGGGCGTCGGCGGGCAGCCCACCGGCGTCCGCCGCCGCGACGACGGGATTGGTGAAGAACGACCCGGCGCTCCACGTGTCGTGGTCGGCCCCGTCGAGCACCATGCCCTTGCGTGCCCGCAGCGCGAGCACCGCAGCGCGCACGTCCGCGAGCGGTGCGCGCTCCCCCACGGCCACGTCGAGCGCGCGGGCGAGCTCGGGGTAGGCCACGGGCGCCGACAGCGAGCCCTCCTTGACCTGGAACGTCACGTCGAGCACGACGTACCGGGGCGTCGGGCCCCACGGCGCGGCCGGGTCGGTCGCGTCCGGTCGCAACGACCGCTTGAGCACCGACGTCCGGTACCCGAACCCCAGGGACACGAACGGCAGCGTGCGGACCCGGCCGCGTCCGCGGTCCCACACGCGCACCTGCGCGACGGTCTGCGCGACCTCCTGGCCGTACGCACCGACGTTCTGGACCGGCGTCGCGCCCGTCGACCCGGGGATGCCTGACAGCGCCTCGACCCCCACGAGCTCGTTGGCGACCGCGTACGCGACCACGTCGTCCCACACGGTCCCCGCGGGCACCGTGAGCGTGACGCCCCCGCACGCGGACGCGTCGGGCACCTCCACGCCGCCGCGCACGTCGCGCACGACGACCCCGGGGAACCCGTCGTCCGAGGCCAGCACGTTGGAGCCGCCGCCGAGCACGAGCAGCGGCTCGCCGGCCTCGTCGGCCGCACGCACCGCGGCGACCAGCTCGGCCTCGGACGTCGTCTCGAGGTAGCGCCCGACGGGTCCGCCGACGCGCAGGGTCGTGAGGTCCGCGAGCGCGGGGGTGCCGGCGTGCGTCGGGACGGGCGGGTACGCCGACGCGGGGGCCGGGCCGGTCAGTGCGCAGGTGTCGGGCTCCACCCGGCCAGGCTAGACCGCGGGCGGCGCCGGGTGCTCCACGGCGTCGGCGTCGACCGGCGCACCCGTGCGCAGCAGCGGCCGCGCGGCGCCGGTGACCAGCAGACCGAGGGCCACGGGCGCGAGGATCGCCAGGAGCGCGTGCCGGTAGCCGACGTGCTCCGCGAGCAGCCCGAGCAGCGGGGGACCCGCGAGGAACGCGGCGTACCCGACCGTCGAGACGACCGCCACGCGCTGCGCGGCGCGCAGCGGGTCGTCGGCCGCCGCGCTCATGCCGACGGGGAAGCCGAGCGCCGCACCCGCGCCCCACACGACCACACCGACGAGCGCGAGCCACAGCTGGTCGGCCAGGCCGAAGACGAGCAGGCCGGCACCTGCCAGGCCGGCGCACAGCCGCAGCACGGCGACACGCCCGAAGCGGTCGAGCAGCGCCGTGCCGAACATCCGCATCGCGGTCATCGCCGTGACGAAGAGCCCGAAGGCGACCGCGCCCGTCGCGTGCGCGGTGCCGAAGCCGTCGACGACCGCGAGGCTCACCCAGTCGTTCGCCGCGCCCTCGGTGAGCGCCGCGGCGAGCGCCACCAGGCCGATGAGCAGCGTCCGCGGCTCGAGCCACGCCCCGAGCGCGCCCCGGGCACCGCCGGGCGCGCCGCCGCGCTGCACGTCCCGGTCCGTGTCGCCCCCGTGCCGGTCGGGTCCGTCGACGAACGCGCGCACCGCCACCGCGACGACGACCGTCGAGAGCCCCAGGACGACGGGCAGGTGCACCTGGACCGGCACGTGCAGCGCCGCCGCACCCGCGGCGACGCCGGCAGCTGCCATCGTCCCGACGGAGAAGCCCGCGTGGTAGCGCGGCATGACGGTGCGCCCGAGCCGCTGCTCGACGACCGCACCCTCGATGTTCATCGCGGCGTCCCACACGCCCGCCCCGATGCCCGCGAGGACGAGCCCGGCACCGACCAGGACGACGTGCCCGAGGGCCACGCCCAGCGACGCGAGCGCGAGGCCGGACGCGTTCGCGACCGCGAAGGCGAGCACCGTGCGACGCGCGCCCCAGCGCTCGACCACGAGGCCGGACAGGGGCAGCGACACCAGCGAGCCGAGCGCCCCGATGAGCAGCAGCACACCCATGCGCTCGGGCGTCAGCCCCAGCGCGTCGCGCACGGCCGGGAGCCGGGCAGCCCAGGAGGCGAAGTTCACGCCGGACAGCAGGAAGACGGTGAAGACCGCCGCAGAGGCGAGCCGGACGTCACGCGGACCGGGCGCGCGCCGGACGTCGGTCACTCCGCTCATCGTGCACCACCGCGTGCGACGGGTCGATCCGTCCGTCCGTGCCGCCTCCGGGCCCGCCCGAACCGGCCGTGGTGGTGACGGGCGTGGGCGAGCTCCTCGAGGTCGACCGCGTGGATCGCGTCGGCTCCGGAGGCCTGCGTGCCGACCGGGGGAACGGGCGCGGCAGCGGGCCCGGGCACGTCGAGCCGCTCGCGGGTCACCGCCGGTGCCACGACGAGGCTCGCGACCATCGCGGCGACGATCAGCACGAGGGCGTGGCGCGCGCCGACGGACTCCGCGGCCAGGCCGAGCACGGGCGGAGCGACGAGCGACGCCACGGAAGCGAAGGCGGAGACCACCGCGACGCGCCCGGCGGCACGCACGGGGTCGTCGGACGCCGCGGCGATGCCGATGGGCACCGCGAGCGCGGCGCCCACGCCCCACAGGACGACGCCGGCGCACGCGAGGACGAAGCCCGGGGCGAACCCGAACAGCAGCAGGCCGACGATCGACGACGCGCCGGACGCCCGCAGGACCGCGACGCGCCCGAACCGGTCGATGAGCCGGGTCCCGAGCAGACGCACGACCGTCATCGACGTCACGAACAGCCCCAGCACCGCACCGCCGACCGACTCGGACCGCGCGAAGCCGTCGACCACGGCGAGCGAGAGCCAGTTGTTGGCCGCGCCCTCGGAGAACGCGGCAGAGAGGACCACGACCCCGACGAGCAGCGTGCGCGGCTCGCGCCACGCGTCGAGCGCGGTGGCGAGACGTCGCGCGCCCCGTCGCGTGCGCGAGTCCGCGGCGGCCGGCGCCGCGCGGGCGGGGGCGACGGGCCGCTCCCCCGCCTCGACGGCGGACATGGGCAGCACCACGCCGGGCAGCGACGCGAGCCGCCACACGACGATCACCGCCGCGGTGAGGGGGAGCTGCACGACCACGGGCACGCCACCGGCGGACGCCAGCGCGCCGGCGCCGGACCCGACGACCGCACCGATGGAGAACGCCGCGTGGAACTGCGGGATCACCGTCCGCCCCAGCGCACGTTCGACCCGCCCCGACTCGACGTTGATCGCGATGTTGCCCAGCGCGACGGCGACGCCGTTGAGGAACATGCCCGCGGCGAGCAGGACGCGCGACCCGACGGTCGGACCGACACCGAGCAGCACGAAGGCGGTCGCGAGGACGAACGTGGAGACGAGCAGGACGCGACGGCTGCCGAGCCGCTGGAGCACGACGCCGGAGGACATGACGGTCAGGAGCGAGCCGACCGAGCCGACGAGGAGGAGCAGGCCCAGGTCGGCCGTGCTCAGGTCCAGGAGGTCGCGGACCGTCGGGATGCGCGCCAACCAGCTCGCGAAGGCCACGCCCGCCAGGGCGAAGAGACCGACGAGCAGGTGGCGGGCACGGGCGACCACGGACGGGTCGGGGGTGGTCACAGCAGAGCTCCGGGTCAAGGGGGAACCGAGATTCGGCCTACGGCGCGCCATAGGCTGTCCACGCGCTTCTCGAATCGATTCGAGGGGCCTCATCCATACTGCGGGTACGCTGACCGCGACGTCAAACGTCAGCCCTCACCTGCCTCGCCGGCCCCGGAGGTCCGCCCTGTCCGCGCAGCGCACCACCCTGGCCGACGTCGCCGCGAGCGCCGGCGTGTCGGTCTCGACCGCCTCCCTGGCCTTCTCCGGCTCCGGACCCATCGCCGACGCCACCCGCGCGCGGGTCCTGGACGCGGCCCGGGCGCTCGGGTACGCCGGTCCCAACCCCCTCGGACGCCAGCTGCGCCGCGGGCGTTCCGGCATCGTCGGCGTCATCATGGGCGACGCGCTGCGCCGCGCGTTCCGCGACCCCGTCGCCGTCCAGGTGCTCGACGGCCTCACCTCCACGCTCGGGCCGCTCGGCCTCGGCGTGCTCCTCATCCCCGGCCCGGACGACCCGTCGCAGCCCGCGGTCGACCCGCTGCTGGAGTCCGCCGCGATGGACGTCGCCGTGCAGATGTGGGGCGGCACCACCGACGACCCGGTCCTGGAGATGCTCCGACGGCGCGGCACCCCGACGGTCCTCGTCGAGGGCACGCCCCAGCCCGACGTGGCCGCCATCGGGATCGACGACCACGGCGGGATGGTCGAGCTCACGCGGCACCTGCTCGCCCTCGGTCACACGCGCATCGCGACCGTGACCCTGCCGTTCGACCGCGAGCGCTCCGAGGGCCCCGCCGGCCAGGCCCGCCTGGCCCGGATCTCCTGGGAGATCACCCGGCGCCGGCTCACCGGGGTCACCGACGCGGGCGTCACCCCGACCGTCGTCTACGAGACGCCCGCGTCGCTCGTCGAGAACGGCGCGGCGGCCGGCCGCGCGCTGCTGTCGGCAGCCGACCGCCCGACCGCGATCGTGTGCCAGTCGGACCTGCTGGCCTCGGGCGTGGTGCTGGCCGCCCGGGAGCTCGGGCTGCGGGTGCCGCAGGACGTCTCCGTCGCCGGGTTCGACGGTCTGGACCTGCCGTGGCTCGCACCCGACGTCCTGACGAGCGTGTCGCAGCCGCTCGCGGAGAAGGGGGCCGCCATCGGCGAGGCCGTGGCCGAGCTGCTCGCCGGCCGCACGCCCGAGCCGCGCGTGCTGCCCGTGAAGCTGCGCACCGGGACGACGACCGGGCCCGTACCGCAACGCGCCTGACACCACGACGGCGCGACACGACGACGGCGCCGCCCGCGGAGGACCGCGGCCAGGTCAGACCAGCCGGACGACCGCCTGGGCCTTGCCGAGGACCCGCACACCGTCGACCGTCACCGTGAGGTCGATCCGCGCCGTCCCCGCGTCGACGTCGAGCGCACCGACCGTGGCGACGACCTCGACGGACGCCTCCCCCGGGTCGGGCACGGGCACGGGACGCGTGAACCGCGTCTGGTAGTCGACGACCGCGCCGGGGTCGCCGACCCAGTCGACCACCACGGTGACGGCGGCGCCCATGGTCCACATGCCGTGCGCGATCACGCCCGGCAGACCGACCGACGTGGCGACCCGCTCGTTCCAGTGGATCGGGTTGAAGTCGCCCGACGCACCGGCGTACCGCACGAGCCGCGCGCGGTCGACCGTGAGCGTGCGGCGGGCCACCTCCTGACCGACTGCGAGGTCGGCGACCGCGGGGCGGGCGTCGCGGCTCACGCGTCGTCCTCGGACCGCACGGCGAGCGTCGAGACGACCGTGGCGACGGGCGCCCCGTCCTCGTCGGCGATCTCGCACCGCGTGGTGATCATCGACAGCCCGGCGCGCTGCGTGACGGCGTCGACGTGCAGCGCGGTCCGCAGCCGGTCACCGGCGCAGATGGGCCGGTGGTGCGTGAAGCGCTCGTCGGCGTGCACGACGCGGCTGAAGTCGACGCCCGCGGCGGGGTCCTCGACGTACTGCGCCTCGGTCCGCTGGGCGATCACCACGGCGAACGTGGGCGGCGCGACGACGTCCGGGTACCCGAGGTCCCGGGCTGCGTCGGGGTCCGTGTGGGCGGGGTGCGTGGCACCCGTGGCCTCGGCGAACTCGCGCAGCTTCTCGCGTGCGACCACATACACGTCGCCGGGCGGGTAGGCCCGCCCGGCGAATGTGGTGTCGACCGGCACGTCAGCAGGTCAGTCGTGTTCGCGAACCGCGTCAGCGGGTCTCGCGGTGCACCGTGTGCTTGTTGTCACGCGGGCAGAACTTCTTCATCTCGAGCCGGTCGGGGGTGTTCCGACGGTTCTTCTTGGTGATGTAGTTCCGCTCCTTGCACTCCGTGCAGGCGAGAGTGATCTTGGGGCGGACGTCCGCGCTCTTGCTGGCCATGTCTATGTCACCTCTCGCGCCCCGCGGGGGCTGCGTTTCTTCTCCTGGCGCGCGCCGGCCGACGCGCGCTGCTGGGACGGATGTTCGCCGGACGTGGTAGCGGGAGCGGGACTCGAACCCGCGACACCACGATTATGAGCCGTGTGCTCTAACCACCTGAGCTACCCCGCCATGTCGATGCGGACGTGGCCGGTGCCGTGCGAACACGGCACCGCCCTCGAACACACCACAGAGCCCCGAAAGGGAATCGAACCCTTGACCTTCTCCTTACCATGGAGACGCTCTGCCGACTGAGCTATCGGGGCAGCGCGGACCAGAGTACACGGGCTGTGGGGTCCCCGTGAAATCGTCTCCGCCGAGGCCCGCGCGACGCCCTCCCGGAGCCGCCGGAGCAGGTGGGACGAGTGGCGGCCGAAGCGTTTCAGTTCGTCGCGGCACCCCGCGTCGCGTGCCACGATCCGGCGCATGCGCACCCCCCGTCACCGTCCCGGCCGCCTGGCCGCCACCGCACTGACCGTCGCCGCACTGCTCACCGTCGCCGCCTGCGGCGGCGGTGACGAGGGCGTCGACCCCTCCACCGCCGACTGGCCGACCGCGATCACGCCGGCCGACGCCGAGGGCGAGTTCTTCGTCGTCTGGACCGCGCTGGCCGAGAACGGCGACGACCCCGCGCTGGCCACCGAGGTCGAGCGCCTCGCGGACCAGGGCTACGAGGTCGAGCCGTGGGCGCCCGGCTGCCAGTCCGGCGCCCAGGAGGACCTGTCCGCGCTCACCGGGTTAGCCGAGCCCGTGGGCGTCGGCGTCGCGTTCGCGTCCGCCGAGGACGCCGGCGTCTTCGACACCCGCGACGAGGGCGCCACCGTCTCGGTCACCACGGGCACCTGGACCTGCTGACACCACCAGGCCGACCACCGCGACACCGCGGCGGCGCCCGACGCCTCGCACGGCGGACCGGGTGCCGGCCGGTCGTCCGGGTGGGACGACGAAGGGGGCGTCCTCCATGAGGACGCCCCCTTCGGTACGTGGCGGGTGAGGGATTCGAACCCCCGTAGGCGTTGCCAGCTGATTTACAGTCAGCCCCCTTTGGCCACTCGGGTAACCCGCCAAGGGACGCGCGGCCGCGTCGTCGGCGTCGGTTCCTGCGTACGAGTGCTCGTACGACGGTTCCGGCGCGTCCGCGCGAACGGCGTGCGGATGGAAGGATAGCAACTCCGGGAGGGGGCTCGTGCACATCGCCGCGCAGCGGTCCGTGACCACGGCCCGCGCCGCGCGGCGCGATCGTCGCACGGCACCTCGTCCACCGGACCGCAGACGCACCCCGACGGGTGCAGGGAGGGAGCAGCATGGCAAGCGAGTCGTCGTTCGACGTCGTCAGCAAGGTCGACCGCCAGGAGGTCGACAACGCGCTGAACCAGGCCGCGAAGGAGATCACGCAGCGCTACGACTTCAAGGGTGTGGGCGCGTCCATCTCCTGGAGCGGCGAGAACATCCTGATGGTCGCGAACTCCCCCGAGCGCGTGCTCGCGGTGCTGGACGTCTTCCAGACCAAGCTCATCAAGCGCGGCATCTCCCTCAAGGCGCTGGACACCGGCGAGAACGAGCCGCAGCCGTCCGGCAAGGAGTACCGGCTGGCAGGGACCCTCAAGGAGGGCCTGAGCACCGAGATCGCCAAGAAGCTGGCCAAGATCGTGCGCGAGGAGGGCCCCAAGGGCGTCAAGACGCAGATCCAGGGCGACGAGCTGCGCGTGACCGCCAAGAGCCGGGACGACCTGCAGACCGTCATCGCGCTGCTCAAGGGGTCGGACGTCGACGCGGCCCTGCAGTTCGTCAACTACCGGTAGACGGCTCCCGGGGGCACGCTCGCGTGCCCCCGCGGTGCCGGGCGGCACCCGAGGCCGTCACCAGCGCGTCACCCCGCCGCCCGCCATCGCCTCGAGCCGGGCGACCCGCTCGGGCATCGGCGGGTGCGTCGAGAACAGACGAGCAAGACCGGCACCGCGGAACGGGTTCGCGATCATGAGGTGCGACACGTCGACCAGCTCGCGGTCCTGCGGCAGCGGGCGCGCGCGGGTGCCCGCCTCGAGCTTGCGCAGCGCCGACGCCAGGGCGAGCGGGTCGCCGGTGAGGCGGGCGCCGTCCTCGTCGGCGTCGAACTCGCGCGTGCGCGAGATCGCGAGCTGGATGGTCGTCGCCGCCACGGGTGCGAGGACGACCATGAGCAGGGCGGCGATCGGGTTGCCACCCTCACGGCGGTCACCACCGCCGAAGAACAGCGCGAACTGCGCGAGGGACGTGATCACGCCGGCGACCGCCGCCGCGACCGACGACGTGAGGATGTCGCGGTTGTAGACGTGCATGAGCTCGTGGCCCAGCACGCCGCGCAGCTCACGCTCGTCGAGGATCCCCAGGATGCCCTCCGTGCAGCACACCGCCGCGTTCTGCGGGTTGCGGCCCGTCGCGAAGGCGTTGGGCGCCATCGTGGGCGACACGTACAGCCGGGGCATGGGCTGGCGAGCGGCCGTCGAGAGCTCGCGCACGATGCGGTACATCGCGGGCTGCTCGATCTCGCTCACGGGCCGGGCACGCATCGCCCGGATCGCGATCTTGTCGGAGTTCCAGTAGCTGTAGGCCGTCATCACCAGGCCCAGCGCGGTGAACACCCACAGGTACCGCGGGCCCCCGACGAGCCAGCCGATGCCGAGCAGGACCGCCCACATCACGCCGAACAGCGCCGCCGTCTTCAGGCCGTTGTAGTGCCTGTGCTGCATCTTCGTCCTCGTCTCCCCCGTCCGGCGCCGCTCGCGGCGTCCGTACCACGTCAACGCCCGGCGTGGTGACGACGTTCCCGCAGGCCGCCCAGGAGCGGGCACGAGGCCGTCACGGCGCACCAGACGGGCCCCCGGACGGTGCGACCGTCCGGGGGCCCGCGTGCGAGCGTTCAGCCCTGCTGCGGCGCGCTCAGTCCTGCGGGACCTCGCGTCCGAGGGCGACCGCGACCATGTGCTCGCGTGGCACGACCTTGACGCGCTCACGCCCCTGGGGCTCGCCGAGGGAGCGCTCGTACGCGTCGAGCAGCTCCCAGCCGGACCACTCGATCGTGTCCGCGCCGCGCTGCGCGAGGAAGTCGAGCACGGCCTGCGGGTCACGCTCCGTCGCGGTGTAGAAGGCCTCGCCCGCAGCCGCGACGTCCTCACCGAGGTGCCGGATCGTCTCCGACGCGTCGGACTTGGTGTGACCGATGAGACCGACGGGGCCCCGCTTGATCCACCCGGTGGCGTACACGCCCGCCAGGTGGTCGCCGTCCACGTCCAGGACGCGCCCCTCGCGGTTGGGGATGACACCCGCGACGTCGTCGAACGGGATGTCGACCAGGGGCGAGCCGAAGTAGCCGACCGCCCGGTAGACCGCCTGGACCGGCCAGTCGTGGAACTGCCCGGTGCCGGTCACGTTGCCGTCGCCGTTGAGCGCCGTGCGCTCGGTGCGCAGGCCGACGACGTGGCCGTCCTCACCGAGGACCTCGACGGGCTTGTGCAGGAAGTGCAGGTGGATGCGGCGCGAGGCCGTCAGGTCCTCCGGCTCCTTGAGGGTCCAGTCCGTCAGGGTCTTGACGACCTGCTTGGTCTGGTTGCTCGAGTGGATCGCGGCCATCGAGCCCTCGTCGAACTCGAAGTCCTCGGGGTAGACGATCACGTCCACGTCGGGGACATGGCCCAGCTCGCGCAGCTCGAGCGGCGAGAACTTGGCCTGGGCGGGCCCGCGGCGCGCGAAGACGTGCACGTCGGTGACGGGGTTGGTCTTGAGGATGTCGTAGACGTTCTGCGGGACCTCCGTCGGCAGCAGGTCGTCGGCGTGCTTGGCCAGGATGCGAGCCACGTCGAGCGCCACGTTGCCCGCGCCGAGCACCGCGACCTGCGTCGCCTCCAGCGGCCAGGTGCGCGGCACGTCGGGGTGGCCGTCGTACCAGGACACGAAGTCCGCGGCACCGTAGGAGCCCTCGAGGTCGATGCCGGGGATCGGCAGCGCCGCGTCCCGGATCGAGCCGGTCGAGAAGATCACGGCGTCGTAGAACGTGCGCAGGTCGTCGAGCTTGAGGTCGGTGCCGTAGTCGACGTTCGCGAGCAGACGGATGTCGCCCCGCTCGAGGACCTTGTGCAGCGCGACGATGATCTGCTTGATGCGCGGATGGTCCGGGGCCACGCCGTAACGCACGAGGCCGAACGGCGCCGGGAGCCGCTCGAACAGGTCGATGCTCACGTCGAGGTCGGTCTTCGACAGGATGTCGGCCGCGTAGATGCCGGCCGGACCGGCGCCGACGATCGCGACGCGCAGGGTCGGGGTGCTCACGGGACCTGGTTGCCTTCCGCTGTGGGGAGCCCTCGCACGACGGGGCGTCCTGACGGAGGTGACGTCGCGCCTCGCGTCCGCGCCCCGCCATCGCTGCGAGAGCAGTGCGCGACAAGTCTAGGACGCGGGCACGCACCCGCTCGACGTCCACTCCACGATACGGACAGTCCGCGATGTGGGACACGCCGTCGGCACGCCTACAGTCGGCGGGTGGACGTACCTGCACCCGGCCGTCGCGGCGGCCTCGCCGCGGGCGTCGCCGCCTACGCGCTGTGGGGCGCGCTCCCCCTGTACTTCCCCCTGCTGACGCCGTCCGACCCGGTCGAGATCATCGCCCACCGCGTCGTGTGGTCCCTGCTGTTCTGCCTCGTCCTGCTGCAGGTCACCGGCACCTGGAGCGCCTTCGTCACGATCCTGCGTGACCGCGGGCTGCTGCTGCGCCTCACGGTCGCCGCCACGTTCCTCGCCGTCAACTGGCTCGTGTTCGTCCACGGCGTCACCACGGGGCACGTGGTCGACGCGGCGCTGGGCTACTTCATCAACCCGCTCGTCACCATCGCGCTGGCGGTGCTCGTCCTCAAGGAGAGGCTGCGCGGCGTCCAGTGGGTCGCGGTCGGCTGCGGCGCCGCTGCTGTCGTCGTCCTCGCGGTCGGGTACGGGCGGCTGCCCTGGATCGCCCTGGTCCTGGCCTGCAGCTTCGGCGCCTACGGGCTCATCAAGAGCCGCGTCGGGCCGCGGGTCGGGGCACTGCCCGGGCTGGCGGCCGAGACCGCCGTCCTCGCGCCCGTCGCCGTGGTCTACCTCGGGTGGCTCCACGCGACCGGCAGCGGCACGTTCGCGCTCGACCTGCACGGCCTGGCCCTCGTCGGCACGGGCGTGCTCACCGCCGTCCCGCTGCTGCTCTTCAACTCCGCGGCGCGCCGGCTCCCCCTGACGACCGTGGGGCTGCTGCAGTACCTCGCGCCCGTGCTGCAGCTCGCGATCGGCGTCCTGGTGGCCGGCGAGCAGATGCCCCCCGCCCGCTGGTGGGGCTTCGGGCTCGTGTGGGTCGCCCTCGTCATCCTCACGGTCGACGGGCTGCGCCACTCCCGGCGCCCGTCGCCGGACGCCGCGGCCCGCCCCGCGCCCTGACGGCGGACGGCGTCACGCGGCGTCGTCAGTCCGACTCGACGCGCGCCTCGCGGTCGCCCAGACGCACCGTCCACCCGGCGCCGACCAGGGCGCGGGTCCCCGCCGGCAGCACGCGCGCCGTGCCCGCGGGGTCGATGACGACCGTGCCGTTCGTGGACCCGCGGTCCGCGACCCAGATCGCCGAGTCCTCCTCCGCCGTGGCCCCCTGCGGCCCGAACTCGGCGTGCACCCGGGACAGGGACCGCGCGGCGTCGTTCAGCACGATCACGTGCAGGATGTCCTCGCCGTCCTCGGCGCGAGGGCCACGCCCCACCAGGCCCCGTCCGACGACGCGCACCCGCTCACCGGTGTCGAAGTGCAGCGCCAGCGTGCCCGTCCGACGCCGCAGCGACTCGGGGTCGCGCACACGCGTGTGCTCGAGCTCGGCGAGGTCGTCGTCGAGCGGGTGCGCCGCGGCCGGGGCGGGCCCGGGGCGCACACCGTCGGTCTGCCGGCGCGCCTGGGGCGGCGGGGGCAGCAGGTCCGACTCGGCCTGCTCCGCAGCGGGCAGCGGGGCGGACCCGGCGGGCGCTGCGGGGAGCAGGTCGGGGGCAGGCGGCGGCGCGGCAGGCGCGGGCGCCGGCGCGACCGACGACGTCGGCGGCGCAGGAGCCAGGAGGAAGTCGTCGACCACGGCTGCCGCGGGGGCCGGGGCCTCCGGCGCGGGAGCGCCCGGTGGCACCGACGGCGTCCACGGTCGCGCCGCGCCCTGCGGCCGCTGCTCCCCGGACGTGGCAGCACCTGCGGGCCGACGGGACTCGGGCGGCTGCGCCGACGCGTGCACGACCGTCGTCCCCGAGGCCTTGTCGTGCCAGCCCCGGCGCCGCGGACCGGAGTCCCACGCGGCGGAGGCGGCGACCGCCCAGTTGCCGACGAGGCACGCCAGCGTCCCCACGCCCACCACCAGCTGCCGCACGAACGCGCGGCCCACGCCGGGGGGCCTACCCGTGCGGTCGTCGACGGTGCGCAGTCCCAGCAGACGCGCCCCGAGCGTCGCCCCGCCGACACCCTCGGCGACGATCTGCGCGACCGCCACGAGGAGGGCCAGCAGACCCGGCAGCACCGGCAGGCCGCCGTCGGACCCGGCGACGAGGAGGCCCACGCCTGCCGCCGCAGCCGCCGCGACCAGGTCGATCGCGTACGCCAGGACGCGCGTGCCGACGGACGGCGGGACGTCCGCCACGCGGGACCCCCCCGACCGCGTGGCCCGCGCGGACCCCCGCACGTCGCGCGCTGCCGCGGCCGCGTCGAAGGACGCGGCCGGCACGGGGGCCGGGCGCTCGGTGGATCCGGCCGTCGGGCCGGGAGCCCGGTGGGACAGGGGCGGTCGCGACCGGCTCACGGTGCCGCTCCCGGTGCCGCTCCCGGTCGGGACCGTCGGCTCGACGACCTGCGCACGCGGCACCGCAGCGCCCCCGGACGCCCACCGCGCGCCCGGGTCGCCGGCCGGTGGCGTGTCGGCGACGGTCGCGTCGTCGTCGTCCGCAGCAGGGCGTGCGATCAGCGGGACCCGGGCCCCGCAGACCGCGCAGGACTCGGCGTCGGGGGCGAGCGGCATGCCGCAGGATGCGCAGCGCGGAGCCGAGGCGCGGGTGCTCACGGGCGGTCCTCCGGTGTCGGGTGCGCGGTCATCGTGCCATGTCGGCGGCGCCCGACGCGCCTGGCTCCCGGGTGACGGTGACCGCGTCCACGACGACGACCGTGACGTTGTCCTGGGCGTCCGCGGCGAGCGCCTCGCGCACCAGGCGCTCCGCCGCCGCGCGCGGGTGCCGCTCGGTGCGCAGCACGGCCTGGACCCGCGCGTCGGACAGCGCCTCGGTCAGGCCGTCGGAGCACACCACCATGCGGTCACCGTGGCTCACGGGGAACATCCGCAGGTCGGGGTCGACGCGCGACGCGCCGCCGCCCAGCACGCGCGTCACGACGTGCCGGCGGGGGTGCCGCGCGGCGTCCTCGACCGCCACGAGCCCCTGCTCGACGAGCTCGGCCACCTCGGAGTGGTCCCGCGTGAGCTGCTCGAGCATGCCCCCGACCATGCGGTACGTGCGCGAGTCGCCGACGTTGAGCACGAGCCAGCACGGGACGCCGGCGTGCTCGGTCACGACGACACCGGTGAGCGTCGTCCCGGGGCGCCTCTCCCCCTCGGCCGGGAGCTCCCGGACCCTGCGGTGGGCGTCGCGCACGACGCGTGTCACGTCGTCCATCGTCGGGGTGGAGCCCGCGAGCTCCCGCACGACGTCCACCGCGAGGCGGGAGGCGACCTCGCCGGCCTCGTGACCGCCCATGCCGTCGGCGACGAGGAACAGGCCGTCCGCGGCCCACGCCGTGTCCTCGTTGGTCTCGCGCGCCGCCTGGTCGGTGGCGACGCCGGACCGCAGCCTCACGCCCCCGACCGTCATCGCGACCGCATCACGACGCCCGGTCGACCAGCGCGTCGGCGAACGCGATCATCGCGTCCTTCGCGGGCCCTGCGGGCAGCGGTCCCAGCTCGGTGACGGCCTGACGTGCCAGCTCGACGGCCCGACGACGCGTGACGGCGACGACCTCGTGCTCGCGCAGCGCCGCGACCGCCTCCGCGAGGTCCGCGTCGTCGCTGAGGTCGGCGTCGAGCAGCGCCAGGACGTCCCGGTCCGCCGAGCCGGCCGGCGCGACGGCGGCGCGCTCCCGCAGGAGCAGCGCCGGCATCGTGGGCACGCGCTCGCGCAGGTCGGTCCCGGGGGTCTTGCCCGTGACCGTGCCGTCCGACGTGAGGTCGATGACGTCGTCCGCGAGCTGGAACGCCACACCGACGGTCTCGCCGAACTGCGTGACCGTGCGCACCACGTCCGGTCCGCAACCGGCGAACATGGCCCCGAACCGTGCGGACGTCGCGATGAGGGACGCCGTCTTGTCCGAGAGCACCTGCAGGTAGTGGGCGACGGGGTCCTCGTCCGGCCGGGGGCCGACGGTCTCGTGGAGCTGCCCGAGGCACAACCGCTCGAACGTCTGCGCCTGGATCCGCACCGCCTCCGGGCCGAGACCCGAGACGATCGACGACGCCCGGGCGAACAGCAGGTCGCCCGTGAGGATGGCGACGGAGTTGCCCCAGACCTCGTGCGCCGACGGCGCCCCACGGCGCAGGGGTGCGGAGTCCATGACGTCGTCGTGGTACAGCGTCGCGAGGTGGGTCAGCTCGACGACGGCCGCCGCGTCGACGACCTCGCGGCGCTCGCCGTCGCCCAGCTCGGCCGTCAGCAGCGTGAGCAGCGGGCGCAGCCGCTTGCCCCCCGCGTCGACGAGGTGACGCGACGCGTCGTGGGCGATCGGGTCGGCGTGCGTCACGGCGTCACGCAAGAGCTCCTCGACGAGCCTGAGGCGCCCCGTGAGGCGCTCGGCGAGCGCGGCGTCGTGCAGGGGAAGGGCGAGAGCGGTCGTCACAGCATGAACCTATCCGCCCGGCACCCGCACGGCGGCACCGGGGACCTGTGATGTCCGATGGCTCCCGGTCCGGTGGCGGGACCCCGCCCGCGTCGGGTCACGGCAGCAGGACCGCCACCGACGCGATCGCGTCGAGCACCGGCGACGGCGCGACTCCGAGCACGACGGTGAGCAGGGCGCACACGGTGACGGCGACCACGGTCAGCCCCTCACCCCCGACGACCGTCGCACGCGTCGTGCGCTCGGCCTCGACCGTTCCGACAGCAGCGCGTGCCCCGACCATCTCACCGGTCGCGCCCGTCGACGCCACGGAGTCGTCCGGTGTGAGCGAGGACACCTCGCCGCGGACCGTGCCAGGCGCGTCGTCGCTCTCCGTGAAGAACATGAGCACGATGATCCGGACGTAGAAGAAGGCCGCGGCGGCCGAGGCCAGCACACCGATCAGCGCGAGCTGCCAGGCGCCGCCCTCGACGGCGGCGGAGAACACCGCGAACTTGCCGACGAAGCCCGCGGTGAGCGGGATGCCCGCGAACGACAGCAGGAACAGCGTGAACGTCACCGCCACGACCGGGTGGGTACGTCCCAGGCCCGCCCACTGCGACAGGCGCGTGGCCTCACCGAGCACCGCCGGCGCGTCGTCGTCGCCGGTCCCCCGCTCCCGGACGAGCGAGACCAGGCCGAACGCGCCGACCGTGGCCGCACCGTACGCGAGCAGGTAGAACAGCACGGCCGTGATGCCCGAGTCCTCCAGGGCGACGACACCGGTCAGGACGAAGCCTGCGTGCGCGATCGACGAGTACGCGAGCAGGCGCTTCACGTCCGTCTGCACCAGCGCGGCCACCGTGCCGACCACCATGGTGAGGATCGCGACGACCCACAGGACGACCTCGAGGTCCCACGCCATGCCGGGGAGCATGCCGTAGACGACGCGCAGCAGCGCACCGAACGCGGCGACCTTGGTGCACGCCGCCATGAAGCCCGTCACCGGCGTCGGCGCGCCCTGGTAGACGTCGGGCGTCCACATGTGGAACGGCACCGCGCCGACCTTGAAGAAGAGCCCCGCCAGGAGGAGCAGCGCACCGACCACGAGGAGACCCTCGAGCCCGTTGGGCGTGGCCGTCGCCGCCGCGATGTCGGCGTACCGCAGGGAGCCGGAGTACCCGTACAGCAGCCCGATCCCGAAGAGCATGACGGCCGAGACGAAGGCGCCCAGCAGGAAGTACTTCATCGAAGCCTCCTGCGACAGCAGGCGGCGGCGGCGTGCCATGCCGGACAGGAGGTACAGCGGGAGCGACAGCACCTCGAGGGCCACGAAGAGCATGAGCAGGTCGGTGGTCGCGGGGAAGACCATCATGCCGCCGGTGGCGAAGAGCAGCAGCGGGTACACCTCGGTCTGGCGCAGGCCCTTGCTGCGCGCGATCTCCTCGTAGTCCGAGCCCGGGACAGCGGCGGCGGACGGCGCGAACGCGTCCTCCCCGCCGGCCACGCGGTCGGCGAAGAGCAGGGTCGACAGCAGCGCGAGCAGCGCGATCGTGGCCTGCAGCACGAGGGTCGGTCCGTCGACGACGAGCGAGCCGCCCAGCACGTCGGTGCCGCCGGTGCGCTGGACGTCGCTCCAGAGCGCGGCGACGGCCAGCAGGGCGCCGGCGAGCGACGCGAGCGTCAGCGCGAGCTGCACGACGCGGCGCCGTGCGGCGGGCACGAACGCCTCGACGAGCACGCCGACGACGGCGGCCACCAGCACGACCAGCACGGGCAGCATCGGCCCCCATGCGATCTCGGGCGCGGTGAAGTCGCTCACTGGTCACTCCCTTCGGTACCGGCGGTGGTCGTCGTGGGTGCCACGTCGTCGAGGCCGAGCTGCGAGACGCTCTCCTGGGCGGGCGGCCGGACCAGGTCCAGCGCCGGCCCGGGCACGAAGCCGAGGACGAGCATCAGCGCGACGAGCGGCCCGATCACCCACCGCTCGCGCGCCCCGACGTCGGACATGCCCGCCAGCTCGGGCCGCACCGGGCCGGTGAAGACCCGCTGGTAGAGCCACAGCACGTAGATGGCGGCGAGCACGACGCCGAGCGTCGCGACGATCGCCGCCGCCGGGTGCCGCGCGAAGGTGCCGACGATGACGAGGAACTCGCTGACGAAGGTCGACAGCCCGGGCAGCGACAGCGCCGAGAGACCGACGACGAGGAACAGGCCGGCCAGCACGGGAACGACCTTCTGCAGGCCCCCGAAGTCCACGATCTGCTGCGACCCGCGGCGCGCGGCGAGGAACCCGACCAGCAGGAACAGCGCCCCCGTCGAGAGCCCGTGGTTGACCATGTAGAACGACGAGCCGGCGATCGACGTCGACGTGAACGCGAAGATCCCCAGCACGATGAAGCCGAAGTGCGACACCGAGGTGTACGCGACCAGGCGCATCATGTCCTTCTGCCCGATGGCCAGCAGCGCGCCGTACAGGATCGAGACGACGGCGAGCACGATGATCACGGGCGCCGCCCAGCGCGAGGCCTCGGGGAACAGCGGCAGGCACAGCGTCAGCATGCCGAACGTGCCGACCTTGTCGAGCACGCCGACCAGCAGGGTCGAGGTCCCCGCGGGCGCCTGCTGCGCCGCGTCGGGCAGCCACGTGTGGACCGGGAACATCGGCGCCTTGATGGCGAACGCGAGGAAGAACGACAGGAAGATCCACTTCTCCGTCGTCGGGTCGAGGTCCACGCCCACGAGGTTCTCGATGAGGAAGCCCTCGGGGCCGCCCGGTCCCTGCAGGTAGAGCGCGATGACGCCCACGAGCATGACCAGCCCGCCGGCGAGCGAGTAGAGCAGGAACTTCACGGCCGCGTACCGCCGCTGGGCGCCGCCGAACGCACCGATCATGAAGTAGACGGGGATGAGCATCGCCTCGAAGACGACGTAGAACAGGAAGACGTCGCGTGCCGCGAACACGAGCACGATGAACGCCTCGAGCAGCAGCACGAGCGCCAGGTAGTGCCGCAGCCGGTCGGTGGGCGCGTCCGTGGAGTCCTGCTCGCGCCAGGACGCCAGCACGACGAGCGGCACGAGGACGACCGACATGGCGATCAGCGCCAGCCCGACGCCGTCGACGCCCAGCGCCCACGACACCCCGAGGGCGGGGATCCACGGCGCCGTCTCGACGAGCTGGTGGACCGCCGCGTCGGCCGTGTCGAAGGCCGTGAAGGCCGCGACCACGAGCAGGACCTCGGCGAGGGCGAACCCGAGCGCGACGGTCCGCGTGCGGGCGCGGGCACCGGCGGGAAGCAGCCACAGCGCGGCTGCCCCGACCAGCGGCAGCACCACCAGCGCGGTGAGCCAGGGGAAGTTCGACATCAGTTCTCAGATCTCCTGTCGACTCTTCGGTCAGCCGCGCACGGCGAGGACGACGATCGCGAGCGCGACCACACCGACGACCATGACCGCCGCGTACGAGCGGGCGAACCCGTTCTGCGCGCGGCGCACGATGTCGCCGACGGCGACGGTCGCGCGGCCGACGCCGGTCACCGCACCGTCGACCACGGCCTTGTCGCCGTACACCAGCGACCGGGTCAGGTACTGGCCGGGGGCGACCAGCAGCGCGTCGTTGACGGTGTCCTGGTACAGGTCGGCGCGGGCGGCGCGCGTGAGCGCGGTCCCCAGCGGCGGGGTCACGGGGACGGTCGAGACCGCGTAGCGGCGCCACGCGAGGACCAGCCCGAGGGCGACGGCGATCAGGGTGAGCGCGATGAGGACCGGCACGGCGAGCACGGGCTCGTGGTGCTCGGTGTGCCCCACCGACGGCTCGAGCCACTCGACGAAGCCGACGCGCGACAGGATCAGGCCCAGCCCGACCGAGCCGGCGGCGAGCACGATCATCGGCCACGTCATGAGCGCCGGGGACTCGTGCGGGTGCTGCTCGCCACCGTCCTTCGTCTTGCTCCAGCGCTTCTGACCCTCGAAGGTCATGAAGAACAGGCGCGACATGTAGAAGGCGGTGATGCCGGCACCGATCAGCGCGACGCCGCCGAAGACCCAGGCGCGCCACGGCTGCCCGTCGACGGGCACGAACGCGGCCTCGATGATCTTGTCCTTGCTGAAGAACCCGGCGAACGGCGGGATGCCGAGGATCGCGAGCCAGCCGGCCATGAACGTGAAGTACGTGATCTTCATGTACCGGCCCAGGCCGCCGAAGCGCCGCATGTCGACCTGGTCGTCCATGCCGTGCATGACCGAGCCGGCGCCGAGGAACATGCCGGCCTTGAAGAAGCCGTGCGTCACCAGGTGGAAGATCGCGAACGCGTAGCCGATGGGCCCGAGGCCGGCGGCCAGCACCATGTACCCGATCTGCGACATCGTCGAGGCGGCCAGCGCCTTCTTGATGTCGTCCTTGGCGCAGCCGACGATCGCTCCGAACAGCAGCGTGATCGCACCGACGATCGCGACGACGAGCTGGGCCGTCGGCGCCGCCGTGAACACCGCGCCCGAGCGGATGATGAGGTACACGCCGGCCGTGACCATGGTCGCGGCGTGGATGAGGGCGGAGACCGGGGTCGGGCCCGCCATCGCGTCGCCGAGCCAGGACTGCAGCGGGAACTGGGCCGACTTGCCGCACGCGGCGAGCAGGAGCATCAGGCCGATGGCCGTGAGGGTGCCCTGCGACACGTCACCGGACGCCGCTCCGGCCTCGACCGTCGCGAAGTCCAGGCTCCCGAACGTCGCGAACAGCAGCCCCATCGCGATCAGGAGGCCGACGTCGCCGATGCGGTTGGCGACGAACGCCTTCTTCGCGGCGACCGCGTACGGCGTGTGGTGGTTCCAGAAGCCGATGAGCAGGTACGAGGCGAGGCCCACGCCCTCCCAGCCGACGAACAGCAGCACGTACGAGTCCGCGAGGACCAGCAGCAGCATCGCCGCGACGAACAGGTTGAGGTAGGCGAAGAACCGGCGCCGCGCCGCGTCGTGCTCCATGTACGCCACGGAGTACACGTGGATCAGCGTGCCGACGAAGGTCACGAGCAGCACGAAGGTCAGCGACAGGGGGTCCACGCGCAGGCCGGCGTCGATGCTCAGGGCGCCGGCGTCCAGCCACGTCGCCAGGTGCACGTCGTGCACCCGCTCGCCGGCGGGCTGGCCGAGCACGCCCAGGAGCAGCACGACGCCGACGACGAACGCACCGGCCGAGGCGAGGACGCCGAGCCAGTGGCCCCACCGGTCGGCACGACGGCCGAGCAGCAGCAGCACCGCGGCCGACAGCAGCGGCAGCGCGACGAGCCAGACGGCCGCCTGCGCGCCCGCCCACTCGGGAGCCGCGACGACCGGGGACACCGTCGGCATCACGGCAGGCGCGGTCAGGGAGATCAGGGTGTGCACGTGCTGCCCCTCAGCTCTTCAGCAGGTTGACGTCGTCGACCGACGCCGAGCGCCTGGTCCGGAAGATGGTCACGATGATCGCCAGGCCGACGACCACCTCGGCGGCCGCGACCACCATGACGAAGAACGCGAGGACCTGGCCCGAGAGGTTGCCGTGCATCCGCGAGAACGTCACGAGCAGCAGGTTCGTGGAGTTGAGCATGAGCTCGACGCCCATGAACACGATGATCGCGTTGCGGCGCAGCAGCACCGTGGTCGCGCCGATCGCGAACAGGATCGCGGCCAGCACCAGGTAGTGGGTGAGGCTCACCGGCCGTCCTCCTCGTCGTGCGTCGGGGCGTCGGTCGCAGGGTCCTGCGGCGCGGCGTCAGGACGAGGCACGACCACCCCGCCGGTGACGGCTCCGTCCGGTCCGCCCAGGTACTCGTCGTCGGACGTGAACGTGCCCGCCCCGACGGCCCAGCCGCCGGCCAGCACCCGGTCGATGCGTGCGGCGTACTCGCGCGCGTCGGCCTCCTGCCCCCGGACGCGCAGCACGCGGGGCACCGAGCTCTCGAGCGGTGTGCCGTCCGGCAGGAGCGCGGGGACGTCCATGGCGTTGTGCCGGGCGTACACGCCGGGGGCCGGCAGCGACACCGGGTGCCCGCCGTCCCGCAGCCGGCGCTCGGCACGCTCCCGCTGGCCGACCTTGGGCGCGAGGCGGCCCCGGTGCGTCATCACGAGCGCACCGAGCGCGGCGACCACGAGCAGCGCACCGACGACCTCCACGGCCAGCACGTGCTGCCCGAAGATCACGCGCGCGACGGCCTCGGGGTTGGACGGCGCGTTCGCCGTGCCCAGCCCGGTGGGCGGTCCGTAGGTCGCGCGCCCGACGACGCCGGCGAGGACGACACCCAGTCCCAGCCCGGCCATGACGCCGATCCAGCGCTGCCCGCGGATGGTCTCGACGAGCGAGTCCGACCGGTCGACGCCGACGAGCATGAGGACGAACAGGAAGAGCATCATCACGGCACCCGTGTACACGACCACCTGCACGACACCGAGGAACTCGGCGCCCTGGGCGACGTACATGAACGCCAGCGAGATCATGATGAAGATGACGGCCAGCGCCGCGTGGACCGCCTTGCGGGCCAGGAGCAGCCCCAGCGCGGCGAGCACCATGAGCGGGCCGAGGGTCCAGAACAGCACGGCCTCGGCCGTGCTCGTCTGGCCGCTCTCGGTCAGCGCGCCGGCAGCCGCCGGCAGCGCGGTGGACAGCAGGTTCACCTGGCACCCCCCTGGCGGTGCGCGCCCGCCGTGATCGCGCGCTGCGCGAGGCGCGTCTCGCCGAGGTCGGGGACCTTCGCGCCCTTCGCGGCGTTCTCCGGCAGCGTCGGGTCGTCCGGACGGTGCTCGGCGACCCAGGCGACCTGGTCGTCGGTGACGCCCGTGACCTGACCCCGGTAGTAGTCCGTGTCGGACGTGCCCTCGACCATCGGGTGCGGCGCGGCGAGCTGACCCGAGCGCAGCGGCGCGAGCAGGTCCTGCTTCTCCCAGATCATCCCCGGACGCGTCGGGCCCGCGAGCTCGTACTCGTTGGTCATCGTCAGCGCGCGCGTGGGGCACGCCTCGATGCACAGGCCGCAGAAGATGCAGCGCAGGTAGTTGATCTGGTAGACGCGGCCGTACCGCTCCCCCGGCGAGAACTGCGCGTCGGGGGTGTTGTCGCCGCCCTCCACGTAGATCGCGTCGGCGGGGCACGCCCAGGCGCACAGCTCGCAGCCGATGCACTTCTCGAGCCCGTCGGCGTAGCGGTTGAGCTGGTGGCGGCCGTGGTACCGCGGCTTGGTCGGCACCTGCTCGCGCGGGTACTGCTCGGTCACCGTCGGCTTGAACATGTTCGCGAACGTCACGCCGAAGCCGGCGACGGGCGCGAGCAGCTCGCTCAGGCCCGAGCGCTTCTCGATGAGCGACTCGTAGGCGGCGGGACGGTCGACCTCGCCCCGGTTCGGTGCCGCGCGCCGCACCTCACGACCGGGTGCGCCGGGCGCGGGCGCGCCCGACGCGGGCTTCTTCTTGCGCTGCTCAGCCACCGCGCACCTCCAACGGGGTCTCGGGTCCGGACGGGTCGGTCGGCTGCGTCGCTGCGAGGCGGCGCTGCGCGCGCGGGGACGGCGGCAGGACCTGCCCCGGCAGGGGTGGCACCGGGTAGCCGTTCTCGAACGGGTCGAACTCCTGCGGGCCGGGCGGCTCGGGCGTCGGCTCCGGCTTCTTCTCCGGCACGAGGAACGAGGCCACCAGCCCGACCACGACGAGACCGGCGAGGAAGAAGAGCAGCGTGCGCAGGTCCACGTCCCACAGCTGACGCGCGGCCTGGACGAAGGTCACGCACACGACCCACCCGAGCGCGGCCGGGATGAGGACCTTCCAGCCGATCTTCATGAACTGGTCGTAGCGGAACCGCAGCACCGAGCCCCGGATCCACACGAACATGAACATGAACAGCCAGACCTTGGCGACGAACCACAGCACCGGCCACCAGCCGGTGTTGAACATGCCGTCGTTGATGGCCGAGATCGGCCACGGGGCGCGCCAGCCGCCGAAGAACAGCGTGGTCGCGACCGCCGAGACGTTGAGCATGTTGATGTACTCGGCGAGGAAGAACCAGGCGAACTTCATCGACGAGTACTCGGTGGTGTAGCCACCGACGAGCTCACCCTCCGCCTCCGGCAGGTCGAACGGCAGCCGGTTCGTCTCACCGACCATCGAGATGAGGTAGATGACGAACGCGGGCAGCAGCGGCAGGAACCACCAGACCTGCGTCTGGGAGTCGACGATCTGGGACGTCGACATCGACCCGGCCATGATGAACACGCTCACCAGGGACAGGCCCATCGCGAGCTCGTACGAGATGACCTGGGCGGTGGAACGCACGCCGCCGAGCAGCGGGTAGGTCGAGTTGGACGACCAGCCGCCGAGCACGATGCCGTACACCCCGACCGCGGCGCACGCCAGGATGTACAGCACCGCGACGGAGAAGTCGGTGAGCTGCAGCGGCGTGACGACCCCGAAGATGCTGACCTCGGGCCCGAACGGGATCACGGCGAAGACCAGCAGCGAGCACAGCACCGCGATCATCGGGGCCAGGATGTAGACGAGCTTGTCCGCCGCCTTGACGGTGACGTCCTCCTTGACGAGGAGCTTCATCGCGTCGGCGAGCGACTGCAGCAGGCCGAGGGGTCCGTGCACGTTGGGTCCGGGCCGCAGCTGCATGCGACCCACGACGCGGCGCTCGAACCAGATCGCGATGAGGACGCTGGTCAGCAGGAAGACGATGATCGCGACGGCCTTGAGCAGCCAGACCCAGAAGACGTCCTGGCTGAAGTCCGCGACGACCGGGGCGACCGCCCCGTCGCCGACCGCGGTCGGCAGCGCGCCCAGCGCCGTGCCCAGCACGCTCATGCCCGCTCCTCCTCGTCCACGCGGACGCCGGCGACGGCCTCCGCAGCGTCCCCGGTGAGCCCGGAGTCCGCATGTGCCGTGATGCCGGGAGCGTCGCTGCGACCCGCCGGAGCGAGCGCGACGACCGTGCCGCCGACCGCTCCGAGCACGTCGCGCACCGCGGCGCCACGCGGGTTCGTCGCGAGCCACACGACGTGGTCCGCCATCTCCATGACCTGCACGGGGGCCGTGATCGTGCCGCGGTCCGTGCTGACCGCGACCTCGTCGCCGTCGGCGACACCCGCGGCCTGCGCCGTCACCGGCGAGACGCGGGCGACCGGCTGCTTCGCGGTGCCGGCCAGGTACGGCTCGCCGTCCTGCAGGCGTCCGGCGTCCAGGAGCTGGTGCCACGTCGCGAGCACCGCGTGGCCCGGAGGCACGGCGGGCGGCTCGTCCGAGACCGTCGCGGGCCGCTCGACCCGGGCACCGTCCCAGCCACCGAGCTGGTCGAGCTCGGCGTGCACGTCCGCCAGCGTCAGCAGGCCCAGGTCGGCCCCGAGCGCGTCGGCGAGCCGGTCGAGCACGCGGAAGTCCGACAGCTGCGTGGTCGTCAGCACCTGCGCGAACGGGCGCGGACGCCCCTCCCACGTCACGAACGTCCCGGCCTTCTCGACCGGAGGCGCCACGGGAAGCACGACGTCCGCGAGGTCGGTGACCTCGCTGCGCCGCACCTCCAGCGAGACCAGGAACGGCACCGCGGCCAGCGCGGCACGTGCCAGCACCGGGTCGCTGTGGTCGGCAGGGTCCACGCCACCGACGAGGAGCGCACCGAGCTGCCCGGCGGCCGCAGCCGCGAGGATCTCGTCCGCGCTGCGCCCCGGTGCGGCCGGCAGGTCGTCGACGCCCCACACGGCGGCGACGTCCACGCGCGCCGACGCGTCGCTCACCGGGCGACCGCCCGGCAGCAGCGTCGGCAGCGTGCCCGCCTCGACCGCGCCGCGCTCACCGGCGCGCCGTGGGATCCACGCGACGCGGGCGCCCGTGCGCTCCGCGAGCCGCAGCACGGCGGTCAGGGCGCCGGGCACCGTCGCGGCACGCTCGCCCACGAGGATGACCGCGCCGTCGGCGGCCAACGCCTCGGCGGTGGTGCCGAGCACGTCGGCCGCGCCCGTCGTGATCGCGTCGAGCACCTCGGGCTCCGTGCCCGGGGCGGCCGGCAGCAGCGTGCCGTCGAGCCGCTCGAGGCCGCGGCTCGCGAGAGCGGCGAGCGAGAACACCCGCGTGCGACCGGCGACGACGGAGGCGCGCAGGCGCAGGAAGAGGATGCCGCCCTCCTCCTCGGGCTCGTACCCGACGCACAGCACGGCCGGTGCGGCGACCAGGTCGCCGAACGTCACCTGCAGCGTGCGACCGGCGACGTGGTGCCCGAGGAACGTCTCCTCCTCCGCGGAGTGGGGACGCGCCCGGTGGTCGATGTCGTTGGTGCCCAGGACGGTGCGCGCGAGCTTGGAGTACGCGTACGCGTCCTCGAGCGTGACGCGGCCGCCGGGGAGCACGCCGACGGTGGCACCCCGCAGCCCGGCCGCGGCGGTGTCGAGCGCCTCGGTCCACGAGCACGGCTCGAGCTCGCTGCGCGTGCCGTCCGCCAGCCGCCGACGCACCATCGGCGTCGTGACGCGGTCCGGTGCGGACTGCCAGTGGAACGCGAACCGGTCCTTGTCGCTGATCCACTCCTGGTTGACCGCCGGGTCGTCGCCCGCGAGACGCCGCAGGACGACGCCGCGCCGGTGGTCGACGCGGATCGCGGACCCGTTGGCGTCGTGCTCCGCGATCGAGGCTGCCGACACGAGGTCGAACGGGCGGGCACGGAACCGGTAGGCGGCGGACGTGAGCGCACCGACCGGGCAGATCTGCACGGTGTTGCCGGAGAAGTACGACGCGAACGGCCGGCCGCTGGTGTCGAGCGTCGACGCCCCGACCGGGGTGTCGCCCGTGAAGCCGAGCACCTCGGTGTCGAACGTGCCGATCTGCTGCGCGGCGCCACGCTTCTGCAGGTCGATCCACACGTCGCCCGCGATCTCCTCGGAGAACCGCGTGCACCGCTGGCACAGGACGCACCGCTCGCGGTCGAGCAGGACCTGCGTCGAGACCGCGATCGGCTTGGGGAACGTGCGCTTGACGTCGACGAACCGGGTCGCGGCGCGTCCGTTGCTCATCGCCTGGTTCTGCAGGGGGCACTCGCCACCCTTGTCGCAGACCGGGCAGTCGAGCGGGTGGTTGATGAGCAGCAGCTCCATGACGCCGTGCTGGGCCTTGTCCGCCTCGGGCGACGTGTGCTGCGTCTTGACCTGCATGCCCGGCGTGGCCTGCAGCGTGCAGGAGGCCTGGGGCTTCGGCATCTTCGCCAGGTTGCCGTCGCGGCCGGGAGCCCACACCTCGACGAGGCACTGGCGGCACGCGCCGGCGGGTGCCAGCAGCGGGTGGTCGCAGAAGCGCGGGATCTGGATGCCCAGCTGCTCGGCGGCGCGGATGACGAGCGTGCCCTTCGGCACGGTCGTCTCGATCCCGTCGACGCTGAACGTGACGGTGTCCGACGGCTCCGCGGGCGTGGCCGGCGGTGCGGCCGGCACCAGCGGCGTGGTGGGCGTTCCCCTCGGGGTCGTGATGGTCATGCGTGCACCCCCGCCAGCTGCGTGCTGCGACGCGGCGTGTAGTCGAAGAGCGAGCTGCGCTCCGGCGGGAAGAGGACGTCGGCGGGCGTGTGCGTGCCCGCCTCGAACTCCTCCCGGAAGTACTGGATGGCGCTGGTCACCGGGCTGGTGGCGCCGTCCCCGAGCGCGCAGAACGCGCGGCCCAGGATGTTGTCGCACAGGTCCAGCAGCAGGTCGATGTCCGCCGTGGTGCCCTGACCCGCCTCGAGCCGGCCCATGATCTGCGCCAGCCAGAACGTGCCCTCGCGGCAGGGCGTGCACTTGCCGCACGACTCGTGCTTGTAGAACTGGATCCACCGCGACACGGCCTTCACGACCGACGTCGTCTCGTCGAAGATCTGCAGCGCGCGCGTGCCCAGCATGGACCCGGCCTTGCCGACCGACTCGTAGTCGAGCGGCACGTCGAGGTGCTCCGCGGTGAAGATCGGCGTCGACGAGCCTCCGGGCGTCCAGAACTTCAGCTCGTGGCCCTCGCGTACGCCACCGGCCATGTCGAGCAGCTCGCGCAGCGTGATGCCCAGCGGCGCCTCGTACTGCCCGGGGCGCGTGACGTGACCCGACAGGGAGAACAGGCCGTGACCGGCCGAGCGCTCGGTGCCCATCGACGTGAACCAGTCGGCCCCGCCGACGAGGATGCCCGGCACGGACGCGACCGACTCGACGTTGTTGACGACCGTCGGGCGCGCGTAGAGGCCCGCGACCGCGGGGAACGGCGGCTTGAGGCGCGGCTGACCGCGCAGGCCCTCGAGCGAGTCGAGCAGCGCCGTCTCCTCGCCGCAGATGTACGCGCCGGCGCCGGCGTGCACGGTGATCTCGAGGTCGAAGCCCGACCCCAGGATGTCGGTCCCCAGGTACCCGGCCTCGCGCGCCTCCCGCACGGCCTCGAGCAGCCGGCGGTAGACGTGCACGACCTCGCCGCGCACGTAGATGAA
>JADGMW010000142.1_pt1 | contig 50815 bp, 48 predicted proteins | sample 8641801 | NCBI WGS metagenome assembly JADGMW01 (sample SAMN16272018, study PRJNA661076) | feces metagenome | isolation source: fecal sample from diarrhoea affected cattle A | host: Bos taurus | place: South Africa: Lokaleng Village, Mahikeng | collected 2019-09
CAGCGTCCCAACGTCGAGATTGCTCGGCGGCCTTTTGCCGTCTTGCCTCATCCCAGCCGGGCTGTCCAGCCACCGCCAGGCCCCCATCGTCGGCTTTAGGTCTCGTAAACTAGCAGCCGACAACCATCTCTGGCGAAGCGGTCCGAACGAGAAGACGGTAGCTAGATGCGGCCATTTACTTTGAAGATTGCATCGAAGTATGCCGGCCTGAGCTTCGCACCCTTGAAAATTCGATCCCGCGCAGTCTTCCCGTCGTCGAGCTTCGAGGCGTGCAGATGGAGCAGCTTGTGCAACGCGTTGAGCTCACCAGATTTCGGCGCCGACTTGAGCTGTCGCGTGGGAATGGAGTCGAAACTGGTGCGATCCTTGACGCCCGAGGAACGCAACGCATAGCCAGCCATCAGGTAGTGACGCGAGTTCGTGGCGTCCTCGGGAATGAGGCTTGCGGCGGGCGACCTCAAGTACTTGTCCACGGCTTCAGCTACATTCAACGCCTTCAGGTACAACTCCTCGCTTTCGTTCTCATTGAAGACTCTCGCCCATCCCGCAGTTGAGTTGAGCAGTGTGCCTGGTCGCGCCCGCGCCGTGTCTGGTTCCAATAGACGAAATGCCATTACTGCCTGGGCTACATCGGTGATCGTCCGGGTACGACTTGCCGAGACAGCCGTCGATCTGTACTGATACCGACGACGCTCGTAGAACCATTTGGCGTGGCGAAGATACTCTTCGATGCGAATTTGCTGCTCATCGTTCGCATGGAGCTGGATGCTTGCGATGGCAGTCTGATTGTTTGTTCCCCGAATGATCGCTTCACGCACATCAGGATCGGATTCGATTATCAACCTGACCAAGACCGGCTGCGACATCCGCAGATCGGTAATCTTATTGGCGAGGTCTTGTTCGTGAATGACGTGTGAAGTCTGGAGACCGTTAACGATCAGGGGGTTCGTCGCCACCCAATGCAGTTCGACTGGGTCCGAGGCATGGTCAGCGAGGATCGTGATCCCGTTATTGAGCCACCAGAACTCGGTCGCGGTGTCCGTTGCGAGGGTCTCGGCGATCGCCTTATTTACTCGAACTTTCTCGCCCGCATAGTCACGGACGTTTACCGCGAAAAGCTCCTCCCGGATCACGTTCGAGCCGCTCATCCGCAGGAACTTCAGGTAGTTCGCAATCGTCACCACGCCCACGAGTGCGTTATTGACCCTTACAGCATGCTTTTCCAGCACGAGTTCCGCTGTGAAATCGTTGCTTACACGCAGTCGAGTGACGATCTCCGAATCGCCGACGTATTCGACGACCACTTCGCTGCCCGTAGGCAGCTTCCCTTGGAGGAACTCTTCCAGCTGGGCTCGTTTGGTCTCCATGTAGAGATCGGCGACAGCATTGGATTGAGCGGCGAAGGTCACGTACTGGACGGTGAACCGCATAACGGGCACGAACGGTGCAAGCCGTGTTCGCAGATCACGGAGCATCAGCGCTTTCTCCACGACATCGTCGTTGAAGGGAAAGGCTCGAAGTTCGGCCGCGGTCACGTTGGCTTTGAGGATAAGTTCAAGTGCACTCTGAATCTTGGGAAAGACATTCGTGTCCCATGTCGTCTCGTTCTTGGCCTGCACCACCAAGATGTCGAGCGCCACTCCTGAACGGATGCCGTCTAACGCGTTCCTTCTCTTCGTCAGACGGATCGAATCGGAGGTCACGGGCTCCTGACCATTGAGGAATATGTAGAGCGCATCGATCCCACCGTCATTCGTGGCGCCCACCAGGCCCTTCTCGGCGTCAGGCAAGCTGATTCCATAGAGCTTCGTCGCGAGGCCCCCGGCAAATCGTTCGAAGGCGTCGTCTTCGGAGAGCGATGGGTAATTTAGGGACTGAAACTCGGAGAAATTGGCTTTCGCAATGACCTGATCCGGAGTGAGTGACATTCACGAAAGATAACCGGATCGAGAGAGCCCGTGTCGTTCGCCACGCCGGTGCGACACCGCGGCGTCAGCACGCGTTCGCCACGTGAGCGGCGAGGGCAGAGTTCCAGCTGTCGACATATGTGCTGTTATCAGCGTGAAGGCGGTCTAGCGCCTTCCGGAACTCACATCCGCAGCTGACCGTCGCCGGCCATATCGCTGATGCGCTGGGCGAGGCCGGGGATGTACTCGTCCGGGTTTGATCCGATTGTGTCGAGACGGTCGCCGATGATCGACACCAGTTCCTCCACAATGCCCTCGAAGAGAGTCCTAACGCGATCGGCGTCCTCGATCGTGCGGATCTCCGTCTCGATGCCCGTCCAGATATCCGCCCACTGCGCGAAGAACTGGTGGGCGAGGGGGCGTGACGCACGAATGGGTGACACCTGGTCGTTAGCGCCGGGAGGCGTTGACGGGGAGGATGTCCCTGCCGAATTCACCCTCAACCCCGCGAAGGGCTACCCAGCAAAAAACGGCTGAACCACCCTTCTCCGGCGGTTCAGCCGTTCACGATGTTCAGGCCCTTGCCAGTCGGAAATGCGCGGATGGGATTCAGCGCCAGTTCCACGAAAACAACTTCCCAGGTTCCAAATGGGCTTAGCCGGGAGGTGTTCTCGTCGCCAAGAATGCCGCACCTGAGAGCGTTCGCACGGGCGCTTCCCCGCGCCACTCCTTTCTAGAAGCCCTCCTGGCGCAGACGCGCGACGAGCCTATTCAGAAAGCGACGACCGGCGACGATGAACCACTTCTGACGGCCAACCGCACGCACGAGGTATGGACTCGTAACGTAGTAAATGCCGATAAAGGCGCGACCTCGGAGTGTTCGTGCCAGATGCTGATCTCTAAACTTTCGCAATACCCGCACCTCGGAGGAGTCGTATGAGCCATACACCGCCGTTGCGATGAAGCAGCCTCCTCGCCGTTGGTGTTGAGCCAAGAACTCAATGATCCTCGGATCGGGACGGTTCCCACTCTCAACCAATCCGTGTGGCGCACTTCGCCGTCCCGACGCGTAATCAAGTGCCGTCAAACCGTTGTCATCACGTACGAGGACGTCAGCCCCGTGGCGGACCAGCGAGGCAATTGCAGCCATATGATTGGGCACCAAAGCAAGGTCCTGGACCCGACGACCGGTGAAGTCGGGCAGCGCGGTGGTGTAAACCAGAGTCGACGCGTACAGGGCATCGGGGTAATGGGGGACGAAACGCCCATAGTCTGAGGCAATCATTAACGGTGTCGATCCCTGGTACCGGCTTCGCCGGTTGACGTCAGCACCAGCTCGAATTAAGGTTTCGACCATCTCAGGGTTGCCGAATTGGCAGGCCTTCAAGAGCGGCGTGTCGAACCCATCCTCACGCTCTACGTCGGCACCGCTCCGCAACAGGTATTCGACGGTGGCGGCTTGGCCGCAGCACACGGCGGTGATCAGTGCGCGCGACAGTCCCTGTTGAGAGGAGTCCTGCTTCAGAACTTCCCTAAGTACAGCTACGTTGCCAATCCCAGCGGCCCACTCCACCGGCGTGTTGTAGTGGTAACTACTTTCGATGTCGAGGCCCGCACGAAGTAGACGAATGGCCTCATCGTCCCGCCGGTGCCAGAGCGCAAGGGCAAACTCGCGCACCTGTAGCGAGCCTTCCCGTTCAACGCCGTCTCTGGCAGCGAGCTCTGCCGTCCTCGCCAGACGGTTGTCCAACTTCGTCCAGAATTCTGTCGACATCAGTTGCTCCACAATGCCCGGCAGGGCGGGCACATGGACATGGCAGCTCCCTCGCGGTCTGCGAGGCCACTGCGTGCGAGCGATAGTCGGACGTCGTTGCCGAAGTAGCACAAAAAGGATGACCCCACAGTCCTGATGCTAGATTCCAAGACCGCTGCACTCTGATCGACACGCTCTACAAGGGTCGTCAGGTGAGTAGCAAGACTCCGGACGGCGTCGAAGCCTCACGACGTGTGTATGGCGAAAAGCCGCTTTAGCTTTTCCAAGTTGGCTCGGTGCTGGGGGCTCGCTGTTGAGCGCTTCCACCAGCCATTGGAGGGATGCGGCACGGCCAGATTTGTAGCGCTGGGCCGCGAGGAGAGGGAGTTCCAACTACGCTGCGCGAATTTACCCGCTGTGACCACGGTGGCGTTGGGAGCAAATTCGATTCGGGATAGCCGTTGTTGCAGGCTGGGAAGAAGCAATCGGCTTGCGGCTCGGACTCTAGGGTCGAGCATTGCGTCTATATCGTCCTCGCTACTTTTCCGCATCCGACTCAGAAGATCCCAATCGAGGTTGGAAACTGCGGGCATGGCGGCATGGAGTTGGTATGCAGCCAGTTGCAACGGAACCTGACTAGCGTTCATTATGCCGACTCGTGCGTCACCTCCGACGTGACGAGAGGCGATTGAAAGGCCTAATGACTGCGGCGGGGAAATGGCAATGGACAAGGCGTTCAGGGCTGCTTGACCTGCTCTGCCAGATACGGGAACGCCAGTTCGGAGTTCTTCGGTATGTGGCGACTCAAACACGAGTAGAAGGTCGGCCGCCTGCCCGCCTAGTGGGACAAGATCGCGCACCACGCAACGTGCGAAACCGCCGGCACCGTCCTCGCTGAGGTACTCGTGTGTTGCCATCATTTGAGGTTAGCCTCCGTTCGTGCAGTCCAGAGCGTTCGCTGTCTTTCGGAGGCGAGCATCTCGCCACGGATCGAGACGCCATCTGAATCCTCCCAACTCGGGCCCCAGCCACCCATTCAAAGGCAAGACCGTCACCATCGAAGGTGACATCACCGCCGACAAGAACCCCGGCGGGCTGCGACGCGAACAGTACCTGGTGTACGGCACCGAACTCTGGCGCAAGGTCTACGGCCTGCGCAACAGCGTCGAGTCGGTGAACCGCAACGTCAAACGCGTGCAGCACGGCGACTTGCAGAACGCGGACAACCGTCGCGTGCGTGGCAATACCTTCACCTACGTCGTCGCGACCCTCGCCGCCGTCTGCGAGAACCTGCGCAAAATCCTCAGCTTCATAAAACAACATCTAGCGACCCGGGCTGTGACCTCAAAGAACGCCGATGTCGCTGCGCTCTACTGGGCACCCGATATCGCGACCACCGAGATGGAAGCACCCCTGCGCACCTAGCGGCTCTCGCGGCCCACCAACAAATGCAGCTCCAGCACGGCAGGGAGCACCAGCGCGCCTGAAAACTCTCAGGCGCGCTGTTTGTCGTTAACGCCCGCACTCGAATCCCGCCCGAAGCTGCGAGATTCATCCAGTCCGCACTCGACGTTCCCCTTCGGGGCACGAAAAAGGGCCGGCACCCAGATGATTCTGGTTGCCGGCCCAATTCTCTGAACAATCTGCGTAGATTGTCCGAAGTAGCCTTCGTGTCCGAAGGGGGACTTGAACCCCCACGCCCTATACGGGCACTAGCACCTCAAGCTAGCGCGTCTACCAATTCCGCCATCCGGACCGGATGTCTGTCGCTTGCGCAACGAGGTACGACTTTAGCATGATCCGAGACCCCCTTTTGCACATCGGACGCGCCGCGCCCTCGGGCGATAGCGTGGAGGCATGACGACTGAGGCGCAACTCGACGAGACGGCCATCATCGCGCGGGACCTGATCCGCTTCGACACCACGAACTACGGTGAGGGCAGGTCCAACGGCGAGACGGATGCTGCGGAGTATGTCGGCCAGAAACTCGTCGAACTCGGTCTCGAGCCGCTCATGTTCGAGGGGGCGCCCGGCCGCACAAGCGTCATCGCCCAGGTGAAGGGGCACGACTCGAGCAAGGGCAAGCTCGTCGTGCACGGCCACCTCGACGTCGTTCCCGCGGTGGCCGACAACTGGAGCGTCGACCCCTTCGAGGGCGTCATCAAAGACGGGATGCTGTGGGGGCGCGGCGCCGTCGACATGAAGAACATGGACGCCATGATCCTCACCGCCCTCGGCGACATCCTGAAGTCGGGGGAGCGGCCCGCCCGCGACCTCGTCGTCGCATTCTTCGCCGACGAGGAGGCGGGCGGCGTGTTCGGTTCCGGCTATCTCGTGCGCGAGCATCCGGAACTCTTCGAGGGGGCCACCGAGGCCATCAGCGAGGTCGGCGGCTACTCCATCACGGTCGGCGACAAGCGCGCCTACCTGCTGCAAACGGGGGAGAAGGCGCTCATCTGGGCCAAGCTCGTCGCCCGCGGCACGGCCGGGCATGGCTCGCGCATCCATCCTGACAACGCCATCACCCGCCTGGCGGAAGCCGTCGCCAAGGTCGGCAAGCTCGAGTGGCCCGTTCGCCTCACCGACACGACCGAACAGCTGCTGGGCGAGATCGCCCGCATCCTCGGCGTCGACCCGCAGCGCGTCGGCCCCGACGAGCTCGCCCTCGCGACCGGCACCGCCTCCAACTGGATTCAGGCCTCGCTGCGCAACACCGCCAACCCGACCATGCTCGCCTCCGGCTACAAGCACAACGTCATCCCCGACACGGCCGAGGCGGCCCTCGACATCCGGGCGTTCCCTGGTGAAGAAGATGCCGTCCTGGCCGCGATTCAGGATGCCGTCGGCCCCGACATCGAGGTCGTCACGTCCTTCCGCGACGTCGGCACCGAGACGACCTTCGACGGTTCCCTGGTCGACGCCGTCAAGGCCACCCTGGAGCGCCACGACCCCGGCGCGCCCGTGTTGCCCTACCTGCTGGCGGCCGGCACCGACAACAAGGCGCTCAGCAAGCTCGGCATCCGTGGCTTCGGCTTCGCGCCCCTCAAGCTGCCGGCCGACCTGGACTTTCCGGGCATGTTCCACGGCGTCGACGAGCGGGTACCGCTCGACTCGCTCGTGTTCGGGCGGCGCGTGCTTCGGGACCTGTTGCTGGAATACTAGATCGGTTGCCGGGTTTCGATACGGCGCTGGCGCGCCTACTCAACCCACCGAATCGACAGGGAGTCCCATGAGTTTCATCGAGGCGATCATCCTCGGCCTGGTCCAGGGCCTCACGGAGTTCCTCCCCATCTCCTCGAGCGCACACCTGCGCATCGTCGGCGAGATCCTGCCCTCGGCGACCGACCCCGGCGCGACCTTCACCGCCATCACGCAGATCGGCACCGAAGCCGCCGTCATCATCTACTTCTGGAAGGACATCACCCGCATCATCGGGCGCTGGTTCCGGCACTGGCGCGCGAGCGAGAACATCCCCAAGAACGACCCGGATGTGCGCCTCGGCTGGCTCGTCATCATCGGCACCGTGCCGATCGTGCTCGTGGGCTTCTTCGCGCAGGAGTACATCCGCTCCGTCTTCCGCTCGCTCTGGCTCGTCGCGATCGTGCTGATCGTCTTCGGCCTCCTCCTGTGGGCGGCCGATTGGTGGGGCCGCCGCACGCGCGAAATGCGCGAGATGACCTACCGCGACGGCATCCTCGTCGGCCTCGCGCAGATGCTCGCCCTCGTCCCCGGCGTCTCGCGCTCGGGCGCCACCACGAGCGCCGGCCTCGCCCTCGGCTACACGCGACCTGCCGCCGCGCGCTTCGCCTTCCTCCTTGCGATCCCCGCGGTCTTCGGCAGCGGCTTCTACGAGCTCTACCACGGGCTCAGCTGCGACCCCGCGGTCGAGACCTGCATCGAGGTCTACGGGCCGCTCGAGACCCTCGTCGCGACCATTGTCGCCTTCGGCGTCGGCTGGGCGGTGATCGCGTTCCTCATGGCCTATATTTCGAAGCGCTCCTTCCTGCCCTTCGTGATCTATCGCCTCGCGCTCGGCGGCGTGCTGCTCGTGCTCCTGTCAATGGGCGTCATCGAAGCGATCTAGGCTGGAGGCGTGAAGTCCTGGAGCCACCCCGCAGTACCGTCCCTCACCGGCACAGGGCCGATCCCCGAACTCTTCGACACGGCGACGGGCACGCTGAAGCGGGCATGCTCGACCGCCCACGCCTCGCTGTATGTGTGCGGCATCACGCCGTACGACGCGACGCACCTGGGGCACGCGGCCACCTACCTGGCCTACGACACCCTGGTTCGCGTCTGGCTCGACGCGGGCAAAGACGTGCGCTACATGCAGAACATCACCGACGTCGACGACCCGCTGCTTGAGCGCGCCGCCGCGACGGGCGTCGACTGGCGTGAGCTCGCCGCCTCCCAGGTCGACCTCTTCCGCTCCGACATGCAGCACCTGCGCGTCATCCCGCCGCAGCACTACGTCGGTGTGACCGAAGTCATCGATGACGTCGCGGATGCCGTCGCGCGCCTCCTCCAGGCGGGCATCGCCTACCGCGTGCCGAGTGAGGATGCCGACGACGACCTCTACTTCGACAGCGCTGCGGCGGCGAGCGTCGCCTGGTCGCTCGGCAGCGAGAGCGGACTCGATCGCGAGACGATGATGCGCCTCTCAGCCGAACGCGGGGGAGACCCCGAGCGCGCAGGCAAGCGCGACCCCCTCGACCCGCTCCTGTGGCGTGCGGAACGCGCAGGCGAGCCCGCGTGGGACTCGGTCCTGGGCCGCGGCCGCCCCGGCTGGCACATCGAATGCGCCGTCATCGCCCTCGATCGTCACGACGAGACCATCACGGTCAACGGCGGCGGTTCCGACCTGATCTTCCCGCACCACGAGTTCAGCGCCGGGCACGTCGCCGCCCTCACGGGTGCGCCGCTCGCCGAAATCTACTCCCACACGGGCATGGTCGCCTACCAGGGCGAGAAGATGAGCAAGTCGCTCGGCAACCTCGTGCTCGTCTCGCGGCTCGTCGCGTCGGGGGTCGACCCCCGCGCCATCCGCCTCGCCCTCCTGTCGGAGCACTACCGCAGCGACTGGGAGTGGACCGACGCGCATGTGCGCCGGGCCAATGTGCGCCTCAGCAGCTGGAGCGACTGGGCAGCCGATTGCGACGCCGTCGACACCGATCCGAAGGTCGCCGCGCTGCGGGAGACCCTCAGCCACGACCTCGACACGCCACGCGCCCTCGAGCTGATCGATGCGCATGTCGCGGCGGGACAGCCTGCCACGCGCGCGCTCGTCGATGCGATCGACGCCCTGCTGGGCATCCGCCTGATCTAGCGGCGGAGCGACCTCAGGGCCCGTTGCCCCCGCGGCCGTCGGCCCGGCCGCTATCGCCGCGGTGGCGCAGGTACTTCTCGAACTCCTCCGCGATCGCCTCACCGCTCGCCTCGGGGGAGTCGACCGTATCGCGCGCCTGCTCGAGCTGGGCGATATACGACGCCATCTCGTCGTCCTCGCCCGCGAGCGTGTCGATGTTGTCCTCCCATGCGGCCGCCTCGGCCTCGAGGTCCTCGCGCGGCACAGTGATGTCGGCGAGCTCCTGCAGCTTGTCGAGCAGCGCGAGCGTTGCCTTGGGGGAGGGCACGCTGTGCACGTAATGGGGCACGGATGCCCACACCGACAGGGTGCGCACCTCGGCCCGCTCGCAGGCATCCGCCAGGATCGCAAGGATGCCGACCGGCCCCTCGTAGGCGCTGCGCTCCAGGTCGAGCGCTTGGCGAAGCTCGGCGTTCTCACTCGTGACGAACACCGAGATGGGCCGCGTGTGCGGCACGTCGGCGAGCATGGCGCCGAGGAAGATCACGGTGTCGATCTCGCGGTCCTCGACCGTCTCGAGGATCTCGGCGGCGAAGGTCTTCCAGTTGCGGGAGGGCTCCGTGCCGAGCATGAGGTAGACGTCGCCGAGCGGATCGCGTGGGCCGAAGATCGTCACGCCCGGCCACTCGATGCGGCGCGCGCCATCCTCATCCGTTCGCACGGTGGGGCGATTGAACTGGTAGTCGAAGTAGTCCTCTGGGTCTACCGCGGCGACGGGATCGACCTCGAGGAGGTCCCTCAGGGCGGCGACGGCGCTGCTCGCCGCGTCACCCGCGTCGTTCCAACCCGAGAAGGCGACGATGAGCACGCGCTTGCCGAGGATGTCGTCTCGCATGCGTCTCCATTCCGTCGTGGTCAATGTTCAAGGATACGGCGGATGCCTCCGCTCACGTGCAGTGGCGGGGGCCGAGCCCGCGCCCCATAGACTCGATCGGTGACTTCACCTCTTCCCTCCGGCGTGTTCTGGGACATGGACGGCACGATCGTCGACACGGAGCCCTACTGGATGGCGGCCGAGGAGCAGCTCGTCACGGAGTTCGGCATCCCGTGGACCCACGAGGACTCGCTCGAGATCGTGGGCGCAGCCCTCCTCGACGCGGCCCGGGTCTTCCAGCGGCACGGGGTCGACCTCCCGGCAGAGGAGATCGTCTCTCGCCTCAACGCCCGTGTCGTCGAGCAGATCCGCGTCGCCGTGCCGTGGCGTCCCGGGGCACGCGAACTCCTGCTCGCGCTCCGGGAACGGAACGTGCCAACCGCGCTTGTCACGATGTCGTACGGCGAGATGGCCGCGCTGGTGGCTGACTCGATCGGGTTCCCCGCCTTCGACGCCATCATCACGGGCGACCTCGTCAGCCACGGCAAGCCGCATCCCGAGCCGTACCTCCACGCCGCCCGCACGCTCGGGCTCGACCCCGCCGATTGCATCGCCATCGAGGATTCGCCCACGGGTGTGGCATCCGCCGTCGCCTCCGGCATGGCGACGATCGCGGTACCCGCCCACGTGCACCTGCCCGAGAGCAACGACTACACCCTCTGGCCCACCCTTGATGGCCGCAGCGCCGACGACCTGGCCGCGGTACTCGCGGCGACACGAACGAAAGAGACACCCCGATGAGCTTCAGCGGTCCCTTCCGACTCGGCGACAAGGTGCAGCTGACGGGCCCCAAGGCTCGCCTGCACACGATCATCCTCGAGAGCGGCAAGGTCTTCCACTCGCACCGCGGCACGATCGACCACGATGCGCTCGTAGGCCTGCCTGACGGCTCCGTGGTCACGAACTCCTCTGGCGACGAATACCTCGCGCTTCGCCCGCTGCTCAACGACTTCGTGATGTCGATGCCGCGCGGTGCCGCCATCATCTATCCGAAGGATGCCGCCCAAATCCTCGCGGTCGGCGACATCTTCCCGGGCGCAACCGTCGTCGAGGCCGGCGTCGGTTCGGGTGCCCTGAGCCTCTGGCTGCTCCGCGGCATCGGCGAGAGCGGCACCCTCAAGTCCTACGAGCGCCGCGAGGAGTTCGCCGAGATCGCGCAGGGCAACGTCACGAGCTTCCTCGGGCGGCGTCCCGAGAACTGGAGCGTCACGGTTGGCGACCTCGTCGAGGCGTTGCCACAGACCACCGAGCCGGCATCCGTCGACCGCATCATCCTCGACATGCTCGCCCCATGGGAGTGTCTCGACGCCTGCGCCGACGCACTCAAGTCAGGCGGCGTGCTCGTCTGCTACATCGCGACCGTCACCCAGCTCTCGCGCGTCGCCGAGGCGATCCGCGCGACGGGCCGCTTCACCGACCCCCAGTCCTCGGAGACGATGGTGCGCGGATGGCACGTGGAGGGCCTCGCGGTGCGTCCCGACCACCGCATGGTCGCCCACACGGGTTTCCTGCTCACCGCCCGCAAGCTCGCCGACGGCACGGTGCTGCCGCAGTTGAAGCGTCGCGTCTCGAAGACCGAGTTCAGTGACGAGGACGTTGAGCTGTGGACCCCGGGCGCGCTCGGTGACCGCAGGGGCAGCGACAAGAAGCTGCGCAAGACGGCGCGGGAGGCACAGTCCGCCGCCCAGCACGCCCTCGTCGCCGCGGCGGCTGCGGAGAGCGACGCCCCGGATGCCGACCCGGATTCCCCGTCCAACTAGAATTGCCAGAATCCCGTCGCAATGAAAAGAGGATCCGTGCGCACACTGCCCGCGCTGCTCACCGTCATCATCGCCGTTCCGGCGTTGGCCGCCTGCTCCGCCCAGCCGGCCGACTGCGAGTTCCCCTCGGGTGACGCCTCCTCCGTCGTGACGGTCGAGGGCGCGCTCGGCACGGCGCCGAGCGTCGACATGCCCACCCCGGTCATCGCGAAGTCGACCGAGGTCAGCACGGTCGTCGAGGGCGACGGCACGCGACTCGGCTCCGGGCAGCCCGCACTCGTCGATGTGTCGATCGTCAACGGCGCGACGGGCGAAGTGCTGCAGGACACCGGCTACGACGGGGGAGTGCTGCTCGCCGCGGCATCCGAGTCCCTGCCTCCCGTGACCGAGGCGCTCGAGTGCGCCCGTGAGGGTTCGCGCCTCGTGGTCGTCGGCACTGCCGAAGACACGCACCAGGGCCAGCCCATCCCACAGCTCGGCGTCGCGGCCGAGGATTCGCTCATCTTCATCGTCGACGTGCTCGACACCTTCCTACCCAAGGCCGACGGCGCGACGCGTGCCGGCAACAACGGCGACCCCGCCGTGGTCCTTGCGCCCAACGGGCGACCCGGCATCACAGTACCCAACGCCGAGGCGCCCGAAGACGCGGTCATCTCGGTGCTGAAGGAGGGCGACGGCCCCGCCCTTGAGGAGGGCGACAAGGCGGTCGTGCACTACACGGGCGTCACCTGGGCAGACGAAGAGGTCTTCGACAGCTCATGGGAGAAGAAGCAGCCCGCTATCTTCGAACTTCGCCAGGGCGCGCTGATCGAGGGCTTCCTCGACGGGCTCGTCGGGCAGAATGTCGGCTCGCAGGTGCTGCTCGTGATCCCGCCGGAGCTCGGCTACGGCGAGCAGGCCAGTCCCTCGATCCCCGCGAATTCGACGCTCATCTTCGTCGTCGACGTGCTCGGGATCGCCGAATAGTCACCATGGCATCAGGTCGTGTTCCCGTCGAGGAGAGGCTGTTCAGCCTTGTGCTCGCGCTGCTCGCGACCGAGGCAGGGCTGACCAAGCAGGAGATCCTCTCCACCGTGCAGGGGTATCGCCAGCGATACATTCCCGGCGGCGACAACGCGAACCTCGAGCGCCAGTTCGAGCGCGATAAAGACGACATCCGCGAACTCGGCGTGCCGCTCGAGACGGTCGAACCGCTCGGCGAGGCCGGCAATAACCAGAACCTGCGCTACCGCATCCCCAAGGGCAGCTATGAACTGCCGGCGGATGTGCGCTTCACGCCGGAGGAGGAGACCCTCCTGCACCTCGCGTCGATGGTCTGGCGCGAGGGCAGCCTCTCTGCGGAGTCTGATCGTGCCGTGCTCAAGCTGCGCTCGCTCGGGCTCGCCCCCGCGGAACCCGTGCTCGGGTACACGCCGCGGCTGCGTGCCCGTGACGACGCCTTCGAGCCGCTCTCTGGCGCCCTCCAGAAGAGTGCCGTCGTGACCTTCTCCTACCTGCGACCCGGCATGACCGCCCCCACGTCGCGCACGGTCGAACCCCTCGCGCTCTTCCAGCACGAGGGCCGCTGGCACCTGTACTCGCGCATCCCGGGCACGGATGACGTGCGCACCTACCTGCTGCGCCGCATCGTCGGCCCCGTCACGGTGACCTCGCGCCGCTTCACACCGCCCGCCGGCGACCAGGCCGCGATCGGCCTCGCCGAGCTCGCAAAGGTCTGGAACGCCAACACCGCGGTCGTGCGCGCCGTGCCCGGTTCGGATGCCGCGACCCGGCTGCTTCGCCGTCGCGGCAGCGTCGCATCCGCCGATGAGATCACGCTGCATTTCGCCGACGCGTCGATCCTCGCCGACGAGCTTGCCGAGTTCGGTCCCGAGGTCGTCGTCGTGCAGCCCGAGTCCTTGGCCACGGCCGTGCGGGAGCGACTTGAGCGGGTCGTCGCTGCACACGCCGAGAGCGGGGGAGGAGCCTGATGGCAGAGAAGGCCCGCGCCAAGGTGCCGCAGGCTGGCGACAAGCTCGCCTTCCTGTTGGTTCTCGTGCCGTACCTCATGGAGCGCGGTCGCGTCAGTGTCACGGATGTCGCGACCCACTTCAGCGTGCCCGAGGAGCAGGTGCGCGATGCAGTGCGACTGATCGCGATCTCCGGAATCCCGGGCGACACCGGCACCTACCAGCACGGGGACCTCTTCGACCTCGCGTGGGATGACTTCGAGGAGAACGACGAGATCCTCCTCACGAACCTCGTCGCGATCGACGATTCGCCGAGGTTCTCGGCGCGCGAGGCGGCTGCGCTCATCGCTGGCCTGCAGTACCTCTCGGGGCTTCCCGAGAATGCCGACCGCACCGCGATCTCGACGCTCATGGCCAAGCTCTCGCGCGGGGCATCCGCAACTCCGAGCCCCGTCGCGGTGGAGGGCACCGAGTCGAACGCCGTGCTGGCGGTCATCCGTGACGCCGTCGACAACGGCACGCAGCTCGGCTTCGACTACATCGATTGGAAGGGCGAGGCGGGCCACCGCATCGTCGACCCGCTCCGGGTCGAGTCGCTCGACAACGACTGGTACCTGCGCGCCTGGTGCCACATGCGCGAGTCGGTGCGCACCTTCCGCATCGACCGCATGATCGACCCCGCCTCGACGGGCGAACCGGTCGCGTTCCGCACTCGGGACATCGCGCTCGGGGAGTCGCTCTTCGAGGGTTCGCGCGACGACATCGTGGTGACGCTCGAGGTCGCCAGGGCCGCGCTGCCGCTCCTCGCCGACTTCTCCCCGGCCGCAGAGGAGCCGACGGACGATCCCGAGTGGGTGCGCACGACCATCCGTGTTCCCCACTTTCATCGCCTCAAGCGGCTCGCCGCGGGAATGTCTGCGACGGTGCGGGTCGTCGCCCCTTCGGATGCGCGCGCCGCCGTCGCGGAATGGGCCTCCGCGGCCGTCTCGCGGTACACGGGCAACCCAGACCCGGTGACGTAGACTCGAAGCACTGCAGTTACCCCTCTCGAAAGAAGAGACCCATGCCAAACCTCGGTGGTTGGACCGGACTGATCCTCGTCCTGATCGTGCTCGTGATCTTCGCCGCGCCGAAGCTGCCCCAGATGGCCAAGAGCGTCGCCCAGTCGATGAACATCTTCAAGAGCGAGATCAAGTCCAGCAAGAACGAGTCCTCCGCGGCCGACGCCGAGGCGTCGACCGACGAGAAGCAACCGAAGAACTGAGCCGCGTGGCCTCACGCGCGCCGCGGAACCGTGAGGGGCGCATGTCCCTCGGCCAACACCTTCTCGAATTCCGACGCCGCCTCTTCATCTCCGCGGGGGCCGTGCTGGTCGGCGCGGTGGGCGGTTTCTTCACCGCGGACTGGGTCTGGGGCCAGCTTCGTGAACCGCTCAAGCGCGTCGCCGCGGAGCAGGGGCGCACGGCGGATGTCTCGTACACCTACGTCACGGAAGCCTTCGACACGCGGCTCCAGATCGCGTTCATCGTCGCGCTGATCATTGCGAGTCCCGTCTGGCTCTACCAGATCTGGGCTTTCTTCATGCCGGCCCTGCACCGGCACGAGAAGCGCCTCGCGCTGGGCTTCATCCTCACGGCAGTGCCGCTGTTCCTCGCCGGCTGCTACGTGGGCTGGGTGGTCCTGCCCAACATGGTGACGCTGCTCGTCGGTTTCGCCTCGGAGGATGCCCCATCCCTCCTGCAGGCAAAGACCTACCTCGACTTCACGGCCAAGCTCCTGATCGCCGTCGGGATCGCGTTCGTGCTTCCCGTCTTCCTCGTGCTGCTCAACGTCGCGGGTGTCATCACGGCAAAGCAGATCCTGGGCGGATGGCGCGTCGCCATCGTGCTGATCGCCACCTTCGCCGCCCTCGCGACGCCCGCAGCGGATGTCGTGTCCATGTTCATCCTGATGGGCGCCATGATCGTGCTCTACTTCGCGGCTGCGGCGATCGCATGGTTGCACGACCGTCGCGCTGCCCGGCGTCTCGACGCCATGACAGGCCAGGAGGCCATGACGTGATCGACGAGAACATGTCTCCCGCTGAACGCTATGCCGCGTCCCGGCTCCGGCAGGGTTCCCCAATCCTGGAGGAGTTTCGGGCGGGACTGTCGTTTGATCTCGATCCCTTCCAGATGGAGGCCTGCGCCGCCCTCGAGTCTGGCGACAGCGTGCTCGTCGCGGCGCCGACGGGCGCGGGCAAGACGATCGTCGCTGAATTCGCCGTCTACCTCGCGATGAAGCGCGCCAACGACAAGGTCTTCTACACGGCGCCCATGAAGGCGCTGAGCAACCAGAAGTTCCAAGAGTTCGTCGCCGAGTACGGTGCCTCAGAGGTGGGACTCCTCACGGGTGACACCAACATCAATTCGGGTGCCCGCATCGTCGTCATGACGACCGAGGTGCTCCGCAACATGCTCTACGCGGATTCCGACCTCCTGCGCAACCTGTCCTTCGTTGTCATGGATGAGGTCCACTACCTCGCCGATCGCTTCCGCGGCGCCGTCTGGGAGGAGGTCATCATTCACCTCCCGCAGGCGGTGCGACTGGTCTCCCTGAGCGCGACGGTCTCCAACGCCGAGGAGTTCGGCGACTGGCTGCAGGCCGTGCGCGGCGACACCTCCGTCATCGTCTCGGAGGAGCGCCCCGTGCCCCTCGACCAGCACGTACTGGTGCGCAGCAAGCTCATCGACCTCTTCGACTCCTCTGGCCAGGCGGCGACCAACCGCGTCAATCCCGAGCTCCTCCAGCTCACCTCGGTTGGGGGCCGCGGCAGCAGCCGCCCGCCCGAGCGGGGGCGTGCGCGCGGCCGCGACCGCAACCGCTATCACGCCCGCCAGTTCGAGGAGGGCAGGCTCGACCGCGCACAGGTGGTCGACCTCCTGGGTTCGAAGCACCTCCTGCCGGCGATCTTCTTCATCTTCAGCCGCAACGGATGCGACCAGGCCGTCACGCAGGTGCTCCGGGCGGGCGTGCGACTCACGGATGCCACGGAGCGCGACGAGATCCGCGAGATTGTCGAGGAGCGCTGCCGCGCGATCCCGGATGCCGACCTCGCCGTGCTCGGCTACTGGCAGTGGCTCGACGGACTCCAGCGGGGCGTCGCCGCCCATCACGCCGGCATGCTCCCCGCCTTCAAGGAGGTCGTCGAGGAGCTCTTCCAGAAGAAGCTCGTCAAGGCGGTCTTCGCGACAGAGACGCTCGCGCTCGGCATCAACATGCCCGCGCGCACCGTCGTGCTCGAGAAGCTCGAGAAGTTCAATGGCGAGGCCCGCGTGCCGATCACGCCGGGCGAGTACACGCAGTTGACCGGTCGTGCCGGTCGGCGCGGCATCGACGTCGAAGGCCACTCGGTCATCCAGTGGCAGGGCGGCCTCGACCCGCAGTCGGTCGCATCCCTCGCCTCGCGCCGCACCTACCCGCTGAACTCGAGCTTCTCGCCGACCTACAACATGGCCGTCAATCTCATCGAGCAGTTCGGGCGCGAACGCACCCGCGACATCCTGGAGTCGTCGTTCGCGCAGTTCCAGGCCGACCGCTCCGTCGTCTCGATGGCCCGGAAGGTTCGCGCGCAGGAGGAATCGCTCGAGGGCTATGCCAAGGCGATGGAGTGCCACCTCGGCGACTTCGGCGAGTACTGGAACATCCGTCGCGAGCTCACGGATCTCGAGCGGCGCGTCATTCGAAACGACCACGGCATCCGTGGTGAGAAGGAACGCCGGCAGAAGCAACTTAACGCGCTCCGTCGACGTATGAAGCAGCATCCGTGCCACAGCTGCAGCGACCGCGAGGCGCACGCGCGCTGGGCCGAGCGCTGGTCGAAGCTCAAGAAGCAGACGGATGACCTGCGCCGGCAGGTCACGACCCGCACGGGAGCCGTCGCGAAGGTCTTCGATCGCGTGACGGAGGTGCTGCTCGAACTCGGCTATCTCACGCGCGATGAGCACGGCGCCGTCGTCGTGGGGGAGGGCGGACGCATCCTGCGCCGCATCTACGGCGAGCGTGACCTGCTCGTCGCCGAGTGCATCCGCCGTGGACTCTGGGATTCGCTCGACGCCCCCGGCATGGCGGCCATGGCGGCAGCCCTCGTATACGAGCCTCGGCGTGACGAGCAGGGTGCCGACTGGAACCTTCCGAAGGGCCCGTTCCGCGCCGCGCTCGACAACACCACGACGCTGTGGTCGCAGCTCGATGACCTCGAGACCAGCCACCGCCTGCCAGGCTCGAACCCCGTCGCGACGGGGCTTTCCGGCCCCATGTATCGCTGGGCGCAGGGTGCCTCGCTCGACAGCGTGCTGCGCGATGCCGAGCTCGCGGCAGGCGACTTCGTGCGCATGACGAAGCAGACAATCGACCTGCTCGACCAGCTCTCTGTCGTCGCCGACGCGCCGGTCGGCTCGACGGCCCGCAAGGCACTCGACGCCATCCGGCGCGGCATCGTCGCCTATTCGAGCGTGGGCTGACGCTTGGTGACAGTGACAGATCCACCCGCTCCGGCGGTTCCGGAACCATTCGTGGGCCGTGCCAGCGTGCGACTCCGCCTGCGGCCGCTGTGGCACCTCCTGGCGGCGATCGCGGGCGGCCTCATGCTCGCGGGCGCCTTCCCGCCGCTCGGCTGGTGGCCCCTCGCCATCCCGGCAACCGCACTGCTCCTCTGGTCGGTTCGCGGCGCCCGCATCTGGTCTGCCTTCGTCGTGGGGCTCGCTGGGGGCTTTTCCTTCTACGGAACGCACATCATCTGGCTCACGACCTACCTTGGCCCGGTGCCGTGGCTCGCCCTCGCGGGGGTCGAGACGCTGTTCTTCGCCGTCGCCGCCGTCGTCATCTCGCTTGCGTGGCGCTGGGGTGCCCGCTTCGCCAACACGCCAGCGTGGCAGTTGCTCGGCCTCCCCGTCGTCCTGGCCGGACTGTGGACCGCGCGGGAGGGCATCGTCAGCGTGTGGCCCTATGGCGGCTTCTCCTGGGGGCGCCTCTCGTTCTCGCAATCAGAGGGCCCGTTCCGTGAACTCGTCGCGTGGCTGGGCGCCGCGGGACTGAGCTTCGTACTTGCCCTGATCGCGGCGATGTTCCTCCAGGCGGTGATCGTCATGCTCGGGCGGGGAAGGCTCCTGCTCCGCGTCATCCGCATCGCGCCGACCATATCGCTCACGCTCATCGCGCTCATGGTGCCCGCCTGGCCGGTCGAGACCACGGGCGAGGTGCGGGTCGCGGCAGTGCAGGGAAACGCGGATGCCGGGCTCTGGTCGCAGCGCGAGCGCGGCGCCATCCTCGACGACCACCTGCAGGCGACCGTGCCGATCCTCGATGAAGAGGTCGACCTCGTCGTGTGGCCCGAGAACGCCGCCGACCTCAACCCGTTGCGCTACCCCCAGGCGGCGGGAGTCCTCGACTTCGTGAGCGAGGAGATGGATGCGCCGCTCCTCGCGGGCACGATCACCGACGGCCCGGAGGACGAGACCTTCAACAGCATGCTGCTCTGGCAGCCGGGGGAGGGCCCCGTCGACCAGTACGACAAGATCCACCCCGTGCCTTTCGCAGAATACCTGCCTGACCGGGACTTCTGGTACCCGCTCGCCCCCGATCTCTTCGACCTCATCCCGCGCGACTACTCCTTCGGGGAGCGCCCCAACGTGCTCGACATCGCGCTTCCCGACGGCGAGTCCCTCGCGGCGGGGATCGCCATCTGCTTCGACATCGTCGACGACGAGCTGCTCCACGAGATGATCGACGGGGGAGCGGAGATCATCCTCGCCCCGACGAACAACGCAGACTTTGGCCAGAGCGCGGAGAGCGAGCAGCAGCTCGCAATCGCGAGGCTCCGGGCCATCGAGTACGGCCGTTCGGTTGTGAACATCTCCACCGTCGGCATGAGCGCGATCATCGCGCCCGACGGCAGCACGATCGCCGACCTGCCCACCTTCGAGCCCGGTGCGATGGTCGAACAGGTGCCGCTCAGCACGACCGTGACCCCGGCCGCGAGCATCGGCCGCGCGATCGAGTGGACTGTCTCGGGCATTGGCGTGCTCGGCCTCGCGATGCTGGGATACGTCGCACTGCGACGGGCGCGCGGCGGCGCCTCAGCGAGCGGTGGCGACCACGATGGTCGCGATGCCTGAGACCGTCGTACTCGTGCCGACCTACAACGAGGCGGCGAGCATCCGTGCCATCATCCAGCGCATCCACGCGGCGGTTCCGGATGCTCACGTGCTCGTGCTCGATGACGCCTCGCCCGACGGCACGGGCCCGATCGTGGATTCACTCGCGGCCGACGACGCGCGGGTGGCCGTGCTGCACCGTCCCGAGAAGCAGGGGCTCGGCGCGGCCTATCGGGCGGGATTCGAGTACGCCCTCGAGCACGGCTATGACCGGGTCGTCGAGATCGATGCCGACGGCTCGCATGACCCGGCCGAACTTCCCGCCATGCTGCGCGCGGCCGAGACGGCCGACCTCGTGATCGGCTCGCGCTGGGTCGCCGGGGGAGGGGTGCACGACTGGCCACGCCACCGGCTCGCGGTCTCGAGGCTCGGCAATCGTTACGCGCGCGCCGCCCTCGGCTCCGCCATCTTCGACCTGACCGCCGGCTTCAGGGTCTACCGAGCGAGCGCGCTACGGATGCTCGACCTCGAACGCGTCTCGTCGCAGGGCTACTGCTTCCAGGTCGAGATGGCGTGGCGGCTGGAGCAAGCCGGCTGCACGGTCGCCGAGCATCCGATCCTGTTCCGGGAGCGCACGGTCGGGCGATCCAAGATGCATATCGGTATCGTCGCCGAGGCGCTTCTCCGGGTGACCGGCTGGGGGCTGCAGCACCGTCTCGGCCGGGGAGCGCGCCTGCGGTGAGGGCACACATGCGGAAGGCCCGCGGAACCCCGCGGGCCTTCGACGTGTGTGACGGCGCTATGCGCCGATCTTCTGCTGGCCCTTGCGGGCGCGCAGATAGTTGAGGCGCTCCTGCAGCAGCTCTTCGAGCTCTGCACGGGTGCGCCGCTCCAGGAGCATGTCCCAGTGGGTGCGAGCGACCTTCTCATCGCCCCGCTCCTGTTCGACGAGTTCGCCGTCCTCGGCCACCAGTCGGCCCTCGACGCCCGTCTTCGGCGATTCCCACACTGCGGGAACCTCGGCGTCTGCCGCGAACGTGACCTCGAAGGTCGAGCCGTCCGCCGAACGATATGTACTCTTCTTGCGCGCGGAGAACGTAACGCCCTCTTCACTCTGAAGACTCTGGGATCCGAGCCTCATACCGCGCAAACTGCGATCCGCCATTGTGTGGTCCCTCCTCGCGTTGCTCAAGTTATAAACCGTCAAGCTGGGAGATTCATTCCCTGAGCGGCGAGGTCGGCGGGCTTCACAGGCTACTTGCGGCTGCCTCGTCCCTTTCCTCCGGGCTTGAGGCGCTCGACGGCCAGGTCGGCGCGGTCGGTCACGATCCCGTCGACGCCCATCTCGACGAGGCGCTCCATGTCATCCGGCTCGTTGACGGTCCACACGTGCACCTCGACGCCGACGGCGTGCACCATCTCCACGAAGCGGCGCGTGACGACCCGCACGGTTCCATAGCGCTCCGGCACCTGCACGGCATGCACTCCCGAGAGCGCGCGGGCGAGCATCCTGCCGCTCCTCATGCGCACCGCGAGGAGTGCGGCAGCCACCGACCTCGACGACGCGGATGTCGCGACCCCCTCCAGTTGCGACGTCGCCGCCAGGCGACGCCCCTCGTCGAAGGATGCGAGCAGCACGCGGCGCTCGGCCCTGGCATCCCGCACCGCCGCGACGACGGGATCGACGGCAGCGGCAGCCTTGATGTCGACGTTGAAGCATGCCGTCGGGAAGGCATCGAGCGCCTCGGCGAGGCTGCAGAATGCCTGCCCCTCGCCCAGGTCGACACGCCGCAGCTCGGCCATCGTCAGTTGCTCGACGCGCACATCACGCTCGGCGAGACGCTTGAGGTCTGCGTCGTGGCTGATCACCGCGACTCCGTCAGCGGAGGCGTGCACATCGGTCTCGATGTGCGTTGCGCCCGCGCTGAGGGCTTTCAGGAATGCAAGGAGCGTGTTCTCCGGCGCGTCGATTGCAAGGCCCCGGTGGGCGATGACCCGCGGAAGGGCCGGCTCGAAGAACGACGGCTCGGTGCTAGGCACCCGGCCCGCTCGGTGCTCGACCCCCCGCGAAGCCCGCCGCGATGCCTTTGAGCGACTCGGTCAGCTCAGACGGGATGATCCACAGCTTGCTCGCCTCACCCTCCGCGATCTTCGGCAGCGTCTGCAGGTACTGGTAGGCGAGGAGGGGCCCGTCAGGATTGCCCTCGTGAATCGCCTTGAAGACAGTCGTGATCGCCTCAGACTCACCCTGGGCGCGCAGCACGGCCGCCTTGGCCTCACCCTCTGCCGTCAGGATCGCCGCCTGGCGCGCACCCTCAGCCTCGAGGATCGCCGCCTGCTTGGTTCCCTCTGCCGTCAGGATCTGCGCGCGGCGGTCGCGCTCGGCGCGCATCTGCTTCTCCATCGAGTCCTGGATCGAGAGAGGCGGGTCGATCGCCTTGAGCTCGACACGCCCGACGCGGATGCCCCACTTGCCGGTGGCCTCGTCGAGCACGATACGAAGCTGGCCGTTGATGTTGTCGCGGCTCGTCAGGGCTTCCTCAAGGTTGAGGCCACCCACCACGTTGCGGAGCGTCGTGGTCGTCAGCTGCTCGACCGCGCCGAGGTAGTTCGCGATCTCATAGGTCGCGGCACGGGCATCCGTCACCTGGAAGTAGACGACCGTGTCGATCGAGACGACGAGGTTGTCCTCCGTGATGACCGGCTGGGGCGGGAACGACACGACCTGCTCACGCATGTCGATCAAGGGCCGCATGCGGTCGATGAACGGCACGAGGATGTTCAGGCCCGGCTGCAGCGTCTTGTGGTAGCGCCCGAGACGCTCGACGATGCCCGCCGTCGCCTGCGGCACGATCCGGATCGACCGGAACAGCACGACGACGACGAAGACGCCCAGTACGACCAGGAGGGCGGCGACGAAGAGCTGCCCGATGGAATCGGTGAAGGTGTTCATCCTTGGTTCCTCTCAACGGGGACGACGACGGCCGTCGACCCCTCGATGGCGGTGACGACAACCCGTTCGCCTTCCGCGACGACACGGTGTTCGGTAAGGGGGGAGAGGCGGCTGGTCCACACCTCACCGTTCGACAGCTTGACCTGGCCGGGGGAGTCGCCGATCGCGATCACGACGCGACCGTCCATGCCCATGAGGGCATCCATGTTGCTCGCGGTGGTGTCCTCGCCGCGCCTCAACCGGCGCAGCAGCACGGGACGGATCAACAGGATCAGGAGCACCGAGAGGATGGCGGCGACCGCGATCTGCACCCACCACGGGGCGCCCAGGAGGTTTGCGCCGAGTCCACCGAGGCTGCCTGCGGCGATCATCAGGAAGGTGAACTCGAGCGTGATGAGCTCGATGATGACCGCGATCAGGATGAACACGAGCCAGACGATCCAAATGTACTGGGTCAGGTCGACGAACAGCACGTCCATGGGCTTCGGCTCCTTGCGGGGTCGGGTCTGTTTACCGAAACTACCACCGGACATGGCTGCCCGCGCGGATGCCGCGGCACGGTTCTTGAGCCGGCGGCTGCTGGCGCGACAGTTGCTATTGTCGTGGGGGCGACCGCGCCACCCCCGACGACCGAGGAGCCACTCGTGACCAACCCCCTTGCAGCCGGATCCCTCACGGGCAAGCGTGCCCTCGTCACGGGCTCGTCCCGTGGCATCGGAGCCGACACCGTGACGATGCTCGCCGAAGCCGGCGCGCGCGTCGTCGTCAACTTCCGCAACAAGGAGAAGCGGGCCCTCCAGCTCGTCGACAAGATCCAGGCGGGCGGGGGAGAGGCCATCGCGATCGGCGCTGACCTCACCGACCCTGCCTCCGTCACTGGCATGTTCGACCGCATCCGCGAGGAGTTCGGCGGCCTCGACATCCTCGTCATGAATGCGTCCGGCGGCATGGAGTCCGGCATGGCGGAGGACTACGCCATGCGCCTCAACCGCGACGCGCAGGTGCAGCTGCTCGAGGCAGCCCTCGAGGTGCTCGATGAGGGCGCACGCGTCGTCTTCGTCACGAGCCACCAGGCCCACTTCATCAAGACCGTGCCCACCATGCCGGAGTACGAGCAGGTGGCCCTGAGCAAGCGTGCGGGCGAGGATGCCCTTCGCGCGATGATCCCGCAGCTAGAGGAGCGGAACATCGGCTTCGTCGTCGTCTCGGGCGACATGATCGAGGGCACCATCACGGCGACCCTGCTCGAGCGTGCCAACCCGGGCGCGATCAGCGCTCGTAAGGAAGCGGCCGGCAAGCTCTACAACGTCAACGAGTTCGCGGCCGAGGTCGCCTCGGCAGCGGTCGACCCCGTGCCCGGGGACAACACGCGCTATGTGGGCGACCTGAGCGACTTCACGGGCTGACCTCGCTCTGGTGCGATGTCCGTCGTTCGTGACAGCATCGCATTCGTGGAAAACCAAGACACAGAGGTCTCAGCCGCCGAGCACGTCGCCGACACCCACGACGTGATCCGAGTCCGTGGAGCGCGGGAGAACAACCTCAAGGACGTCAGCGTCGAGATCCCTAAGCGCCGCCTCACGGTGTTCACGGGCGTCTCCGGCTCCGGCAAGAGTTCGCTCGTCTTCGACACGATCGCGGCAGAGTCGCGTCGGATGATCGACGAGACCTACAGCGCATTCGTGCAGGGCTTTATGCCCTCCGTGCCAAGGCCGGATGTCGACGTGCTCGAGGGCTTGACGACGGCCATCATCGTCGACCAAGAGCGACTCGGAGCGAACCCCCGATCGACGGTCGGCACCGTGACCGACGCGAACGCGATGCTGCGCATCCTGTTCAGCCGGCTGGGGGAGCCCTACATCGGCGGGCCCACGGCGTTCTCCTTTAATATCCCCACCCAGAAGGCCAGCGGCGTCATGACCGGCCCCAAGGGTGAGAAGAAGATCGTGAAGGACGCGATCTACCTCGGCGGCATGTGCCCGCGCTGCGAGGGGCGCGGTGCGGTATCCGACATCGACCTGGCGCAGGTGGTCGACGAATCGAAGTCCCTCAACGAGGGCGCCATCATGGTGCCGGGCTACACGGCCGACGGGTGGATGGTCAAGGGCTTCTCCGAGTCCGGCCTCTATCCCGCAGACAGGCCGATTGCGGACTTCACCGAGAAGCAACGCCATACCTTCCTCTATGGCGAGGTGACCAAGGTCAAGATCTCCGGCATCAACATGACCTATGAGGGGCTCATCCCCAAGATCACGAAGTCGATGCTGTCGAAGGACCTCGATGCGCTCCAACCGCACATCCGCGCGTTCGTCGAGCGGGTTGCGACCTTCACGACGTGCCCCGAGTGTGAGGGATCGCGCCTCACGGAGGGTGCGCGGTCGTCCAAGATCGACGGCATCAGCATTGCGGATGCCTGCCGAATGCAGGTGACGGACCTCAACACGTGGGTCCAGGGTCTCGACAAGCCGGGTGCCGGGCCGCTCCTCAACGCGCTGCGAGCGAACCTCGAGGCGTTCGTCGCCCTCGGCCTCGGATACCTCAGCCTCGACCGGCCCTCCGGCACGCTGAGCGGGGGAGAGGCGCAGCGCATCAAGATGCTCCGGCACCTCGGCTCATCGCTGACCGACATCACCTATGTCTTCGATGAACCGACGATCGGCCTGCACCCGCACGACATCGAGCGGATGAACTCGCTCCTGCTGCGCCTGCGCGACAAGGGCAACACGGTGCTCGTCGTCGAGCACAAGCCCGAGACGATCACCATCGCCGACCACGTCGTCGACCTCGGGCCGCGCGCCGGGGGAGAGGGCGGCACGATCTGCTTTGAGGGCACCGTCGAGCGGCTCAAGGAGAGTGACACCCTGACCGGTCGGCACCTCGGATACCGGGCCCAGCTCAAATCCGAGGTGAGGGCATCCTCGGGAGCGATCGAGGTCAGGGGAGCGACGCGCAACAACCTGCAGGATGTCGACGTCGACATCCCCACGGGCGTGCTCACGGTCGTCACCGGTGTCGCCGGCTCGGGCAAGAGTTCGCTCATCCACGGCTACGTCGCGCCCCGCGACGGCGTCGCAGCAATGGACCAGAGCGCGATCAAGGGCTCGCGCCGCAGCAATCCCGCGACGTACACGGGCATGCTCGAGCCGATCCGCAAGGCGTTCGCGAAGGCGAACGGGGTCAAGCCTGCGCTCTTCAGCGCGAACTCCGAGGGCGCGTGCCCGACCTGCAAGGGCGCCGGCGTGATCATCACGGAGCTCGGCTTCATGGACACGGTCGAGACTCCCTGTGAGGACTGTGGCGGGCGTCGGTTCCAGGCCGCCGTGCTCGACTACAAGCTCGGTGGGCTCGACATCACCGAGGTCTACGACCTGTCCGTCGCAGCAGCACGTGAGTTCTTCTCATCGGGCGAGGCGAAGATTCCAGCCGCCGCGACAATCCTGAGCCGCCTGCATGACGTCGGGCTCGGCTATCTGAAGCTCGGCCAGCCACTGTCGACGCTGTCAGGCGGCGAACGCCAGCGCATCAAGCTCGCGATCCAGATGGGCGAGAAAGCCGACGTCTACATCCTGGACGAGCCGACCTCCGGCCTGCACCTGGCCGACGTCGAAAACCTGCTGCGCCTTCTCGACCGTCTGGTCGACTCAGGAAAGACCGTCATCGTCATCGAGCATCACCAGGCGGTCATGGCGCACGCGGACTGGATCATCGACATCGGACCGGGCGCCGGCCACGACGGCGGCGCGGTCGTGTTCCAGGGAACGCCTGAGCAGCTCATTGCCGACGGCTCGACGCTGACGGCGGAGCATCTGGCCAAGTATGTCGGCGCCTGACGCTGCAGAGCGCACCTCCACGTGAGACGGGGTTCGTCGACGCGTGAGAAGGGGTTCGTCGCAGCATCCGCGCCACCACCGCTAAGCGCCGATAATGCACATTATGTCAAGTAACGTGCATCCCGACTCTCCGGACTAGTGCTTCGTCTGCCCCGTCTCGTTGAGCGGGCCGTCCCCGACCCGGGGCTCGCCGTCGTCGATCGAGACAGGACACTCGAACACGGTGTGTTCACCCGAGTGATCCACGATGTGTTCTGCGAGCTGGCGTCCGCACACCGAACAGCGCCATTCTCCGAAGCGTCGGTCCGTGAGGTCGCGCTCGTCGTCGGGTCGTTCATCCCCCGGCCCAGGCTCGTGCCGTCCCAACCAGTCGGCGAGCGTCTTCCGTCCGTGTTGCTGGCCTGCACCAGCCCTGTTCTGGTCCATGGCGCCACGGTACGCCCGGGCACGGTGTTTCGCTAGGCATCCAGGGCCGAGTGATCCCGGCCCTACGATGTTCAGGCCCGAGTCGCCCCGACCCACTCCTCGAGCTTCGCGATCGCCGCACCGGAGTCGACTGCCTCGGCGGCGGTCGCCATGCGGCTGCGGAAGCGCTCCAGGATCGGCACCTGCGACTGCGAGGCATCCTGCGCGAGGTCCCACGCCACGAGCCCCGCCGCGGCATTGAGCAGCACGATGTCACGCACGGGCCCCTTCTCCCCCGCCAGCATCGCGCGAGCGATGGCCGCATTCTGCGCTCCATCGCCGCCGATGAGATCAGCGATGTTCGCGGTCGGGATGCCGAGGTCACGCGGATCGAGGTCGTGCTCGTGCACGTCCCCGCGGGAGACCTCCCAGATGTGGCTGTGACCCGTCGTCGTGAGTTCGTCGAGCCCGTCATCGCCCCGGAACACGAGTGCCGTCGCTCCCCTCGTGCGGAACACGCCCACAAAGAGCGGCACGACATCCAGGTTCGCGACGCCCACTGCGGATGCCTCGGGGCGGGCGGGATTGCAGAGCGGCCCCAGGAAGTTGAAGACGGTAGGCACACCGAGTTCCTTGCGCACGAGCGCCGCGTGCCCAAATCCCGGATGGAACTTCGACGCGAACGCGAAGGCGATCCCCGTCTCCTCCAGCACGCCGGCGACGCGCTCGGGCGACAGGTCGAGATTGATCCCCAACTCGGTGAGCACGTCCGACGCTCCCGACTTGGAGCTCACTGCCCGGTTCCCATGCTTCAACACGCGAGCTCCGGATGCCGCACACACGACACTCGCCATCGTCGAGACGTTCACGGTGCCGTAGCGGTCTCCCCCGGTGCCGACGATGTCGAGCACCATCGGATCGACGGGAAGTTCGAGCGCGTTCTCGAGCACAGCGTCGCGGAAGCCGACGATCTCAGCGACGGACTCCCCCTTGGCCCGTAGCGCCACCAGAAACGCAGCGAGTTGGGCCGGACTCGCTTCGCCGTCCATGACCTGACGCATGGCCCACGACGCCTGGCTGATGCTGAGATCCTCGCCTTCCAGCAGCGTCGTGAGCAGATCTGGCCAAGTCGTCGTCGAGAACATGGTCAAATCCTAACGACGCGTATGCGGCGCGCTCGGCCCGATGACAACCCTCCTCCAGAATTTCGGCCATAATGGGAGGCGTGACCAGCACCTCAATCTCCCCCAGCCCCGGAGCGCCTGTCGTCAACAGGCCCAACGTCGTCGCGGTCGGCACGATCGTGTGGCTCGGCAGCGAGGTGATGTTCTTCGCTGGGCTCTTCGCCATCTACTTCACGCTTCGCGGCACCTCGCCCGAACTGTGGGCGTCAGAGACCGCAATCTTGAACGTTCCCTTCGCGCTGACGATCACGATCATCCTCGTGGCGTCGTCGTTCACCGCGCAGTTCGGCGTCTTCGCAGCCGAGCGGCTGCAGCCGAGACGCACCGGCAGCCTGCTGCAGATCGGCAAGTGGGGCATGGTCGAGTGGTTCTGGGCAACCTTCATCATGGGCGCGATGTTCGTGACGGGCCAGGTCTTCGAGTACGCCGTGCTCGTCAGCGAGTTCATCGGCATCGGGTCACACTCCTACGGCTCCGCCTTCTACATCACGACCGGCTTCCACGGCCTTCACGTGCTGGGTGGCCTCATTGCGTTCCTCCTCATCATCGGCCGCGCCTACAGCGTCACTCGGTTCGGCCACAAGGAGGCGACGAGCGCCATCGTCGTCTCGTACTACTGGCACTTCGTCGACGTGGTGTGGATCGGGCTCTTCCTGGTCATCTACGTCCTCAAATAGTGGCGACGGCGCCACGTCACGGCCGCCTCGTCATCGCAACCGCAACTCGAAGAACGGGAAGACCACAGCACCATGGGAATTGACTCGACCACTACGGATCGTCGTGGCAAGCGAGCAGGACGTCGCCACCCTCTCGCGAGCGTCGCGCTGATCCTCGCGGGCCTCGTCACGACCGGTGGCGCCTACGCGCTCTTCACGTCGACTGCGACCGCTGAGACGGCGAACACCGCGATCGTGCACCAGCAACTGGTCGACGAGGGCAAGGCGCTCTTCGACGCGAACTGTGCGAGCTGCCACGGCTTCAACGCCGAGGGCACCGCTGAGGGCGTGAGCCTCCACGGTGTCGGCGCAGCCGCCGTCGACTTCCAGGTCGGCACGGGCCGCATGCCCATGGCTGCCCAGGGACCGCAGGCGGAGAAGAAGCCCGTGCAGTTCAGCGACGAGCAGATCGAGGCGCTTGCTGCGTACGTCGCGTCGCTCGCTCCCGGGCCCGAGGTGCCCGACGAGTCCCTCTTCGAGGGAGAGGCCGACCTTGCCAACGGTGGCGAGCTGTTCCGCATCAACTGCGCCATGTGCCACAACGTCGCCGGCTCCGGTGGTGCCCTGACCGAGGGCAAGTGGGCCCCCAGCCTCATGGGCGTCGAGGCGAAGCACATCTACGAGGCCATGGTCACGGGTCCGCAGAACATGCCCGTGTTCAACGACCTGAACCTCTCGCCCGAAGACAAGGCTGACATCGTCGCCTACCTCAAGTTCATGGAGGAGAGCCCGAGCGTCGGCGGCATCGGCCTCGGAAACCTCGGCCCTGTCTCTGAGGGCCTCTTCATCTGGATCTTCGGTCTAGGAGCCGTAGTCGGCGTGACGGTGTGGATCGCCGCACGCGCCCACTAGGCACCGAACCAACCGTCACAGTCACACCGCACCACACAGCGTGCCAATCGAAGGGAAGAGAATGGCAAAGCAGGACAACGGCGAGTCATCCGCCGCTGCCGGCTCGGCTGTCGAGAATCACGGAGCCGTCTCGGTTTCGTCAGGCACGGCCGTCGTCGCCTCAGACGCGTTCACCAACCCGGGGCTCCCTCCGCACGAGCCGCGCGTCACTGACCTCGACCCTGCGAAGGAACGCCGCGCGTCGCGCACGGTCGGCATGCTCTTCATCCTCTCGATCATCGGCAGCATCTTCGCGATCGTCGCGTACATCGTGTTCCCAATCGTTCCCGGCGACATGCTGTCCGTGCGACTCAACACGCTCTTCCTGGGCCTCGGCATCACGCTCGCACTGATCCCCCTCGGCATCGGTGCGATCTACTGGGCCAAGAACCTCATGAGCAGCCACGAGCACGTGGAGATGCGCCACGCCACTCGCGGCACCGAGGAGACCCGCGCCGCCGCGGCGCGGATCTTCACGCTCGGCAACGAGGAGTCCGGCTTCACGCGTCGCAAGCTCATCCGCAACAGCCTCATCGGTGCCCTCGCAGTGTTTCCGCTGCCCGCGATCGTCATGTTCCGTGACCTCGCACCCGCCAAGGACCCGGTCGCACTCTTCAAGCAGACGATGTGGGACAAGGGCACCCGCCTCGCTCTCGACCCCTCCGGCGCCCCAATCAAGGCCTCGGACGTCACGATCGGTTCCGTCTTCCACGTCATCCCCGAGGGGCTCGAGGAGGCTGACCACCCGCTCGACGAGAAGGCCAAGGCCGCCGTCCTGCTCATGCGCCTCGACCCCTCCGCCCTCAACGAAGCGGATGACCGCAAGGGCTGGTCGTACGACGGCATCGTCGCGTACTCCAAGATCTGCACGCACGTCGGCTGCCCCGTGGCGCTCTACGAGCAGCACACGCACCACCTCCTGTGCCCCTGCCACCAGTCGGAGTTTGACGTGGCCAACCACTGTGAGGTCATCTTCGGACCGGCGAAGAGGCCGCTCCCCCAGCTTCCGATCGCCGTGGACGCAGAAGGCTACCTGGTGGCCCAGAGCGACTTCCATGAGCCCGTTGGTCCTAGCTTCTGGGAGCGTTCCGCATGACAACCACCACCACACCCGCAGCCGCCTCGACGACGGTGACCGAGAAGCCCGTCGGCAAGGGCATGCGCTTCACGAACGCTGCAGCCAACTACATCGACGAGCGCACCAGTATCTCTGGCCTCGTCAAGGAGCTGGGTCGCAAGATCTTCCCCGACCACTGGTCGTTCATGCTCGGTGAAGTCGCGATGTACAGCTTCGTCGTCATCCTGCTCTCTGGTACCTTCCTGACGTTCTTCTTCGACCCGTCGATGTCGCACGTCACCTACAACGGCTCGTATGCACCGCTCAAGGGCATCGAGATGTCGGCGGCGATGGCCTCGACGCTCGATATCTCCTTCGACATTCGCGGTGGCCTGCTCATGCGCCAGGTCCACCACTGGGCCGCACTGCTGTTCATCGCCTCGATCGGCCTGCACATGCTCCGCGTGTTCTTCACGGGTGCCTTCCGCAAGCCGCGCGAGATCAACTGGGTGATCGGCTTCGTGCTCTTCATCCTCGCGATGGCTGAGGGCTTCACGGGCTACTCGCTCCCCGATGACCTTCTCTCGGGCAACGGTCTCCGCATCATCGACGGAATGCTCAAGGGCTTCCCCGTCGTGGGCACCTGGATCTCCTACCTCCTCTTCGGTGGTGAGTTCCCGGGACTCGTGGTCATCCCCCGCCTCTTCGTGCTGCACATCATGCTGCTGCCCGCAATCCTGATCGCGGCGCTCGGCGTGCACCTGCTGCTCATGATCATCAACAAGCACACGCAGTTCGCTGGTCCGGGCCGCACCAACGACAACGTCGTGGGTGTTCCGGTAATGCCGGTGTTCGCTGCGAAGGCCGGTGGCTTCTTCTTCGTCGTCTTTGGCATCCTGGTGCTCATCGCGTCGCTCTTCCAGATCAACCCGGTCTGGAACTACGGACCGTACGACCCCTCCCCCGTGTCGGCAGGTACGCAGCCTGACTGGTACATCGGCTTCGCTGACGGCGCACTCCGTCTTGTGCCGCCGGGCTGGGAGTTCGTGCTGTGGGGCTGGACGTTCTCGCTGAACATCCTCGTGCCGGTCGCAGTGCTTGGTCTCTTCATCGTGATGGTCGCGATCTACCCCTTCATCGAGGCGTGGATCACGGGTGACAAGCGCGAGCACCACATCGCTGAGCGTCCGCGCAATGCCCCGACCCGCACGGCGATCGGTGCCGCCGGTGTCACGTTCTACGGCGTGATGTGGGCTGCCGCGAGCTCCGACCTCATGGCAACGCACTTCCGCCTGTCGATTGAGGGCGTGATCCACACCCTCCAGGCGCTCCTCATCGTGGGGCCGATCGTCGCCTACTTCATCACCAAGCGCGTGTGTCTCGCGCTGCAGAAGAAGGACCGCGAAATCGCGCTGCACGGCTACGAGTCCGGCCGCATCGTCCGCCTCCCCGGCGGCGAGTACGTCGAGGTTCACCAGCCACTCTCCGAGTACGAGCGCTGGCGCCTGGTCAGCTACGAGGACTACAAGCCCCTCATGCTGCGCCCCAACGACAAAGGCAAGATCACGGTCGGTATGCGCCTCCGTGCGAGCATGTCGCGCTGGTTCTTCGAGGACCGCGTCTCGCCCGCGACCAAGGGCGAGCTCGAGCAGGGCGGACACCACTAGCCCGCAAGGTGCATTGATCGGAAGGGCCCCGCAGCTTCGGCTGCGGGGCCCTTCCGCGTTGCTGGGAATCGTAGTCGTGCCGGCAGCCAGCGGTCGGCACATGTGGCTATCGGGCGCCGGTATCTTCGAATATGGCGATCGCTGGGCAGACGCCGACCCAGGCCGTCATATGAGCCGCCCTCGCCGCGTCGACTGCCGCCCGCCCACGTGTCAGTCCCCTCCCCACCGGTGACCAGCCCCTGTCCCCGCCAGCCGCTCCGGCGGACGGGACGACTTGTGCGACACCATGCTGCACACCAGGTCGACCAGACCGCGCTGTGCTCCCGCTGGGACGCTGGGGTGATTTCGCGCGGGGAGGCGAGAACGCCAGCGGCCCGCCCGCTGGGCGTCGCCGGCGGAGCACCCGCCATCGCACGCGCAGTGGCGTCGAGGCGAGGCGTTACGTGCGTGACGATGTCGTCGGCACGCCTTCGCCCTTTATTCAGTCCCTGTGCGAGAAGAAGACCTTCTTCAGGAAGTCTGCGGTGGAGCGGTAGTCGAGCCGGTCGTAGAACGCGGGAGTGCGACTGCTTGCCACGGTCAACTGATTGAGGCCGCGCTGGAGGCAGATGTCCTCAACTGCGGCCACAAGGCGGCTGCCGATTCCCCGACCGCGGAGTGACTCGTCGACGATGAGCTCCTGGATCTGTGCCGAGTCCACCCTGGTGTAGAGCAGCCTCGAGACGATCATGAGCGCATATCCCGCGACGCGACCGTCGACCTCAGCGACCAGGAGAACGCTGTGATCGGGATCCTTCAAGGCGTCCGCGTACGCTGCCTCGAACGATGCCCGATCGACCTCGTAGGTGTCGGAGAGTTGTTCAACCAACGCAAAAACGCCGTCGACATCCGCCGACGACGCTTTGCGTATCTCCATGTCAGTGCCTGAAGTTGCCGCGGTAGTACTCATACGTCCAACCGACAACCGCGATGACCGTGAGCGCCGCACCGATGAAGGTGATCCAGATGCCAACGGCGAAGCCCAGCAGCAGGAGCGAAGCCGAACCCGCGAGGACGATGGGCCACCAGCTCCAAGGGCTGAAATGACCGAGCTCCGGGTCGCCGTCGTCGATGTTGGCGTCGAGGCGGTCCTCGGGCAGCTCACCACCCTGCGACTTGTAGGACTTGCCCACGTAGAAGGCGAGGAAGCCCGCAAGCACGGCGCAGAGCCAGAGCGCCACCGTGCCGACCCATTCGGGGTGCCCGGCGGTGATGCCGCCCGGTCCGACGCGCTGCGCGTACTCTTCGATCTGCTGGTTCGAGACCACCCACGACCAGCCGGTGTAGAGGGCGGCGACGAGTGCGAAGAAGACCGCGAGGACCCAGAAGATTACTGCATTGACCTTCATATTCTGCCTACTTCACCTTCTCGTCAGCGCTGTCGTACACGGGAGCATCCGGAGCGTCCTTGGCGGGACCGATGCCCACCGGGATGCCGGCCTCCGGGTGGTGGAGGTCGAACGCCGGGGACTCGGAACGGATCCGCGGGATCGAGGTGAAGTTGTGGCGCGGCGGCGGGCACGACGTGGCCCACTCGAGCGAGCGGCCGTAGCCCCACGGGTCGTCCACCGTGACCTTCGGCGCCTTGCGGGCCGTGATGTACACGTTCAGCAGGAAGGGGATCATCGAAGCGCCGAGGACCATGGCACCCACCGTGGACAGCTGGTTCATCCACGTGTAGCCGTCTTCAGGCTGGTAGACCGCGTAACGACGCGGCATGCCGACAACGCCCAGCCAGTGCTGGATGAGGAACGTCATGTGGAAGCCGATGAAGAGCACCCAGAAGTGGATCTTGCCGAGCTTCTCGTTGAGCATCTTGCCGGTCCACTTGGGCCACCAGAAGTAGAAGCCACTGAACATCGCGAAGACGACTGTGCCGAAGACAACGTAGTGGAAGTGGGCGACAACGAAGTAGGTGTCGGAGACGTGGAAGTCGAGCGGCGGCGACGCCAGGATGACACCCGTCAGTCCACCGAAGGTGAACGTGACGATGAAGCCGATGGCCCAGAGCATTGGCGTCTCGAATGTGACGGATCCCCGCCACATCGTGCCGATCCAGTTGAAGATCTTCACGCCGGTAGGCACCGCGATCAGCATCGTCATGAGGGCGAAGAACGGAAGCAACACCGACCCGGTCACATACATGTGGTGCGCCCACACCGTGACGGAGAGGGCCGCGATCGCGATCGTCGCGTACACGAGGGTCTTGTACCCGAAGATCGGCTTGCGGCTGAACACCGGGAAGACCTCGGACACGATGCCGAAGAACGGCAGCGCGATGATGTAGACCTCCGGGTGGCCGAAGAACCAGAAGAGGTGCTGCCACAGGATCGCTCCCCCGGCATCGACGTTGTAGACGTGGCCGCCGAAAATGCGGTCGATGGCGAGGCCGAACAGGGCCGCAGCGAGCACGGGGAACGCCATCAGCACGAGGATCGAGGTGACGAGCGTGTTCCACGTGAAGATGGGCATGCGCCACATCGTCATGCCGGGGGCACGCATCGTGATGATGGTCGTGATGAAGTTGACGGCACCGAGGATGGTTCCGAAACCGGAGATGGCGAGGCCGACGACCCAGAGGTGTCCACCGACACCCGGGGTGAATGTCGTTGTCGACAGCGGCGTGTAGGCGAACCATCCGAAGGACGCTGCACCCTGCGGCGTCAGGAAGCCCGCGACCGCCATGAGGCTACCGAAGCTGTAGGCCCAGTAGGCGAAGGCGTTGAGACGCGGGAACGCGACATCCGGTGCACCGATCTGCAGCGGCATGAGTACGTTCGCGAAGCCCGCGAAGAGCGGCGTCGCGAACATGAGCAGCATGATCGTGCCGTGCATCGTGAACAGCTGGTTGTACTGCTCCTTGGTCTGGAGCAGGTCCAGGCCGGGTGCGAACAGCTGCGCGCGGATGATGAGTGCCATCACGCCGCCGATGCAGAAGTAGACGAACGAGCTGATGAGGTACATGTACCCGATCGTCTTGTGGTCAGTCGAGGTGATCCAGTTGACGAGAACGTTGCCCTTGCGACGGGCACTCGGCGACATCGTGTGACCGATGGTCGCGGTGCCGGCCGTTGGGGCGGCCTCCGGACGACTCTCAGTAGTGGTGCTCATGATCTCGCCTTACTTTGAGCGCACGGGCTCGGTGCCCGGCAGGTTGCTGTTCGTGTTGTACTCAGGGCCGCGGGTGCCGGTGTTGCCAGCGTCGACGAGGCTCTGGATGTATGCGTCGTACTCCGCCTCGGAGACGACCTTCACCTTGAAGAGCATGAGCGCGTGGTATTCGCCACAGAGCTCGGCACACTTGCCGATGTACTCGCCCTCCTCCTGCGGAGTGAAGTACATGTAGTTGCTCTTGCCGGGGACCGTGTCCTTCTTGTAGAGGAAGTCGACGACCCAGAAGGAGTGGATGACGTCGCGGCTCTCGAGCGCGATCTCGACCGTCTTGTCGACGGGGAGGTAGAGCACGGGCAGCTGGTCGTAGTCGATGTAGGGCGACTCCTCGGTCTCCTGCGCCTGGATGCCCTGGTAGTGCACGCCCTCGCCGCCGGGGCCCTCATTGAGGTAGTTGAAGTCCCAGGCCCAGCGCTTGGCATAGACCTCGATCTGCACGTCCGGGTCTTCGATCGGCTCTTCGATCGCTGCCTGGTCGCGCGCCGTGAAGGCGAAGAAGCCCATGACGAGGATGAGCGGCACGACCGTGTAGAGGATCTCGATCGGCATGTTGTAGCGGAGCTGCACGGGGAGGCCGGTCTGGCCCTTGCGCCGGCGGTAGACCGTCGCAACCCAGAGCACGAGGCCCCACGTGACGAGGCCGACGACGAGCAGCACCATCCACGAGGTGGTCCACAGTCCCGCGATGCGGTCGGTGTGGTTGGTGATGCCGGGGTCGCCCGGCAGGTAGCCACGGAGCTGGGCCTGCGTACATCCGGCTAGGACGACGACAAGTGATGCTGCCAGGGGGACGGCAGCCCATCGAAGACGGCGGTTAGAGCGCACCTGTGACCTCTCGGATGACACGGGACTGGATGGAACTCAGTCTATTGACAGCAACCAGCCTATCGCTCCCGGGACGCGCTGCCGAACCCGAAAGGCCGCTCGCGAGATGAAAGAAGGGGAAGTCGCGACGCGACTTCCCCTTCTTCGGCAACTGCCACAAAAACTCAGCTGAATGAATCCCCACACGCGCAGCTGCTGCCGGCGTTCGGGTTGTCGATCGTGAAGCCCTGCTTCTGGATCGTGTCCTCGAAATCGATCGTCGCACCCTCGAGGTAGGGCACGCTCATCTTGTCGACCACGACCTCCACGCCGTCGAAGTCGACCGTCGCGTCACCGTCGAGGAGTCGCTCGTCGAAGTAGAGTTGGTAGATGAGCCCCGAGCATCCGCCCGGCTGCACGGCGACGCGCAGGCGCAGGTCGTCGCGACCCTCCTGCTCGTAGAGCGAACGCACCTTCGCGGCTGCCGCGTCGGTCAGGAGCACGCCGTGCTCCGGGGCGTCAGCGGCCTGCTGGTCATTGAGCGTTCCCACGCTCATCGCGGTGTCAGTCATGCCGTCTCCTCACATTCTTGGCCCCACGAGGGGCATTTCCAGTGTAAGCGTGCGCGCTGGGAAATCATTCCCCGCGGGCGAAGTCACGACGCGTCGAAGCCTTCGCGCTCGTTGAGCTGCGCGAGGAGCACGGCCTCCGTCAGGATCGCCTTGCGGAACACGCCCAGGTGCAGGGACTCATTGGGGCTGTGCGCGCGCGTGTGCGGGTCCTCGACGCCCGTCACGAGGATCTGCGCCTGCGGGAACTCGCCGACGAGGTCTGCGATGAAGGGGATCGAGCCGCCGATGCCGGCAAGGACGGCGTCCTTGCCCCAGGCGGATGCCATCGCATCCCGCGCCTCCTGCACGGCCCAGCCCTCCGTGTCGACGAGGAAGGGGTCGCCGAGCTCGGGGTTCGCAAACGAGACATGGGCGCCGAAGGGGGTGTGTGCCTCGATGTGTCGGCGGATGAGGGCGTAAGCCTCCTCCGCGTCCTGCCCCGGGGCCACCCTGACGCTGACCTTCGCCCTCGCGGTGGGCAGGAGCGTGTTCGATGCGCGCCCGACGGAAGGCGCGTCGATGCCCGTGACCGTGATGGCCGGCTGCGCCCAGACACGCGAGTAGATGCTGCCGCGACCCACCGGCGTCACGCCGTCGAGGAGCCCCGCCTCGTCGCGGAGTCGCTGCTCGTCATCCGCGGGGGTCTCGAAGGAGGCCGACCGCAAGCCGTCGATCGCGACCGAGCCGTCTTCGTCATGGAGCGACGCAAGGATGCGCACGAGCGCCATCATCGCGTCGGGGACGGTCCCGCCGAACAAGCCGGAGTGGGAAGCGTGGGCAAGGGTGCGCACCTCGAGCGCGAACGCGACATTGCCGCGAAGCGAGACGGTGAGCGACGGGGTCTCCGTGTCCCAGTTGTCCGAGTCGGCGACGACGATCACGTCCGAGGCAAGCTCCTCACGGTGCTGGCGCAGGAATGAGGCGAAGGACAGCGAGCCCGCCTCCTCCTCCCCCTCGATGAAGACGCTGATGCCAAGATCGAAGTCGTCGCCCAGCGTCTCCTGCAGTGCGCGGATCGCGGCGACGTGGGCCATGACGCCAGCCTTGTCATCCGCGGAACCCCGGCCGTAGAGACGCTCACCGCGAAGGTTCGGCTCGAAGGGCGGTGAGTCCCACTCCCCCTCATCCCCTGGAGGCTGCACGTCGTGGTGAGCGTAGAGAAGGACCGTCGGACGGCCATTGCGCGCTGCACGGGTGGCGAGCACCGCGGGCATCCCGTCGGCACCGCCCTCGCCGACCGGGGCGCGGGAGACGACGACCGAGTCGAAGACGCCGAGCCCCTCCAGCAGCCCCGCGACCGCACTCGCGCTCTCCTCGACATGCTGCGGGTCGAAGGCAGACCACGACACAGAGGGGATGCGCACGAGGCGAGACAGTTCAGCGACCGCGGAGGGGAAGCCCGACTGCACCGCAGTGCCGAGCGCCTCCCTCAACTGCTGCCGCGTCTGGACGTTCTGATTGGAGCCCGAGTTCATGCAGGTAATCTTAAGCAGTCCCCAACGCAAGGAACTCCCATGGCCAAGCCCGCACCAGAATCACAGCCCGCCGTCGAAGCAGACGAGCAGGGAACGACCACGGGCAAGGGGCGCCCCACCCCCACGCGCAAGGAGCGTGAGGCAGCGAACCTCCGTCCCCTCGTCTCGAACGACCGCAAGGCGGCAAACCGCGAGGCTCGCGCGAAGTACAACGAGGCGCGGGATCGTGCGCGGGTCGGCATGGCCAATGGCGAGGAGCGATACCTCCCGCAGCGCGACAAGGGCCCGCAGCGGCGCTACGTGCGCGACTATGTGGACGCGCGCTTCAGCATCGGCGAGCTCATGATTCCCGTCATGCTCCTCGTGATCGTGCTCACGATCATCCCCGACCCCATGATCGCGATCGTCAGCATGGCCGTGCTGTGGGGATTCTTCATCCTCGCCGTGCTCGACTGCGTCATCGCAGGACTCGTCGTCACCAAGCGTCTGAAGGCCAAGTTCGGCGAGGACAAGGTCGAGAAGGTGCGCTGGTACACCGCCATGCGCTGCCTGCAGATGCGTCCCATGCGCCTGCCGAAGCCGCAGGTCAAGCGGGGGCAGTACCCCGCCTGAGCGTGCCGTCGTTCGCCATGCGGGCGAGCACGCGGTTGATGTGGGCAGCCCACAGCGGCCCCTCATAGATGAAAGCCGTATAGCCCTGCACGAGGGTTGCGCCGGCGCGAAGACGTGCTGCGACATCCCTCGCCGACTCGACTCCGCCGACCGAGATGATGCAGGCATCGGCGGGCAGCACTGAACGCAGCCGTGTGAGCACCTCGAGCGAGCGCGTCTTGAGCGGTGCGCCCGAGAGGCCGCCCGCCCCGATCCTCTCGATCTCCGAAGCATTCGTCTTGAGACCCGTGCGGGCGATCGTCGTATTGGTCGCGATGACGCCAGGCAGGCCGAGCTTCGTCACGAGCGACGCGATGCGGTCGATCTCATCGTCGGAGAGGTCCGGGGCGATCTTCACCAGCACGGGAGTGCCGGATGCCTCATCCCGTACGGCCGCGAGGAGCGGCTCGAGCCGATCGAGCTCCTGCAGGCCGCGAAGCCCGGGCGTGTTGGGGGAACTGACGTTCACCACGAGGTAGTCGCTCACGGGAGCGAGGAGGCGCGTGCTCGTCAGGTAGTCATCGATCGCATCGTCGACGTCGACCACGCGGCTCTTGCCGATGTTCACGCCGATGACGGGGCGGCCGCGACGCCGGCGCTCCTTGGCAAGGCGAGGAGCAGCATCCGCGGCCCCATGGTTGTTGAAGCCCATGCGGTTGACGAGTGCCCGGTCGTCGACGAGGCGGAACATGCGGGGCTTCTCGTTGCCCGGTTGCGGCTGCGCCGTCAGGGTGCCGACCTCGACGTGACCGAAGCCGAGCTGGCCAAGGCCACGGATGGCGAGAGCCTCCTTGTCGAAGCCGGCCGCGAGGCCGAAGGGCGACGCGAACTGGAGGCCGAGGGCCTCGACCGCGAGCACGGGATCGGGACGCGAGTAGGCACGTGCGAGCGCACCGAGCCCCACGAATGGAAGCAGGCGGATGACGCGGAAGGCGAGACCGTGCGCGGTCTCGGGATCGAGGCGTCTCAGGAATACGGTGAAGAGGAAGCGATACATGCCACGGCAACACTAGCGGCAGGAAGCCCTCCCCTGCCTCGGGAGGCTCAGGAAGCGACGCTGGCAGGCGACGGACGGGGCGCCGACCAGGGAGGACGCCGACGGCCGCCCCCACTGGGTGGGAACGGCCGTCAAGGTCGTGCACGTATGCCGCTGCCGCGGAGCCAAGCGTGGCGGCGGCGCCGGGTGCGGCTAGGCGCCGAGAAGACGCTCCGCGAGGTAACCCTGCAGGCGGTCGAGCGAGATACGCTCCTGCTGCATGGTGTCACGCTCGCGGACGGTGACCGCCTTGTCGTCGAGCGTGTCGAAGTCGACCGTGATGCAGAACGGGGTGCCGATCTCGTCCTGGCGGCGGTAGCGGCGACCGATCGCGCCGGCGTCGTCGAAGTCGATGTTCCAGTACTTGCGAAGGTCGGCGGCAAGCTCGCGAGCAACCGGCGACAGCTGCTCGTTGCGCGAGAGCGGCAGGACGGCCGCCTTGACGGGTGCGAGGCGACGGTCGAGGCGAAGCACCGTGCGCTTGTCAACGCCGCCCTTGGTGTTGGGCGCCTCGTCCTCGGCGTAGGCGTCAACGAGGAACGCCATGAGGGAGCGAGTCAGGCCGGCCGCGGGCTCGATGACGTAGGGAACCCAGCGCTCGTTCTTGGCCTGGTCGAAGTACGACAGGTCGGTGCCCGAGTGCTTGGAGTGCGTCGAGAGGTCGAAGTCGGTGCGGTTGGCGATGCCCTCGAGCTCGCCGAACTCGCTGCCCTGGAAGCCGAAGCGGTATTCGATGTCGACCGTGCGCTTCGAGTAGTGCGACAGCTTCTCCTTGGGGTGCTCGAAGAGGCGCAGGTTCTCAGGGTTGATGCCGAGGTCGATGTACCACTGGAGGCGGGCGTCGATCCAGTACTGGTGCCACTCTTCGTCGGTGCCGGGCTCGACGAAGAACTCCATCTCCATCTGCTCGAACTCGCGCGTGCGGAAGATGAAGTTGCCGGGCGTGATCTCGTTGCGGAAGCTCTTGCCGATCTGGCCGATGCCGAACGGGGGCTTCTGCCGCGAAACGTTGAGCACGTTGGCGAAGTTCACGAAGATGCCCTGCGCCGTCTCGGGGCGGAGGTAGTGCATGCCGGCCTCGTCGTCGACGGGGCCCAGGTAGGTCTTGAGCAGGCCAGAGAACTCCTTGGGCTCCGTCCACTGGCCCCGCGTGCCGCAGTTGGCGCAGGCGATCTCGGCGAGCCCACCCTCCGGCGCGCGACCCTTCTTCTCCTCGAACTCCTCCTCGAGGTGGTCTGCACGGAAGCGCTTGTGGCAGCTCAGGCACTCGACGAGCGGGTCGCTGAAGACCTCGACGTGGCCGGATGCCTCCCACACCTTGCGCGGCAAGATGACGGATGAATCGAGGCCGACGACATCGTCGCGGCCGTTGACCATGGTCTGCCACCACTGCTTCTTGATGTTCTCCTTGAGCGCGACGCCGAGGGGCCCGTAGTCCCATGCGGAACGCGAGCCGCCGTAGATGTCACCGGCCTGGAAGACGAAGCCGCGACGCTTCGCGAGGTTGATGACGGGATCGAGAGCAGAGGCGTTGGCCACGGTGTAACTCCAAGGGTCAGCCACGCTGGATGCGCGGTCGAAGGGGGGCAGTGCATGCGCGATGCGCGACACCCAGCCTACTTGCCGGGAGGTTGCGCGCGAGTCAGCGCCCGAGCGCGTGTGCCACGGCCTCAACGTCACTCTCATCGTTCCAGAGGTGGAACGCCGCCCTGAGGCGGCCTGCGCGCCCGGATGCCCTGATTCCGGCGGCCGTGAGGCGCCCGAGCGCGTCGCCACCAGCATCCGGCCAGGTCACGATCGCCTGGTGCTGCTGTGGGATGCCGAGCGCGTCACAGAGCAGGTCGCCAAGGCCTGAGGTCCTGGCCCAGACCTCGGCGATGTCGAGGTCTGCGAACATGCCGATGGCCGGCTCGGCCCCGGGCCAGCAGGGCCACGCTGGTGAGACGTCGAAGCGCCTGGCATCCGCCGCCAGCTCCATTCCCGGCCCGTAGATGGACTGCCAGATCTGCTCGCCGGCATACCAGCCGGCGTGCACGGGTGTCAGCTGCGCCGCGAACGGCTCGGAGACGGTGAGGAAGCCGACCCCGCGCGGTGCGCACAGCCACTTGTATGCGTGGCAGACCGTTGCGTCGTAGATCGAGGCGTCGAAGGGATGCACTCCCGCCGCCTGCGTCGCGTCGCACAGCGTGCGGCAGCCGTGGGCGGCCGCCGCCGCTCGCACCGCGCCAGCGTCGGCCACTCGTCCGTTGGAGGACTGCACGAGCGAGAAGGCGACGAGCCACGTGGCATCCGTGATGCTGGCGGCCAGGTCATCGAGCGGCACGGAACGCACTGTGATGTCGGCGCGTTGGAGGAAGGGGAAGACGATCGAGGTGAAGTCACCCTCGACGCACAGGACCTCGGCTCCCGCAGGCACCGCGGCCGCGATGACACTCGTCATGACGGAGGTCTGGGAGCCGATCGCGACCCGCGCGACGTCGATGTTCACGAGTCGCGCGAAGTGTGCCCGGGTTGTCTCGACGACCTCCTCGTAGCCCATGGGGTCGCGGCGCGCGGCTCGCCACGCATCGAGGTCTGCGCGCATCGCTGCCACCGTGGCGTCGATCGGGAGCCCGATCGAGGCGGCGGCCAGGTAGCCCCTCGCGGCGGATGCATCGAAGCGGTCGATCGCGGCGCGGAGGGATGCACTGGGCGCGGGGAGGGATGCCATGGTTCCATCCTGCCGCGCGCCCGCAGCACGAATCATGCGAAGTTGGCGAGCCGATGCAAGGGTCTTGCGCGCTGGGACTATCGGGGGGCGATTCCCTGCACGATGCGCACGGACTCGATGACGGACTCGGCGGCCTCGAGCAGATGCGGGCCTGGCGTCGTCGCGGCGAAGGTGAAGCGCACCGCCGTCTGCGCGAGCGCGGGATCGATCCCAAGGGCCACCAGCACGGGCGAGGGCTCGTCGCTGCCCGCCGCGCATGCCGAGCCGCTCGAGCAGACGATGCCGCGGCGCTCCAGCTCCAGGAGCACGGCCTCGCCGCTTGTTCCCTCGAAGCAGAACGACGCGTTGCCGTGCAGCCGCGCCTCGGCGTGCCCCGTGAGGCGGGCACCGGGAAGCGCCGACAGGATCGTCGCGATGAAGACATCCCGCGACTTGCGTGCCTCCTCGGCCCGGGCAGGGCGCTCCGCTTCCGCGAGCGTGAGCGCGGTCGCGAAGCCGACCGCCCCCGCGACGTTCTCCGTGCCGGAGCGACGCCCTCCCTCCTGGCCTCCCCCGTGCACGAGCGGCTCGAGCGGGATGCGACCGCTCACGAAGAGCGCGCCCACTCCCTTGGGCGCCCCTAACTTGTGCCCGGCAAGCGTCAGCGCCTCCACGGGGAGGCCGTCCCCGCCGGCGCCGGCGAGCCGAAGCTCGAGCCAACCGGCCGCCTGGACGGCGTCCGAGTGCAGTGGAACGCCCGCCGCGCGCGTCGTGGCACCGATCTCGGCGAGGGGCTGCACTGTTCCGACCTCGTTGTTGGCGAGCATGACGCTCACGAGCGTGGTGTCGGGACGCAGCATCCGCTCGAGCGCGACAGTGTCGACGAGACCGTCGCCGTCGACGGGGACGTGCTCGACTGTGAAGCCGTGGAACCGCTCGAGGTAGGCGCAGGATTCGAGCACGGAGGGGTGCTCGATCGGCGTCGTCAGGATGTGGCGCCCGCGAGGGTTTGCCAGCGAGATGCCCTTGATGGCGAGGTTGTTCGATTCCGTGCCGCCGCTCGTGAACACGATCTCCCGGGGACGAGAGCCGAGCACCTCGGCGACGCGGGCGCGGGCCCATTCGAGGGCGGATGCCGCGCGCTCGCCGAGCTCATGGTGGCTCGAGGGATTGCCGAACTCCGTCGTCAGGAAGGGGGCCATCGCCTCCAGCACCTCACGGCGCACGGGGGCGGTCGCAGCGACGTCCAGGTATGGCATGGTGTCAGTCCAGCTCGATGTCGAGACCCAGGTCGAGCGCCCGCACGCTGTGGGTGATGGCCCCCACCGAGATCACGTCGACCCCCGTGCCGGCGATGTCGGCAACCGTCTCGAGGGACACTCCCCCGCTGGCGTCGACGACCGCGCGGCCCGCGACGAGCCGCACGCCCTCGCGCAGCTGCTCGATCGTGAAGTTGTCGAGCAGGATCGCGTCGACTCCTGCCGCGAGCACCGGCTCGATCTGGTCGATGCGGTCGACCTCGACCTCGAAATGCACCGTGTGGCCGAGCTTGGCGCGCGCGTCTCGGAGCGCCTCGGTGAGGTCCCGCCCGCCGGCCGTAAGCACCGCGAGATGGTTGTCCTTCGCGAGCACGGCATCGGAGAGCGAGAAGCGGTGATTGCTGCCACCACCACACCGCACGGCGTGGCGTTCCAGGACGCGAAGTCCCGGGGTCGTTTTGCGGGTGTCCGCGATGCGGGCGGATGTGTCGGCGACCGCATCGACATAGCGGGCCGTCTCGGTCGCGATGCCGCTCATGCGTTGCACGAGGTTGAGGGCCACCCGTTCGGCGCGCAGGATGCCGCGGGCGTCTCCCGTGACGCGGGCGAGCGGCATGCCGACCTCGAAGCGCTCGCCGTCACCCAGCAGTTCCTCGACCTGCGCTTCCGGGTCGCACGCCAGCATCGTTGCCGTGAAGACCGCCATCCCCGACATCACGCCGGGCTCACGCGCCGCGAGCACCGCGGTCGCCCCGCTGCCAGCGGGCAGGATCGTCTCGCTCGTCACATCACCCCACGGCGCGTCCTCCGCGAGGGCTGGCAGGACTACGGCGTCGATTGCGGATCGCGTCAGCATGCGATGGAGACCTCTCGTTCGGGTTGGCGCGACGACAGGTCGACGTCGCTCCGGTGGTGTGCCCCGATGGATTCGGTGCGGGCGGATGCTGCGGCCACGACTTTTCGTGCGAGCTGGAGCAGGTTTGCGGTCTCGAGGTCGGCGACCCGGTGCTCGGCGGTGACCGGCACGCTCGCCTCAGCGAGCATCTCCTGAGCGCTCGCGAGCCCGGCCGCGTCTCGGTGCAGGCCGACCTGCTGCCACATGACCTGCTGCAGTTCGCTGCGTGTGATGGCTCGACGGCCGCCGGCGGGAATTCCCTCCGCTCGCGGAAGCGTCGCGGCTGAGGGTTGTTCCAGCGCGAGTGCCGCGCGGTGGCCCGTGACGAGGGCCTCGAGCAGCGAGTTGGAGGCGAGCCGATTGGCGCCATGGGCACGCGTGCAGGCTGCCTCACCGACGGCGTAGAGCCCGCGGAGGGCGGTGCGGCAGTCATCATCGACCTCGATGCCGCCCATCCAGTAGTGCGCGGCGGGCGTCACGGGCACGGGCACCTCCCTCGGGTTGAGACCGTGTGCCGCCGCCAGCGCCACGAAGCCGGGGAAGCGCCTGCGGAGCACGGCGTCGCCGAGCGGGCGAGCGTCGAGCAGCACGGGGACATCGCCCTGCGACTGCATCTGGCGCGCGATCGCCCTCGCGACGACATCGCGCGGGGCGAGTTCGGCATCCGGGTGTTCACGCAGCATGAAGCGTTCGCCGCGGGCGTCGAGGAGCACCGCGCCCTCCCCGCGCACCGCCTCGGAGATGAGCGGGGTGCCAGGCACAGCGAGCGTCGTGGGGTGGAACTGCACGAATTCTGCGTCGATGAGTCGCACACCGGCGCGGAGCGCCATCGCGACGCCGTCTCCGGTCGCGCCGAGCGGGTTGGTGCTGTGGCGGTAGAGCTGGCCGGCCCCACCACTCGCAATGATGACGGCGGACGCGGCAAGCGTGTGCTCGTGGCCGTCGCGCAGGACCCGGATGCCCGTGACCGAGTCGTCGCCGATGACCAGGTCCCGGGCGAAGCAGTGCTCCCAGACGGCGATGCGGGACGCCCGCACAGCACGCACGAGCGCGGCGATGATGGCACGCCCCGTCGCATCCCCGCCCGCGTGCACCACGCGGGGAACCGAGTGCGCCGCCTCCAGGCCCCGCGCGAGTCGACCATCGGGGCGCCGATCGAACTCCGCGCCCAGCGCGATCAGCTCATGGATCCGCGCGGGGCCCTCCTGGCAGAGGACGCGCACGGAGACGGGGTCTGAGAGCCCGGCTCCCGCCGCGAGCGTGTCCGCGATGTGGGCCTCGACACTGTCGTCGTCGAACAAGGCCGCCGCGATGCCTCCCTGGGCGTAGAGGCTGTTGCTCTCACCGAGGGGCCCCTTGGTCATGAGGGTGACGTCGTGCCCCGCCTCCGATGCGGTGAGTGCCGCCGTCAGCCCGGCGGCGCCGGACCCCACGACGACCACGCGTTCGGCCATCGTCAGCCCTTCGGCTTGGCCGCGAGCATCCGCTCGAGCGCGACCTTCGCGGTCGCGGCGACGTGCTCCGAGACCGTGATCTGGTTGAGCACCTCGCCGCGCACGAGGGCCTCGAGCACCCAGGCAAGGTAGCCGGGGTGGATGCGGTACATGGTCGAGCAGGGGCAGATCACGGGATCGAGACAGAAGATCTCGTGCTGCGGATGCTCGGCCGCGAGCCGCGACACCATGTTGATCTCGGTGCCGATCGCGAAGGTCGTCGGCTGCGTCGCGGCCGCGACCGCCTTCTGGATGTAGTCGGTCGACCCGGCCTCGTCGGCTGCGTCGACGACCGGCATGGGGCATTCGGGGTGCACGATGACGCGCACCCCCGGGTGCTCGGCACGGGCCTTGTCGATCTGCGCCGTCGTGAAGCGCTTGTGCACAGAGCAGAAGCCGTGCCACAGCAGCACGCGGGCATCGAGCAGGTCTGCCGAGGTGTTGCCGCCGAATGGCTTGCGCGGATTCCACATGGGCATCTGCTCGAGCGGCACGCCCATCGCCTTGGCCGTGTTGCGGCCGAGGTGCTGGTCGGGAAAGAACAGCACCCTCTGCCCTCGTTCGAAGGCCCACTCGAGCACGGTCTCGGCATTGCTTGAGGTGCACACGATGCCGCCGTGCTCGCCGCAGAAGCCCTTGAGCGCGGCCGAGGAGTTCATGTAGGTGACCGGGATGACCGGCACCCGGCCGCTCGCATCCGGTTCAGTGCCGTACAGCGCCTCGAGCTGATCCCAGCACGCCTGGACGGAGTCGATGTCGGCCATGTCGGCCATCGAGCATCCGGCGGCGAGATTCGGGAGCACCACCGACTGGCCCGGCTGCGCGAGGATGTCGGCGGTCTCGGCCATGAAGTGAACGCCGCAGAAGACGATGTGCTCAGCCTCGGGCTTCGACTGCGCGGCGTTCGCAAGCTGGAAGGAGTCGCCGACGAAGTCCGCATACTGGATGATCTCGTCGCGCTGGTAGTGGTGGCCAAGGATGACGAGACGGTCGCCCAGGGCGTCCTTGGCTGCGCGGATGCGGGCATCGAGCTCGTCTGCGCTCGCCGTGCGGTACTCCTCCGGGAGGGCACCCTGCCGTGGCGCCCCGGCGGGGATCACATCGGTCATCGACGAGCCCGGACCGTATCCCGGCACCGAGTCGAAGGTCCAGGGCGCCTCGGCGAGGTCTGGCGTGCAGACCGCGTCGGCCGAGCTGGCCGCTGCGGTGGGCGTGAGGCGGAAGCTCTGGATCGTCATGTCGACTGAGGTCACGGGATGCTCCTGGTGGCTGATGCGCTTGTCGGGTGTCGGATGTCGGGTGTCGGGAGGCGGGTTAGGTGGCGCGTGGCCCGAGCGGGCCGTTGTCTGCCATGTCGATCGCGTCGTTGTAGCGATAGAGGCGGGGCGGGCGGTGGCGGCCGCCGGTGACCACGGCGGTCGTCGCGACGAGCGCGCCCGTCGCCTCGATCTGTCGCCGGAAGTTGGCCGGGTCGAGGGGCTTGCGGAGGATGGCCTCGTGCACGCCCCTCAGTTGGCTGAGGGTGAAGGTCTCGCCGAGGAGCGCGTGGGCGATGCGGCTGTATTCGACCTTGTTCCGGAGCCGCCAGAGCGCATAGTCGACGATGACGTTGTGGTCGAAGGCGAGCTCGGGCAGCTCGTCGGCCATGAACCAACGGACGTTCTCGCCCTCGGTGACACGGTCGGCCTGCTCGGCATGCACGAGTGCCCAGTAGACGATCGAGACGACGCGATCCCCCGGGGATCGCTCGGGATCGCCGAAGGCATACAGCTGCTCGAGATACTTCGGCTCGAGGTCGATCGTGTCCTTCAGGTGGCGCCGCGCTGCCTCCGCGAGGGACTCGGCGGCCTGGAGGCGGCCTCCGGGGAGGGCCCAGCGACCCACGTAGGGCTCCCGGATGCGCCGCACGAGGGGAATCCAGAGTGTCGGGGCGCCCCCGTCGCGGCCCGGGCGCAGCGCGAATATGACGGTCGAGACGGCGAGGTCGATGTCGCCGTGCGCCGGGCTGTCGGCCATCCTCGCCGCCGTTCCTGTCAGGTTCAGTAAAGGTCAGTCTGACCAGAACACATGATAGCGCTTAGGGTGGCGATGACCCAAACTCGCTCCCGGGATGTTACGCGCGCGCCTCAGGCGCTCGGAGAATCGACCGCGCCCCCGAAGCGGCGGTTGCGCTGGGCATACAACTCGATCGCGTGCCACAGGTCCGTTCGCGAGAAGTCCGGCCAGAGCGTGTCGAGGAACACCATCTCGGCATAGGCGCTCTGCCAGAGCAGGAAGTTGCTCGTGCGCTGCTCCCCCGACGAGCGAACGAAGAGGTCGACATCGGGCATCTCGGGCGTGTAGAGATGGCGCCGGATGGTCTTCTCGCTGATTCCCGCCGGGCTCAGGCGTCCGGCCGCGACCTCCGCAGCGATGTCGCGCACCGCATCCGTCAGCTCGTTGCGGCCGCCATAGTTGACGCACATCGTCAGCGTGAGGGTGCTGTTGCCCGCTGTCAGGCGTTCCGCGAACTGCAGCTCCTTGATGACGGATGCCCACAGCCGCGGGCGGCGCCCTGCCCACCGCACGCGCACGCCCCACTCGTTGAGCTGATCCCTGCGGCGGTGGAGCACCTCGCGGTTGAAGCCCATGAGGAAGCGCACCTCGTCGGGCGAACGCTTCCAGTTCTCGGTCGAGAAGGCATAAACGCTGAGGTGCTTGACACCGATCTGGATCGCCCCTGCGACGACGTCGAGGAGGGCGGCTTCGCCAGCCCTGTGACCCTCGACCCTGGTCAGGCCGCGCGAGTTCGCCCAGCGGCCGTTGCCGTCCATGACAACGGCGACATGCTCTGGAACGGCACCCCGCGGCAGTGTCGGCGGCGTCAAGCCGGTCCAGTCGAGCGGCTTGAAGTCGATCGCGTCGGGATGGGTCTTGCGCACGGGACTCACGGGGCTGACTCCTCCTTCTGCGCGGCACGCGCGCTGCGATCGACGTGTTCAAGGGAACGCAGCCTGCGCTCCATGTGGAACTGCGCATAGGCGGCCACGACACCGCTCGCCTGTGAGCGGGTGCGCTCGTCGGCCTCCTCGGCCACCGCCCAGTCGCCCGACAGGAGCGCCCCGAGCAGTCGCAGGGTCGCGGCATCCAGTCTTGGCGCGCCGGGCGGGGCAACCTCATCGCTCACGACACCGCCCAGCTGCACGACGAACGCAGAGTGAGGGCCCGGGGCACCCGTCATGGCGCAGTCATAGAAGCTCGGCGACCAGCCGGCGATGGCGAGGGAACGCAGCAGATAGGAGTCGAGGGTCAGGCTCGGGCCGTGCTCGCGCCGCGCGAGCGAACGAAGGGCACCCACAAGCAGCAGGTACTGCTGCAGGCTGCCCTCATCCTCCGTGAGCTTGTCCGCGGTCTCCACCATCGCGCTCGCCGCCGTGTAGGCACCGTAGTCCGCCGTGATGGCAGAGCCGTAGGCGCCGATCGACACCGCCTGCGTCACGACATCCAGCGTGCGGCCCTCGAAGAACTGGGCATCGGCCACCATGAACGGCTCGAGGCGCGCACCGAACTTCGACGCCGTGCGCCGCACACCCTTCGCGACCGCTCGAATCTTGCCGTGCTGGCGGCTCAACATCGTGACGATGCGGTCGGCCTCACCCAGCTTGTGGGTGCGGAGGACGACGACCTCATCGCGGTAGAGCGGCATCCGTCAAGTATCCCCGACCCCGCCCGGCCAGCTCACCTGCGGCGTGTCAGCCGGCCTGCGCCACTGCCGCGGGTGCCACCGAATCGAGGCGCACCGCACGGTTGACTGCCGAGACGACCGCCTTGAGGGATGCCGTTGAGATGTCTGCATCGATGCCGACGCCCCACAGCACTCGGCCATTGACGTTGAGCTCGACGTAGGCGGCCGCGTGGGCGTCACCGCCCGCACTCATCGCGTGCTCCTGGTAGTCGTAGAGCGAGACGTCGATGCCGCCGCGGTCGCGCAGGATGTTGAGGAACGCCGCGATAGGACCATTGCCCGTCGCGTGCACCTCACGATCCTCATCGTCGACCCGCAGGTTCACGTGAAGGTCAACCTGGCCGTCAAGGTTGCTCGCGGTGCGGGTCTGCCGGATCTCGAAGCGGCCCCACTTCTGCTCGCGATCCGCCGCCGGCAGGTACTCGTCGCTGAAGATCGCCCAGATCTCGTCGCTCGTGACCTCGCCACCCTCGGCATCCGTCTTCGCCTGCACGACGCCCGAGAACTCGATCTGCAGCTTGCG
>JADGMW010000060.1_pt2 | contig 50793 bp, 49 predicted proteins | sample 8641801 | NCBI WGS metagenome assembly JADGMW01 (sample SAMN16272018, study PRJNA661076) | feces metagenome | isolation source: fecal sample from diarrhoea affected cattle A | host: Bos taurus | place: South Africa: Lokaleng Village, Mahikeng | collected 2019-09
GCCTTGTGCAGCAGATTCTGGCTGGTGGAGCCGAGCAGTGCGGCACGGAACTGACCGCGGCCGTGGCTGCCGACGACGGCGAGCTGGGCGTCGCCCAGGTGCCGCAGCAGCACTCGTGCCGCGGGGCCGCGGTCGAGGACGCGCTGGACCTCGACGTCGGGGTACTCCTCCTGCAAGCCTGCCAGTGCCTCGGCGAGCACGGCCGATTCGGATTCGGCGACAGCATCCCAGTCGACGAGCGCGGCGGTGGCGCCCACCCCGAGGGCGGAGTCTCCGATCCAGGAGTGCACGGCCGTGAGCGGTGCGCCGAGGAAGGAAGCAACCTGGAACGCGTAACGGACTGCGGCAGCCGACAGTTCGCTTCCGTCGACTCCGACCACGATGGGTCGGGCATCGGGCAGCGGGTTGGCGGTGTCGCCACGCCACACCACGACCGGGCACGGTGCGTTGTTCGCGACGCGCAGCACGGTCGAGCCGAGCAGGAAGTTCTCGACGGCACCGGCGCCGGTGGCGCCGAGCACCACGATCCGTGCGTCGTCGGCGGCTTCGAGCAGCGACGTGGCGGCGGGTCCGGGGCCGATGAAGCTCTTGATCTCGAGATCCGGCTGGTCGGCGTGAACCTTCGCGGTGATGTCCCGGAGGAGCGCCTCACCGTCCGCCTTGAGCTGTTCGACCATCTGTGACTGGATCAGGACGGCCGCTTCGCTGTAGAAGATGCCCTCGCTGGGCAGCGAGTGCACCAGGTGCAGCGGTGCCTCGAGACGTGCGGCAAGAGCGCCGGCCCACCGGGCGGCCGCTGCCGCGGTATCGGAACCGTCGACGCCTGCGACGACAGCGTTTCGGTTGCTCGGTGTGCTCATCGATGTCTCCTTGTTCGTTTTCATTGTGTGACGATCGGCGCTGCCGTGTCCGGCCGCACGCCGTGATCGACTACGGGGATTACGCTACGCCACGATGACCGCAGCTCCGGCGAATCGGCCGGCCGCGAGATCGGCCAAGGCGCGGTCGGCGTGCTCGAGCGGGTAAGGCGTCGTGGTCACGTGCATTCTGTGCTCGCCCGCGAACTCGAGAAAAGCCTGCGCGTCCGATCTGGTGTTGGCGGTGACACTTCGAATCTGCCTCTCCCTGAACAGATGTCGCTGATAGTTCAGCGTCGGGATATCGCTCAGGTGGATCCCTGCGATAGCGAGTGTTCCGCCGGAATCCAACGCGGACAGGGCAAGCGGTACCAGATCTCCCACCGGGGCGAACAGGATCGCCGAATCCAGGGGCTCGGGTGGAGGGTCGTAGGCGCCCTGCGCGGAGGACGCGCCGAGTTCGAGCGCCAGCGATGCGGCATCTGCGCCGCGTGTCATCACGTGTACTCGCGCACCGCGTGCGATCGCGACCTGGGAGGCGAGATGGGCGCTGCCACCGAAGCCGTAGACACCGAGGACACCGCCTTCCGGAACGGACGCACGCAGCAGTGCCCGGTACCCGATGATCCCCGCGCACAGCAGCGGCGCGAGTTCCGCATCGGTGTATCCCGCGGGCAGCGCGAGAGCGTAGTCGCGCGGAACCGTGGCGTATTCGGCGTAACCACCGTCTGCATCCCATCCGGTGTATGTCGAACGAGGGCAGAGGTTCTCGTCTCCGCGGCGGCAATACCGGCACCGTCCGCACGTGCTCCGCAACCACGGAATCCCCACCCGGTCACCGAGGCGATGGGCTCCCAGGTCGCCGCCGACGATCTCCCCGACGATCTCGTGGCCCGGCACGACGCCCGGGCGGTGGACCGGGAGGTCTCCTTCGGCGACGTGCAGGTCGGTTCGGCACACCCCGCACGAGAGGACACGTACGAGCAATTCGTCGGGTCCCGGCCTGGGGACCGGAACGCGCACGGACTTCAGGGGACGGGCCTCGATCGGAGCCGGGGACTCGACGCGCCATGCCCGCATCGTGTCGGGGACGCCCATGTGGCTACCTCCTCAGTCGCCTGTTCTCCATCATGTCGGTTCGGTGAGCACCGTGCCAGAGTCGGAGGACCTGCTCATTCCCAGAGCTTCCCGGCCGATCCGAGGGCACTTTTCCACGCGGGTTCCAGTTGGGCTGCCTGGCGCCGGCCCACCTCGGTCTCGAGCCGATACAGGATTCCCAGGCCGAAGCTGGACTCGGCGGTGTGACCTTGATCGGAGACGATGTCCAACAGGTGTTCTCGGGAAACGACGGAGTCCTGGAACTCTCCGAGCATGTCCTGGAATTCGTCGAATCGGTCGAGGATCCGGGCGGTGCGCTTCGGATGCAGAGGAGCGATCACCTCGATCGCGTAGCGCATCCGCTTGGCGCCCTTGCGTGCCCGGTGCATCAGTTCGTCACGTTCGTGTGGGTCGTGTGCTTTCCGAACGCGGGCAACACGTTTGTCGACCTTCTTCGCCACCGTAGCGACGCTGCGCGTCAGTTTCTCCGGGTCCAGCGCGGACTTACGGGATCGCGCCGGAGGGGTGCTCCCCAACCCGCCGACGAGGTCGTCGAGGGAACGCAGCATCACGAGATACCGCTCCGAATCGAGGGTCGCGAGTGCAGCGGTGCGCGCCGCGCCCGTCTTGGCCGAAAAGTACTCGTCGATACGTGATTTCGTTGCTTCGCGGTGGCGGTCGCCCGGAATCTCGTCGACCTGGCCTGCCAGGCGTTTCCACTGCACTTCCAGATCGCGCGACGGGCTGAGCCGGCGGCCGAACCACCGGAGTTCGTCGACGAGGGCGTCGCCGAGAGCGAAATCGTCGGCGTAGGTCTGCAGGGCGCTCCGGATACGACGAGAGGCCTTGCGCATGCTGTGGATCGCGTCGGGCTCGTTGCGGCGTACCGCGATGTCGGACAGTTCCAGCGCGTGGAGTTCGCGCGCGAGATAGTCGCGCAGGAAGCGGGCGGCCTCGCCGAGTTCGGGTGCCGCAGGGAGGAGGTCGCCCAGAACGCGGTGCACCTTGGACGGGCTGGGCGAGCGGACGATCCCGGCGGCGGTGAGACGTTCCTCGATGGCGTCGAGCAGTGTGGACCGGTCGCCGCGGCCCAGCGAAGAGCCCGCTTCGACCTCGATCTCCTGCCAGTGCATTTCTTCGTCGTCGCCGCCGCGCACCGCTACGACATCGTCCTCGACGACTTCTGCGAGCAGCGTCTCGTCCTTCCCGCGAATCCGGTGGCGATGCCGGGTCGTCGTGAGAAGTGCCGCGAGGGAGACCGGCAGTCCGCGCCGCACTCCGACGAGAAGATTCATCAATTCGGCAGGGGGCTCGTCCGCGGACTTCCCGTCCGCGTCGGCCAGGGGAAAGTGAAGTTCGGTCCGGGTGTCCGCCCCGTTGGGGAGCTTGACGTGCCAGCCGGCGTCGTCTCCGCCCTCACGTCGTCGCAGGGTGATTGCCGACTGCAGGAGCCGTAGGTCGGCGGTGTCGTAATACTGCGCGGACAACTCCACCGTATCCACCTCGACGACGGACACGCGCGGAAGTCCGGTCAGGTCGGGCAGTGACGCCGAGCCTCCGGCCGTGTATTTCCGTTCCGTTTCGGTGGCCGACGACACGGTGGGGCGCTGAGGCATCTATGAACTCCTGTTCGGGTCTGTGGTGGGTACCCGAATCCCACACTGCCATCCCGTGTCCGGAATGTCCCGAATCGTCGGCGTATGTGACGCGAAACGGGCGGGCGAAGGGTCCTTCGACCCTGGCCGAACGGAATGTGGCACGTGATCATGGTGCGTACTCGCGAGTAGCGGAGGATGGGCATGAGGATTTTGGTGGCGGCGGCGAGCAAGCACGGCTCCACGGCGGAGATCGCCACGGCGCTGGCCGCGGCGATGCGGCACCGCGGTGCGCAGGTCGACGTGGTGCCCCCCGAGCAGGTCGGCAGCCTCGACGGGTACAACGCCGTCGTGCTCGGAAGCCCGGTGTACCGGTTCCGATGGCTCCGGGCGGCTCGGGCGTTCGTGCGTGCGCACGAGGACGCGTTGCGTCATCGAGACGTCTTCCTCTTCTCATCCGTTCCCGTGACCAAGGGCCTTCGCGCTGCGAACAGCTCGTACGGGGTGTCGTCCGTCGAGAATCGGACGGGTGCGCGCGGGCACCGGATGCTGACGGGCAAGCTCGACCCGTCGACTCTCGGTGCGGGCGAGCGTGCGATTGCGCGGATGTGGGGCGTCAAGGCCGGTGACTTCCGCGACTGGGACGCGATCGGATCGTGGGCCACGGAAATTGTCGACAGGGTGTCGGAACGCGACGCGCCGGAGGAGAACCACATCGTCACGGCGGGTCAGGCCGACGGCCGGCGGTAGTGCTCGGCCAGCTCGGCCGCCCGTTCCCGGGGTGACCAGTCGATGGGCCGGCCCTCGAGCTGAGCTTCTATCACCTCGAACCCGGCATGCCAGCCCGCGCCGTGCGCGAGCGCGTCGTCCTCGTCCTCGGCTGTGTGGGTGAGGGTGAGCCAGCACCCGCCGGAGCCGTCCGGGGCGATCTCCCAATGCACCACGTCCGAATCCCAGAGGTACTCGAGGACGTGGCCCGGCCGCACCACCAGGATGCTGCCGTCGCTGGTGTGCCCCGGGAGCGGTCCCGAACCACCGGCGCGCTCGTCGGCGCGGTGGAACTCGACGGGTATGCCGGGCGCGAGTTCGAATTCGACGGCCGCGGGAAACCAGCACCGAAGGCATTCGGGGTCGGTGAGCACCCTCCACACCCGATCCGGCGAATAGGGGAAGGCCCGTTGGAAACGCAGGGCGACGCGGCCGTCGTAGGTACGCGAAACGGAGCCGATCTCCATGAGAACCTCCAAGACGTGAACCCGTGCCGTCAACGGGGTCCTGGTGTGTGGTGCCTCCATGCTGACAGGTTTCTGCGGCTTGCGAAGCGGGTCCGGCGACCCGTCACGGGGTCGTCGAACTCGACGGCAGCGGCGAGCAACTGCAGGGGGTTCGAATAGTCCCGGGGGGCAACGTCGTACACATCCGGATACAGATTGTCGCCGAGAATCGGGATGCCCGACGAACTCATGTGGACCCGAAGCTGATGCGTCTTTCCGGTCCGGGGACGCAGGCGGTACCGGGCGATGTCACCGTCCGTGTCGAGAAGGTCGATCCGCGTCACCGCGTTGACCGGCCCCGGCACCTCCCGTGCCTGCAGCGAGCCCCTCTCCTTGACGATGCGGCTGCTCACCTCGCGGGGAAAGACGAGGTCGTCGGCGCGGGGTGCGATCGCCTCGTATTCCTTCTCGACGAGGCGTTGTTCGAACATCATCTGGTAGGCGCGACGAGCCTCGCGACGGACGGTGAAGACGAGGACACCGGCGGTCAGCCGGTCGAGCCGGTGGACCGGCGAGAGTTCCGGCAGATCGAGTTCCCGGCGCAGTCGCACCAGAGCGGTTTCGGCCACCCAGGATCCGCGGGGTGTCGTCGCCAGGAAGTGGGGCTTGTCGACGACGAGGAGAGTGTCGTCGCGATACAGGATGTCGATGTCGAAGGGCACGCGTGATTCCACCGGAGGATCACGGTAGAGATACACGAACGAACGCTCGCGGTAGGGCGTACCGAAGGTAATCACGGTTCCGTCTCCACCGACGACTTCGCCGTCTCGGATTTTCTCCCGGATTCGACGGGCGTCATCCGGGAACCGCTCGACGAGATACTCGGCTACCGTGTCCCACCTGCTGTTTTCCGGTAGACGGAGTCGTGACGGGTTCAGACCGTCGCGGATGGGGAGCGGAGCGTCGGGCACGACTCCCACGGTAGCGGGGCGTGTTTCCGGGCCTTCTGGGGCTCCGCGGGATAACGGTTGGGCTTTGCAGGATAACGATTGTGTGTAAGCCTTCAACGGGTATCCGCACCCACATAGCCTGGGTCGGAAGTGACGAATGTTACACATGTGCAAGGGGGATCTTGGTGTGAAGAACTCGTCCGGAACTATGAGTCGGCGACCGAGTCGGCGCGCTCTCGTCCGCCTGCTCGTGGCCGTGGTTCTTCCGCTGACGCTCGTGTTCACGGGGGTGAGTGCGGGCACCGCATCCGCCGACCCGTATTCGCGATTCCACGAGGACTGGGTCGCAGCGCCCGGTGGCGTCGGCCAGATCAAGGTTCGCATCTGGCGCGCGAACAACGGCAGCAACAAGGCGGTCTACCTACTCGACGGGTTGCGTGCGACCGACAACGTCAGCGGGTGGGAGCACGAGACCAACGCCGCGTGGCTCTCGGACCACGGCGTCAACGTGATCATGCCGGTCGGTGGTCAGTCGAGTTTCTACGCGGACTGGTACGCCCCGAGCAACTTCAACGCGCAGCCCTACACGTACAAGTGGGAATCGTTCCTGACCCGGAATCTTCCCGACCATCTCGCCGCCGTCTACGGGATCAGTCGCGGCAGCAACGCCGTGGTCGGGTTGTCGATGGGCGGCAACGCGGCACTGATCCTCGCGGCTCATCACCGCGACCAGTTCACGTTCGCCGGGTCGATGTCCGGATACCTCAACCTGTCGGCACCCGGCATGCGGGAAGCCATCCGGTTGGCGATGCTCGACGCCGGCGGCTACAACTCCGACGCGATGTGGGGCCCGCCGTGGGATCCGGCGTGGCTCCGGCACGATCCCTTCGTCGCCGCTCCCATGCTGCGGGGACTGCCGATGTGGATCTCCGCGTCGACCGGTCTTCCCGGACAGCACGACCGCCCCGACTCGGCGATCGGTGTGTTCAACACGGCGAATGCGATGGGTCTCGAGTCCATTGCCCGTGTCCAGAACCGCGCATTCCAGATACGGCTCGCCACGCTCGGAATCGACACCGCCCACTTCTCGTTCCCGATCGCCGGCACCCACTCGTGGGGCTACTGGCAGGACGAACTGTGGGCGATGCTTCCGATGATGAAGAACTCGATTGGCGCCTGACGCGTCCACGTCGCAGGTGGGCCGGACCTTCGTGGTGACCGGTCCGACCGGCGGCGTGGGGGAGGCGACGGCCATAGCGCTCGGTGCTGCCGGCGCCAACGTCGTCCTGGCGTGCCGCAACGTGGACAAAGGTGCGCGCGTCGCCGAGACGATAGGCCCGAGGGCGTCGGTGCACCGATTGGACCTGTCCGAACTGGCCTCGGTGCGCAAGTTCGCGTGCGGCTTGCGGGACACCCACGAGACGATCGACGTGCTCATCAACAACGCCGGTGTGATGGCAGTACCGCTGAAGCGGACTGCCGACGGATTCGAGATGCAGATGGGCACCAACTACTTCGGGCATTTCGCGTTGACCGGACTGGTGCTGGACCTGGTCACGGATCGGGTGGTGACCGTCTCCAGCGCCGCGCATCGTCTCGGGCGCGTCGACCTGGACGATCCGAACTGGGAGCAGCGGCGGTACCACCGGGCTGCCGCGTATGCCCAGTCGAAGCTCGCGAACCTGATGTTCAGTTTCGAACTGGCTCGGCGACTCGACGCGAGCGGATCAACGGTGAGGTCACTCGCCGCACATCCGGGATATGCGGCCACCGAGGTCGGGAGCCACACCGGCACCTGGTTCGACCGGCTCTTCGGGTTCGGCAAGAAGATTCTGCAGCGCACCCCGGAGCAGGGCGCCGAATCCGTGCTCTACGCCGCCACCGAGCCGGGACTGCGGGGCGGCTACATCGGTCCCGACGGCTTTCTCGAACTCTACGGGTCGCCGCACACCGCGGGCTGCTCCGCGCGGGCTCGCGATCCCGAGGCGGCACGCCGGCTGTGGGAGTTGTCCGAGCGCGTGACGGGCGTGCGGTTCGGTCTCTGAGAACAGGTTCGACGCAGGTGCCCCGGATCCGTGAAGATCCGGGGCACCTGCGTCGGTATGCCCGCGTCAGATCAGCGAGATCGCGGCGAACGCGGCGAGGCCGACCAGAGCGGCACCGGTCACGGCCTGCACGCGCCGATCGACGAGGCACATCACCGAGAGGAAGGCGGGCATCGAACCGCCGCGGCGGGTGTGGGCAATGGCAGCGACGCTCGGCATGCACCGGCCGAGGGACACGACGGTGAACATCGCGGCGCCGAGGGCGGGCGACCCGACGGCGAGCACACCGAGCACGAGCAGGTAGTACGCGCTGGACCGGATGAAGATCAGGAATCCGGGGCCGATGATCGCGCCGAACAGCAGCGACACCTTCCACGGAGACATGGTCCGGCGCAGGTGCCGGGGCAACTGCTGCCGTCGCATCGGAGCAGGCATCGACACGACGCCGATCTCGTGCAAGCCGTAGGCCAGCGCGAACACGGCCCATCCGAACAGCAACCACAACGGAGACAGGTTTGCCGCCGTGACCGAACCGAGGGCGCCGAGGGCAGCACCGGTGACGGCACCGGTGGTCACCGACCCGAGCGCGTGCCAGCCCAAGCGGCGGACAGGTGTGGACGCACCCTTGCGTCCGGGTTGCTTCGGAGCCGCGACGACACCGGCCACGGACATTCCGCAGGTGGACCAGTTCGCCGCGAGTGACGTGACGAGCCCGGCGCCGACGACTGCGGCGGTCAGAGCCGTCGCTGCCGTCGGTGCCGCGAGCGTCGCGGCACCGGCGCCGGCCACTGCGGCACCGGCGGCCAGGCCGAGCCGCGCAGTGGTGGATACGGCACCCGCGAGCGTCGGGCGGATGTCGGGGAGATCGGTGGAGATCGGTTCGTGGGTGAGGACGGTGGTCATCGGAAACCTCCAGAGTCGTTGCTGTGTACGAAAATCCCGCTCGTTTCTCAGCGGACGGTGACCGTTCCGGTCATGTACGGGTGGATCGAGCAGGTATAGGTGTAGGTGCCGGGACGGTCGAACGTGTACGAATAGGTGCCGTCGCCGGTGATCCCGCTGTCGAACTCGCCGGGCGACTCCACGTGGTGGAGGAGGCCGCCGTCGTCGAACCGCCATTCGACGGTGTCGCCGACTCCGACCGTGGCGTCCATCGGACTGAACTGCACATTGCTGATCTCGATCACCGCGTCGGGAGTGTCTGCGACGGCGCATCCCGTCAGGGGCACTGCGGCGATCCCGGCGGTGATCGCCCAGCGTCCGATTCGGTTGTGGTGCAGCATTACCGGCTGCCGCACTACTGGACGATGACGGTGCCGACCATCGACTTGTGCGGCGTGCAGTGGTACGTGTAGGTGCCCGGATCGTCGAAGGTGTACTCGTACGTGCCCTCGGTGAGCAGTTCGCTCTGCAGAATGCCTTCGAGCGGACCGTCACCCGCGACGTCGTGGGGCAGGCCGTTGTCGTCGAAGCGCCACTGCACGGTCTGCCCGGCCTCGATCGTGACCGAGGCGGGCGAATAGGCCATGTTCGCCACATCGATGACCACGGCAGGTTCGTCCGAAGTGTCGGACGAACCGCACGCGGTCAGCGCGGCGGAGGCGACCAGTGCCACGGCAAGGGTTGTCAGTTTCTTCACAGCTGTCCTCTCATCGGATGTACCGCAGGTTCGCGGTCATCCCTGCCTCGAAGTGATAGGCATTGTGGCAGTGGAACATCCACTCGCCAGGATTGTCGGCATCGAACTCGATGGCGAGTTCGGTGCCGGGGAGCACGTTGACGGTGTCGCGCCGGAGTCCTCCGTACTCCGGCACCGCGAAGGTGTGTCCGTGCGTGTGCATCGGGTGCCACATCGTGCTGTTGTTCGCCATCGTGATGCGGATCCGTTCGCCTTCGCGCATCACCAGTTTTCCGGCGTCCGGCCCGGCCATACCCCATACGTAGCGGTCCCCGGCCTGGATCAGCTCCACCCGGTAATCCCTGTCGGGCGAACGAGATTCCAGGCGGACCGAATCGGCCGGCCGCAGTGCGCTCTCGGGAAGCAGACGTCCGCCGAGTTCTGCGATCGAACCCCCGACGTCGGGGTTCGGCAGCGGCGCGGCGTCGTTCGAGCGCAGTACCGACGACGCATACCCGTCCCGGCCCTCGACTTTCGCGACGATCGGCCACGCACCGGACTTCAGCGTGACGAGCACGTCGTACCGCTGCGCCATCCCGATGATGAGGGTGTCGGTGGTGGTGGGAGTGACGTCGAAGCCGTCGGCGGCGATCACGGTCAGTTCGTGGCCCGCCACCGCGAACCGGTACGGCGTCTCGGCGGCGGCATTGACGATCCGCAACCGCACGCGGCTGCCGGGTGCAGCCGTGACGACCTCGGGGTCGTTCGGCGGCCGTCCGTTGATCAGGTGCAGCGGGTATCCGATGTGCTGGGTCATGCCCCCGAGAGGCACGGACGAACCGTGCCCCCCGTTCACCAGTGTGTGCGCCACCGACGATTCCTCCGGAGAGGGTTCCGCCGGCGCGCCCCCGCCGTGGCCGCCGTGACCGCCGTGCCCACCCGTCATCGCGGGATTGAGAGCGGCCAGTACCGCATCGGGGGTCGTCCCGAGTCCGTCGACCCAGTCGTCGAGGACCAGGGTGAAGTCGACGTCGGCGCCCGACGTGTCGTCGGGGTCCTCCACCACCAGTGCCCCGAAAAGGCCGCGGTCGGCCTGTAGCCCACTGTGCGAGTGGTACCAGTGCGTGCCCGGGTCGGGAACGACGAAGTCGTAGAGGAAGTCGCCGCCCTGACCGATCGGATCCTGGGTGGCCGGTGCAGCACCGTCCATGTCGTTGCGGATCCGGATGCCGTGCCAATGAACCGTCGTATCCGCAGGGAGGTCGTTGCGCACCGACACGAGCATCTTGTCGCGCACGCTCGCCCGCAGTTCGGGTGCCACCGCGCGACCGCCGTACGACCACGTCTCGACGAGACGTCCGCCGAGGTCGACGGTCGCCACCGCTGCCGTCAGTGAGGCAGCCACTTCACGCCCGTTCCACCCGCGCGCCTGCTCCGCAGCCGCAATCTCGGGATCGGTGGCGGTGATGTAATCAAGCGGGGTGGCGGGATCCGCCGCCGGGCCCGAACCGCAGGACGCCGCACCGAGACCCAGAACTCCGAGTCCCACCGCGCCGGCTCCGAGGGAGCCGACGCGGAGGAAACCGCGGCGATCGAGGGTAGGGCCCGAACGAGTCATTCCAGCACCTGTGGGGTCAGGAGGGTGCTGACGTCGTCGACGGTGCCGGTCACTTCGGCCGAACTGACCTTGTCGCCGGTCTCGGCGGAGACTCCGACGATCGTCTGTGCCGATTCGCCCTCCACCTCGGGTCCGTCGCCCACCACGTACAGCGTCTCACCGTCGACCGAGAAAGCCATGCTGGCGATGCTGGTGAGCCCGAGCGCCGCCAGATCGAGGGTCTTGACGGGGGCGAGAGTGGTCGCGTCGTAGAGTTCGATCTTCACCACGTCGCCGCCACGGGCGGAGTGGGGGTGGACTACCGAGTCGGTGTATTCGATTGCGATCCGGGTGCCCGGGTTGTTGATGGCGTTGCCGGAGAACCGGCCCGAATCCTGTCCCGCATTCCCGATCGGTGTGACGTCACCCGACGGGAGACCGTTCGAGAAGTCGAAGACGTACACATCGCCGTTCGCGCCGACCAGGAGAGCCTTCTGAGCCTCGGCGGCCCAGGTGACCGTGCGGTTGCTGACGAAATCGTCGGGCAGGACCTTGGCCCGGGCGGTTTCGGTGGGAACACCCGCGTCGTCGATCGAGATCTGGATCAGCTCGCGCGTGTCTTCGCAGACGCTGTAGAGCTCGTGCCCGACCATCCAGGTGAACGGGCCGCAGCCGATGATCTGCAGTGCGCCGCTTTCCTTCTTCGCCTCCAGATCGACCACACGCACGCCGTACAAGCCGTCGTCCCAGGTCACGAAGTACTTTCCGTCGGAGGTCACCGCATTCGAGCCCGGCCGCGAGTGGACGCGCGCGTAGTCGGGGAGGAGGGCTTCCGACGGCTCGAGCAGGTTGCCCGAATAGGTGCTGACGGTGAAGTCGGCGGCACCGCGGGAACCGCGCGGACGCCACACCTCGGCCGCGATGACAGCGGGATCGGCGGGTGTCTCGCCGACGAAACCGTGAATCACCGGATCCCAGATGCCCGGGCCCACGACGAAACGGGTTGCCGCGACCCCGGTTACGGGATCGAGCGCATTGAGTCCGATCTCGAGACCGTAACCGTCACCGACGGCGAGCAGGTCGGTCGACTTGATCGGCTCGATCTCGGAAACGTGCACCGGTTCGGGGAAGGTGGAGCCGATCTCCTGGTCCTCGCTACCGAGACCGATGCCCTCACCGGGTGTCGTGAAAGGCACGGTCGGATAGGTGACCTCGCCGGCGGCGGGACTTTCGTCGTCGCCCGAACTGCATCCGGTGAGAACGATCGCGGCGGCGAGCGGAACGGCGATCGCGGCGGTACGGGGAATGCGCTTGCTGGATCGAGATGTCATGCTCCGGCACCGACCTTCGGACGAGCTGCGGGGCGGGTCTGGCAGTCCTCGCCGATGATGGGCGCCATCGTGCAGGTGTACGCCTGGGACTCGTCCGAGACGCACCAGATGATCTCCTGGTCGTAGCTGCCGGAGACGGGGTTGTACATGATGGCCTGCATGTCGGGTTCGCCGCAGAAAGCGTTGGAGCACGACGGTGCGCCGCAGCAGTCGTAATAGGCGATCAGATAGGTCTTTCCGGTATCCGGGTTGGTACAGCAGCCGACCCAGAACTCTGCGCCCGGGCGGCTGCCGGGAGCGCAGGTGGTCACACCGCCGCCGTTGCACGCCGCGCACGAGGTGCCGTCCATGTTGCACCAGCGCCAGTACTCGCACTCCGCCGGATCTTTGCCGTCGAACGTGATGAACTGCGGATCCGGGACCTCGGGGGGCGCGGGCTCCGGCGGCAGTTCCTGTGCCATCGCGCTACGGGTGACCGGCAGCGAGCTGATCAGCGCGACACCCGAGACACCCATTGTCCAGCGGCCGATCTTGCTGAGCATCGAACGGCGCGAGGTGCTTTCGGACAGCTTGCGTCCTGTGCGGCTGACGAAGGATCCACCTTTGCCCGCCATCCAGTCCGCTTGTTCGCGGACGGTGTCCTCATCGACCGGATATCGGTTCTCGGTCATGTTGTGTTCTTCCATGGCATAGGCTCCTTCTCTCTCGGGACGGGTCAGGCAGACTTCGCCTGCGCATGCAGGTGCTGGAGGGACGGAGTGCCGGACTCGAGAGCGTTGAGCAGACTCTCGACCTGGGCCATGTGGTTGCACAGGCCTTTACCGCGGATCTTGCCGTGCTCGTCGAGGATCACCCCGTACGGTGTGGTGCCCACCTGGTAGGCGATGCCCACGTCGCGGGCGTCGATGTAGCTCAGTTCGTCGCCGATATTGCTGCCGGCCAAGAACTCCCGGTGTTCCTCGGGCGTGCCGTCCGAGACGATGACGACGTCGAGATCGGTTTCGGCGCGGGCCATCGCACGCAGGCCGGGCAGCAGACTCTTGCAGGTGCTGCAACTCGGCGCGGTGAACATCAGCAACTGCGCCTTGTCGCGGTGCCCGCCCACCCGCACGGAGCGGCCGACGTGATCGACGAGCCCGGCGAACGACGGGCCGGCCTGCTCGACCTTCGGGCCGGTATCCATCATCCGCGCTCCGAGGGGACCGAGCCGGACCTGGACGCGGCCGATCTCCCGTGCGAGCGCGAGGGTCATGAGGAACAGCAGTGCGACCGCGACGGTCAGCACCACGACGGCCACCAGCAGAAATGTTGTCATCGAAGTAGTCCTATCTGTGCAAGGTGGGGCTGAAGAGAGGGTTAGGAGCCGTACCGCGACTCGGCGCTCACAGCGCGGAGTTTGATCGACGCGGAGGTCAGGTAGTCGTCGACCGGACGCCGGCCGACGTGCACGACGGCTTTGATCTGCACGACCGCGACCACAGCCAGTACGACCAGCAGGCCGCTCGCCGCTCCGATGAGTCGCTCGAGCGGAGCGATCTCCGCGGAACCGGTCGCCGCGAGGACGAGTGCGGCGACGGCGAACGATGCCGCGCGGACCGCGTGGAACCACCCGATCCTCGGCACTTCGTGGGCAGAGAACGCGAAGCAACCGCAGTCGAGATCACGCCGCCCCCGCGCCAGGTTCGCTGTCAGCCCGAACGCGAAGGCGGCGAACAGCAGTGCGGCGCCCGACGCCGCCCACACACCGGCGATCCCGAGGATCAATGCGGTTCCCACCAGAACCTCGACGAGCGGCAGCGAACCCGCCACCACACGTTCCATTCGGTGCGGCAGCAGCCGGTACCCCTTCACCACGGTCAGAAGCCCGTCCCGGTCGCGGAGCTTCGGAATGCCCGCGAGCAGGAGCGTCCCCCCGAGTATCGATGCGACCATCGCCCACAACATGGATCACGCCCTCTCTGTCGTCGGGCCAATCCTGATGAGCAGATGCGGCACTTTTGCGTCGCGCAGGAAAACACTGTGCGGTCGCCGAGTGGAAAAGTGTCCTGCAACGTTCCGGACCTGTTTGTGCTGGTCACCCGGGGCGGGGTGTGACGCGGATCGCGGCGGAGGGCAGGAAGGCGGCGTTGTGGCAGGTGGCGGGGGCTTCCCCGATTTCCACTTGGATTCACACGACCGTCACGTGCGCCACACTTCTGAAACGAATGAGACAAATGAGGCGAAGAAACCAAGTGGAAACACGGGAGTTCTACTGTTTCCGCTGGTGGCCCGGGTCCGAAGACGGGCCGACGGACGATCGGAGTGCCCGTGGCGAGCGGCAGGCGTGGCGGTGGTGGGTCACGGATCGGTGGTGCGCTGGGAGCGGCGATCGCGCGATCCCGGAATACGGCACCGGCCGTCACACCGGTGTTTTCTCCCCTGCGGGCGCTGAACCGACGTCAACTCTCGCAGATCGACCTGATCGGTCAGTCCCTGTCGACGGTGGCCCCCGCGACCGGAATGATCTTCATCGCCTCGTGGATCATTTCCGCCGATCCTGGAGTCGCAGGGCTGGCGGCGATCCTCGGCACCACCGCGGTGGTCGTCGCGGTCGCGTTCTGCATCTCCCAGTTCACCCGCCGGCTCGCTGCCGCGGGGTCGTTGTACAGCTTTGCGTTCCAGGGACTTCCCCGGCGTGCCACCCTCACCATGGGCGCGGCCCTGCTGCTCGGTTATCTCGGCATCGCGATTTCGGTTCTGGCCAACTCCGCGGTGAGCCTGCTGGGAATCGCCACCGCTCTCGGTAGTGCCGTGTCCGGGACTGTACCGCTGCTGGTGTGCGCGGGGCTCGTCGCAGGTGTCGTCGCGACCATTGCGGTGCGCGGTGTCCGTCTCGCGACGCGGGCGATCCTCGTCGTGGAACTGTGTTCACTGGTGGTCATCTGCGCACTGATGGTCACCGACTCCGGGACTCCGACCTCCTCGGTCGCACCCGGCACCGCCGCAACGTTGCCGTTCCTGGCGCTGATGGTGGTGTTCGGGATGGCGGGATTCGAGAGCGCGGCGTTCTTCGGGGCCGAGGCCAGGCGACCCCTGATCACAGTGACCCGGGCAGTGCTGGTCACCCCGATCCTGTGCGGAACGGTGTTCGTCTTCGCCGGATGGGCCGCACTGACCGGGCACGCGGACGTGGTCGTGGCCGCGTATTTCGAGGGCACTGCCTCGGGAGCGAGCACTGCGATGGTGGTGGCGGTCAAGGTCGGAGTGACTTTCTCCTGGTTCGCATCCGCCCTGGGATGTGCGCAGGCGGGTTCGCGGCTGTTGCTGGCGATGGGCATCGAGGGCACCGTTCCTCGACGCCTGTCCCGTGTCCATCGACGGTTCCGCACACCGTATGTCGCAGTGATCGTGTTCACCGCCGCGGTGGTGATCGGCGCGTGGATGTACCTGGTGATCTTCCTCGGCGACTCGATCGTGTTCGACGGTTTCGTCGAGGTCGCCGTGGTCGGTGCCTACACGTTGCTCGCCGTGTCGTGTCTGAGGTTTCTGCGGCGTATCGGCGAGGATGCCCGCACGACCACCGTGGTCGCAGTGGGTATCGCCTGCGTGGGCGCCGGACTGCTCGGATATCTCACGCTCTCCGGGATCAGCGACGGGCAGTGGGGGATACCGACCGCCGTGCTCGTCGTCGGACTGGCCGGCGTGGTGTGGGCGGCCGTGCTGAAGCGGCTCCGGCCGGAGTCGCTGGCGACGATGGGCGCCTTCGACAGCCCGGAAACCACCGACCTGCTGCCCGGCGCAGGCGAATTGGTACTCGACGACGACGGACGACCGCAACTCGTTTCGGCTCATTCGCTGCCGGGGGACCGGCGATGACCACCCAGTCCGACGCCGCAGTGGGGTTCGGTGGGCAGCAGCCCAAGGCTGTACAGAAAGCACTGGGAATGCTCGAGGCCGTGGCGCATCTCGGACCGGGTGCCACAGCGAAGGAAATCGCCCACTTTGCCGATGTTGCCCCCACGACCGCCTACCGGATGCTCAATCTGCTTGTTGCCGAAGGTTTCCTGGTGCGCGTACCCGACCTGTCGGGCTTCGCTCTCGGGCGGCGCACCGCCGAACTGTCCCGTGCCGCGGTGGAGACGGACACCTCACCCACACTGCACGAGACGGTCGAGGAGTTGCGCTCGCACACCCGTTTCGGGTTGCACGTGGCCTCGTTCGCCGGTGGCAGGCTGCGGTTCGTCGATCAGGACCCCGACCACGAGATCGTCGGTATCGCGCTGCTGGCCAAGAACCTTCACTCGAACGCGCTCGGAAAGGTGATGCTCGCCCACAATCCCGGGATGAGCGTGGGTCTCGAACTCCGCAGACTGACCGAATACACCGTCTGCGACCCGGATGTTCTCGAATCGGAGCTGTCCAGGACCCGGCTCGTCGGTCACGCGTTCGAGAATCAGGAATGCCGCGTGGGACGATCGGCGCTGGCCGTGCCGATCCGCAACCACGATGCCGAGGTGGTCGGGGGGCTCTGCTTGCAGGGGTCGCCGCTGCGCGTGTCCCCGGCGGAGTACGACCAGCTGACATTCCTTCACGACGGCTCGCGGCGCCTCACCGGATTGTTGTGAAGCTCTGCATCATTCCGGAATAACGTTTCGGAGGCGGAGGCGCGAACTCACCGCGCTTTCCTCCGGTGACGAGTCCCATCGTGACCAGCGACTGCACCGTCAGCGTTGCCGCGGTGACACCGTCGACGACGGGGACGCCGAGGTCGGCGGAGATCCGGGCGCACAGGTCGGCCATCCCGGCGCAGCCGAGCACCACGACGTCGGATCCGTCTGCGCACAACGCGTCGAGACAGGCTTCCGTGACGATCTTGCGAGCGTCCGGATCGGTGTCGAGCGCCAGCACGGGGACTTCGCACGCGTGCACACCCCGGCACGAGTCGCGCATGCCGTACCGGCCGGCAAGGTCCCGGGCCCGCCCGGTCGTGCGGCCCAGTGTCGTGACGACCGAGAAACTCCGGCCCAGAAGGGTCGCGGTGTGCATGGCGGCCTCGGCGATCCCCACGACCGGTCCGGTCGCGATCTCCCGCGCCGCATCGAGACCGGGGTCGCCGAAGCAGGCGATCACGTAACCGTCGACACCGTCGCGCTCTCCCTTCTCGATCTCCGCCAGCAGACCGGGGACGGCAAGTGCTTCGTCGTAGTGGCTTTCGATGGACGGCGGTCCCATCTCCGGGCTGACCGCCTCGAGGCGTGTGCCCGGGCCTGCGACGGCCCGGGCACACGCCTCGATCTTGGCGGTCATCGCCCACGTGGTGTTCGGGTTGACGACCTTGAGGAACATGCGATCAGACGGCTTCCTGCGCGGGGGCGGTCTCGGGGATGCGGACTGCCCACCGGGTGCGGGTCGCGAGCAGGTGGTAGACGACGAAGCCGAGCCCGCACCCGATGAACCAGCTGTATTGCGCAGCGGTGCTCATGCCGGGGGCGCTGTTGAACAGCACCGGGGTCATCGCGACGGCCGCACCGACGACGGTGGCGACGACCGCAGCGGGGTTGTAGCCCTTGCTGTACCAGTAGGCGCCCTTCTCGGACATCGTGAACAGATCGTCGACGATCACCTTCTGCTTGCGGACCAGGTAGTAGTCGGCGATGAGAATGCCGAACAACGGGCCGATGAAGGCACCGAGGGTTTCCAGGGTGTAGTGGATGACCTCCGGGTTGTTGTACAGATTCCACGGGGTGATGAGGATCGAACCGACCGCGGCGATCATGCCGCCCGCCCGCCAGCTGATCTTCTGCGGGCTGACATTCGAGAAGTCGAACGCCGGCGAGATGAAGTTCGCGACGATGTTGATGCCGATCGTGGCGATCGCGAAGGTGAGTGCTCCGAGGACGATAGCGAAGGTGGAGTCGATACGGGCGACGGTTTCGACCGGGTCGGTGATCAGTTCGCCGTAGACCGGGAGCGTCAGCGACGCGGTGATCACCACGAGCAGCGAGAAGACCAGGAAGTTGAGGGGGAGGCCGAGGAAGTTGCCCTTCTTGACGGCGCCGAACGACTTGCCGTACCGGGAGAAGTCTCCGAAGTTCAGCATGGGGCCGGAGAAGTACGAGACCACCAGGGCGATTGCGCCGAGCATGACCGGCACCGACGACCAGCCGGTGTGCGTGACATCGCCCAGCGTCAGGTCGATCGCACTCCAGCCGGCCTTCGAGATCAGGTATCCGCACAGCAGGAACATCACGACGTACACGGCGGGCCCGCAGAAGTCGATGAAGCGCCGGATGGACTCCATGCCGCGCCAGAACACGCATGCCTGCAGCACCCACAGGGTGAGGAAGCTGACCCAGCCGAGAGCGGACAGCCCGGCGAACCCGTAGTCGGCGACCACGGCGTACGGGGCGAGCGAGGGAAACAGTTTGATGAGCACCACGTCGAGTGCGGCCGAGGCGAGAAAAGTCTGAATCCCGTACCACGCCACCGCGATCAGTCCGCGGATGATGGCGGGGATGTTCGCACCCAGCACGCCGAAGACACTGCGGCAGATCACCGGATAGGGAACACCGGTGGCCTGGCTCGGTTTGGCCACGAGGTTGCAGAAGAAGTAGACGATGGTGATGCCCGCCAGGAGGGCGACGAGGACCTGCCAGCTCGCCAGGCCCAATGCGAACAAGCTCCCGGCCGTGACGTAGCCGCCGACGCTGTGTACGTCGGACATCCAGAACGCGAAGATGTTGTACGAGCCCCAGCGCTGGTTCTTCAGCGGTGCCAGGTCGTCGTTGGTGAGCCGCGGATCGTAATCGGCGGCGGGCGGACCCGGAACGGGGGCGTCGTCGCGTGGTATCAGCACTTCGGTCATGGGTGCTCCTGGGCGGTGGGGAAACTCGATGCGCCGAACGCTAATTGCGCGAGGTTGCCGCAGGATTACCCGAACTGTATATCTTCCGCGGGCAGCAGCCCGGCACCTGCCGCAAGCGTCGCGATGGCTGCGTCGAGGCGCCGGTTGTGATGCTCGTAGGCCGCGAGCAGTTGCTCGGTGTCACGCGCGAGGAACGCGTCGAGCATGGCCTGGTGTTCGTGGTGCAGGTCGGCACGTTCCGCGTCGCTCACGTGCACCATCGGCTGGACCGGTTCGGTGATGTTCCAGGCATATTCGAGCATGTGCAGAAGCCGGTGCATCCGGGACGGGCGAGCGAGCGTCATGTGGAACACGCGGCTCTCGCGGTGATAGGTGTGCGAGTCGTGCTCGTGCACTGCGCGTTCGAGTATTTTGTGTGATTGCTCGGCGAGCCGGTAGTCCTCCGGGGTGGCGTTGTGCACAGCCGCCGCGAGCGAGGCCGATTCGAGTGTTTCCCGGACGAGATACAACTCGCGCAGTTCCTCGGCCGTCAACTGGGCGACGGTGTACCCGTGATTCTGGCGATGGGTGACGAGTCCTTCACCGATGAGGGTCTTGAGTGCCTCGCGGACGGGGATGCGGCTGACTCCGAACATCTCCGCGACCTCACCCACCGGTATAGGTGTGCCCGGTGGTGCTGCGCCCGAGAGAAACACGCGCCGCAACTCCTCGAGGATCGCGTCCTGGGGCCGTCCGGGTACGTCCACTCGGAGCCGGTCGACAAGCACCGATCTGCGACGTGGCGCCACGGCGGTGGCTCCTTCCTGTCCGGCGAACACGGGCGACGACGACGCGACGGTAAGCCCCTGATGTGTCCGCTGCGTCTCGCTCGTGTGACAGCGACGAGTCGCCGGGCCCTCGGTCGACGCCGAGAACACCAACCGGCATCGGCGGGTGCGCTAGGGGGCCGCTGCCCGCGTGGTCGTCGGGAGCGTGGCGCGCGTCGTGGGCTGGGGCGTGGTCGCGGGGCGCTCGTCCCGCTCCTTGTCCTCCGAGCGACTGTCGTCCTGGGGCTTCGTCCGCCGCGGGTACCGAGTGATGTCGCGGGTTGTGGACGTGACCGACACCTGCTGAGAGGTGGGTGGAGAGGTGCGGGCAGAGGTGGTGACCACGTTTTCCTCGACCGGAATCACCGTGCCGGCGCCGGCGTCGGCACCGGGGTAGACGGTGGTCTCGACGATGGGTTCGGCTGTGGTGCTCGAGATCGGTGGTTCCGTCGTCGGCGTCTCGGATCTGCTCACGGGAGAGGCCGTCACGACGGGTGTCTGGGACGGAGGAAGATCCACCGAGCGGGACGTCGGAGAGGGTGGTGCCGACAATTCCTCGGGTTCCGAACCTGGCAGGACGACCACGGCGACTACGGCGAGGACCAGCACCGCTGCCACCGCGGCGATCGCTGCCGTTTTCCGGCGCCCACGGCGGGCGACGGGGAATCCGTTCCGGTTCAACGGTTCGATACGGCGTCCCATGTCGGCGAGTTCCGTGTCGAGGGGCGTTGCCGTGAGCACACGGTCGCGCAGGCGGCGGGGGAGCGGGACGGGCGGCACGGCCGCGAACAATCCGGTCGCATTCGGAACGGCCGGTACCGCCAGGTCGACCGCTTGCTGAGCGCGAGCGAACGGGCGGCCGTCTCCGGCGGCGGATCCGAGGATCGCGTCGATCTCCTGGTTGGTGAAATGATGGCGCACCGCCAGTTCGAGGACCTCGCGTTCGATCGCGCCGAGGCTGCCCACCGCGTCGCGGACCGCGTACAACTGGGGACGGAGCGGTGGCGCCGCGGGATCGGTGGCGGGAACGAAGCCGACCGTGCCGGCAGCACGCCCGGGCTGCGCACACTCGGAGCGGACGATCGCGTAGAGCCACGCCCGCAACAAGCCGGTGTCGCGGAGAGCGTCGATTCGGCGCACCGCGATCCAGATCGAGTCGTGCACGACATCGGAGGCAGTCGATGCGTCGACGAACCCGCAGGCGTACGCGAACAATCCGGGCGCGTACAAGTCGTACAGCCGTGCTGTCGCCGCGGGATCTCCCTGCCGCAGTGCCTCGCCGACCTCGCGGTCGGCAGACCCGTTCCGGTACGCCATCGATGCAACCCCTCCCCTTCGTCCGCGCCCCCGTGTGCCCCTGCGGGACTCGCGCCCGGGTGCACTCTACGAGGCGCGGGGCAGACAGGGAATGCCTCGGTCCGGCGAGAGTCCGGCGAGCCCTGTTGCCGGTTCCGATGCGTACGTAGTGTGCGGGGTATGGCGGCATGGACAGCGAACGACATTCCCGATCAGAGCAACCGCACGGTCGTGGTGACCGGTGCGAACAGCGGCCTCGGCGCCGAGACGGCGCGGGCGCTCGCGCGTGCCGGCGCCCAGGTGGTGCTGGCGTGCCGCGACGTCGCGAAGGGAGAGGAGGTGGCCGCGCACATCGGTCCGAACGCGCAGGTGCGCAAAGTGGACCTCGCCGACCTGTCGTCGGTGCGTGCGTTCGCCGCGGACCTCGCCGCGACCCACCCGACCATCGATGTGCTGGTCAACAATGCGGGCGTCATGGCGGTGCCGCTGCGGCGGACCGCCGACGGCTTCGAGATGCAGATCGGCACCAACCACCTCGGCCACTTCGCGCTCACCATGCTCCTTCTCGGGCGCATCACCGATCGCGTCGTCACCGTGAGCAGCACCATGCACCGGATCGGCAAGATCGATCTGGACGATCTGAACTGGGAGCGGCGCCGCTACGAGCGGTGGCCCGCGTACGGCCAGTCGAAGCTGGCGAATCTCCTGTTCGCCTACGAGTTGCAGCGACGGCTCACCGCGCACGGATCGCCGGTGAAATCCTTTGCGGTACACCCGGGTTACTCGTCGACGAACCTGCAGTACCGGAGCGAGTCGCGGTACGGGAAGCTCGTCGAGTGGGTGACTCCGGTCATCGGCCAGTCGGCCGCGATGGGAGCACTCCCGTCCCTCTACGCCGCGACCGCCGTGGATGCGGAACCCGGCGGTTTCTACGGGCCCGGCGGCCTGTTCGAGATGCGAGGACACCCCGGGAAGGTGCAGTCCAACGCGCGGTCGCACGACCAGGGCGTCGCCGCGAGCCTGTGGTCGCTGTCCGAGCAGTTGTGCGACGTGCGGTCGCCGCTCACGTCAACGTGAACGACACGGGAGGCAGGGCGTCGCGGCGGCACAGACCGGTCTGGTCGACGAGGTCCAGGGTGCGCAGGTAGCGACGTACGAGATCGCCCGCGGAGAGCCCCGATTCCGACGCGACGCGCAGCGCTGCGGCAAGGCCGTCGCCGCGGGCCCAGCTGTGGACGGCCCCGACGGCCACCGGGTCCGGGTCGGGGCTCACCGTCAAACCGTGGCGCTGTTCCGCTGCGGCCAGTTCGCCCCAGAGGCGCATGGTGACGCGCAGGGCCTCGTCCACCGCCGGGGTGGTCCGTCCGGACGCCGCGGCGGTGCGGTGCCGCGTCTCGCCGAGCACAGTCGAGACCACTGCCGCGAGCTCGCAGGGTTCGAGCCCGTCCCATGCTCCGGTCCGCACGCATTCGGCCACCAGAAGGTCGCTCGTGCAATAGATCCGGCCGAGCCGTCGTCCGTCGTCGGTGACGTACGCCGACTCACCGGCCGGGTCGAGGATCACGTAGCCGCGTTCCTCGAGCACGGCGAGGGTGCGATCGAACGTGGTGCGCAGACGTCCGGTGACGGCCTCGATCCGCACGCGCATTCGTTCCGTGTCGGTGACCAGGGTGCCGAGCCGGCCCGCGACGGCCAGGAGGTGCGCCCGGTCGGGCCGCCGGTGGCCCGGGTGTGAACGCACCGCGCGGGCGAGCGCGGTGACGGTGTCCGCGGATGCCGTGGTGCGCGCGAACGCGAGACGCTCGTACAGACTCCGGTATTCGGTGAAACCTGCTGCATCGGCGAGTTCGGCTTCGAGGTCGGCGATCAGCGCGGTATTCGTCCGTACCGCGTCGGACAGCGCGCGCACCGATCGCTCCGCCTGGAATTGGGCGAACGAACGGTCCAGAAGTGTGCGTGCGCCGTCGAGGCCGACGCGGTCGATCAGATTGACGCAGGTGTTGTAGCCCACGCGCAGCGAGCTGTGCAGGGGATAGGCGCGCGTCGAGGCGAGTCCGGCAACGGTGGCGGGGAGGGTGTCGGGCTGCCAGAGCACCACGGCGTGCCCCTCCTCGTCGATCCCGCGCCGACCGGCGCGGCCCGTGAGCTGGGTGTATTCCCCGGGCGTCAGGCGCACAGGTCCGGCTGCCGTCGGTTTGACGAGACGTTCGAGTACGACGGTGCGGGCCGGCATGTTGACCCCCACCGCGAGGGTTTCGGTCGCGAACACCACGCGGACGAGCCCGCGCGTGAACAGGTCCTCGACCGCGTGCCGGAATGCCGGAACGAGGCCGGCGTGGTGTGCGGCGAATCCACGCTCGAGCCCCTCGATCCAGTCGGAGTAGCCGACCGCGTCGAGGTCGGCCGGGGGCAGAGAAGCCGTGTGCCGGTCGGCTATCGCGCGGATCTGCGGGACCTCCGCCGCCTCGGTGAGACGCAGGGAAGAGTCGAGGCATTCGGTGACGGCGGCGTCGCATCCCGACCGGCTGAAGCGGAACCAGATGGCGGGCAGGAGTTGTTCGGCCTCGAGCCGCGCCACGATCTCCGGGCGATCACCGCCCGCGGGAAGGGGTGCCGAGGTCCGGCGCTTACGGCGTTTCCTCGCTCCGGGGGATGGAGCGGCGTCGGCGAGTTGCCGATGTGCGATGTAACGGTCGAGGGTGTCGTCGATGGTCCCGGTGCCGGGGGAGAAGAGGGCGAACAACCGCCCCCCGGCGAGCATGTGCTGGGTGAGCGGGACCGGGCGGACCTCGTCGACGATCACGGTGGTCTCGCCGCGCACCCGGCGGATCCATGCCCCGAATTCTTCGGCGTTGCTCACCGTGGCCGACAGGCTGGCCAGCCGCACCGAGCGGGGAAGGTAGAGGATCGTCTCTTCCCAGACCGCGCCTCGTTCCCGGTCGGCCAGATAATGCACCTCGTCCATCACGACGTGGGTGAGGCCGTCGAGGAGGGGGGAGCGGGAATGCAGCATGCTGCGCAGGACTTCCGTCGTCATGACGACGACGGGGGCGTGCGGGTGAAGGGTGATGTCCCCGGTGAGCAGGCCCACCTCGCCCTCACCGAATCGCTCGACGAGGTCGTTGTACTTCTGGTTGCTCAGCGCCTTGATGGGCGTGGTGTAGAAGCAGGTGCCGCGAGGAGTCGAGTGCCGGAACGTGGGTGAGCTCTGACGAGACTCGAGCGCGAGGTAGGCCGCGAACTCACCGACCACCGTCTTCCCGGCTCCGGTCGGGGCGCAGACCAGCACGTCTCGGTTCTCTTCCAGCGCACGGCAGGCGTCGATCTGGAAGTCGTCGAGCGTGAATCCCACCTCGGCCGCGAACTTCGCGAGCCGCGACCCGTCCTGCATACCCACGTGTCCACGCTACGCGGACGCGGCGTGGACACGTGGTGAGGCCGGGTGGCCCGGGTAATCGGTCAGTCTTCGGAGATCTCGAGGGTGACCTCGATGTTGCCGCGGGTCGCGTTGGAGTACGGGCACACCTGATGAGCCTTCTCGGTGAGCTCGCGGGCCTGTTCGGCGGACAGCTTCGGCAAGGTGACCTCGAGGGTGACGGCGAGGCCGAATCCGCCACCGTCGGTCGGGCCGATACCGACGCGGGCGCCCACGGCGGAGTCACTGATGTCGGCCTTCTCCTGACGGGCGATCATCTGCAGTGCCGAGTGGAAGCACGCCGCATAGCCCGCGGCGAACAGCTGTTCGGGGTTGGTGCCTTCGCCGTTGCCGCCCATCTCGGTGGGCATGGCGAGGTCGACGTCGAGCTTGCCGTCGCTGGTGCGAGCGTGGCCGTTGCGTCCGGCTCCGGTGGCGAGGGCTTCTGCGGTGTAGAGGATCTTCATGGCGGTCCTACCTTTCCTCGGGGGTGTCGCCGGCTGCGTGCTGCAGCGCGGCGGTCAGGCGGTGGAGCGTGTCGCGGAGTTCGGCGAGTTCCTCGAGTTCCAGACGGCCTGCGCGCGCCACGCAGCCGGGGATGCCCTCGGCTTCTTTCCGGAGCGCGTTGCCGGCGTCGGTGAGGCGTACGACGACACGTCGCTCGTCGTCGCGTTGCCGTGTCCGTTCGACGAGCCCGGCCGACTCGAGTCGCTTCAGAAGAGGCGACAGTGTGCCGGTGTCGAGGTCGAGGGCGTCGCACAGGTCCTGCACTCCGCGCGCGTCGCGTTCCCACAGTGCGAGCAGTACCAGGTACTGCGGGTAGGTGACGCCGAGTCGGTCCAGGAGCGGCCGGTAGACCGCCGTGGTGGCGCGCGACGCGCGGTAGAGCGCGAAGCACACCTGCTGATCGAGAGCGAAAGGATCCGACACGTGAAATAAAGTAGCGCACCGTTGTGTTGTGCACAATACAAAGTCTCCTCGTTCGCCGTGACGTAGCTCACCTTCATTTGCCCTGGGGCTTCGGAATTGATGAAGTGTTCGGCACGTTAGTTGAGTGAGTAAGGCTCAAGTCAAGAGAAAGGCTTCGGAATGACGGCATTCTTCGGGCCTGGCGGACCCGGCCGAATCGACCTCTCCCGCTTCATGAGCCGCGGTACGCAGGAACTGATGGCGGTCGCGGCTCGCTTCGCCGCAGAACGCGGCGACGCCGACCTCGATGCGCTGCACCTCCTCCGCGCCATGGCGGAAACCGATCCGGCCCGCACCGTCATGGCCCGCTCCGGAGCCGATCCGGCCGCGGTCGTCGCGGCTGTCGACCAGCGGTTGCCGCAGAGCAACCCGGACTCCGGCGTGTCGGCTCCCGCACTCAGTGGGGCGGTCAAGACCGCGTTGCTGGAGGCACATCAGCTCTCGCGCGCGCTCGGCTCGACCTACATCGACCCCGAGCACGTGTTCTTCGCGCTCGCCGCGGACCAGACCCGCGCCCCGGGACGGTTGCTCGCCTCCCTCGGTGTCACCCCGCAGTCTCTGCAGACGGCGCTCCAGCCGGTGCCGCCGGCCGAAGCGGGTGGCGACTCCGCGACCCCGACGCTCGACCAATTCGGTGTCGACCTCACCGAGCGCGCTCGGAGCGGTGGCATCGACCCCGTCGTCGGCCGCGCCGACGAGATCGAGCAGACGCTCGAGATCCTGTCCCGCCGCACCAAGAACAACCCGGTTCTCCTGGGCGAGGCAGGTGTCGGCAAGACCGCGATCGTCGAAGGGCTCGCCCAGCGCATCGTGGACGGCGAGGTGCCGGAAAACCTGCGCGACAAGCGAATCGTCCAACTCGACCTGACCGGCATGGTGGCGGGCACCCGCTACCGCGGCGACTTCGAGGAACGCCTCACCAAGGTGCTCGACGAGATCACCGCACAGTCGGGCGCACTGATCGTCTTCATCGACGAACTCCACACCGTCGTCGGCGCCGGTGGCGGCAACGACGGGGCGATGGACGCGGGGAACATCCTCAAGCCCAAGCTCGCCCGCGGCGAACTGCACATCGTCGGTGCCACGACACTCGACGAATACCGCAAGCACATCGAGAAGGACCCGGCGCTCGAACGGCGCTTCGGTCCGGTGATGGTCGGTGAGCCGAGCCGTGAGGACACGGTCGCCATCCTCCACGGACTGCGTGACCGGTACGCCGAATTCCACGGTGTCCGCTACACGGACGAGGCCCTCGACGCCGCCGTCGACCTGTCGGTGCGATACCTGCCCGACCGGCACCTGCCGGACAAGGCGATCGACCTCGTCGACCAGGCCGGTGCGCGGTTGCGGCTGCACACCCCGCGCGTCGACGGTGCACAGCTGCGGGACCGGCTCGTCGAACTCGAAGCCGAGAAGGACCGCGCGGTGCAGGCCGAGGACTACGAGGAAGCCTCGCGCGTCCGCGACGAGATCGTCCGGATCCAGCAGCGCATCGACTCCGGTGCGCCGGCTGATGCGGACGTCCCGGTGGTCGGCACCGAACTGATCGCCGAGGTCGTCTCGCGCGCGACGGGAATCCCCGTCACGCAGATGACCAAGGTGGAGAAGGACCGTCTCCGCACACTGGAGGACGAGCTGCACAAGCGCGTCATCGGCCAGGACGAGGCGGTGCGCGCGGTGGCACGTTCCGTCCGCCGGAGCCGCTCGGGCATGAGCGATCCGCATCGCCCGGTGGGCAGCTTCCTGTTCCTCGGCCCGACCGGCGTGGGCAAGACCGAGCTGGCGAAGGCGCTGGCCGAGGTCCTGTTCGGCGACGAGCGCAAGATGCTGCGTGTCGACATGAGCGAGTTCGGCGAACGACACACCGTGAGCCGTCTCGTGGGCGCCCCGCCCGGGTACGTCGGCTACGGCGAGGCCGGTCAGCTGACCGAGCAGGTCCGTCGCAACCCGTACTCGGTCGTGCTGCTCGACGAGATCGAGAAGGCGCACCCGGATGTGTTCAACACCCTGCTGCAGGTGCTCGACGACGGCCGTCTCACCGACGGTGAAGGCCGCACGGTGGACTTCACGAACACCGTCGTCATCATGACCAGCAACCTGGGATCGGACATCATCTCCAGCCGTGGTGGGGCCATCGGGTTCACCACCGGCGACGCGGAGGCGGAAGAGAAGCCGCTGCGCGACCGGGTGATGGGACGGCTGCGCGAATCGATGCGGCCGGAGTTCCTCAACCGCATCGACGAGATCGTCGTCTTCCGCAGGCTCGACGACGCACAGTTGCACCGGATCGCCGATCTCCTGCTCGACGAGAGCCGGAAGCGGCTCCAGGCCAAGGGCATCGAGATCGACTTCAGCCCCGAGGCCGTGGAGTGGATCGCCCGTCACGGGCACCAGCCCGAGTTCGGTGCCCGCCCGTTGCGGAGGTCCATCGCACGGGTTGTCGACGACCGCATCGCGGATCTGCTGCTCGACGACACGCTGGTCGAGGGCGGACGCGTCGAAGTCGACGTCGCCGGCGACGAACTGGAGTTGCAGGTGGTCTGAGATTCCGAAAAAGGGCGGGTGTGTGCACTGCACACACCCGCCCTTTCGTACGTCGGTCGTCAGGCTTTGCACAACCTCCGGATCGCATTGAGGGGCAGACGGAGCCACGACGGGCGGTGCCGCGCTTCGTACACCACTTCGTAGACGGCCTTGTCGATTTCGTACGCACGGAGCAACGGCCCGATGTCGCGCGGATCGGATCCGGATGCTGCGGCGTACCCGTCGCAGAACGCGGCGGAGTTGCGTTCTGCCCATTCCCGCGCCCGGAACTCACGCTGCGCCGTGGCGCCGTCGGGATCCCGCTCTCGCACCGAATGGTGGGCGGCGTAATCGAAGGAACGCAACATCCCCGCGACGTCGCGGAGCGGGGTGTCGGGATGCCGGCGTTCGACAAGGGACTTGGCGGGTTCACCCTCGAAGTCGATGAGCAGCCACCGTTCCGGTGTGCGCAGCACCTGCCCGAGATGGAGGTCGCCGTGGATGCGCTGCACCGTGACGGGACCGAGCGCGGCCGCTTCGTCGAACCTCGCCTGTATCGCGGGCACGAACTCCACCAGTTCCTCGACCTCCGCGGCTGCGGCCTCGAGCCTGCGGTTCATCGCGGCCGCAAGTCCCGACGCGGGACGCTGGGATTCCCCGAGCGCGGCGGCGAGATCCGAATGGACCTCGGCGACCGCCGTCCCCATCCGGTAGGACTCACCGGCGAAATCCGTACCGACCTCGTCGGCCCGGAGATCCCCTTCGATGAGGAGATCGCGGATACTTCCGAGCGCCATCGCCCACCCGTCCGCGGAATTGGCGGCGAAATCCTGGGCCATCGCGAGCGTCGTGCGGACACCTTCGACATCGGCGTCGATCCACGCACGGATCGGTGCCACGGAGCGGCAGCCCACTTCGGTCAACGCGAGGTGCAACTCCACGTCGGGGTTGATACCCAACGTGAGACGACGGAACATCTTGAGCAGGAGGCGTTCGCCGAGTACGACGGACGTGTTCGACTGCTCCGCGCCGAGCGGGCGCCCGCGCATGCCCGCCTCGAACTCCGCGCCCGGGAGGGTGTGGAGATCGACGGGCCCCTTCGGGCGGCCACTGCTCAGGCTCTGCGCGTACAGGCCGATGATGTCCTGGTCGTGCAGACCGTCGTAGACGAACACACTGTGCCCCGCGTCGTCCGGTGTCGCCAACGTCCACGGAGCCAGATCGTCCGGCAGGTGCGATCGGTACCCCAACGGCACCTGGTAGATCTGCTCGGCAGTGTCCTCGAAGTCGACGGCCACCAGGACGTGGTCGGCGCCGAACCCGGGTTCGTCGGCGAGTGTCTGCCGCAACACGATCCGCACGCCGGTGATGGTGTGGCCCTTCGCGGCGAACCAGCGCTGGCGTGGGAGCCAGTGTGCCAGCCCCGCTTCGAGGTCGGCGTCCGGATAGCGGCTGTCGTTCTGTTCGGTCATGGCTGCACCGCCGCTTCCGCTTCGCTGCTGACGGGATGTGATCCTGCGCCTTCTGTCGTGGGATCCGGTTGCAGAGCGAACCAGAAGAACCCGTGACCGGGGAGCGTGAGCATGTAGCCCTCCTCGGTGATCGATGGGAACGGCACCGACCCGGTGAGCTCCACCGGGATCCACCCGACGAACCTCGACAGATCCAGCACCACGGCCTGCGGATAGCGGGAAAGGTTGTTCACGCACAGGATGACGTCGCTGTAGTTGCGATCCGGGGTCGTTTCCATCTCCCGGAGATACGACAGGACCGCGGGGTTGGCGCTGCCGAGTTCGGTGAACGCCGCCTTGCCGAACGCGGGGTGCTGCTTGCGGACCTGAATCATCCTGCGAGTCCAGTGCAACAGCGAGTTCGTCGAGTTCAGCTGGGACTCGACATTGACCGCGTTGTACCCGTACGTGGGATCCATGATGGTCGGAAGATACAGCCGCGCCGGATCGGCGCGGGAGAAACCGGCATTGCGGTCGGGAGTCCACTGCATCGGGGTACGCACCGCGTCGCGGTCACCGAGCCAGATGTTGTCGCCCATGCCGATCTCGTCGCCGTAGTACAGCACCGGGGACCCGGGCAGGCTCAGCAGCAACGCCGTGAACAACTCCAACTGGTTGCGGTCGTTCTCGAGCAGAGGGGCCAGGCGCCTGCGGATCCCGATGTTCGCCCGCATCCGCGGGTCGGTGACGTACTCGGAGTACATGTAGTCACGCTCTTCGTCCGTCACCATCTCGAGCGTGAGTTCGTCGTGGTTGCGCAGGAAGATGCCCCACTGCGCGGTGCGGGGAATCGACGGGGTCTGCGCGAGGATCTCCGAGATCGGGAATCGGTTCTGGCGGCGAACCGCCATGAAGATCCGGGGCATGAGCGGGAAGTGGAACGCCATGTGGCACTCGTCGCCGATCTCCGGCTCACCGAAGTACTCGACCACGTCCGACGGCCACTGGTTCGCTTCCGCGAGCATGACCCGGCCCGGGTATTCGGCGTCCATCACCGCCCGGCACTTCTTGAGGAACGCGTGGGTCTCGGGCAGGTTTTCGCAACTGGTGCCCTCGCGCTCGAACAGGTAGGGCACCGCGTCGAGCCGGAATCCGTCGATGCCCAGGTCCAGCCAGAAGCGGAGGACGTCGAGCATGGCGTCCTGGACTTCGGGGTTGTCGTAGTTCAGATCGGGCTGATGCGAGAAGAACCGGTGCCAGTAGTACTGCTTGCGCACCGGATCCCACGTCCAGTTCGAGGTCTCCGTGTCCACAAAGATGATGCGGGCATCCTTGTAGGCCTCGTCGCTGTCGGACCACACGTAGAAATCCCCGTAGGGACCGTCGGGTTCGGCACGCGACTCCTGGAACCACGCGTGGGTATCGGAGGTGTGGTTCATGACCAGGTCCGTCACCACGCGGATACCGCGCTTGTGCGCTTCGTCGAGGAACGTCACGAAGTCGTCGACCGTCCCGAATTCCGGTAACACCGCGCGGAAATCGCGGATGTCGTAGCCGCCGTCCCGCAGCGGGGAATCGTAGAACGGGGGCAGCCAGATGCAATCGGCCCCGAGCCACGCGATGTAGTCGAGTTTTTCGGTCAGCCCCCGCAGGTCACCGGTCCCGTCGTGGTTCGAGTCGTTGAACGCGCGCACGAGAACCTCGTAGAACACCGCGGTCTTGAACCAGTCGGGATCGATCGGAAGGTTGCGTGCATGCGCGAAATCCTCGGACCGTGTCTCGACGATGTGCCCGTCGGGGGTGTGCTCGGGTTCCACAGCTCGGGCGGTCGGATCGGCTGGGCTTTCTGCTGGCATGAAACCTCCGGGCTCGTCATCGTGCAGGGCGGAACCTCAGGGTTCCCCGGCGTCGGCCGGTCCACACCCGGCCCGGCTGAAAGCGAGGTGAGGGCATGCGTGCGCGGATACATTGACGCCCATGACTGCGAATCGGCCGGAGGGCCGGGTGGCCGAACTGTGCACCCGGATGCGTTCCTTCATCGACGAGGAGGTTATCCCGCTCGAGCCGACATTGTCGCGGCAGGACGACGACGGCGCCGCGGCGCTGGACGGGCTGAAGAGCCGCGCGAAGGACCTCGGATTGTGGGCGCTCGGGCACCCGGAGGAGATCGGCGGCGGGGGAGTTCCGTTCCTGGACTTCGTCTATCTCAACGAGATCATCGGCCGGTCGGAGTTCGGTCAGCTCGCGGTGGGGTCGGTGTCGATGCAGGACGCGCTGATGCTGCATCGGCACGGCACCGAGGAGCAGCGTCGTCGCTGGGTTCCCGGTCTCGTCTCCGGCGAGATCCTGCCGTCGGTCGGCATGACAGAGCCCGACGTGGCCGGCTCCGACCCGGTGCTCGTGCAGACGACCGCCCGTCTGGACGGAGCGGAGTGGGTCGTCAACGGCCGTAAGTGGTTCACCACCGGCGCCCGGCAGGCCGGCTACTGCACGGTGTTCGCGCGCACCGAACCCGACTCGACGCCGCTTCACCGCAGTATCAGCGCTGTCATCGTCCCGACGGATACGCCGGGCTTCGAGATCGTCCGGTCGATCCCCACGATGGGGTACGACCCGAGCGACCACTACGAGGTGCGCTACACCGACGTCAGGGTTCCTGCCGACAACGTGCTCGGGGGACGCGGCAACGGTTTCCTGGTCGCCCAGGACCGCCTCGGACCCGGCCGGATCTTCCACTGCATGCGCTGGCTCGGGCAGGCGCAACGGGCATTCGAACTGATGTGTGCGCGCGCCAACGCCCGGTTCGCGCACGGGTCGCTCCTCGCCGACAAGGGCGAGATCCAGCGGTACGTCGCCGAATCGGCCGCACAGATTCAGGCGGCGCGCCTCATGACGCTCGACGCGGCCCGGGTCATGGACGCCGGTGAGGACGCCCGGGTACAGATCGGTCTCATCAAGTTCTGGGGCGCGCGGATGCTGCACGACGTCGTCGACCGGGCGATCCAGGTACACGGGGCGCTGGGCCTGACCGCGGATACGCCCCTCGAGGCCATGTACCGGCGGGCACGGTATGCGCGCATCTACGACGGCCCCGACGAGGTGCATCGCATGTCGACCGCCCGCCGGATGCTGCGCGACCCGGAGCGAGTGCCGTGGCGGTAGGGACCGTCTCGTTCGCGCCGCCGAATGACGATCCGTTGCTCGGCACCGGGGAGCGGAACGGCGTCGCATACGGCCGCCTCGCGGAGGTGTCTGCTTGCCCGGGAACAGGTTCGGCGAAGATGCACCCGGACCCGAAGTTCCTGCCGGGGAGCGTCGGGGCGAGTCGGTGTGCCGCGGCACAGAACCGGTTCGGCGAGTTCTGGTAGAGTCCGTCGCTATGCAGCGCACCTATTTTTGGTTTAGCGGGCCGGCCCTGGGTGGGTCGGTCGGCGTGACCGCGCGCTGACTTCCTCACCCACGAGCCGGATACAGACCGGCTCGACGGGATCTCAGGGTTCTTCCGGGTCGGCTTCCTTCACCGAGAACAGGACGCAACCCGATGAGCTCCACCACTGGAATCTCCACCACCAATCTCGACGAGCAGCGCACCGTGCGGGTGAGTCCGCTCGCCGCGCCGTCGGAGATCCGCGCCGAATACGCCCCCGACGCCGTCGTGGCGGCGACCGTGCGATCCGGCCGCGCCGACACCGTCAATATCCTGAACGGCACCGACGACCGCCTCGTCGTGGTCGTCGGCCCGTGCTCGGTCCACGACCCCGCCGCAGCCATGGATTACGCTCGCCGGCTCGCCGCGAAGGCTGACGAATTGCGCGACGACCTGCACATCGTGATGCGTGTGTACTTCGAGAAGCCGCGCACCACGCTCGGCTGGAAGGGTCTGCTCAACGACCCGCACCTCGACGGCAGCTACGACATCAACACCGGCCTGCGAATCGGCCGGAAGTTGCTGCTCGATGTGTCGAGCCTGGGACTGCCCGTCGGCTGCGAGTTCCTCGATCCGATCCTCCCGCAGTACTACGCCGACCTGGTCACCTACGGCGCGATCGGTGCACGCACTGCCGCCAGCCAGGTGCATCGTCAGCTGTGCAGCGCCCTGTCGATGCCGGTCGGGATCAAGAACTCCACCGAAGGCGACGTGCAGGTCGCGGTCGACGGAACCCGCGCCGCAGGTGCGAGCCACGTGTTCCCCGGCACCGACCTCGACGGCCAGGCCGCGCTCATCCAGACCGTCGGCAACCCGGACTGCCACGTCATCCTCCGCGGCGGCAGCGCCGGCCCGAACTACGATGCCGCGACCGTCGCCGACACGATGGCGCGCCTGCGCAAGGGCGGGTTGCCGGAACGGGTCGTCATCGACGCGAGCCACGGCAACAGCAGCAAGAACCACGAGAAGCAGGTCGACGTCGTGACCGACATCGCCGAGCGTCTCGAAGCCGGAGAACAGGGCATTGTCGGTGTGATGCTGGAGAGCTTCATCGAAGCCGGCCGGCAGGACTTGACGCTCGGCTCGTCCGACGAGCTCGAGTACGGTAAGTCCATCACCGACGCGTGCCTCGACTGGGCAACCACTGCAGTCCAACTCGACCGGCTCGCCGACGCGGTGCGTGCCCGTCGCGCCTGATCCACTCGGTTTTCTGCATTCGCTCCGACATCCACGTCGGAGCGAATGCAGGACGCACCGAAGCGCTCTGCAGATGCCGCACATGGCAAATGATTTGTGTACGAGCACCTTTCGGTCTGTCCGGCGTGCAGACGCACGTAGCCGGGTCACCGCCGGCGATCCCGCCCGAAACCCGTATACAGACAATAAGGATCAAACGGTAATCTGGGTGGTACGCAAAGAGAGCCGACCCCACTTGCGGTAGCGTGCCATCACATGGATGGGGAGGCACTGTCGATCGTCGTACCGGCTCGCAACGAGGAGCGGTACATCGGGCCATGCTTGTCGGCGCTTCTCCAGCAGCAAGAGGACATCCTCGAAATCATTGTGGTGGACAATAATTCCACCGACAACACGGTGCAGATCGTCGAAGCTGTCGCGGCCGGTAATCCGATCGTCCGGCTCGTGACGGAGAAGCGCCCCGGTGTCGCGTTCGCCCGCAACGCGGGATTCGATGCCGCCGAGGGTTCGATCTTCGGGCGGATAGACGCGGACACGCGTGTGCGCCCGGGGTGGGCGCGTACCGCACGGGAGTTCTTCGCCAGAGACGACGTGGCAGCGGTCGGCGCGGTCAGCGGTCTCAACAACTCGTACGACTCGCCCTACCGCGGGCTGAAGAAGCGGTACTACGAAAAGCAAGTCGCGAAAGGTCTGTTCGGCGGCGAACGCCGGGTCAACAACATCCACGGCGCCAACATGGTGATCAGGCGCTCCGCATGGGATCAGGTGCGGGAGGCGATCAGTACCGACCCCGGCATCCACGAGGACGTGGACCTCGCCCTCTGTCTGCGCGAGCACGACATCGAGATCGCCCAATTGACGGATCTGTTCGTCGACATCTCTCCCCGCCGGGCGCTGACCCCACCCCTGGAGTACATCGAGTACACCCGTTCCATGGTCCGAACCTACGATGTGCACGGCCTGCTGACCCCGGAGGTCGCACGCGTCGTGCGCCTGCAGTGGCTGGGTCACCTCGGCGTCTATGCCGCATATCGGCTCTACGACCCGGACCGAGGCCGATTCGCACTCTCGCGGGCCTTCTCGGGTGGTGTCGAACGTGCGATGCCCGTCTCGGATCAGACGAGCGGTGTGAAGTCCCGACTCCCCAGATAGGGCGGGCGCGGGTTCTTCGCTGCGAACGGCTCTACCAGGGTGTTCTCCACGCTGTTGAACACCACGAAGAGATTCGAGCGCGGAAACGGGGTGATGTTCCCGTTGGAGCCGTGCATGCAGTTGGAATCGAATACCGTTGCGGAACCTGCGGATCCCGTGAAGGTGGCGATGCCGTACTCGGCGGCCATCCGGGTGAGGCTGTCTTCGTCGGGAGACCCGGTCTGCGGCGCGTGGGTGACGAGCGACTCGCGGTAGTAGTCCTCCGGAGTCTCTCCCGCACACGAGACGTAGGTGCGGTGCGAACCCGGCATGATCATCAAACCGCCGTTGTAGCCGTAGTTCTCGGTCAAGGCGAGCGAGATGCTGAGCGCCCGTGGCTTGGGCATTCCGTCCTCGGCGTGCCAGGTCTCGAAATCCGAGTGCCAGTAGAACGGCCCGCCGCGGAAGCCTGGTTTGACGTTGAGTCGCGATTGGTGGATGTACACGTCGGAGCCGAGCAATTGCCGTGCAATCCCGGCTATTTCGGGACGGCGGACAATAGAGGCCACGAGATCGCTGAGCAGATGGACGTCGAAGATGGAACGGACGTCGCCGCTACCCTGCTCGCGGATCACACGCGCGTCGTCACCCAGTTCACCGCCGAGCCGTGATGTTTCTTCCAGGAGGTTTCCCACGTCGTTCGCGGGAAGAAGCGCTTCTGCAGTATGGAATCCTCGGCGGTCGTATTCGGTGACCGCCTCGGCGGGCAACGGCCCCTCGGCCGCACTTCCCCACACGACCGGATCCGGCCTCGCGAACGATTCGCACTTCGCTCGGCTCCGGGTCGGATACTCATCCTGTACCGCAGCGCGCATAACGGTGTTTCACCCTCTCCCAGGTCGACAGAGCTTCGCCTCCCAGACTTACCCACTCACCGCCACGTTATGCAACCCGGGTGGATTCCGTGCCGGTTCCGGGCACCGGGTTCCCGGGTGCGTCGTCGTGTCCCGGTAGGAGCGGGATTGCGAACCCCGGTTACCGCGGTGAGCGGTAACTGCTCGGGGTGTTGCCCGTCCACCGCTTGAACGCGCGCCTGAAGGCACTCGGCTCGGAGAACCCGAGTCGGGCCGAGAGGTCGTCGACCGACTCGCCGCGCCGCAGCCCGGCGATGGCGAGATCGCGGAGTACTTCCTCGCGCAATTGGCCGAGTGACGTGCCCTCCTGGCGCAGCAGCCGGCGGAGGTGAGGGGTGCTCACGGTGAGCATTCCCGCAATGTCTTCGGCGGTGGCAGTGCGTCCGTTGATTCCCGACTCGAAGATGCGGCGCACCTGCGACGACACGGTCGACTCGTAATCCCGTTCCGACAGAATGAGATTCGGGGAGTCGCGGAGATACTCGTCGAGCGACTCCTCCGACTGCACGAGCGGCGACGTCAGTGCGGAATTGTGGATTTCGAGCGCTGCGCGGCCCGCTCCGAAGGTCACGGGGACACCGAACATCGAATCGTAACTACGAGCAAGAACCGGATCCGGTTCGGCGTACGGCAACATCACCGATTCCAGCCGGACTCTGCCGCCGACCAGCCAGGCCGCGAAGCGGTGCAGCAGCATGAGGAGAAAGTCGACGGTGACGCGTGTCTTCTCGTCGACCACCTCCGGCAGCGCGACATCGAGGTACGTGGTGGTGTCACCCGGGGTCAGCGACAACTGGGGGAGCGACCGGACCACCCGGTTGACCTCGACCATGCGGCTGAGCGCGCGCGCGAGATCGGGGCAGTGGATCAGCGTCAGGCACATCACCCGGAACATTCCGCGAGGGACCGGACCGGGCGCCAGCCCGAACAGTTCGTCGTCCGTGATCTGCCACGCCATCTGGGTGAACCGGCTCACCTGTGCCGGTGTCAGGCGCGCGTGAGGGTGCGCGAGGACCGCGCGACTGATTCTGGCCGCGTCCAGCGCCGGTTGGAGATCGACTCCGGCGTCCGCGCCGGTGCGTACCGCCCGGGATACGAAGTCGGACGGAATGGTGGGCCGCGACATGATCTAGAGGGCCTCCTGCAGCGTGCGCAACCGATCTACCGCTTCCGCGAGCACGTCGTCCCGTTTGCAGAACGCGAATCTCACCAGATGGTTCCAGGCCTGCGTGTCGTCGACGAACACGCTCACGGGGACCGCGGCCACGCCGATCCGGCCAGGCAGTTCACGGCAGAATGCGACACCGTCGCGGTAACCGAGCGGCGTGAGATCGGCGCACACGAAATATGTTCCGGCCGAGTCGAGTACGCCGAACCCGGCGCCCTTCAATGCATCGGACAGCAGAGTGCGTTTGCGTTGCAGGTCGTCGCGCATCGACCTGATCCAGTCCTGCTCGTGGGTCAGGGCGTGGGCGACTGCGGGCTGGAAGGGTGCGCCGCCCACGAAGGTCAGGAATTGCTTCGCCGCGCGCACGGCGTCGATCAGCTCGCGGGGCCCGAGCGCCCAGCCGATCTTCCATCCCGTGACGTTGAACGTTTTCGCGGCACTCGACACGGTGACCGTGCGCTCCGCCATTCCCGGCAGAGACGCGAGCGGGATATGCCGGCGGCCGTCGAACACCAGGTGTTCGTACACCTCGTCCGACAGCACCAGAAGGTCGTGTTCGCACGCCAACTCGGCCAGGGCCGTCAGGGCCGTCTCGTCGTACACGGTGCCGGTGGGGTTGTGCGGGGTGTTGACGATGAGCATGCGCGTGCGGTCGGTGATCGCGGCGCGCAGGGCGTCCACGTCCAGCACGAAGCCGGCTCCCGCCCGGGCGAGCGGGACGGTGCGGCGAGTCGCGCCGGCTAGCGCGACCGCGGCGGCGTACGAGTCGTAGTACGGCTCGGTGAGCAGCACTTCCTCGCCCGGCTCGACGAGCCCGAGGACAGCCGCGCTGATGGCTTCGGTGGCTCCGACGGTGACGAGTACTTCGCAGTCGGGATCGTGTTCGATGCCGTAGCGGTCGGCGCGGTCCGCGGCGACGGCCTGCCGGAGCGCGGGAATACCCGACCCGGGCGGGTACTGGTTGACCCCGTCGGCGATGGCCTGTCGCGCGATCTCGAGCATCTGCGGTGGACCGTCGACATCGGGGAAACCCTGGCCCAGGTTGATCGCGTCGTGCCGGATCGCCAGGTCGGTCATCTCGGCGAAGATCGTCGAGGCGAACGGTCGTAGCCGGGCGACGGTGCGCACTGCCGCTGCCGGTCTCCTCGAATCAGCCACTCGTGAAGCCTATCGTCCGCCCTGTCACATCCGGGACGGCTGCCTCGTCAACAGTACGAACGGCTCGGCCGGGACCGGCGAGGAGTCCCGGGGCCGCGAGAAAACCGGAGGACGTCATGCCGCGAATCGAACCGGTCACCCCCGAACGGGCCGGCCTGGCCACCCGCGCGACCTATGCCTTTGCTGCGCGCCGCTACGGGGTGGTTCCCGAGCCGTTCGCGGTGCTCGCGCACCACCCGGCGTTGATGCGCGCGACCGGAGTACACGAGATGCTGGTCGAGCGAGCCTCGAAGGTGCTTCCGGCCAACGTGCGTGAACTCGCGGTGTACCGGGCAGCGTGGACTCTCGGATGTTCGTGGTGCGTCGACTTCGGCACGATGCTGCAGCGCCTCGACGGACTCGACACCGAGCGCCTCGCCCACATCGCCGACTATGCGACGTCGGACCTGTACAGCGACGACGAGAAGGCTGCGATCGCATACGCGGACGCGGTCACCGGGGATGTTGCCACCGCCGTGACAGACGAGCAGGTCGCGGATCTCGAACGGAGATTCGGGCGGGCCGGGGTGGTGGAACTGACCTATCAGATCGCTCTCGAGAACATGCGGGGCCGGATGAACTCGGCACTGGGCATCCAGGAGCAGGGCTTCAGCACCGATGCGTGTCGTGTGCCGTGGGCGGACGACGCTGCGGCGGCGGGGAAGTGAGTTACTCGGGTATCACGATCTCGGCGATCGAGCCCGGATTCCAGGCGACCTCCCAGCGAAAGCCGTCGGGGTCGGCGAAATAACCGGTGTAACCGCCCCACAGGCGGTCGGTGCCGCCCGACACCGGATCGGCGCCTGCCCGGCGGGCGGTCTCGAGCACGACGTCCACTTCGTCGCGGGTCGCGACGTTGTGGGCGAGGGTGACGGGTGGAACCCCGCTCCACGATGTCGGGCCGACCTCCGCCTCGAATTCGGTGCGGGCCCACAACGACAGGATCACGTGGGCGCCGACGCGGATCATCACCACTTCGCCGGGTTCTTCGACCACTGCGGACCAGCCCAGTCCGTCCACGTAGAACTCCCGGGCGCGGTCGACGTCCTCGACGGCGAGGGTCACGAGACTGAGACGCTGGTCCATGCGCCCGACCCTAGCGGTGGCGCCGGGGTCCGGGCGACGGATCAGCGCCGGCCCAGGGGTACGAGAACGCCGCGCCGCAATTTCTCCGGGTTGGCCAGGTCGTAGGCGGCCCAGACCCGGCCGTCGCGAACCGTGCATCCCGTCACGCGGGGCGGGTATCCGCGCCGACCGTCGCCGCCGAGCCCGTGGTTGAGCAGGCCGAGTTCGCCGTTGACGCGCACCGGTTCGAACGCCGCGAACGACTCCGGGCCGTACCGGCGTATCAGCCCTGCGAAGAACCGGGCGAACTTCTCGGCACCGAACACCACGTTGAGTGCGGTCGAGGTGGTGCCACCGGCGTCTCCGATCAGCCGCGCATCGGGGTGCAGCGCCGCGATCACGCCGTCGATGTCTCCCGCGGCGAACGCCGCCACCAGCACGGCGACGGCGTTCTCGTGTTCGGCGGTGGGGGTCGGGGGCGGTGTGTCGGCCACGGCACGGCGAGCGCGGGAGGCGAGTTGCCGAGCCGCTGCCGATCCGATGCCGAGAACGGTCGCCACTTCGTCGAACGGCACACCGAACCCGTCGTGGAGCACGAACGCGATGCGCTGCGGCGGCGGCAGCACATCGAGGACGATCAGCGCGGCGAGCCGGCTGTCCTCGTGCTGCACCACCTGTTCGAGCGGGTCCGGCGGGCTGGTGCCGCCGAGTGGCGTGACAATCGGTTCCGGCAGCCACTGTCCCACATATTTCTCGCGCCGTACCGCGGCGGACCGGAGCTTGTCGAGGCACAGCCGGCCCACGACAGTGGTCAGCCACGCACGCAGATTGCCGATCTCGCCGGCATCGACGGTCGCGAGCCGGAGCCAGGAGTCCTGCACCGCGTCCTCGGCGTCGGCGACACTGCCCGTGAGCCGGTACGCGACCGTCAACAGGTGGGCGCGGTGTTCCTCGAATGATTCCGCAAGCCCGGACGCGCGCATATTCTCGATGCTACGAGCAGGATCACCGTCGCGGGCAGGACTCCGGGTGCATCCGACACGGTGCACGGAGGTGAGCGATGCCGGTGACGAGCGCAGGTCTGCTGCTCTACCGCGTCGACGACACCGGGCTGCTCGAGCTGTGGCTCGTGCATCCCGGCGGCCCGTACTGGACCGGAAAGGACACCGCCGCCTGGTCGGTGCCGAAGGGAGAGTACGGACCCGAGGAGGAGCCCCGCGAAGTCGCGACCCGTGAGTTCGAGGAGGAATGCGGCTTTCCCGCGCCGGACGTGCCGTTGTCGCTGCTCGGCCGTTATCGGCAGGCGTCGGGCAAGATCGTGAGTGTCTACGCCGGCGAAACCGACGCCGACCTCCGGTTCGTCTCGAGCAACACGTGCGAGATCGAATGGCCGCCCCGGTCGGGGAAGCGGCTGACGATTCCCGAAGTCGACGATGCCCGCTGGATCACGTTCTCCGACGCGGAAACCAAGCTGGTGAAGGGCCAGCGCCCGATTCTGGTGGCGCTGCGAGCACGGCTCGACGACGTGGGCCGCCGGTACCGCACCGAATAGGGCTGGCCTGTCGAGGTTTTCGCTGATTCTGACGCGTGCGTGCGCTCCCATCGGCGGAGCACACGGCATCGTCCGTACCGAATCGGGGGATACTTGCCCAGGCAACAAGATCGTCGACTCGAGTGAGGACCCACATGCGTTTCGGACTTTTCATCCCTCAAGGTTGGAGACTGGACCTGGTCGGTATCGATCCCGCCGATCAGTGGCCCGTCATGCGCGATCTCGCGTTACGCGCCGACAAGGGCCCGTGGGAATCGATCTGGGTGTACGACCATTTCCACACCGTCCCCGAACCCACCGACGAGGCCACCCACGAGGCGTGGACTCTGGTGTCCGCATTCGGCGCCGTGACCAGCCGGGTGCGGCTCGGTCAGATGTGTACGGCCATGAGCTACCGCAACCCTGCGTATCTCGCGAAGGTGGCTGCGACCGCCGACATCATCTCGGGCGGCCGCGTGGAAATGGGTATCGGGGGCGGGTGGTACGAGCAGGAATGGCGTGCCTACGGCTACGGCTTCCCGTCCGCCGGAGAACGTTTGCGCCGCCTCGACGAAGGCGTCCAGATCTTCAGGCAGGCCTGGACCACGGGCACGGCAACGCTCGACGGCAAGCACTACCAAGTCGACCGAGCGATTGTGCGTCCGCTGCCCCTCCAGGAAGGTGGGATCCCGCTCTGGATCGCCGGCGGCGGGGAAAAGGTGACGTTGAAGATCGCGGCGAAGTACGCGCAGTACACCAACTTCGACGGAACCCCCGGGGGATTCGCGCACAAGTCGCAGGTCCTGCGAGAGCACTGCGCCGAGGTCGGCACGGATTTCGATGCCATCGTGCGGTCCGCCAACTACAACGTCGCGATCGGACGGACGGAAGCGGAGGTGCAGGACAGGCTCGAGGCGCTGCGTGCACGACTCGAACCGATCGTCGGTGCCGAGAAGGCGGACGGGGCGCTGGACGCATTCCGGGGTATGCCCGCGGTGGGAACGCCCGAGCAGATCGTCGAGAACCTCACGGCGCTGAAGAAGCAGGGACTCGAGTACGCGATCTTCTACTTCCCCGAAGCGGCCTATGACACGACGGGACTCGAATTGTTCGAGCAGGAGGTGCTTCCGCACCTCGCGTAGGGGACGTCAGACCGGCCAGCCGTCGGCCGGTTCGCGGGGGTCGCCGGGCAACAGGGCCGCCACCCACACGTCGCGCGGGACTCCCCGTTGCAGGAGGCCGTGTCGGGCGACCCCCTCGAACCGGAAACCGAGGCGGCGTGCGACGGCCGCGGACGGCACGTTGCCGACCAGCGCTCGCCACTCCACACGCCATGCCTGCAACCCGTGCCGGCCGAAAGCGAAGTCGCACACCAGACGTGCGGCGGCGGTGGCGAGTCCGCGGCCGCGGGCCTCGGGAGCCAGCCAGAAACCGATCTCGGGCGCTGCGCTGCCGTGCTGCACGAAACCGATCATTCCGAGCAGCGGGCCGTCACGACTCGTGCGGATTCCCCAGTCGGGAAAACCGTTGGCCCACTTGTGCGGAACGATGTCCTCCACGAACCTGACGGCGTCGGCACGGGTGTACGGGTGGGGGACTGTGGTCCATTTTGCGACCGCGGGATCACTACAGCCGTCGGTGATCGCGTCGATGTCCCCGCTTCCGGGGACGGACAGGACGACGGTGCCGTCGGTGAGGATCGAGGGCTGCATGTCAGCGCAGTTCCGGTGGAAGTTCCCTCAGGTCCAGTTCGACTCGTCGCTCGTCGCTGGCGTTGATCTCGTCCGCGGAAGACAGCTTGGACTTCAGCAGTTTCCATTCGGATTCGTCGATCGCCGCCGCGGCCTTCGCCAGGACCGCAGCATCACGAGTGGCCCACGCAAGAGGCATCGGGCTGACCATCTGCCACACCCCGGACTTGTTGCGTGTGGTGCGGTCGGAGAGCACGGCGACACAGGGAACCCGTTCGCCCACCTTCGCGCGGTGCCCCGGGATGGCCTGGACGTCCCGGGTGACAAGGGCGTAATGATGGCGTCCGGTGCCTTCCGACGCGCCGTCGGCGGGCTTGGCGATATCGATCAGGGCGAGCAGGGTCAGACCACGGGCCCGGGTGGTCGCGACCAGCGCAGGAACCAGTGGGCTGTCGCGGTAGAGGTCTTCGATCGTGCCGACTTTGCGGGGAGCCCACAACGCGACCCACACCGACGTCACCGCGGCCACGACGAGCACCGATCCGACGATGTACGACCAGGCGTGGCCGAGGACGAAGAGCCACACCGCACCCGCGGCGCACAACAACGCGACGATCACCGCGGATCGTCGCAGACTGCGCACCTCCGCGAGCGTCTGGTTCACGGCTTTCGCGTGGGGCAGGTCGACGGGAAACTCGAATCGGCGCACGTGATCCAGCATATCGGCCACGCGCGCGGCCACGTTCACCGGAAGCATCCGGCTGGCGGGCGCGCCCGCTCGGTGGCCGGCGGGTCTCAGCCGATCTGCGGTCCGAGAAGATCGTCGGCGTCGGTGATCCGGTACGCGTACCCCTGTTCCGCGAGGAACCGCTGCCGGTGGGCGGCGTACTCGGCGTCGAGGGTGTCGCGGGCGACCACGGAGTAGAAGTGGGCCTGCCCGCCGTCGTGCTTGGGTCGCAGCAGCCGGCCCAGACGCTGGGCTTCTTCCTGCCGGGACCCGAACGTTCCGGACACCTGCACGGCGACCGACGCCTCGGGCAGGTCGATCGAGAAGTTCGCGACTTTCGAGACCACGAGCACGCCCAGCTCGCCCGCCCGGAACCGGTCGAACAGCGCTTCGCGTTCCTTGTTCCGTGTCGACCCCTTGATCACCGGGGCGTCGAGAGCGGCACCCAGCTCGTCGAGCTGGTCGATATAGGCGCCGATGACGAGCGTGGGAGCACCGGCGTGTTTCGCGAGAATCGACTCCACCACCGGGATCTTGGTCCGGGCGGTCGAGCACAGCTTGTACCGCTCCTCCGGCTCGGCGACCGCGTAGGCCATCCGCTCCGCGTCGGTGAGCGTGACTCGCACCTCGACGCAGTCCGCCGGGGCGATCCACCCCTGGGCCTCGATGTCTTTCCACGGCGCGTCGTAACGCTTCGGGCCGATCAGGGAGAACACATCGCCTTCACGACCGTCCTCGCGCACGAGGGTCGCGGTCAGGCCCAGCCGGCGACGCGACTGGAGGTCGGCTGTCATCCGGAACACCGGTGCGGGAAGCAGATGCACCTCGTCGTAGATCATCAGGCCCCAGTCCCGGGAGTCGAACAGCTCGAGATTGCGGTACTCGCCCTTCGTCTTGCGGGTGATCACCTGATAGGTGGCGATCGTGACGGGCCGGATCTCTTTCCTTTCCCCGGAGTACTCGCCGATCTCCTCTTCGGTGAGGGAGGTGCGCGCGATCAGTTCGCGTTTCCACTGCCGCCCCGCGACGGTGTTGGTCACCAGGATCAGGGTCGTGGCACCGGCTTTCGCCATGGCTGCTGCGCCGACCATTGTTTTCCCGGCCCCACACGGCAACACCACGACCCCGGATCCGCCGGCCCAGAACGCATCCGCCGCCATCTCCTGGTAGTCACGCAGATGCCAGGGGTTCGATTCCATGTCGAGGGTGATCGGGTGCGCCTCACCGTCGACGTAACCGGCAAGATCCTCGGCGGGCCAGCCGATCTTGAGCAGCATCTGCTTGACGCGGCCACGCTCGCTGGGGTGCACCACGACGGTGTCGTCGTCGATGCGGGCGCCGAGCATGGGCGCGATCTTCTTGTTTCGGAGCACCTCTTCGAGAACCGCACGGTCCAGGCTCACCAGGGTGAGGCCGTGGACGGGGCTCTTCACCAGTTGCAGTCGCCCGTAGCGGCCCATGGTGTCGACGATGTCGACGAGCAAAGGTTGGGGGACCGCGAAACGCGAGTGACTGACCAGCGCATCGACGACCTGCTCTGCGTCGTGGCCCGCGGCCCGCGCATTCCACAGGGCGAGCGGTGTGACCCGATAGGTGTGGATGTGCTCCGGGGCGCGCTCGAGTTCGGCGAACGGCGCGATGGCTTGTCGGGCTTCGGCGGCACGTGGGTGGTCGACCTCGAGCAGCACGGTCTTGTCGGACTGGACGATCAAGGGTCCGTCGGCCACGAATGCCTCCTGGGATAGAGAGTAGAACTCTCCTATTCTCCTGACTGGAGACGCGATCCGCCACCCACGGGCCGCGTGTGCCGCCGACGTCACCCCGTGAGAGAGCGACGTACCTCCATCAAGCACACCAGCGCCTCGGAAATTCCGGAGCGATAGCCCGCGTCCTTTTCCGACAGTGCCGGTGAAGAATCCAATTCGTGCTCGAGGCGTTCCTGAATTCTATCCAGGGCCGACATCGTCCTTTTCACTTGTGAAATCCTGTCTTCTGATTCTTTGTTGCCGAATTGCTGAAAAAACCCGAGGGTCACACCATCCGGGAGAATTCACCGGCCTGCGCGTCGAGCACGAAAAGGCGTGCCCGCGCGAGTGCGGACCGGAAGCCGTGCGCGAAGGGCGACGGCGAACCGTCGTCCCCCGCGCGCTCCGAAATGTCTGTGAACTGCTCGTACAGGTCGTCCAGCAGGGTGGCTGAGGATGTGGTCACTCTGTGTCCCGAGGTGGTCGTGCGCCGGAAAGCCGTCAGTGCCGCTTGCGCTTCTTGATGAATTCGGTGTCGTCGGTCTGTTTCTGGCGCTTTTCCGCGCGCCGTTCCTTGAGGGACTGCGACGGTTTCTTGAGAGTTTTGCCCTTGTCGGCCATTGTCGTTCCTTTCGGGAATGGTCGAACACTCGACAAGTCCAGACCATAACCCATTTACAGAAAAAAGCCAGTCGCGCAGGAAAGGGTCGGTCCGCACCGCGATACCGCACGAAAAGGTGACGGCGGTAGGTTGTGACGGCGAACACCGTGCCGCACCCGCGCGGCCGGGCGAAGGAGGATGTCGTGCACGGTGAACAGGCACATGCGATCGACGCGCTGCCGCAGTCCCTGGGGCGGCTGCGGACGCGGTTCTCCGAGTTGCGGGCTCCCGCCCCGGCAGATGTGCAGGGGACATACCGCGCCGTCTTCGTGGGACCGGCACTCCTCCGCGCGGTCGCGCCGCGCGCCATCGCCCTCGGGGGCATGCGCGGCTGGCACGGTAAGCGTTTCGACGGTGCGGGCGGCGCCGTCAATGTGCTTCGCGACGGCGACGGCGCCCTGCGCGACAGCCTGCCCGCCACGATCTCGACCGACGCGTCGTGGCTCGACGGCAGCGAAGCCTTGGTCGTCTCCTACGGAACCGGACCCCAGGGGTCCGCGCCGGTGCCCTGGCGCTGGGTGCGCGACGAGTTCCGCTCCCTCGACGACGGCACGCTGCTCGGACTGACCTTCGTGGGCGGACCGTGGTCCCGCCTCGCGGCGTCGCCGTTCGCGCTCGTCCGCGAGCGGTGACCAGGCGCCGGCCCGAGCCTGCCGGGGGTCACGTCGTGGGGGTGTGCCGCCGCACGAGATCCGATGCGAGCTCGGCTATCCGCCGCCGCGCGTCCGCAGGCGCGAGAACCTCGATGTGATCTCCGAACTGCAGAAGCTGTCGCACCGACTCGATGTCCGGGTAGACGATCCTCACGGCACACCATCCGTCCTCGGGGGGTTCGACGTCTTCGAGCCGCGAACCCAGAATGCGTCCGGCGAGGTCGAGCCGATCTTCCCGTAGCCGCGCCCGCACGGCGACCCGGCCCGGTGTCTCGGTGCGCCGCACCAGCCCGGCCCACACCGAGCGGAGGTCGTGGCCCGAGCGGAGTCTCGCCGGTTCGGAAAGGGTCTCGTAGCTGTCGAGCCGCTCCAGACTGAACAGTCGTGGTCGTTGCTCGTCGTCGGCGACGAGGTACCACCTGCCCGACTTCGCCGCCAGGCCGTACGGATCGACGACGAGGGACGAGGCGCGGTCGTCGCCGCTGCTCCGATAGCGCACCCGCAGGCGGGGCCGATTCAGGAGATCGAGCGCCAGGTCGGCCACGCTCGCCGTATCCCGCTGCGGAGCGAGCCAGCCGGCATTGTCGACGACGACGAGATCGGCCAGGCTCGGTCCGGTCCCCGTCGCGGCCCTGCGCGCCGCGATCTTGCGGTCGGCCATGTCGCGGGATCCGTCCAGGCCCAGCTGTGCGAGTTGCGCCCGATCGAGGCCCGCTATCGACAACGCCTCCATCTCCGGGGGCTCGAGATGGGAGGCGTTCAGGCGCGCCCCGGGGAGCAGGACGATGCCCCCGTGCCGGCCACGTTCGGCGTAGACGGGCACGCCGGCAGCCGAAAGCGCTTCGACGTCCCGCAGGACCGTACGACGGGATACCTCGAGCCGTTCGGCCAGCTCAGTCGTAGACACGCGCTGATGCGTTTGCAGGAGCAAGAGCAGTGCGAGCAGTCGAGTGGCCTTCACGAATCCCGATTCTCACGGAAAACATGACAGGTTCTGACGCGATTGCGCGGTTGAGTCGGTTCCGTCCGAGCAACGAAGTATCGAGGAGGACCGATGCCCGCACCCAACCTGTTTCTCGTCTACGTCCGCGACGCGGCCGCGGCGACGGCGTTCTACCGCAACCTGTTCGACATCGAACCGGTGTTCGTCAGTCCCCGCTACGTCGCGTTCGGGGTGGCTCCGGGGGTGGAGTTCGCACTGTGGTCCGGCCGGAGCGACCACGCGACCCCGGGCACGCCCCGCACCTCCGAGATAGGCCTCACCGTTCCGGGGCCCGCCTCCGAGGTGGACGAGATCTTCTCGCGGTGGAGTGCCACCGGCGTCGAGGTCGTCGAGAAGCCTCACGACGACGTCTACGGCCGCACCTTCGTGATTGCGGACCCGGACGGAAACCTGATCCGGGTCGCGCCGGTGGACGGCTAGCCGGTCGAAGGGATCAATGTGCCCGCGGGGAAGCGGCGGTCGTCAGTCGACGAGCGCAACCGATGTCACGCGGTGCAGCACGAAACTGCGGACGGTCCCCGAGGCGGGATCGAAGGCTTCGAGTTGCCCACCGCCGACAGCAACGGGATCGACGATGCGGCGGGTCGCCACGCCCTGCGCGTCGACGTAGCCGAGTGTGATGCTGCGGTGTGCGTGCAACGCGAGTTGCAGCAGCGCGAGGGTCGCTGCGCCTCCCGTTCGGCTGCCGTCCCCGCGAGCGGAGGCACCCGACGACGCGGACTCCGTACGGTCTCCGGCACGCAGGGTACGGACGAGGGTCGCGAGTTGTTCCTCGTTCGGAGGCATGGGCCCCGCGTAGCGCGCGCGGGTCCGGGGCACCGTGACCCGCGCTCCGCGCGGACGCAGATCGACGACCGTGCCCGACGAGTCCTCGCCCGCGGGTGAGAAACCCGCGGCACGCAACTCGGCGAGTACCTCGGCGAGCGGCGCCTGCGAGATCGCCACGGTCGGAGCGACGGCGCGCAGGGCGAGGGTGGCCGCAACGGGCGCGGAGAGCACCTCCGCCAGCAGGGCGGGATCGTCGGCGCGGACGAACGAACTCGCCACTCCCGCGCGCAACCGTCCGTGCCGTCGGGCGACGTCGTCGATCAGGTAGGTGAGCGCCTGCGGCACCGGGGTGCGGGAGTGGGCGGCGAACAGTGCGTGCAGGTCACCCGCGCCCACCCCGGCGTCGAGCGCCCGCCGCACACTGGCATCGCTGATCCGGTACACGGTCGCGGCACCCGCCGACTCGATATCGGCGACCAGCGCGATCCGGTCGGCGAGTTCGGGCACGAGACGACCGGGAGCAACGATCGTCAGGTCGGCCTGGACGAGTACGTAGTCGACAGCCTCCGGCAAGGCCGCGGCGATCTCCGACTCGGCGTCTCCGCCGTGCAAGAGGGCCTTCCCGGCGGAGGAGAGGCTGTCGTGTGCGACGAGGGCGAGTGCGGTGGCTTCCCGGATGGTTTCGGTGACGGTGTCGAGGTCGAATCGGCCCGCCCAGCGCGGCCTGCGCCACGCCGCGACGGCGCGGATCTCTGCGACGGTGGGCGCGGAGCCGGGGACGTCGGCGAGAACTTCCAGCAGTAGCCGCCTGTCGCGGACGGCGGTCGTGGATTTCACTTCGTCGGACAGCGCCGCGATCGGCTTGTCGTTCTGGTCGCGTCGGCCCGCCAGCCACGGTCGGCGGGACATGTCCAGCCACGCGCCCGCCAGAACGGCCCAGCGGTGAGCCGGGGGAGCCGCGAGCCAGCCGTCGGCCGACGTGGTGGGGGCCCAGTAGTCGTCGATATCTCCCGGCGGAGGAGGGTCGGGAATACCGCGGGCGAGGAGACCGGCAGCAGCGAGCACCTCGACGAGCAGCGCCGCGTGCTGGTCCTCGATACCCACGGCCTTCGCAAGACGGTGGAGTTCGCGTACTCCCAGCCCTCCGGCCTTCAGAACGGGGGCGGGTTGCTCGCCGAGCGTCGACAGAAGATTCTCGCAGTGCCGGAGGAGTTCGAGCGCGGCGCCGGCAGCGGTCGCATTGACATCGGCGAGTGTGCGGACGGCTTTGGAGGCGCGGGGTGCGGTCAGCGAGCCGGGATCGAACGGCGCATCGCCGCGGATCGCCTGGCCCACCCGATGCGGCAGTTCCACGGTCTCGTCGTCGATTCGGACGAGCAATCCGGCGGCGAGAAGTCTCTGGACGGGCCGGTCCTCGGGAGTGCCCGGTGCGGCGTCGCGGGTGCGTCCCACCGGCGAGGTCCGGGCGAGGGTGTCGAGAATGCTGCGCTGCGCGGGTTCGAGCTCGGCGAGCATCTCCTCGAGTTCCTCCCGGGACGGCAGGTCGGCGTCGCCGGCCCGGCCGATCCGCCACGGAACGGCGTCCACGGATGCGGCGACGAGCCGCAGCGCGTCGGCGGGACCCCACACGAGCAGCAACCCTCGGAGCTTGTCGAGTATGCGGTCGGTCGCCTTGGCGCCGAGACGACCGCCGAGCGCGTCGAGGAGCGTGCTTCGGGGCACGGCGGCGTCCACGGCACCGAGGCCCGCCAGAGTGGCAATGATCCCGAAGTCGGCGGTGGTCAGTTCGTCGGCGGCGCGAAAGACCGAAGCCCGCTGCTGCGCGCGACTCGCCAGAACAGTCATCGTCGCAGGTGGGGGCACGACCAAGTCGGGCCGCGCGTGCAGTGCAGCAGCCAGTTCGGTGTCGCGCCGACCGGACAGCCACCGGGCGAGGGAGTCCGGTGCGGTGTCGGGCGCAGGCGTGGTCGAGGTCATCCGTTTCAGATTAGAGACCTGAGGTGGCCCACCACGAACTCACCTGCCAAAATGAGCGGCATGGCTACCTCTTCGAAGAAACAGTATGTCGACCACGGATGGCCGGAGCTGGCCGACGGAGACCATGCGGTCACCGAGTTGTCCTCCACGCGTTCCGGCCCGCTTTCGCCGTACGGCGAGGACATGGTCTTTCCGCTGCCGGTCGAGGACCTGCCCTACACGCATCCCCGCACGGTCATCAACCGCTGATTCTTCGTCCGGCCCGGCCTCGCGAGAGGCCGGGCGTAGCGAGGGTGTGCCGCATGGCTCACCCTGCACGGCACGTGAAA
>JADGMW010000039.1_pt2 | contig 50762 bp, 46 predicted proteins | sample 8641801 | NCBI WGS metagenome assembly JADGMW01 (sample SAMN16272018, study PRJNA661076) | feces metagenome | isolation source: fecal sample from diarrhoea affected cattle A | host: Bos taurus | place: South Africa: Lokaleng Village, Mahikeng | collected 2019-09
CGGGTAACCATGTCGCGTATCCCTAGAATGCGGGAGTGACCATCGAGAACAGCGCGGACGCCTCGTCGCTCTCCCCGCGAGCCACCCAAGCGGTCAGGCGGAGTCTGACCCCGCGGCAGGAGGCTGCGAGTCGCGATGTGGACCGGCTCATCCGCGCCGGCCGAGAACTGCTGACGCAGGGTGCTCCCGCACGCGTCGCGGACATCGTCACCGCTGCCGGACTGTCGAACGACGCCTTCTACCGGTACTTCCGGAGCAAGAGCGATTTCGTCGACGCCGTGGTCGAGGAGGGCAGCCAGCGGCTTTTGAACTACCTGCGCCGGAAGATGGACGCGGCAGGAAGCCCCGAGGGCGCTCTCCGGGCGGGCGTCGCCGCGGTCCTCAGTCAGGCGGTCGACCCGAGCATCGGAGCCGCGACCCGCAATGTCGTCGCGGCGGGAGGCGGTCGTCCTCATGCGCCGAAGGTGCGCGAGGATCTCGAGTTCGCGCTCGCGGAGGTGCTCGCCGGACCGATCCGCGAGCTGGGCTCGACCGACCCCGAACGGGATTCGCGCGCAACGTCGATCCTGTTGCTCGCCTCGATGGAACACCTGCTCTGGCGCGACACCACCAGCTTCGATGCCGACGCAGAGGTCGAGCACATCGTCGGCTACGTGCGCCGCGCCCTGTCCGTCTAGCCGGCACAGACGAATGCCGTAGCGGGCTGCACAGTGCGTGTGCAGTCCACTACGGCATCGTTGTCACACCGTGGCCGTCAGAGCGGCAACAGGTGGTGCTTGCGCGGGTTCTTGAACACCGTCTTGTCGCGCAGCAGATTCAGAGCGCGCCGAATCTCGAGCCGCGTCGAAGCCGGGTCGATGACGGCGTCGATGTAGCCGCGCTCGGCAGCGATGTACGGCGTCGCCACATGCTCGTTGTAGAAGTTGATGAGCTGCTGCCGCACCGCGGGAGCATTCTCGCCCGCATCGGCAATCTGCTTGCGGCCGATGACCGCAACCGCGGACTCGGCACCCATCACGGCGATGCGGGCCGTCGGCCACGCGAAGTTGATGTCGGCGCCGAGTTGCTTGGAACCCATCACCGCGTAACCGCCGCCGTACGACTTGCGCACCACCACGGTCACCTTCGGCACGGACGCCTCGACGTACGAGAACAGGAACCTGCCGCCACGCTTGATGACGCCGATCTTCTCCTGCTCCACACCGGGCAGGAAGCCCGGAGTGTCGACGACGAAGACCAGCGGGATGCTGTAGGCGTCGCAGACCCGGACGAAGTGCGCGGCCTTGTCGGCTGCGGCTGCGTCGAGCGCACCGGACAGATGGAGCGGCTGGTTCGCGACGACACCCACCGGGCGGCCGTCGACGCGGGCGTATCCGGTGATGATGTTGTGCGCGGTCTGCGAACGGACCTCGAAGAAGTCGCCGTCGTCGAAAATCTTCAGCAGGATGTCGTGCATGTCGTAGCCGGAGTTGTCGGCGTCCGGCATGAACGAATCGAGTTCGAGGTCGTCGGGCGTGATTTCCGGTTCCAGACCGGGATTGACGACCGGCGGCTTCTCCTGCGCGTTCGACGGCATGTAGCTCAGGTACTGGCGCACCCACTCGAACGCGGCCTTCTCGTCGGGCGCGACGTGGTGCACGTTGCCGTATTCGGCTTGCTTACGCGCGCTTCCCAGTTCATGAAGGCTGACGTCCTCACCGGTGACGGCCTTGATGACATCCGGTCCGGTGACGAACATGTGGGCGTCTTCGGTCGCGACCACGACATCGGTGTTGATCGGGGCGTACACGGCACCGCCGGCACACTTGCCGACGATGACCGAGATCTGCGGGCAGAGGCCCGACAGCGGCTCGGTGCGCTTCCCGATCTCGCCGTACCAGGCGAGCGACGTGACGGCGTCCTGCACGCGCGCGCCACCCGAATCGTTGATGCCCACGACGGGGCAGCCGATTTTGAGGGCGTAGTCCAGGACCGCGGAAACCTTGCGGCCGAACATCTCTCCGACGCTGCCGCCGAGAACCGTCTGGTCGTGGGAGAAGACCGCGACCGGCCTGCCCTCGACCGTGCCGTGCCCGACGACGACGGCGTCGCCGTAGAAGGCGTCCTCGCGGCCGGGCGTCTTCATCAACGCGCCGATCTCGACGAAGCTCCCCTTGTCGAGGAGCATGTCGATGCGCTCACGCGCACTCGGAATGCCCTTCTTCGCGCGCTTGGCGACTGCGATCTCGCCCGCAGGTTCCTGCGCGATCTCCAGTTTCTGGCGCAGCTCGGCCAGCTTTTCTGCCGTGGTGGTGGTCACTACTCGTTCAGCTCCTCGAGGCCTCGATGGCGGCCAGCTTACGGGTCAGGTCTGCCCCCACCTTGGCGATGTACGGCTCGTCGACGATCTGCAGGTGATCGCCACCCACCGACACGACTTCCAGATTCGCGACGACGTCTCCCCAGCCACCGTCGGGCTGCCGGGTGCCGAACGCCGGCTCCAGGTCGATCGCGTCGTCGTGGTAGCGATCCGCCATGTAGAGAACGACATCGCCGTCGTAGGTTTCGAGTTCGGCGGTCTGGATCGCCCGGTTGTCGAGCCACGACGTGCGCTGGTGCTCGATGATGCCGCCGGGGATCTCGACACCGCTCATCTCGAGCAGGCCCATGAGGATTCCGATCTGGTCCTCGTCGGACTCGGCCTCGGCCAGAAGGTCGTACGGCAGCGGTGCTTCGATGCCGTAGGTCTTCTTCGCGAAGCGCGCGTAGCGCTGCCAGCGCTTCCTGATCTCCTCGGGCGTGTTCTCGACCTTCTCGCCCGCCATGACGGTGTCGATCAGTCCGACGACACGCACGTCCTTGCCGCGCTCGCGCAACAGGCGCGCCACCGCGTAGGCGAGCACACCTCCGAGCGACCAGCCGTAGAGCACGTACGGGCCGTCGCCCTGGATCTCCTCGATGAGCGGCAGATAGACCGCGGCGCGCTCTTCGATCGGTCCCTCGGTGCGTTCGAAGCCGTACATCGGCGTATCGGCGGGAAGACGCCTGAGCAGCGGTTCGTACGCCACGGTGGAGCCACCTGCCGGGTGGAAGACGAACACCGGCACCGCATCCGAGCCCTCGGGCCGCGGTCGCAGGGCGCGCACCAATCCGTCGATCCGGTCGGAGGATTCGAGGTATCCGCGGACGACATCCGCGAGTTTCTCGATCGTCGCAGCACCCCGCACATCCTCGACGGTGATGCTGCCTCCGGAACGCTCCGTCAGACGGGCCGCGAGCTTGCCGGCTTTCTCGTCGTCCAGCGTGGGAAGCGTGTTGAAGATGCTCTTCGCCGACCGCCCGGTGACCACCGCCCACGACGCGAACGTCAGGCGTTCGGCGGCGTCGCGCGGAGGCACGTCGACGCCACCGTCATCGGTGGTGTCCAGCGACGCGGTCTCGGCCGGAGCGGCAGGCGCCGCGTCCTCCAGGATCTGCTCGGCTTCGGCGACGACCGTGGTGTCCTCCACCGAGGTCGGTGCCTGCTCGTCGGCCGCTGCGTCTTCTGCGGCGTCCGCCGCGCGCTCGGCAGCCTTGTCCGCGGCCTGCTGCTCGGCGAGTGCCGCGACTTCCTCGCGGTTCTCGACGGCGTACCGCAGGTACTTCGCGACGTCGCGCAGGCTCGCATCCTTCACCGCGGAGATCTGGAGTTGCGGAATGTCGAACTCGTACTCCACCCGGTTCTTGATCCGGACCGCCATGAGCGAATCGAGGCCCAGTTCGATCAGCGGAATCTCGACCGGCAGGTCCTCGGGCGCGTATCCCATCGACTCCGCGACGATCAGCGCGAGCCGATCCTCGAGGGTCTGCGAGCCGGCCGGATCCCATCGGTCGCCGGCGCTCTCGGCCACCTCGGCGGTGTCCTCGTCCGTACGGGTCGACACCGCGGTGGCGGCAACAGGTGCGGACAGCACCTCACCGGAGGTGACGACACCCTCGTGGACGAGCGTGAACCCGCCGTCGTCGAGAGCGTGTACCTGCAGCGACGCACCACCGGGATGGCGGGTGAGCGTGGTGGTGAGCGTCCCGGCTGCGGGCACCGGTGCGTGCGGCATCGACGCGGTGAGCGTCACGTCGGCGAGCACCTGCGAGGCCGCGGCCACGAGCAGCGCGGCGGGATCGGTGACGGCCGAAGCCTGCACCTCCCACACGTGCCGGCCGTCGGGGAGTGCGACGTGCGCACCGGGAACCCGGCTGTTGCCCGCGGAGCCGATGCGGGCCTCGACCCAGTACGGCTTCCGCAGGAACGCGGTCCGCGGGATCTCGGCGTAGTCCCCCTCGGGGAGCAGGCTGCCCAAGTCCACGGGATGCCCGTGCACATACAGCTGCGCGAGGGCGAGGAGCACGCCGAGCGACTCGTCTTCCTTGCGCTTGAGCGTCTGGATGAACTGTCCGTCCTGCACGCCCGCGTCGAAAGCGGTCGACGCGACCGACATGAGCGTCGCGGGATTGGCGTTGAGCTCCACGAAGGTGGTGTGGCCGTCGGACAGTGCCTGGCGCACGGCCTGCGTGAAGTACACGCTGTGGCGCATGCCCTTGGTCCAGTACTCGACCCCGTGAATGCCTTCGTGTCCCGGCCGGTACAGGGTTTCCTGGTCCACCGACGAGTACACGGCGACCTTCAGCGGGTGCGGCTCGATACCCGCGAGTTCGGCAGCGAGCTCACCGAGAATCGGGTCGACCTGCGAGGTGTGGCTCGCGCCCTTCGTCTGCAGGACACGAGCGAACTTCTCCTCGGCCTCGGCGCGGGCGACGATCTCGTTGACCTCGCCCTGCGGGCCACCGATGACCGTGTGGGTGGGCGCGGCGTAGACGCACACCTCGAGGTGCGGGAAGTCCGGGAGCACCGAGGTGATCTCGTCGGCGCTGTATTCGACGAGCGCCATGAGACGGATGTCGTCGCCCTCGAGCTGGCCTTCCGCCTCACCCATCAGCCGCGAGCGGGCGCAGATGACGCGCACGGCGTCCTCGAGCGCGAGTCCACCGGAGATGTACGCGCCGGCAGCCTCACCCATCGAGTGCCCGACGATCGCGGCGGGCTCGGCACCGTGGTGGCGCAGTACCGCCGCGAGGCCGATCTGGATCGTGAAGATCCCGACCTGCGCGGTCTCGACGTCGTAGTCCTGGCTGTCGTCGAGGAACTTCTCCGTCATGGAGTAACCGGACTCGTCGACGATCAGCTCGTCGACCTCGTCCACGGCCCGCGCGAACACCGGGTTCTCGAGATACAGCTGCTTTGCCATCTTCCGGTGCTGGGCACCGAAACCGGACAGCACCCACACCGGTCCCGCGGACGCGGGAGAGTCGGCGGTGAAGACACCCTGGGCCGGCTTGCCGGCGGCGACGGCGCGCAGACCGGCGATGGCCTCGGCACGGTCGGCGGCGACCACGACCGCGCGGGAGCGCCCGTGATTGCGACGCGCGAGCGTGCGGGCGACGTCGGCGAGCGGAGTCGTGCTGCCCTGCTCGGTCTCGAGCCAGTCGGCGAGGTCGGCGGCGGCGCGGCGACGGCGGGACGGCATCGGAGCGGACACCGCGAGCACGACCGGCATCTCACGAGCCGGTTCCGCGGGGGTCTCGGCGATCTCGGAGACGGCGTCGGACACGATCTCGACCTCGGCCTCGGCTGCTTCCTGCCCGTCGGGGCCGGTGTATTCGTGCACCACGACATGCGCGTTGGTGCCGCCGAATCCGAAACCGGAAATGCCCGCGACCGCGCGTCCCGTGTACCGGGGCCACTTCGCACCGTCGGGAATGACCTGGAGATGCGCCTTGTCGAACGGAATGTACGGGTTGGGCGCGGTGTAGTTCAGCGTCGGAGGAAGCGCGTCCTCCTGCATCGCGAGCACGACCTTGATCAGGCCCGCAGCACCGGCAGCCGACTCGAGGTGGCCGAAGTTGGTCTTCGCCGAACCGAGGAGCACCGGCTTGTCGGCATCGCGGCCGCGTCCGACGACCCGCCCGAGGGCATCGGCTTCGATCGGGTCACCGAGCACCGTGCCGGTGCCGTGTGCCTCGATGTAGTCGACACCCGACGGCAGGATCTGCGCGTCCCGGTAGGCCCGGCGCAGCACGTCGACCTGTGCTTCCGGGTTGGGAGCGGCCAGACCGTTCGAACGGCCGTCCTGGTTGACGGCCGTGCCGGCGATGACGGCGAGAATGTTGTCGCCGTCGCGCTCGGCGTCCTCGAGACGCTTGAGCACGACGAGACCGCCGCCCTCGGCACGGATCATGCCGTCGGCGTCGGCGGAGAAAGCCTTGATGCGGCCGTCGGGAGCCATGACACCGAGTTCGTCGAAACCGAGGGTTCCGGCCGGCGCGAGCAGCATGTTGACGCCACCGGCCAGCGCGACATCGGCTTCACCGCCGCGCAGCGCACGCACCGCCTGATGCACCGCGACGAGCGACGACGAGCACGCCGTGTCGAGGGTGACCGAGGGGCCGTGGAAGTCGTAGAAGTACGAGACGCGGTTGGCGATGACCGCGGACGACGTACCCGTCAGCGCGTACGGGTGCGCAACGGACGGGTCGACCGAGGCCAGCAGCATGTAGTCGCTCGCCGAACTGCCGATGAAGACACCGACCGAACCACCCTTGAGGTCGCTCGGAGGAATGTGCGCGTGCTCGAGCGCCTCCCACGTCAGTTCGAGCGCGAGACGCTGCTGCGGGTCGACCATCTCGACCTCGCGCGGCGACATCGCGAAGAACTCGGCGTCGAAGCCCTTGACGTCGTCGAGGTAGCCACCACGGGTGTTGGCCTTGCGGATCGACTCGCGGACGGCCGGGTCGCCTTCGAACTCCGACCAGCGGCCCTCGGGAAGATCGCCGATGGCGTCCCGCCCGGACGAGAGCAGATCCCACATCTGCTCCGGCGTCTCGATATGACCCGGGAAGCGCGTCGACACACCGACGATCGCGATGTCCTTCGACGCCCCCGACGGTCGCGCCGCGTAGAGGGACGCGTCGTCGTCGTCTTCGGGACGTTCCGGTTCGCCCTCGATGATGCGCGTTGCCAGCGACGCGATGGTCGGATGCTGGTACGCGATCGTCGCGTTCAGGGTGACGTCGAGAAGATCCTCGATCTCACCGCTCAAGGCCACCGCGTCGCGGGACGACAGTCCGAACTCCTCGAGCGGACGATCATCCGTGATCTGCGAGACCGGCTGGCCGGTCGTGTTTGCGATCCAGTTCCGCAGCCAGTCACGCAGTTCCGCAACGGTCATTTCCATGTCAGCCATCAACCCACCACGCTACCCGGGAACAAGAACATTTCTTCACACGCTGTCGGGGAACGCCTGCTGCTGGTGACCACCGCGCAGCGTTCCCTCGATGTAGGCGGCCTTGCAGGCGCGCCGTGCGATCTTTCCGCTGGAAGTACGCGGGATGGAACCCGCGGGAACGAGCAGCACGTCGCGCGCCGTCACGCCGTGGCGTGCCGAGATCGCGGCGCGCACGGCATCCGCGACCGGCTGCGGGTCGACCTTGCCCGCACCCGGTGCGCGCTCGGCGACCACGACGAGTTGCTCGGACGAATCGTCCGCGTCGAACTCGAGGCCCGAGGCGGCGTTCTCGAACACCACCTGCGGGAGCTGGTTGGCAGGAACCGCGAACGCGGCCACGAACCCGGGGCGCAGCGCGGGGCTGGCCTCCTGAGCCGAGTACTCGAGGTCCTGCGGGTAGTGATTGCGGCCGTCGACGATGACGAGGTCCTTGACGCGGCCGGTGATGTACAGCTCACCGTCGATGTACACGCCGTAGTCGCCCGTGCGGAGCCACTTGGCGTCGTCGGGGGTGCCCTCGGCGTGGCTGCCCTCGGGAAGCCGCTGCGTGATCTTGTTGTGGAAGGTCTCGTCGGTTTCCTTCTTACGACCCCAATAGCCGATGCCGACGTTGTCGCCGCGCAGCCAGATCTCGCCGACGTGCTCGTCCGGAACCTCGGCGCCGGTCTCGGCGTCGACGATCGCGGCCCACTGGCTGATCGACACGAAACCACAGGACACCTGCGGGATCGCGTTCTCGGCGTCGCGGTCGACGCGCACGACCCGGCCACGGTTGAGTTCGTCGCGGTCGACGTAGAGGACCTTCGCTTCGTCGCTGTGCTTGGTGGACGAGACGAACAGCGTCGCCTCGGCCATCCCGTACGACGGCTTGATCGCGGTCTTGGGCAGGCCGTACGGCGCGAACGCCTCGTTGAACTTGCGCATCGACGACGTGGTCACCGGCTCGCTGCCGTTGATCAGGCCGATGACGTTGCTCAGGTCGAGGGTTTCGCCGTCCTTGGGCAGGCCGCGCGCGGCGGCGTGCTCGAAGGCGAAGTTGGGCGCGGCGGCGAACGTGCCGGCACCGTCGGAGACGGCGGCGAGTTCGCGGATCCAGCGACCGGGACGTGCGACGAACGCACGCGGGCTCATGATGGTGATGTACTTTCCGCCGATCGCGGGCAGGATCACCGTCAGCAGGCCCATGTCGTGGAACAGCGGCAACCAGGTCACGCCACGCGAGGTCTCGTTGAGCTCGATCGAATCGGCCATCTGGATGACGTTGGTGAGCACCGAGCGGTGGGTGATCTCCACGCCGGCCGGGACGCGGGTCGAGCCCGACGTGTACTGCAGGTACGCGATGTCGTCGGTGGAGACCGCGGGGCTGGTCCACGAGTCCGCGAGCGTGTCGGGGATCGCGTCGACGGCGATTACCCGGGGACGCTGCGCGGCGGGGAGGGGGCGGAAGAACTGCCGGACACCTGCGGCAGACGAGGTGGCGGTGAGGATCGCGCTCGGAGTGCAGTCGCCCAGAACGGCGTGCAACCGGTCCGTGTGGCCGGGCTCGTCGGGATCGAACAGCGGTACGGCGATGACGCCCGCGTAGATCGCGGCGAAGAAGGAGACCACGTAGTCGAGGCCCTGAGGGGCGAGGATCGCTACCCGGTCGCCGGGATCGGTGACCTGCTGCAATCGCGCGGCGATGGCCTTGAGCCGGACGCCGAATTGGTTCCACGTCAGTTCGTGGACCTCACCGTCCCGTTCCCGCGAGTAGTCGATGTAGCGGTAAGCCGTCTCGTCACCGTTGGAGGCCACGTTCTGCTCGAGGTGATCGAGCAGCGTGTTCCCCTCCGGCAAGTTGATCCGGCCGTTTTCATCGATGAACTCTTCGAACCCGACGCTCAATTCCTTCTCCCTGTCGAAGCGATCCCACAACCACTCGACATGGTTGCGCCCCTAACTCTTTCTTGCGCTGCCAGATCATCTCCTCGAACACCGCGAACAGCGTCTGTGTACGACTCACTGAAGGTGTTCATCGGTCCGAGGTCACGGATATGTTACAGATCGGCATCGCTTACCCACCCCACGAATACCGGAATCGACGGGACAGGCACTTCCGTCCCCTTCGGGAAGCCACCAACATACGACATCGCCGACCCGCTGTGCACATTCGGCGCCCTTTCCGCAGGGGTCCCGGGCCCGGTATGCGTGCCGGTGTCATCCCCCGACCTGCGCAGTACCCGCCTCGGCCCGCCCGAAACGTGCGCGCGGCGCACCGGACCGATATCGACGCGCAGACGCGCGGACGACGTGGTAGTGACGTGGATCATCGGAACGCAGCGGAGGCCGAGGTCGCCGGTGCGGGTACGCCCCATCGCCGGGCGGGTATTCGCCGCTCCGTCGCTGGCACCCATCGGACCTCTTCTCCTGTGGCAGTCATCGCGAACCGCGCGCCCCGGATCGGCCGGGCGTGTCGGCCGAGGGATGAGTCTAGAGGCCGACGGCAGGACCGTTGCACCCGGTGGTGACGACCGACACTACTGGCGAGTAACCCTCGAGGAACCTCACTCCTCGGCAGGATGCGGGGCGGATTCGATCAAATCGGTCGCCCACGACGTGATCCACTGCGGTGCGGTGGTCCCGTTCTCGTCGACGACATACCAGTTGTACTGCGCATGGATCGGGTTGTTCACGTACTCGAGGATGCGCGGCGCAGCAGTCGCCCAGTTCGACGGATTGAACGCGTTCGCAGGGGCGTCGCAGATGCTGTCGGTCGGCGCGCAGATCTGCACGGTGCGGTCGTCGAGCGCTCCGAAACCGCCCGGACGTTCGCCCGTCATGGTGATGCCCGGCAGTCGCAGTCCGGCGAGCGACAGTTCCGCGCCCACTCCCGCGACGGGGGCTCCGATGTCGGTTCCCGACACGCCGTCGCGCCGGCCGTCCGCGATCAGCGCGACCCCGAGGACACGATCCGCCGGAACCGGACCGTTGCCGGCACCGATCTGCGCCGCTACGTCACCCACGATCACCGCACCCTGCGAAAAGCCGGTGAGCACATAGCTCGTGAGCGGGCATTCGGCGAAGCGCTGCGACAGGAAATCTGTGGTCGCCGCCGTACCCGCGCCGCGACTGTTGTTGTACGACTGCTGACCGTCCGGGGGAATGGCGATCGGGTTCGAGAACTGAGCGACGTACGGGACGGTGTACACGTCCGCCCGCTGCGGATCGAACCGCTCCTGGAGCGGGCGCGTCACGTTGAGCATCAACGACATGGGGTTTGCGGTCGGATTGTAGGGATCGTCCCCGATCGCCGACTCCCACGTCCCCGGCACGCTGACGACCTGCACATCCGGGCACGACGCCGGCTGCGACTGCGTGTCGTCGGGACCCTGCGGTGGAGTCGGGCCCGGCACATCGAGCCGTCCCGCAAGCAGGTACCAGAGCACCAGCACGACGGCCAGGAGGAGCAGCGCCCCCAGAACCACGATTGTGCGCCCACTACGGCGCTGCTTCGTCCTGACCATCGTGCCGACCTTCCTAGCTGCAGTACGTGTCGCCCGCGACGGCGATGTAAGTGTCCGCGGTAGCAGCGGCCTGTTCCTCGGTGATCTCGCCGCCGGAGGTGACCGACTCGCTGCCGACCAAGGCGGTGACGAACGTCTTCACCTCGGACGGGGAGCCACCCTGCGCCTGAGCGCTGCAGATGTAGTCCGCGATGCTGATCGCGCCGGCCTCGTCGGACGGCTCGACACCCTCGGCACGCAGCGCGGCGAGGAACTCGTCGCCTTCCGCGGTGGGAGCGGGCGCCCCACCGGGTGCCCCGCCACCGGGGGCCGGCGTCGCGGCGGGCGGTGCGGACTCGTCACCACTCGCGGTGGTGCTCGAGGTCTCGCCCGCGCCGGTCTCGTCCGCCTCGTCGGTGGGAGACACCGTACTGGTCGACGTCGTCACACCGGTCGTCGTCGGTGTGCTCGTAGCGGTGGAGTCGTCGCTTCCGCAGGCGGACAGAACTGCGGTGGCGGCGATTGCCGCGGCGAGTGCGCCGAAGACGCGGGTGGAGCGCGAGCGGGTCCGTGCAGGCATGTGGTGGTGTCCTCACATCCGGTATCGAGCAGAACTGGAACAGGGTGTGCCCCAGGCTACATAGCGCACGCGCGGCCGTACGGAGCGCCTCGCTCCGTACGGCCGCGCGTGCGGGAGTAACAGTCCCCGGGCGGGTTACGGGTGCAGCGTAACCGCGTCGCCGTCGACGGTGACGAAGCCGTTCTGGAAGTTCTGCTGGACACCGCGTCCACCCTCGGCCGGGAACTCGTCGCCGACGGGATAGCCCAGGCGGCCGTTCTCGGCACCCTCCGCGGACCACGCGTCGAGGACCTTGCCGCGCACGGGCCACGCGCCGGTGGGCTGGCTCCAGTAGATGCGGCCGTTCTCGAAGTCGGCGACGCGGCCGTTGTCCTTGACGACCTGCTCGCTCGAGATCGGGAACCCGAGCACTCCGCCCTCGTAGCCGAGCTGACCGTACTTGTCCATGATCATGCCCTGGACCGCGTGCGCGCCGGTCTGCTCCGACCAGTACATCGCCCCGATCTCGAAGCCCTGCACGACGCCGCGACCGTCCGGGGTTCGCGCCTCGTCGAGGACCGGGTAACCGAGAGGGCCACCTTCCCAGCCCTGGCGCTTCCACTCTTCGAAGATCGCGCCCCGCACCGGGCGCGCGCCGTGTTCGGGAGTCCAGTAGATCGCGCCGTTGCGGAAGTGGTTGTACCGGCCGCGCCCGTCCGCGGTGCCGCGTTCCTCGGTGACCGGGTAGCCGAGCGCTCCCGCGGGTCCGCCGCTGCCCTGGTAGAGACCGCCGATCGCGCCGGCGACCGGGACGGTCACTCCGTCGGACGAGAAGACCCGCCCGAAGCGGAAGTCCTGCACGGTGCCACCGGCAACCGGGTATTCGGCGGTGAGGCAGTCGCCCAGCCACGGGCCGGCAGCGGCAACGTCTGCGATGGCTCCGGCAGGCGCGCACGCCGGCTTCTCCACCTCGACACCGAGTGTGTTCGCGAGCTGCGGCCACAACTGGTGCAGCTCGAATTCCCAGTACTTCCACGTGTGGGTGCCGGAGGGCCGGTACACGATCTGCGCCGGGATACCGGTCTTCTTCAGCTTCGTCGCGAACGCCTGGGACGTCAGGCGCGACAAGATTTCGAGGCCCATGCCCGCGTAGTTGGTACTGACGCCGGGAACGCTCGACGGGTCGTCGTACGGACCGGCACTGCCGCTTCCGCTCGACACGTACAGGCTCACGCCTCGCAGCTTGTCGGCGAGGAGATACGGGTCGTGCGCCTCCCAGCCCTCGCCGCCGGGTTCACCCCACATCGCCTCCGAGTCGAACCCACCCGCATCCTGCATCGCGTAGTGGATGGCCTCGGGCATGCCGAGGGTCGTGGTGGTGAGGATGCCCGACAGCGATGCGGCGAACTGCGCGAAACCGGGGTTGCGCGCCGGGAGGAACATCGCGGCCGTGCCGCCCATCGAGAGGCCGACGACACCGCGCTTGTCCGTGCTGCGCCAGTCCTTCTCGAGGATCGGTGGGAGTTCCTTCGTCAGGAACGTCTCCCACTTGTAGTTCTGGCCGTTGTTCTGGTCCACCCAGTCCGAGTAGAAGCTGGACTGGCCACCGACCGGAAGGACGACGTTGACGTTCTTGTCGGCGAAGAACGCCTCGGCGTCGGTTTCGAGCGTCCAGCCGCTCTGGTCGTCGCGGGCGCGCATCCCGTCGAGCATGAACACGGACGGAAAGCGCTTCTCCGGCGCGATGTTCCAGTCGCGGGCGAGGAGCATCTGCACCTGGATGGGCGTTCCCATCGACGGGGAGTCGATCCACAGCGCCACGCGGCGGTCCGTGAGCCAGTCGACCGCACGCACCGTCGCACCCGACTGGTTCTGGCCGACAGGGTCGGCTTGGGTCGCGAGAGGTTGCGCGGAAGCGACCGGCACCGTGGTCATCCCGGCTGCGAGCGGTGCCACGAGCGCGGCTGCGAGCAGCCCGAGTGCACGCCGCTTCCCGCGTCCCACCGAACGTGTGCCGCTGCTCTCGGATCGTGCGCTGCCGCCCGATCTGCTCCGGTGACCGCCAAGCTGGGTTCGCATCTGCATCGCTCGCTTCCTGCGTTACCGGGCGCCCACGCACGGGCGCTGCTGTGCCGGATGTCCCCCGTCCCGAACCTTGTTTGTACACGTAGGAGAGCCGGTCGCGGGGGTGCCGCGCTGTGACTGATGGGAAAATTGTTACAGAGAACGCAGCGCCGCCCACCACCGAACGGTGGTGGGCGGCGCTGTGAGGAGCAGTGCTACCGGATCTCTAGGGAGATCAGAAGGCGTTGAGCGCCTCGAGGATCTGCGGGCGAGCCTTCCACAGCTCGTCTTCCCAGTACTTCCATGCGTGGGTGCCACGCGACGGGAACTCGAAGGTCGCGGGGATACCGAGCGCGGCCAGCTTGACCTGGAATGCGCGGGTCTGGACCAGCGACAGTGCCTCGAGGCCCATTGCGTTCGCCGTGTTGTAGAAGCCGACGAAGCCCTCCGGGTTGTCGTGCTGGCCGGGCAGGCCGCTCGCTGCGGAGATGTAGAGGGACAGGCCCTCGAGCTTCGGAGCGAACACGAACGGGTCGTTGCGCAGCCACGACGGGCTCCACGGCGGGCCCCACATCGCGTCGACGTTGAAGCGGCCGGCGTCGAGCATCGCGATACGGATGGCCTCACGCATGCCGGGAGCCGACAGGTTCAGGTAGCCCGACAGCGACGACGCGAACTTGAACTGGTCGCGGTGGTAGGCAGCCAGCGTCAGAGCGGCCGAGCCACCCATCGACAGGCCGAGGATGCCGTTGTTGCTGCGCGACACGCCACGGGTGGCGAGGTAGTCGGGCAGCTGCTGGGTCAGGAACGTCTCCCACTTGTAGGTGATGTCCTGGCTGTTGAGATTGCTGGGCGAGTACCAGTCGGTGTAGAAGCTCGCCTGGCCGCCGACCGGCATGACCAAGCTGACGTTGTCGTTGCCGAACTGCTGGAGAGCATTCGTCTCGAAGGTCCACGCGTTGGCGTCGTCGCGGGCGCGCAATCCGTCGAGCATGTAGAGAGCCGCATCACCGCCACGGGCTGCCCACTGGATCTGAACCTTGATCGGGCCCATGTCGGAATCGACGAAGACCTCTTCGAATCCTCCGGCCGGTGCGCGGTGCGAGACCGGTGCACTCTGGGCCGGTGCGGCGACAGCCGCGGAGGTTCCGGCAACACCGGCGGCAACGGGCAATACCAGCGCCACGGCGGCGGTGCCGAGCAGGCGCCGACGAAGGCCCTGCGACAACCTGGGGACAAAACGCATGAACAATGCTCACTTTCTCGATCAGCGGCGTCCGCGTTCGCGTCCCCCGTGAATACCCGGCGTTCGACGACCGGCGGGCGGTCGCCACAAGTCACACTGCGGTCAAGACTGTAAAGGACGGCGTGATCTCTGACAAACCCCGATTTCTGAGGTCGTGGGCTTGCGCAGACCGACGTGCCGCGGCGACCGTTCTCGCCGTTATCCGACCGTAATATGCCGTGATACTAGCGAGACCTGAAGTTCAAGCCAACTCGGTCATCCACCCGCGGACGGCATCGGCAGGTCGCACCGCTGGATCTCGTACTCCGGTACCCGGTCGATCCGGTATCCCGCGTACTCGAATGCGTTCCGCAGATTCCGCTTGAACAGCGGCCAGGTCAGCTCGGCACCGGACGAATCCAGCAACTCACGCGTCTCGGGGCACGTGAGCGCGAGCTTGGCCATCGCCACCCACTCTTCGTCGAGGTAGCCCGGCAGCCAGGGATAGACGTCGACCACTCCCGACTCGGCCACCACCCAGTCCGGATACAGGATCTTGTCGTGCCCGATCCGGCCGTCTTCGAGCCGTTCGGTGTGTGCCGCGAGCGGATAGGCCAGGCCCATCTGATCGACCACCCGAACATCCAGCCCGACATTCATGCTCGTCATGCCCAGGTTCAGAAAAAAGACCGTGTGCCCCGCTCCGCCCGGCGGAATGGGTTCCGGGGGCGGGACGACGTCCCAGGCGTCGTACGACGGCGTGGGCAGCAGCAGGCCCCCGTTCGGCGTCTCGGCGATCGTGGAGACCATCGCGCGCATCCGCGGGTAGTCGAGGTAGTCCTCGGCGCGGATCGGGTGGAGGTGCCCGGTGTTGAGCGAGTAGAACGCCCGCTCGTCGACGATGCCCGATCGGCCGACCACCGCACCCTCCGGCATGCCGGTCGTGTTCGACGCGAACAGCGCCCACACCACCGTGCCGACCCAGAGCACCGCGACCGCGCCGGCCACGCGGGTCCGGGGATTGTTTCCGAGTTCGGACCGGTCGGGGACCCGGAGCGGGATCACCGCTACCGGCAGCAGCAGGCAGAACAGGGGCGGGAGCAGCACGCGGCCGTGCATGAAGTCGCCGCCCACGCGCAGTGAATACAGCAGGAGCAGGACACCGGACAGGACCATCAGCACGACCACGGCGGTGGGCGTGCGCAGTACTCGTTGTCCCGCCGTCAGCAGGGTGCGCACGTCGGTTCCCTTCGACAGGAACCTTTCACGGTTGCCGGCAACACCGGTACCGCGACCGCTGGACAGCATCACCGCGACGGTCACCGCGACGAGGAACAACAGCGGCAGCCACAGCAGATACGGCACGACCAGGTTGCCGAGGTAGTCGAAGCCCTGTGTCCACTTCGCGCCGCCCGCGTCCTTGGAGACCGCGGTGTTCGGGTACGGCAGGCCGTAGTAGCCCATTCGCCAGATCTGGTAGACCACCGGCACCAGACCCGCGACCGCGACCATCGCAGCGCGGATCCGCCAGGTCAGGCCGTCCGCGAGGAAGAGCAGAGCGAGGGTCAGACCCGCGACGATCGCCAATTCGGGGCGCACCAGCGGACCGAGCCCGGCGACGAACGCCGTGCCCAGGATCCCCACGGTCCCCGGGAGAGGCCGCTTCCCGGCGGGATCGGGCGTTGCCCACCGGACCATGAGCAGCCACACCAGCGCGAGCCAGCAGATCACCAGGCAGGTCTCGAGTCCGGATGTCGCGAAGTCCCGGGCCGGCGGCACCGCGATGTAGACGAGCACACCGGCGGGCAACAGCAGAACCGTGCCGGTCGCGGCACGCATGCGCCACCGGTACAACCGCGCCGCGCCGAGCATCGCCAGGACCACCGCGGTCGTCGAGAGCACCAGCGCGAGGCCGAGTACGACGTACTCGAGGCGGATGCCGGTGAGCCATCCGGCGCCGTAGACGATGTACGTCCATGCCGTGGAGGTGTTCGCCTCGACGCGTTCCCCGGCGTTGAAGACCGGTCCGTATCCGGCCAGCAGGTTGCGCACCGTACGCAGGACGATCAGGCCGTCGTCGGCGATCCACCGGCGGTCCCACGCGCCCCAGAACATCAGGAGTGCCGAGAGGGCCACTCCCCCGGCGAACACTCCGCGTGCGACACCGCGAGGCAGGCCGGGTCGGTTGGTGCCCGCTCGGCCTGCCGCGTTGTCGTCGACGTCGTTCACGACGTCAGAAGAGGTAGACAGCACCGCCGACCACCAGGATCCAGGCAACCGCGAGGAACTGCAGCACACGGTCCTTCAAAGCGATCTCTTCCGGCTCCCCGGCTTCGCCACCGTCCACGTCCACCGCGTACCGGAGGATCGCGACGACGAACGGCACCATCGAGATGGCGTACCAGTTCGAGTCCGCGCGGTTGTCCTGCTCGAACGCCCACAGGCCGTAGCAGATCACGACGGCGGTCGCGGCCACGGTCCACACGAACCGCAGGTAGGTCTCGGTGTAGTACTCGAGCGACTTGCGGATCTTGGCTCCGGTGCGGGTCGCGAGACGGAGTTCGGCGTAGCGCTTACCTGCCGCCATGAACAGCGATCCGAACGCCATGATCAGCAGGAACCACTGCGACAGCGGGATCTCCGCCGCGACACCGCCCGCGATCGCCCGGATCAGGAATCCCGACGAGACGATGCAGATGTCGAGCACGGCCTGATGCTTCAGCCCGAAGCAGTACGCGAGCTGGATGCCGATGTAGACGGCCATGACCACCGCGAGCTGCCAGTTCGCGAGGAACGACAGCAGGATCGAAGCGACCAGGAGGCCCACCGCGATCATGTAGGCGAGTCGTATCGGCAGGATGCCGGCGGCGATCGGCCGGAAACGCTTCGTGGGGTGCGCACGGTCGGCTTCGACGTCGAGCGCGTCGTTGACCAGGTAGATGCCGGACGCTGCCATGCAGAACACGACGAACGCGAGCGCGACCGGCAACAGCACGTCGAGCTGGGTGACCGATCCCGCAGCCATCGGTGCCGCGAGCACCAGGACGTTCTTCACCCACTGCCGCGGGCGCATCGCCTTGACGATCCCCGCGGGCAGGGTCTTCGGGGCCTCCTTGACGGCGGCCGGTTCCTCGCTCATCGCTCTCCAAACTTCTTCTCTGCCCGCACCACGACGGCGGCGGACGCCGCACCCAGTGCCGCGCCGGCCAGGACGTCCGTCGGATAGTGCACGCCGAGAACGAGGCGCGACAGCAGCATGGGCGGCACGAGCACCGCGGGAAAGGGTAGCCCGGTGACTCGGGCGAGCAGCACGGCAGCCGCGGTCGTGGAGGTCGCGTGCGACGACGGGAAACTCAGCCTGCTCGGCGTCGACACGTTGACCTGCACCGACGGGTCGGACGGCCGACGACGGCGCACCACCCGCTTGATGACGATCGAGGCGGCGTGCGCACCGACGGCACCGACGGCGACGCCGGCCCACTGACGGCGGCGCTTGCGGTCGACCACGGCTCCGAGTCCGCCGACGGCGACCCAGCCGAGCGCGTGCTCACCGAAGTGCGACAGACCGCGCGCAGCGGAGATGGCGCCCGGAGTGCTGCCGACGGCAGCCTGCACGGTCTGCAGGATCCGTATCTCGGTGTCGGTGCTCTTCCAACGACCTGTGCGAGCGCACTCGGCCGGATTCGTCTCGCTAGTTACCGGCGCCGAAGACACGCTCCCACTCCTCCTTGCTGGTCAGGGCGGGAACCGCGTCCCGGTACCGCTTCTTCATTTCGGGGAACCGGCGCGCAAGTTCACGGCGCAGGCGAAGCGCCTCGGTCAGCAGGGCCTGAGCCTGTGCTCGGTCGCGCTTACGGTAGACGACGCCCCGGCCGTCCGCGGTGGTGACGGTCACACCGTCGACCTGGGACAGCAGGAACCAGCGCGCATCGATCGTGGGCACGTTGAGCTGGGGACGGTTGTGGTGCTCGGCGTTCTCCGGACGGAAATTGTGCAGCACACCCTTGGCGAGACGCTTGACCTTCGCGGCCGCACCTTCGGGGATTCCGACCGCGCCGACCTCGGCTCCCGACGCCATCGGCAACTCTGTCGACGACGGCAGCACCACTGCGTCGGAGAAGTTCTTCCGCAGCGCGTGCACCTCACCGAGGGCGCGGGGCAACAGGTCGAAGAGCTGCTCCGGGCCGGCCAGGAAGTCTTCGATCGCCTTGTTCTGGATCGCGACCGTGGAGTACTCGAGGCACACCAGGTGCTTGACCGTGGCCTTGACCGTGTCCAGCACCAGGGCCTTGGAGTCGCCGTCCATGTGCATCGCGGCGACGACCAGCCGGTTGCGCAGGTGGAAGTACGCCTGCCAGTCGATGGCGTCGTCCTTGTCGCTCCATGCCATGTGCCAGATCGCGGCACCGGGCATGGTGACCGTCGGATACCCGGCGGCGCGGGCGCGCAGCCCGTACTCGGCGTCGTCCCACTTGATGAACAACGGCAGTGGCTGCCCGATGTCCTCCGCGACGACCCGCGGGATCATGCACATCCACCAGCCGTTGAAGTCGACGTCGATGCGGCGGTGCAGCAGCTTCGAGTTCTCGCGGTCGTGCAACGGCTTGGTCGCGAAGTCGTGGTCGTATTCCACGTTCGGAGCGGCACTCCACATGAAGTTCGCCCGGTTGATGACCTCGCCCATGGTGTGCAGGTGGCTACGTTCCTGCAGGTTGAGCATCTGGCCGCCGACGAGCATCGGCTTCTTCGCGAAGCGCGACAATGCCAGCGCGCGCAGCACCGAGTCCGGTTCGATCTCGATGTCGTCGTCCATGAACAGAATGAACGGCGAGTCGGTGGTCTTCAGCGCCTCGTACATGATGCGGCTGTAACCACCGGAACCACCGAGGTTGCCCTGGTCGTGGATGACGAGCCGGTCGCCGAACGGTGCGGCTGCCTCGGCGAAATCCGGTTCGTCACGAACCTTGCGGGTGCCCTGGTCCGGAATGATCACGGCGTCGACGACATCCATGACCAGCGGGTCGGACGCGAGCGCCCGCAGTGCCTTCACACAGTCGGCGGGCCGGTTGAACGTCGGGATACCGACAGCGACGGACGCGCGGCCTTCGGCCTCCACCGGCGAGTACCAGCCCGCGGAGTGCAGCGTGACCTCGGTGTCGGTCGTGATGTCGAACCAGATCCAGCCGCCGTCCTCGAACGGACCGAGATCGGTCTCGAGTTCGACGACGACCTTGTCGCCGGAGAACTCACTGCCGGTGACGTGGATGCGACTCGCGTCGGCCTTGCTGCGGTAGATGTCGATGCGGCCGTGGCCGGTCAGCTCGAGGCGCAGCACCACCGCCGGCAGTGTGCTCCAGCGCCGCCAGTAGCTTGCCGGGAACGCGTTGAAATAGGTGCACAGCGACACCTCCGACTCGGCGCCGACGGTCAGGGCCGTGCGGGTCGTGGCGTGGGCACGACGGGCATTCGTCGGCGACTCCTCGAGGTACAGGGTGCGCACGTCGAGGGGTTCACCCGGCCGGGGCAGGATGATCCGCTGGAGAAGGGTCTTACCGAGCAGGCCCGGTTCGCTGATGCTCACGACGCGTCACCCGCGATCGGGGCACCCGACTCGAAGTGCGGCGCGAGGACATTGTCGAACATCGACAGCGCGCTGGCGATCGCCATGTGCATGTCGAGGTACTGGTAGGTCCCCAGGCGGCCGCCGAACAGCACGTTGTTCTCGGCTGCTTCCTTCTTCGCGAGTTCGCGGTAGGCGGTGAGCTTCGCGCGGTCCTCGGAGGTGTTGATCGGGTAGTACGGCTCGTCGTCGTCACCCGCGAAGCGCGAGAACTCACGCATGATGACCGTCTTGTCGGCCGGGTACGTCTCGCGCTCGGGATGGAAGTGCCGGAACTCGTGGATGCGGGTGTACGGCACGTCGGCGTCGTTGTAGTTCATCACCGGGGTGCCCTGGAAGTCGCCGCAGTCGCGCAGGACCTCGGTTTCGAAGTCGAGGGTGCGCCACCCGAGCTTGCCTTCGACGTCGTCGAAGTAGCGGTCCAGCGGGCCGGTGTAGACGACGGGCGCATCGGGGCTCGCGGCCCGGATCTCGTCGCGAACCTCGAACCAGTCGGTGTCGAGCCGCACCTCGATGCGGTCGTCCTTCGCCATGTTCTCGAGCCACGCGGTGTAGCCGTCGACCGGCAGACCTTCGTACGTGTCGTTGAAGTAGCGGTTGTCGAAGGTGTACCGGACCGGGAGCCGGGCGATGTTGCCTGCCGGCAGTTCCTTCGGGTCGGTCTGCCACTGCTTGGCGGTGTAGTCGCGCACGAACGCCTCGTACAGCGGACGGCCGATCAGGGAGATCGCCTTCTCCTCGAGGTTCTTCGCCTCGGAGGAATCGATCTCGGATGCCTGCTCCTTGATCAGGGCGCGCGCCTCGTCCGGCGTGAAGTAGCGGCCGAAGAACTGGGAGACGAGGCCGAGCCCCATCGGGAACTGGTAGGCCTGGCCCTTGTGCATCGCGTACACGCGGTGCTGGTAGCCCGTGAAGTCGGTGAACTGGTTGACGTAGTCCCACACGCGCTTGTTCGACGTGTGGAACAGATGGGCACCGTACTTGTGGATTTCGATGCCGGTCTCGGGCTCGGGTTCGGAGTACGCATTGCCGCCGAGATGGTAGCGGCGCTCGACGACGAGAACTCGCTTGCCGAGCTGCGTGGCGGCCCGCTCTGCGATCGTCAGTCCGAAGAATCCGGAGCCGACGACGATCAGGTCGTACTCACCGGTGGAGGGCTGGGGCGCTGATGCAGCAGTCACGGAGAACCAGGGTAAGCGACCGGGGTACGAACGCGCCGGTTCGGTCCGTCACCGGACCGACCGGACGCTCCGTTCACACGTATCGGTGCAGCGTGTCGCGCACGAACGCGGCACCGGCGGGTCCGCCGTAGTTCGCGGCGAACCGTTCGTCGGCCACGTACATGTCGGCGAGGCCGAGCACGTACTCCCGGCTGATGCCCTCCGGGGTGCCGTATCCGGGAGTGCCGGGAATCGAGGACAGCCACTCGACGTGACGGCGAGCGAGTTCCCGGGCTTCCGGGCCGGCCGGGTCCACCCCGGCCTCGGCCGCTGCGGTCCAGTCCGCGGACAGTTGCGCGGCGCGGCTCTTCCAGTCGCCGCGTTCGCCCTCGCCCATTCCGCGCCACCAGCGGTCACTGTTGTCGTACGCGTCCTTGCCCCATCGGTCGATCACCTCGTCGCGGTACTGCGTGTGATCGAAACCGTCGAACACTTCGTCTGCCATGAGCTCTTCTCCCTTTTCGGTCTTCGCGAGGGTGCTGCGCACCGCTTCGATGCGCCTCTCGAGTTGCCGCCGCTCGTGCTCGAGCAGTTCGAGGTGCGTCCGCAGCGCTGCCGTCGTGTCGTCGTGCCCGTCGAGGACCTCCCGGATCGCCGGGAGACCCAGACCGAGGTCACGCAGCAGGAGGATGCGCTGCAACCGGACGAGCGCGTCGGCATCGTAGAACCGCATCCCGTTGCTGCCGGTACGACAGGGGACGAGCACTCCGACGTCGCCGTAGTGCCGCAACGTGCGGCTGGTGACACCCGCGCTCCGGGCCAGTTCCTGGATCGACCATTCGCGTGGCATCTCGCCCTCCTTTCGGCACTTTTCAGGGTGCGTCTTGACGTTGCGTCAATGTCAACCCCTTCCTCGGACACACAAGAAGGGGACGGACCTGATCAGGTCCGTCCCCTTCCGGCGTTTCGCGGGCGGCTACTCGGTACCGGCTACTCGGTACTACCCGTACCCGGCAGCCACTCGTCGAGGAAGCTGGCGTCGATCACCTGCGCGCCGAGATCCGGCGTCCAGACGATGGCGCCACCGGTGAAGATGCGGAACTTGCCCAGTTCGTCGGGCAGCATCAGTTCCGGACCGACCGGCGTGCCGAGTACACCGTCGACACCACCGAGTTCGAAGAATTTCGCTTCGATGGGCGACGCGCCGTTCCCGCTGCCGAACGGATCGATACCGACTTCGGGTCCGGGCTCCGCGGCCGGGGTGGTCGGCGGGGCCGGCAGATTTGCGCCTTCGGCGATCGTGAACCAGTCCGAACGCAGACCCAGTTTGGCGCGGGCTTCGGCGCCGGTCGTCTCGATGGTGCGGTCGCTGCCGACGACGCGCACGCGGGTGACACGTCCACCGTCCGCGCCGAGGTTGTTGCGGGCAAGCACTTCGAACGCCTGGAGTTCGCCCACGCCGAACGCGGAGCCGATCTCCCCGGCCGACAGGGTCTTGGCCCAGGCCCGGTTCGGTGCCACCTTGTCCCCCGCGTCTTCGACGGGCGGGAAGACGCCTCCGGCACTGTATCCACCGGTCGACGCCGAGAACTCGCTTCGGACGACGGCGCCGTCCTTCATCAGAACGGTGCCGCGCGTGCTGCGGACACCGTCGTCGGTACGGGGGTCCTCGGCGTTCGATCCGGTGTACACCTGGCAGTCGGTGGAGTCGCAGGTCTGCCAGAGTTCGTTCCGCTTTTCGGCAAGTGCGTAGGAACGTGCCGCGACGGCCTGCGCACGGAGGGCTTCCGCGCCACCGGTGTCGGCCCAGCCCGGAAGTGCCTCGGCCGGGACGACACTGCGGAGATAGTCCTCGACGTGCAGTCGGTTCACCGTCCGGGGCGCCGCGCCGTCGAGCACCACTCCGAGGGCTCCGCGATACGGCGTGTCGCTCCCGCACAACCGGAGGTGTTCCTCCGCCGGGCGGTCCTCGCCGAGGTCGACGGGATCTGCCCAGGGCACATCGGTCGCCGCCTGCCAGAGCACTTCGCCGCTGCACCCGGTCGTGACGACGACGTTCGCACCGCCGCCGGGCGTGGGGGTCAGATGGGCAGCCTCACCGGGCGCCAGTTGTTGTCCTGCAACTCGGAGACCGGTCTCGGAATACACATCGAGTGAGCGGTCGTCCTGCCCCGTCAGGCGCACAGCGATCATCGAGTCGTCGATCGAACCGAGCGTGGTTCCGCCGTAGTAGTGCGCGATGATGCGCTCGGCCGTCCAGCCCTCCTGGGCGTAGCCGTAGGCCCCCCATTGCCCCATGCCCCGCCCGTGGCCGTGGCCGAAACCGGAGAAGGTGTACGGCGTGTCGGCCGACACCGCTTCGACGACGCCGACCGAATCGGAACGGTTCTGCACGAGCACGCCGACGCCCGTACCGACCACCAGAGCCGGCGCGAGTCCGATCACCGCGAGACGAGCAACGGAGGGCTGCCACCCGTTCCGCAGTGGTCGTCCGATGACGAATCGTCTCCGACGGATCTTTCCTCTGCGGCCGATGGATTGTGGTGCCATGGCGTTCCGCTCCCTCGTTCTCGCATTCCGGGACGATGCACGGACTCGTAGATCGCCGGATCGGACATTTACGACCGATCCTCAAGCTCAGGTTGAGGCTTAAGGTTGCCTGGGTCTAGTGTGACAAGAGTGACGGACCAACGCAACACAAGTCACAGCAGAAACAACAGCACCACAAGTTGCACCCGATCGCGGCCATTTCGCTCTCTCGAAGCGGTCCGCGATGGAGGTTTTCGACCTCTCGGAACCCCTCCTCCGACCGCAGATCTACACGAACAGGGAGTTGCAAACAGTGCCGCATCGCCGCCCTAAGCCGTCGATCGTCCTGGGTGCCGTCGCCGCCCTGGCCGTCGCCACGCCCTTTGCCGTGTCCGGACTCACCGCAGGACCGACGGAAGTTCGCACCACCAGCGACTCCGTCGAATCCGTCAGCCCAGACATTGCGGAAGTGGTGCTCGCGTCCGTACCGGACCTGATCATCCCGCTCGAGGAACTGACCGGGCTCAACCTGCCCGACATCGGTCTTGCGGAGATCATCGACGGATTGCCGCAGATCACCACCACCCCGGATCCCGACGGCGGTCCCATCGCCCGTGTCGGCGCCACGGTCAAGGAACTCACCCGGGAGACTCCGTTCAGCCTGGTCGCACTGGCCGCCGACGACATCGCCGACACCGACGCGCTGATTCGCGCGCAGAACGGCGACGGTTCGTGGGGCCCGTGGTCGGTCACCGAACCCCTCGAGTCGAGCCGCAACGACACGTCCGACGACGCGCGACGCGGCACCGAGCCGATCTTCGTCGGCGCGACACGCGCGGTGCAGGTTCTCCTCACCCCGCGTCCCGGCCCCGAACCCGCGCTCGCCGGCGCGGAAGCACCGCCGGCCGAGACACCCGCCGCACCGGCACCCGACGCACCGGCACCCGATGCGCCCGCCCCGGTCGACGAAGGGCCGGTCCCGGTCGCCGAAACAGGCGGCGCGGCACCGGAACTCGGTTACGTACCCGCTTCCTCGTCGAAGCCGTTGCGCAGCCAGGAACCCGTGCTCGCGGCTGCGGAAGGCGTCAGCGCGGTCCTGATCGATCCGGGTACCGGCGAGGCCGACGGCCGGCTCGACGACATCGCGGCGCCGCTCGGCACCTCGGGCCTGAAAGTCATCGGCAGGTCGCAATGGGGTGCCGACGAGTCGCTGCGCTGCCAGAGTGCGACGTACGACGACTCCCTCGGTGGCGCCACCGTGCACCACACCGCGGGCAGCAACAACTACTCGAAGGCGGAGTCCGCGGGCATCGTCCGCGCCATCTACGCGTACCACGCGCAGACACTCGGCTGGTGCGACATCGGGTACAACGTGCTCGTCGACAAGTACGGACAGATCTTCGAAGGTCGTGCGGGCGGTCTGGAACGCAATGTGCAGGGCGCCCACGCGGGCGGCTTCAACGAGAACACCGTCGGCATCGCGATGATGGGCGACTTCTCCACGGCCGCACCGCCGGAGGTCACCGTGCAGAATGTGGGCAACTACCTCGGCTGGCGGCTCGCCGCGGCCGGTCTGGACCCCAAGGGCCGCACCACCATGTACTCGGAGGGCACGTCGTTCACGCCGTACCCGCGGGGTGCAGCGGTGGATCTGCCGATCATCTTCGCGCACCGCGACGTCGGCAACACCAGTTGCCCGGGCGACGGCGGCTACGCACAGATGAACAAGATCCGCGACATCGCCGCGGCCGCCGCCAAGGGCGCGCCGAGCGCGCCGCCGATCGTGGTGAACAATCCTCCGCGGGATGCGGGTCCCGTACCGGGCACCGGCGCGCTGCCGCCCGGCTCGGCCGAGACCGCCACGAACGTGCAGGATCTGGTCGCAGAACTGATGCGACTTGCCGAAAACAACCCGCTCGCCCGGAAATGGATCGCGGAAGGCGGCGAAACCGGCCGTCTCGGCACGGCCGTGTCGCCGATCGCACCCGCCAAGGGCGGCTTCGAGCACGCCCGGTTCGTCAACGGCGCCCTCTACTCGTCCCCCGGTGGAGACGTGTGGGCGGTGCTCGGCGAGATCTACAAGGCGTGGCAGGAATACGGACTCGACACTGGTGAGCTGGGGTTGCCCACCAGTGACGAGTACCGGGTGCCGGACGGCTGGCGTTCGGACTTCGAGTTCGGTTCGCTGATCTTCAACGAGGCCACCGGGGTCGTCACCAAGGTGCTGCGCGCCTACAACGACGCCTACGAGCAGTCGATGCAGGATCAGCCGGCCGACATCGCGGTACCCGCACCCGAGGGTGCGCCCGCGCCGGAACCGGCACCCGAACCGGTGCCTGTGGGCTGAGTCCCGCGGTTCACCGGTAGCTACGAATCACTGCCACCAGCGTTCGAGGATCCGCGCAACACCATCCTCGTCGTTGGTGGCAGTGATTTCGTCTGCCACCGACTTCGCGTCGGGATGAGCGTTCTCCATGGCGACGCCATGGCGGGCCATCGACAGCATCGGTATGTCGTTGGGCATGTCCCCGAATGCCACGATGCGGTCGTCCGAGATGTCGAGGTGACGGGCGAGCTCACGGAGCCCGGATGCTTTCGTCACGCCGGCTGCGGAGATCTCGACCAGGCCGTTGGTCGTCGAATAGGTGACGTCGACCAGTCCGTGCAACTTCGGCGCGATCGCCTCGGCCATCTCACGACTCGTCGCTCCGGCGAGCCGGATCAACAGCTTGACCGCCGGTTCGGCGATCACTTCGTGCTCGGCGAGTTCGGTGTTGTCGGGGTTGAGCCAGGCATGTTCGTAACCCGGGGAACTGACGAACTGCGGAGTGGCGGCGTCGTGCGCGCTCTCCCCCACACGCTCGGCGGCAAGACCGCAGCCGGGAAGCACCGCAGCGGCCACCTCGGCGACCCACGCGAGCTCGTCGGCCCGGAGCACCGCAGCGCTGAGCACCCGATCGGTCGCACTGTCGTAGAGCACGGCGCCGTTCGCACACACCGCGAGGGGAGCAAACCCGAGCTGCTCGACGACGGGCGCGATCCACCGCGGTGGACGCCCCGTGGCCAGAACGAAGGGCGTACCGGAGTCGACGACCGCATGCACGGCAGCCCGAGTGCGGTCGGACACCTGCTCGGATTTGTCGATCAGGGTGCCGTCGACATCGGTGGCGACAAGGCTCGGGCGCTGTGAACTCACTCCGTCATTGTGCCGAAACGCCGCGGTCGCCGCTGTCCGGCCCTTCGCGCTCGGTCCGCTCGCGTTCCTTGCGGGCCCGGCGTTCCGCCGCGACACGCTCGTCCTCGGCGGTTGCTTCCTCGAGTGTGGGCGCCGAACCACCGAGACGGCGCGGCACCCAGTAGGCGCCGGGCTCGTGGTGATAGGCGTCCTGCACCTCGTGGAGCATCTGCTCCATCGTCGCGTGCAACTGCTCGGTCATGGCCGACGCCGGCAGATAGGGGGGAATCGGAGCGCCGACCTTGATCGTGATGGGCGTATTGGTGCGGCCCAGACGCTTGGGATGACCCTTGGTCCACACCCGCTGCGACCCCCAGATGATCATGGGGATGACCGGCACACCTGCCTCTTCGGCCATCCGCGCCGCGCCCGTCTTGAACTTCTTCAGTTCGAAGCTGCGGCTGATCGTCTCCTCGGGAAACACTCCCACCAGTTCTCCCGCGCGCAGCGCTTCGACTGCGAGGCGGTAGGAGTCGCCGGCGTCACCACGGTCGACAGGGATGTGCTTCATCGCGCGCATCATCGGCCCGGAGATCTTGTTGTCGAAGACCTCTTTCTTCGCCATGAAACGCACGTAGCGCTTCGCGGGACGGGCGGGCAGACCCGCGTAGGTGAAGTCCATGTAGCCGGTGTGGTTGATCGCGATGACCGCACCTCCGGTCGCGGGGATGTGCTCCTCCCCGGTGACGGAGAATTTCAGTCCCTGGCCTGCGAACAGAGTGCGCGCGACGCCGATGATCGTCCGGTAGAAGGGTTCCACGTCGGCCAGCGTAGCCGGGCGGCCGATGCGGTGCCGCACCCGTGGCCCCGGCGGGCTGCCGCGTGTCTCCACGGCCTCTCCACTTACCCTGGAGGTACATAGGTCAGCACGTCAGGAGGCAACGAGTGCAGATCACCAGCGTGGGCCACGCCGGGTTCCACATCCGGACCGAGGCAGGCTCCATTCTCTGCGATCCGTGGGTCAATCCCGCTTATTTCGCGTCGTGGGTACCGTTCCCCGACAACACGAGCCTCGACTGGGATGCCCTCGGCGACGTCGACTACCTCTACGTCTCGCATCTCCACAAGGACCATTTCGATCCCGGGACGCTCGGTGAGCACGTCCGCAAGGACGCCACCGTGCTGCTGCCCGATTACCCGGTGCCGGATCTGCGCCGCGAACTCGAGGCGCTCGGTTTCACGAAGTTCTACGAGACCACCGATTCGGTCAAGCACCGGATCAGCAAGGAAGGCATCCGGGACGCGCCCGACGCTCCCCTCGCACCCGGCGAGCTCGACATCATGATCATTGCGATGCGAGCACCCGCGGACGGCCCGATCGGCGACTCCGGGCTCGTCGTCTCTGACGGCGAGACCACCGTGTTCAACATGAACGACGCGCGGCCGATCGACATGGACCCGATGCACGACGCGTTCGGTCACATCGACATCCATCTGCTGCAGTACTCGGGCGCCATCTGGTATCCGATGGTCTACGACATCCCGAAGAAGACGAAGGCCAACTTCGGCAAGCAGAAGCGCCAGCGCGGCATGGACCGCTGCCGCAGCTACATCGAGCAGGTCGGCGCGACCTGGATCGTCCCGTCCGCCGGTCCGCCGGTCTTCCTCGACGACGAACTGCGCTACCTCAACGACGACCACGGCGACGAGGGCAACATCTTCCCCGACCAGAAGGTGTTCCTCGAACAGTTGCGCATCAACGGCCGCGACGGTGGCCTGCTGATGATCCCGGGCTCGGTCGTGGACCTCGCCGGGAGCGAGAAGATGACACTGGCCCATCCGATCCCCGAGGACGAGGTCGAGGCGATCTTCACGAACAAGGCCGCCTACATCGAGGACATGGCTCAGCGCTTCGCGCCGGTCATCGCCGCGGAGAAGGCCACGTGGGCGCCGGCCGACGGCGAGCCGCTGTTGCCCGCACTCAGGGCGAAGTTCGAGCCGATCATGGCGCAGTCCGATCTCATCTGTGACGGCATCGGCTACCCCGTCGGCCTCGTGATGGGCGACGAGACCGTGGTGCTCGACTTCCCCAAGCGCATCGTCCGCGAGCCCGTCGAGGGAGAAGGCAAGTACCGCTACGGATTCCGCATCGCGCCGGAGATCGTCCGTACGGTGCTACGCGACGACGAGCCGGACTGGGTCAACACGATCTTCCTCTCGACACGCTTCACCACGTGGCGGGTCGGCGGGTACAACGAGTTCCTGTACACGTTCTTCAAGTGCCTCACCGACGAGCGCATCGCGTATGCGGACGGCTGGTTCGCGGAGGCGCACGACGACTCGGCGTCGATCGAGCTGGGCGGTTACGAGATCCAGCGGCGCTGCCCGCACCTCAAGGCCGACCTGTCGAAGTTCGGGGTGGTGGACGGCACCACGCTCACCTGCAACCTGCACGGCTGGCAGTGGGATCTCGAATCGGGGCGGTGCAAGACCTCCAAGGGCCACGAACTGCGCAGCAGCAAGGCCTGACGGGCACCGCCCCGCCCGATTATTCCGCCGCTCGCCGCTGTCCGGCCCGGGCTGCCGGCCGTGCACCGGCCGGCAGCAGGGCCGCCGCGGCGAGCGCGACAGCTCCCGCGGCGATCAAGGCGTACGGCCACCATTGCCGTGCCGCGACACCGGCTTCGTCGACACCGGCGGCAACCTGTTCCGACGTACCGTCGGAAGTCGCCGAGGACGGTCGCGCGGGGAGCACTCCCGTGGCCTCACTCACGTTCTCCGAAATCCCCTTGACGACGTTGCCGACCGGCTCGACTCCGCCCACGAGCTGCCCCGTGCCGTCGACGAGCTGACGGCCGCCGTCGTCGAGCTGCATCAGCCCGTCGCGCAGCTGCCGGGACCCGTCGGCGGCCTGAGACATTCCCGCGACGAATTGTGCGTCGGGCGAGGTCAATTCGTAGGACAGCTGCCGAGCACCGTCGCGCAGTTGCCCGAGTTGGTCGAGTGTGTCCGGTCCGAGACCCTGGCTGTTCAGCATGTCGACGAGGGAACGCAGTTCGTCGGCGGTACCAGCCGAGACCGGATCACCGCTCATGGAGAGTGTGTCGGCGACGACGGAGAGCCGTGCCGTCACCGATCCCTGCATCTCACCGAACCCGCTGAGCCGCGTGACCACCTCGTCGACGCCCGACGAGATCTGCGACGCGCCGTCTCCGAGTTGCCCCACTCCGCCTTCGAGTTGGCCGAGTCCGTCCGCGAGCTGCTTACCGCCCTCGTGCGCCTGCGTGAGTCCGTCGGCGAGTTGTTGTGCGCCGACGTCGAGTTGGCGGCTTCCGTCGGCGAGTTGTCCCACTCCGCCGTTGAGCAGGGCCAGCGGGAGACTCGCCTGCTGCAGGGTGTCCCGGGCGGCGGCGACCGCGGCGGCATCCGGCGTGTCACCGCTGCCCGCGGTCTCGGCGACGACCGTCACCTGCGGGTCGTCGGTGTAGGCGAACACGGAGCCGGTGCCGACCATGACGGCACCGGCGGCGATGAGGGAAATAGGGAGAAAACGGGCATACATGCTCCGTAATCTAGGCGGACGAGTTAAGGGCTTCCTGAGGGCTCCCCCTTCGCGGCGGAAGGAAGCATCCGGCCGGCCACGGCTCCCAGGACGAACAGTGGCATCGTTGCCGCCGCGACGAGGATCGCGACGGGCAACCACACCGAGCCGAGGGCGAACCCGGCGAATATCGCCACCGACAGCATCTCGCTCGTGACGCCCACGACGGACGACACAGTGGCGCGGGCGCGGCCCGACATCGTCTCCTGGAGTCGGGCTTCGGCCACGATCGCGGTGTGGTGCAGGGCGCCGTAGCCGAGACCGATGGCCACGAAGCCCCCGACGCCCCCTGCGAGAGCGCCCAGGGCCAGGGCCAGCGCGCCGATCGTCACGATCACGCCCATCGCCCGGCCGCGCATCTGCGCGCCGCGTCCCGCCGTTGCCGCGCCGACGACCTGCCCGACGACGGTGAGCGCGACGAGAACGGGTACGAATTCCGTACTCGCGCCGTCCTCCCGGGCGAGCAACCCGAAGTACTCGTCGAACGCGAGACACGCGAGCAGCGCAGCGGTGAGAACAACGGCGCGACGGACGGCGGAATCGGTGCGGACCTCGTTCGTGCCGTCGCGCAGGCGTGCGAGGTACCGCGCCGCGAGGGTGTCGCCGGGGCCGTCGATCTCGTCGGCCTCCGTCGATTTCGGCGCGGCCGGGAGTGTGAACACCAGCAGCGTGCCGGCGACCGTGATCGCCACCGACGTCCATCCGACGAGCGCGTAACCGCCCAGGCCGAACAGCGGGGCCGCAGACAGCGTCGCGGCGAACACGCACACCATCTCCCCGGCGGCGGCATAACCCATCACGGCTGCGTACCGGTGTTCGCCGCCGCGCGCGGCCAGTCCGTCGTAGACGAGTGCTTCGAACGTGCCGGATTTCAGCGACTCACTGAGGCCCCACAGCGCGAAACCGGCGGCGAATCCCCAGTACGTCGGCCACACGAGCCACATCGTGAAGGCCGCGGTGAGCAGGACGCCGCTTCCGGCGAGGAGTGCCCGTCGCGACACCGTGTCCGCCCAGGCGCCCGACGGCACCTCGGAGACGAACGCGACCACCGACCAGAGGACGAACAGGGACGAGATGCTGCCGGCGCTGAGGCCGTGATCTTCGAACAGCAGGGCGTACAGGCCGTAGAACGGCACGAACTCCCGGATCGAGGCATAGGCCACGGCGCGGACGGACACTGCACGGACCGATATAGCCCGGCAGGACAGGGGATCGTGCGGTTCGGATCAACGTCGTCGGCGCATGATGCCAGGGTGCCACGCGTCCCCGGTGCCTGTCACTCCCCTTTTCCGGCATCGGATACGGTCGGACGGTGACCGAGGAGAATGCGCCCGAGCGCTCGCGCACCTACACCTGGGACGATCCGGCGCCCACCGCTGCCGCCAATCGTGACATGCACGGCCTCGACTTCCTGCGCGGCATGATCGACGGTTCCATCCCGCAGCATCCGACGTCGCGGACCCTCGGTTTCGCCGTCACCGACGCCCGCGAAGGGTTCGTCGAGGTGTGCATCGAACCTCAGGAGTTCCACGCCAACGCCGTCGGCAGCGTGCACGGCGGCGTGCTCGCGGCGATGTTCGACACCGCCATGGGACTGAGCGTGTCGAGCACGCTCGAGGCCGGAGTGGGGTACACGACGTTGGACCTGCAGGTCCGGTACATAAGGCCGATCCAGCCCGGACAGTCCGCCGTGCGTGTCCACGGGTTCTGCGAGTACACCGGGCGTCGCACCGCGACCGCGCGGGGCGAGGCGCGCGACGCGGACGGCCGACTGATCGCCACCGCGTCCTCGACCTGCCTGGTTCTGCGCTGAACCCGACGCGTCAGGGTTGGAGCGCCTCGGTTCGTCGCGCCCGCAGCTCGAAGGGTCGACATCGCGGCGCCCTGCGCCGACGATCGGTGTACCCGCCGCGTAGGAGGACGACATGCATGCCAGGCGCATCACCACCAACCTTCATGTATCCGACGTCGAATCGGCCAAGGATTTCTACCGCGACTACCTGGGGTTGAGTACCGAAGAGTTCGACATGGGCTGGGTGGCCCGCTATACCGATCCCGACAGCGGAGCGCACGTCCAGCTCGTCAGCGGTGACGCCACCGCACCGGAGGATGCGGTGATGTCCGTCCACACGGACGACGTCGATGCCGCATACGACGAAGCCCGGCAGGCCGGCTACGAGATCGTCCACCCTCTCACCACCGAGGAGTGGGGTGTGCGCCGATTCCTGGTCCGGGCACCGGATGGCAACGTGATCAACGTCGTGCGTCACCGCGAGTGAGCGCGCGTCACCACACCGTCGACGAGTGAGCCCGAGCGGCTCAGCTCAGACGACGGGCTCGAGCACCTCGCGTCCGACGAAGGGCACCAGCGCCGCCGGCACCTTCACCGAGCCGTCGGCCTGCTGGTGGTTCTCGAGCAGCGCGACGAGCCAACGCGTGGTCGCGAGCGTTCCGTTGAGGGTCGCCGCGATCTGCGGCTTGCCGTTCTCGTCGCGATACCGGACGTTGAGCCGGCGGCCCTGGAAGGTCGTGCAGTTGGACGTCGACGTGAGCTCGCGGTAGCGCTCCTGCGTGGGCACCCAGGCTTCGCAGTCGAACTTCCGGGCCGCCGACGATCCGAGGTCGCCACCGGCGATGTCGATGATCCGGTAGGGCACGTCGATCGAGGCGAGCATCTCGCGCTCCCACGACAGCAGACGCTGATGCTCGGCAGCAGCGTCCTCCGGCTTGCAGTAGACGAACATCTCGACCTTGTCGAACTGGTGCACGCGGATGATGCCGCGCGTGTCCTTGCCGTAGCTGCCGGCCTCGCGGCGGAAGCACGACGACCAGCCCGCGTACCGCTTCGGGCCCTTCTCCAGGTCCAGGATCTCGCCCGAGTGGTAGCCCGCGAGCGGAACCTCGGACGTACCGACCAGGTACAGATCGTCCTCTTCCAGGTGGTACACCTCGTCGGCGTGCTGCCCGAGGAACCCGGTGCCCTGCATGACCTCGGGACGCACGAGCACCGGCGGGATCATCATGGTGAAGCCGTTCGCGGTGGCCTTCTGCGCGGCGAGCTGCAGCAGGCCGAGCTGCAGCAGCGCGCCGTAGCCGGTGAGGAAGTAGAACCGCGCACCCGACACCTTGGCTCCGCGTTCCATGTCGATCAGCCCGAGCGACTCACCGAGCGCGAGGTGATCCTTGGGCTCGAAGTCGAAGGTGGGCAGCTCACCGACGGTCTCGAGGGTGATGAAATCGTCCTCGCCACCGGCGGGGGCGCCCTCCACGACGTTGGAGATCGCGAGGTGTGCGCGCTCCCGGGTCTGCTCGGCGGCGTTCTGCTCGACCTCGAGTTCCTTGACCTTGGCGGCCAGTTCCTTCGCTCCCTCGAGAAGCGCGGCGCGCTCCTCCGGGGCGGCTTGGCCGACCTTCTTACCCAGAGCCTTCTGTTCGGCTCGCGCGTTGTCGCCGGCGAGGACAGCCGCCCGGCGCGCCGCATCGGCCTCGAGCAGGGTATCGACGAGGCCCGGATCTTCGCCTCGGGTGCGCTGCGATTCACGCACGACATCGGGATTCTCGCGGAGGAACTTGAGGTCGATCACGACTGGAAGCCTACCGCTGCCACAGTTCCAGATACTCCTCGCGCCCGAACATCTTGGCCGTATCGATTGCGGTGGGATGCCCGAGCCGTGGATCGGCACCGGCTTCGGACAGAACCCGGACGACGTCGTCGGCTCCCTTGAACACGGCACCCGCCAGCGGCGACTGGCCCTTGTCGTTGAGGCGATCGAGATCTGCACCCCGCTCGGCGAGCACCCGTACCGCATCCGCATGACCGTGGTACGCCGCGAGCATGACCAGCGTGTCGCCGGAACCGTTGGTGAGGTTCGCCGGCACCCCCGCGTCCACATACTCGGCAAGGGTTGCGGCATCGCCGGCGCGCGCCGCGTCGAACATAAGCTGGGCGATCTCGAGAATTCGCGGATCTATAGGCTCATCGGTCATGATCCGACGCTACCGCCGGCCGCACGAACGGGCATGATGGAACGTGATGGCCGAAGAATCTGAGCAGCAGCCCCACCGACGCCCGCCTTCCGCGAGGCTGACCCGACGCGCGCTGATATTCGTCGCCGTGGGCGCTGTGCTCGCGGCGGTCGCGACGTTCGTCGTGGCGGGTTTCGAGGGTTCCACCGACGGAACCACCGACAACGGCCGGAGCGTGGCGACCACGGGCGCGGTGGCGGGCGAAGCGTTCGGCACCGCCTCGACGGGTGACTGCCTCACCTGGACCGCTCTCGATGCCGGCGATCTCACCAAGGTCGACTGCGAGCAGAGGCACCTGTTCGAGGTGGTCGCCGACATCGATCTGAGCACGTTCCCGGGTGCCGAGTGGGGGCCGGGTTCCCGATTCCCGTCGGTGATGCGGTTCACCGCCCTGCGCGACGAACTGTGTGTCCCGGCGGCGATGGACTATCTCGAGAGCCGATTCGATCCGGTCGGCAAGTTCAGCGTCGGTCTGATCAATCCCGGCGAGGCCGGATGGGCCGCCGGAGAACGAACGCTGCGGTGCGGTCTGCAGTTCTCGTCGACGACGGGCAATCTCCTCCCCATCGAGGGACGGGTGGCAGAGCAGGACCAGTCGCGGGCGTGGGACACCGGAGTGTGCATCGGCATCAACAACGGCATCCCGGCCGACCCCGTCGACTGCGCGAAACCGCACGCGTTCGAGGTCGTCGCCACCGTCGATCTGTCGTCGCAGTTCCCCGAAGGTCTCCCCAGCATCGAAGACCAGGACAGGTACCTCGAGGAGACGTGCACGCGACTGGTCGGCGAATACCTGGGCGACCCGCAGGCGCTCCGCAACAAGACGCTGACGTTGTTCTGGGACAACCTCGGGTACGACAGCTGGCTCGCAGGCAGCCGTAAGGTCAACTGCTCGATCGGCAAGCAGGTCGAAGGCGGCGGATTCGCATCCATCACGGGATCGGCGAAGGGTGACATCCTCATCGACGGCCAGCCGCCGGTGGCGCCGGAACCGCTGCCCGAGGGCAGGTCGCTGCCGAGTCCGCTGCCCGGCGCCGTTCCCCTCCCGGGTCAGTGATGGGCGTACACATGAGCGACGAGCATTTCGAGGAGCTCGTCTCGGAGGCGCTCGACGAGATCCCGGCCGAACTGGCGCGCGCGATCGACAACGTCGTGGTGCTCGTCGAACCGCGCCACGACGAGGAGCCGGATCTGCTGGGTCTGTATCAGGGGATCGCGCTCACCGAGCGCGACAGTCATTACGCGGGCTCGTTACCGGACACGATTTCGATCTACCGGGACGCCATTCTCGATATCTGCCGGACGGACGACGACGTCGTCCACGAAGTGCTGGTGACGGTGGTCCACGAGATCGCGCACTACTTCGGCATCGAAGAAGAGCGCCTCCACCAGCTGGGCTGGGGGTAGGCGCTCTCCGGCCGGTCCGACGGGCTGGTTACTCGGCGCGGTGTGCGTCGGCCTTGACCAGGCTCGGGTTCTTGGCCTTGCGCTGCATGAAATGCGGGTTGATCGTCGAGATCACGAGCAGGATCAGGGTGCCGACGGTCACGACAGCGATCGAAAGCACGACGACGATCATGCCGAAGAGTTCAAACATCCCGGTTACCTCCACTTTCGATGTCACGACGAGGCACGCGACACGCGCCGCCCCGTCGTACCTTAGCCTCTGCCGCTGCGCCGCCGGGGACCGGCACCCGGGCGCACCCCACCTGGAGCGGAATCACGAACAGTCACTGTTGACCGTTTAGTCGGCGGACTCTACGCTCGGACCCACCCCACCGAGAGGCGAACCCACGTGACGCATCCCGCCCGCCCGGCAGTGATCGGCCGATGGCATCACCTGATCGAGACGAACGACCTCGACGCGCTGGACGCGCTCGTCGCCGACGACGCCGTGTTCCTGTCACCCGCCGTGTTCACCCCGCAGGAAGGTAAGGCCAAGACGGTCGCGTACCTCCGGGCGGCGCTGACCGTGTTCGGTGGCGACACCGGGTTCCACTACGTCGGCGAGTGGTACGGGCCGAACTCCGCGGTGCTCGAATTCGTCGCCGATCTCGACGGCGTACACGTCAACGGCGTGGATCTGATCGAGTGGGACGACCGGGACCGGATCGTCGGGTTCAAAGTCATGATCCGCCCCGTCAAGGGCCTGCAGGCGCTGATCCCCCGCATGGCGGCACAACTAGAGCAAGCCTGACCACTCACCCTCGAGGAGTTACGTATATGAGTCTGCCGCCGATTCTGAAGGATCGCCTGCGCCTGCCCGTCGTGGCATCGCCGATGTTCATCGTGTCCAACCCCGATCTCGTGATCGCACAATGCATTTCGGGTGTCGTCGGGTCGTTCCCGTCGCTCAACGCCCGCCCGCACTCGCAACTGCGCGAGTGGCTGACCCGGATCACCGACGAACTCGCCCGGTACGACGCCGACAATCCCGAGACACCGTCCGCGCCGTACGCGGTGAACCTCATCGTGCACCGGTCCAACGACCGCCTCGAAGAAGACCTCGCGACGATCGTCGAGTTCCAGGTGCCGCTGGTCATCACCTCGCTCGGGGCACGCACCGACGTCAACGACGCGATCCACTCGTACGGCGGCATCGTCCTGCACGACGTCATCGACAACCGGTACGCGAAGAAAGCCGTCGAGAAGGGCGCCGACGGCTTGATCGCGGTCGCCACCGGCGCCGGCGGACATGCGGGCACGCAGTCTCCGTTCGCTCTCGTCCAGGAGATCCGCACCTGGTTCGACGGTCCGCTGCTGCTGTCGGGCGCGATCGCGCACGGCAATTCCATTCTCGCCGCGCAGGCTGCCGGTGCGGATCTCGCGTACATCGGGTCGGCGTTCATCGCGACGACGGAGGCACACGCCCAGGACGAGTACAAGCAGATGCTCGTCGACTCGTCGGCCTCCGACATCGTCTACACGAACCTGTTCAGCGGCGTGCACGCCAACTACCTCCGGGGCAGCATCAGCCGCGCGGGCATGGACCCCGACAACCTCGCCACCTCGGATCCGTCCGCGATGAACCTGGGTGACGACAAGACCGAACCCGGCGGCACCGCGAAGGCGTGGCGCGACATCTGGGGTGCGGGTCAGGGCATCGCCGTCATCGACCGGATCGCTCCCACCGCTCGCGTCGTCGAGCGACTCGCCGACGAATACGCCGCGGCCCGCAAGCGGCTGTCGCTCTGACGACCCTCCGGGTTCGTCCGGCACACACGACAGCGTGGCATGCCCAGGCATGCCACGCTGTCGTCGTCTGTGGGGTGCGACTCAGAGAGTCGTGTACTGCGTGAGCTTCGGCGCTCCGGCCAGGAGCGGACCGAGATCGGTGATGGCGCCCTCGCCCGCGCGGAACTTGCGGTAGGCGGCGTCGTGCTCGGCCGAACGCCACTTCTCCACGACGACCCAGCGGGCCTCGTTCGTCCGGTCCACCAGAATCTCGATTCCGTCGCAACCGTCGAACTCGCGGGTCTCGCCGAGCACCCGGCTCATCACCGCTTTGGCGTCGTCGAGCGCGTCGGCCTTGAATTCGAGTTCGAGCAGGGCGGTGAGCGCCATGAAGAGTCCTTCCGTGCAAACGTGTGCAGTGCCGTACTGGTGCCGCTCACATTTCCCGATTCACGAGAACGGCGCAATACCGTTCCGGAAATGACACTTCCCTCCGGGGCGCACAGTCTGTCAGCGCGCGATCGCCGGGAGGACGAAATGCTCGAGCAGGGGCGCGAGATCGCCGGGCAACGGGTGGAGCGCCGGGTCGAGCCAGCGCATCTCCTCGATCTCCGCCGCGCTGCCCGTAATGCCGACGAACGGGTGCTCGAACACCGTCCCCTCGATTTTCCAGCCCGGTTCGTTGGCCGCATCCGCCAGAAACACCCCGATCCGTCGCAGCGAACCGAGGTCGAGCACCGCCCCGACTTCTTCTGCGCACTCCCGCACCGCAGCCTCGGCTGCCGACTCGCCGGGTTCGGGCTTTCCACCGGGAAGCATGAACCGGGACGTGTTGCGCTTGCGTACCGTCAGCACCTGCCCGTCGGCGTCGCGGAGCACGACCGCGCTGACACGGATGAGTTTTTCGGGGGAATCGGACACCCGCCCATCCTAGGAACCACGAGACCGAAGCCGCCCGCGGCACACGCACCGCGGTGGGAACTATCGGGCGGCGAGGACGGAACGGGCGCCGCCGAGGGACTCGGCCGATGAGATCGGGACGTTGCTCCGGTCTGTCCGAGTAACGCCCGGCCCACTTCCTGCTTGTGCGGGCTTTGCTTCCGGAAAGCGGACGGGCACGAAGCTTGTCGAGAAGGAGCCGAGACCATGGGACACACGCAGCAACGTCATGAGGGTCGTCGACGTCGAGATTGTCGAGGCTGCCGGCTGTTCGAAAACCGTGGCGGCAGTCGCCGCGTCGGAAAGCTGAGCGGCAGATGACCACCGTCGGTGCCAACGGGGTCGATCTGGGTGTCGAGTCCTTCGGTGACCCCGATGCGCCACTCGTCCTGCTCGTCGGCGGGACGACGATGCTCTCCTGGCCCGATGGACTGTGTGAGCACCTCGCCGCGGGCGGACGTCGCGTCGTGCGGTACGACCTGCGCGACAGCGGTCAGTCGACGACGGCGGACCCGGAGACACCCAACTACACCCTGCGTGACCTCGCGGCCGACGCGGCCGCCCTCGCCGACGCGCTCGGCGGCAGGCCTGCGCACCTTGCGGGAATCGGGGTCGGTGGGATGGTCGCCCAGCTCGCTGTGCTCGAGCACCCCCGCGCGTTCCGGGCACTCACCTTGGTGGGTACCCGCGCGGTCGCGCCCGGCAAGTGCGACCCCGACCTCCCCGACCACGACCAGGCGACGATGAATCGACTGTTCGCGCTTCCGATGCCCGACTGGACCGACCGAAACGCGGTGGCGGAGTTCGCCGCTGCCGGCGCGGAGATCCTCGGCGACGCCCCCGTCACCGCACGCGCGACCGCCGCGCGCATCTGGGACCGGACACCCGGCACAACTCCCGCGATCCAGATGGCCAACCAGCTCGGAACGGTCTTTTCCACGCTCGACTGCACACCCCGCTGGCGCGAGCGCCTTTCCCGGATCCATGTCCCCACGCTGGTCGTACACGGCCGGCGGGACCCGTTCTTTCCTCTCGGCAACGGCGAGGCCATCGCGCGCGAGATTCCGGGAGCACAGTTGCTGGTGCTCGACGACGCTGCCACAGCGGTCCCCGAAGCGGCGGTCGAGGAGGTCGCCGAAGCGATGCTCTCGCTGACTTCGGACTCACGCCGACCATGATCGCCAGCGCAGCCGAGCGATGGTGATCACCGGTCCCGGTGGTCGTGTCGACCGGTACTGCGGATATTTGCGCACCAGGGCATCGAGGCCGGTGGCGCCCGCATCGGTGTCCGCGGCGTGGACCGTGGCGATGCCGTCGATGCGAATCCACCACAGCTGTGACCAGTCGTCGCTGTAATGGTCGACGAGCACACTCACGCGGGGGTTCGCTGCGATGTCTGCGAGGCGACGTAGCCGCCGGGTGGTCTTCGGCTTGTCGTCGACGCAGGTGTGAATCGCATCGCCGTCGAGGGCGAACACGATCGGGACCAGGTGCGGTTCGCCGGACCCGTCTGCGGTGGCCAGGCGGGCCACCCGGGCTTCGGTGACGCGGCGGCGGACGTCCATGTGCCTCACCGTAGCCCGGCCGAGCCGGTATGCCGGTCCTTCGATCGACTCGGCCGGGCTGCGGATCAGAACATGCTGTAGCCACCGTCGATCACCGTCGCGCTTCCGGTCTGGAACGCCGATGCGTCGCTCGCGAGGTACACGGCGATACCCTCGAAATCCTCCGGCCGCCCCCAGCGACCCAAGGGCACGCGGGAGATGACGTTGCGGTTGAACACGTCCGAGTCCTGCAGCGGCCCGGTCATATCGGTCGCGATCCAGCCCGGCAGCACACTGTTGACCCGGATGCCGTAGCGCGCGAGTTCGACGGCGCACCCGTTGGCGAGCGCGAGCACCGCGGCCTTGCTCGCGCCGTACGCCTGGTTGCGTCCTGCACCCTGCAACGCTCCCAGGCTCGACGTCACGATCACCGACCCGCCGGTGCCTTGATCCACCAGCACCTTCGACGTCTCCCGCAACGTGAAGTACGCACCGTCGGCGTTGGTGCCCATCACTTTCCGGTACTGCTCCGTCGACGACTCGTGGAACTTCTGCAGTGCCGCACCGATTCCCGCATTGACGACCACCGTGTCCAGCCCACCGAATTCGCCGACGACGGATGCGACACCGTCGACCACCGCGTGCTCGTCGGACACGTCGACCGAGCGCGTCGTCACGCGGACACCGAAGCCGCTCAGTTCGTCGGCCGCGCGTCCGAGTTTGGCGGTGTCTCGTCCCCAGAGCGCGATGTCTGCGCCGGCACGTGCGAGACCCCGCGCCATACCGAGGCCGAGACCGGCGGACCCGCCCGTCACCAGCGCCCGTGTGCCTGTCAGGTCGAACATCGAGATCCTCCCGGCGGGTTCTTCCGCGAGGTTCAGCGCGGCGCCATGCGGATGGCACCGTCGAGACGGATGACCTCACCGTTGAGCATCGGGTTGGACACGATGTGCGCTGCGAGAGCGCCGTACTCGGAGGGGTCACCGAGGCGCGCGGGATGCGGAACCTGCTGTCCGAGAGACGCTTGCGCCTCCTCCGGCAGAGAGCCGAGCAACGGGGTCTTGAACAGGCCGGGTGCGATGGTGACGACGCGGATGAGGAGCGAGGCGAGGTCGCGTGCGATCGGCAGGGTCATGCCGACGACGCCGCCCTTCGATGCCGAGTAGGCGGCCTGGCCGATCTGGCCGTCGAATGCCGCGACGGAGGCGGTGTTGATGATGACGCCGCGCTCCCCGTCGACCGGTTCCGTCTTGGCGATGCGCTCGGCGGCGAGGCGGATCACGTTGAACGTGCCGAAGAGGTTGACGTCCACGACTTTCTTGAAGGCGTCGAGCGGGAACGCACCCTTCTTGCTCACCGTCTTCATGGCGTTGCCGATCCCGGCGCAGTTGACCGCGACGCGCAGGGGGCCGAGCGATTCGGCGAGGTCGAGCGCCTCCGTGACCGCGGCCTCGTCGGTGACGTCTGCCGCCGCGAAGCGGACCCGGTCGCCGAGTTCTTTGGCGACGGTCTCGCCGTTGGAGGACGGCAGGTCGATGATGACGACCTGGGCGCCGTCGGCGAGCAGAGCCTTGACGGTGGCGAGGCCGAGCCCGGAGGCACCACCGGTGACGACGGCGACGCTGTCGTTGACGATCATGAAAAGCCTTTCACTGTGGGGATTTCGGACGAGAGATTCGGTACGGCGGTGGGTCAGAGACGTTCGATCACGGTCGCGTTGGCCATGCCCGCGCCCTCGCACATGGTCTGCAGGCCGTAGCGGCCGCCGGTCGCCTCGAGGGTGCTGACGAGCGTGCTCAGCAGGCGCGTACCCGACGAGCCGAGTGCGTGACCCAGTGCGATGGCACCGCCCCACGGATTGAGCTTGGCCTCGTCCGCGCCGAACTCCTCGGCCCACATCATCGGGACGGGCGCGAACGCCTCGTTCACCTCGTAGGAGTCGATGTCGTCGATGGACAGGCCCGACTTGGCGAGCACTTTGTGGGTAGCCGGGATGGGCGCCGTGAGCATGAAGAGCGGGTCGTCTCCGGCGACGGCGAACGAGTGGAATCGCGCGCGCGGAGTCAGGCCCAGCTTGGTCGCGGCTTCTTCGCTCATGATCAGAACGGCCGACGCACCGTCCGTGAACGGCGACGAGTTACCGGGGGTGATGAGCCACTGCGCTTCGGGGAATCGTGCGGCGTACTCGTCGGTGCGGAAGGACGGACGCAGCCCGGCAAGTGCCTCGACGGTGGTCGACGCGCGCACGGTTTCGTCGACGCCGTGCACGACCTGCTCGCCGTCTGCGTTCGTGACGGTGATCGGGGCGATCTCCCGGTCGAAGTTTCCTGCCGCGATCGCGGCGGCGGCGCGCTGGTGCGAACGCGCGGAGTAGGCGTCGACGGCGTCGCGGTCGAAACTCCACTTCGCGGCGATGAGTTCCGCCGAGATCCCCTGGTTGACCAGACCTTCCGGATACCGGGCGGCGACGCCGGGGCCGAACGAGTCCTGCCCGATCGAAGACGTGCCCATCGGGAGGCGGCTCATCGACTCGACACCGCACGCGATGACGATGTCGTACGCACCCGCGATGACGCCCTGCGCCGCGAAATGCGCAGCCTGCTGGCTCGATCCGCACTGACGGTCGATGGTGGTGGCCGGAACCGAGTCCGGGAAACCCGCCGACAGCAGTGCCGAGCGCGAGATGTTGAGCGCCTGCTCGCCTACCTGCTGCACGCAACCGCCGATGACGTCGTCGACGAGGACGGGGTCGAGGTTGTTGCGCTCGACGAGCGAACGCAGGACGTGGGCCAGAAGTTCGACGGGATGCGTACCCGACAGCGCACCACCGGGCTTGCCTTTGCCGACGGCAGTGCGGACCACGTCGACGATGACGGCCTGTGCCATGACGTTCCTTCCGAGGGGTTCGAGCAGGGCCGGCCGGAGTGCGTGGAGTGTGGAGCGCCCCACTCCCAACCGTGTACCTATCGATCGCTAAAGACTTACCACGGGGTAAGCACGCGGTCAACGAACTCGGTACCCAGCGGACGACACGCAGGTCTGATAGGGAGAGAAGAGGCTTCGCCGCTGCGCGCCGTCACCGCAGGCAGTCGGCCACCACACCGAGGAGAACCGCATGAGCACCGACCCGCCCGGAGTCACCTCGAGCGTCGGCAACGGCATCCTGCGCGTCACGATCGACCGTCCCGCCCGGATGAACGCGGTCGAGACCGACACCCTGGTCGCCGTCGCGGAGGCTTTCGACAGGCACGGCGGCGACCCCACCGTCCGCGCCGCGATCCTGACCGGAAGCGGACGGGCGTTCTGTTCGGGCGCCGACATCTCCGGCCGTGACCTGACCGCTCCTCCCACGCCCGACACCATCGACGCCGCGAACCGGGTCGTCGCGACGATCCGGGATTTTCCGCGACCGGTTGTCGGGGCGGTCAACGGCGTCGCCGCCGGCGTCGGTGTGTCACTCGCACTTGCGTGCGACCTTACGGTCGCGAAGGAATCGACCTACTTCCTGCTCGCGTTCGCCAAGATCGGCCTGATGCCCGACGGTGGTGCGACGGCGCTCGTCGCAGCGTCGATCGGTCGTGCCCGGGCGCTGCGGATGGCGATGCTCGCCGAGCGACTCCCGGCGCCGGAAGCACTCGCGTCCGGCCTCATCGCCGATGTCTACCCCGACGACGAATTCGACACGGCAGTCGAGGAATTGATAGTCCGGCTCGCAGACGGCCCGTCTGTGGCCCTCGCGTCCACCAAACGGGCGATCAACGACGCGACGCTCACCGAACTCGGCAACGCGTTCGGCCGTGAGCGCGCAGGTCAACTCGATCTGCTCGCCGGCCCGGACTTCGCCGAAGGAGTGTCCGCCTTCCAGGACAAGCGCACCGCGGACTTCCGGCGTCGCGCCTGACCGTCAGAGCGGATCGCGGCGGGCGCCGACCGTCTTGAGGGCGATCGCCACATACTTCTTCGCGACCGCCTCGGGGCTCAGAGTGCCCTCCGCGTGGTACCAGCGCGGGATCGATTGGCACATCCCGAGCAGCGCCCGGGTGGTCTCGGCCGGGTCGTCGACGTCGAAGTCGCCCGTCGCAGCACCCTCCTCGACGATCTCGCGCACCAGGTCTTCGATGCCCTTGCGCACCGCGCGGTACCGCTGACGATTCTCGGGACTGAGATAGCGAGCCTCACCTTCGAGCGCGGCGAGCGCGGACCGCATCGTCATCCGCAGCACGATCGCCTCGATCACGTTCGCCAGTCTGCGCACCGGATCGCCGGCACCCTCCGCGTCGGCGGCGTGCGCTCGGGAGAGCACATCGCTGGTCGACAGCTCGAGCAGGGCGATGAGCAGGCCCTCTTTGTTCTCGTGGTGGTAGTACAGCGCGGGCACGGTCACGCCGACCCGCCGCGCGATCTCACGCACCGACGTCCCGTGGAACCCGGTCTCGTAGAAGGCGTCGAGCGCTGCGGACAGGATCGGGCTGAGGTCGAGCGGCTGCAACGTCCGCCAATCGGAGTGCGCGTTCTCCCCATCCGGCACGACCCGACCCTCGAGCGGGTCGACGGCGTCGTCGGTGGAACCATCCATGTACCGCACCCAACCTACCGATCGTTACTTCATCCGGACGGCTCGACGATACCCGGCGGTTTCGTCCGCGAACGATCGACACCGCGGCACGTCGCTCCGCCGGAGGGACGGGATGCGCGCCTGCATACGAGCAGTGGGCGAGAGCGATATCGATTGCGAGAGTCCGCGTGAACTGCGCGTTCTCAGCCCATCGGGTCGTCGGCGCCGGCGCGGTGGGTGTCGCGGAACGGGCCGGTGAACGTGCCCCACCGCACACACTCCCAGCCCCCGCCCCGCACCGGCACGAGTTCGACGGTCTCGGTGTTGGCCAGATGATTGCTCGTGGCGAACCCGCCCGGCACTTTGCCGAGGTACGCCGCGACGAGACGGATGGCTGCGCCGTGGCTGACGACGACGACGTCCCCCGACCCTTCATCGAGATGGTCGGCGCGCAATGCGTCGATCACCGGCACGAACCGGTCGAGAACGTCGATCGCCGATTCGCCGCCCGGCACCCGCGTGCGCAGGTCGCCGCTGTGCCACTCCTCGTAGACCTTCATGAACAGGGTGTGCGACTCCTCGTCGCTGCGATCCTCGAGATCACCGACCTGCACCTCGTGCAGGCCGTCGAGGACCGAGGTGTCGAGCCCGACGGCCGGAGAGACCTGCTCCGCGGTCTGCCGCGCCCGGATCGCCCGCGACGCCACGAGAAGCGACGGGCCGCGCTCGACGAGATTGCGGCCGAGGCTCCGTGCCTGCTCGATTCCCAGTTCGGTCAGTTCCGCACCGGGCAATTTGGTGTCGAGACGCCGTGCGACGTTCGCCACCGTCTGGCCGTGCCGGGCCAATATCAACTTTCCGCTCACCGCTGTTCCTCTCCGCGGCGCAGTCGCTCGAGCCACTGCGCATCGTCGTCGTCGGAGACGGGAGGCACCCCGTGCTCGGACACTGCCGGCCACGAACCGAGGAACCGTACCTGCGCGAAACGGTGCAGGGCCTTGAGTGCCTCCGCGACGAGCGCGTCGTCGATATGGCCCACCCAGTCCAGATGGAAGAAGTAGGTCCCGTAATCCATACGGGTGGGGCGTGATTCGATGCGGGTGAGATCGATTCCGCGGGTCGCCAGTTCCGTCATGGCCCTCACCAGCGAACCCGGAACATTCGGCAGTTGCAGGACCACCGACGTGCGATCGCAGCCGGTGCGCTTCGGTACCGGCCCGGGCCGCGAGACGAGCACGAACCGGGTGCGGGCACCTGCGAAGTCCGCGACGCCGTCGGCCATCACCGCCAGACCGAGCCGTTCGCCGGCCAGCGCCGTGGCAACCCCCGCGTCGACCTTCCCGGATGCGACATCCTCTGCCGCCCCCGCGTTCGAGGCCGCGGCGACGATCGCGGCGCCCGGCAGATTGTCGGCGATCCACTCCCGCACCTGGGCCGCTGCGACGGGATACGCACCGATGGTCGCGACATCCTCGCGAGCGACTCCGGGCCGCGCGACCACCGTGAAGGCGATGTCGAGTTCGGTTTCGGCGACGATCTGCAGCCGAGAGCCGAGGGCGAGTCCGTCCATCGTCGGCGGCACCGAGCCTTCGACCGAACTCTCGATCGGCACGACCGCTCCGTCGACCTCGCCGTCACGCAGCATCTGCAAGGCCGCGGGAGGGCTGGCGGCGGAGACCCGCTCGACCGGCGCATCGAAGGCACCGAGTTCCTCGAAACGGGCGAGGGCCATCTCGGTGAAGGTTCCCGACGGGCCGAAATAGGCGATACGTGGCACGCCTACGAGGTTACGCACCCCGAGTCTGCGGATTGCGGTGTCGGGCCGGTGCCGTTCAGCCGGCCGACAGCCCCAGTTCGCCGAGTTCGCGCGCGACCCGGCCGGGGTCGTCGACTTCGACGGCCAGAAGAATCTCCCGCAGTGCGGACGCCGCTTCGGGGATCAGCCGTCGCAACCAGGACACGTCGGGTGACGCGAGGGCCTCCCGGATGTCGAAACCGCTCAGGGCCGCCGCGGTCCCGGACAGCAGCGCCACCACGTCCTGCGTGCTGGTCGCGCGGGCGACGTAGCCCGTGTCGGCGTGGGCGAGGACCGCGAGGAAGTCGGAGACCGCGCCGAGGCCGTGACCTGCGGGAAGACCCGGTACATGTCCGGCTTCGGTGAGTGCGCGTGCGGTGTCGGCGAGCGTGTCGTCGGGTCCGTCCACGTATACGGCCAGCGGTGCGGGTGCCGTGACTGCGAGGACATCGTCGAGGACGTCGGGAGTGCACCCGATCTGGTAACGCACCGGTCGCCAGCCCGCCGGCGCGGGGGGCGGACCCGACGTATCGAGTTCGACGACGAGGTCGCGGCCCGGAGGGACGGTGATCGCGCGGGCCGGGACGATCGGAGGCGCGAACAGCGGTCCGGTGACCTCGCGGTCATCGTCCGGCGAGTCGTACCGTCCGGTCAGCAGCCCGTCCAGCAACCCGCGCGGCTCCTCGCGGGACGGCGGCATTCCGAGGGGAAGGGGGATCGGCACGCATCCCAGATTAGACCCGGGACCTCTTGCCTCCCCGAGGACGATGACTTAGGTTTGCCTCACCTACATAGCCAGGAGGGGTTGTCATGCACACCACCACGTCCACCGCCGTCCCCGCACCCACCACGGCCGAACGCGTGCGCACCGCCCTCATCCGCGCCGACACCTCCCGCCTCGCTGTCGACGGCTGCGATCCCGTCCCCACCACGATCCACCACCTCCATACCGACGACGACCTCGCCATCGTCGTGCCCGCGCACAGCCCCGCCGCCGCACTCACCCGGCATGCGGGCAGCGCGGGACTATCCGCGGTCCTCGAACTCGCCGACCACTCACCGCTGGCCCTCCGCAACCCGGTGCGCTCGCTCATCTGGTTCAGCGGCACCCTGCACCCGGTCCGGGACCCTCGCCTGCTCGCCGCGGAAATCGCGGAAACCCTGCCTCATCCGGAACTTCTCGACGTGGGCCACGGGTCCGAACTGCTGCGGCTGAGCCTCGATTCCGTCGTCGCGGCGGATACGACCGGCGCGGAGGCCGTGAACGTCGTGGATGTGCTCGACGCCGCGCCCGACCCGTTCGCCGCACTCGAGACCGCGTGGCTCGAGCACCTCGAAGAACAGCACGCGGACCTGGTGATGCGCATCGCCCGCCGGATTCCGGAAGCCCAGAGAGGGGGACGAATCCGTCCGCTCGGCATCGACCGGTACGGCGTGCGGCTGCGGATCGAATCGGGCCGCGGCGACCACGACGTCCGCATCCCGTTCGACGAACCGGTCGACGACCCCTCCGGGCTGAGCCGGGCGTTGCGCCTGCTGGTCGGATGCCCGTTCCGGAACGGCCTGCACCCTCGCCTGCGCCGGGAGGACTTCGGATCACGCTGACGCTAACTGTGGTGACCCCCGCGCTCGAACTCGATGATGATCATCAGCCTCCGGCACCGTCCGGGCGGCCTCACCGTCGATCGTTCGAGCCCGAGGGAAGTACATGTTCCGCCTACGTCACGCCGGATTCACCACCGCAGCCGCATTCGTCCTGACCGCGGTCGTCGCGTGTGGTTCGGGGCCGGCGGGCGGCGGTCTCTCGCCCGACAGTCCGCTTCCGACCGACATCCCCGCCGGGACGAAGATCGTCATCGCCGACCAGGGCGAACGACAGCAGGTCGCGCTGGCAGCGTCCGGCAACCTCGACTCGCTGCCGTTCGAATACGAGTTCGCCACGTTCCAGGGCGCACCGTCGATCCTCGAGGCATTTCGCGCCGACGCCGTCGACGTGGCGTGGGCAGGCGAGATCATGGCCGTGCAATCGCTCGTCGCGGGCGACGACGTGCGGGTGATCACCGCTGTCCAGACCGACAACAGCCTCAACTTCGGCGTCGCGCCGGGCGCCGACATCGACTCGCTCGCCGCACTGTCGGGCAAACGCATCGGCTACGCCGAGGGCACCTCCCAGCAGGCGTTCGTCCTCCGCGCGCTCGACAAGGCCGGTCTCGACGTCGACGACGTGACACTCACGCCGATGGCACTCGCCGACTTCCCGGACGCGCTGCGATCCGACCAGATCGACGCCGCACCGATGAGCGAACCGGTGTTCTCCCGGTACATGCAGACCCCGGGCGCCACCGCCCTCCCCCGCGACGAGATCGCCGATCTCAGTGACGGGATCTCCTACCTGTACTCGAGCGCGAAGGCACTGTCCGATCCCGCGACAGCGGCCGCGATCCGCGCCTACGTCGGTGCGTACATCGCGTCCGTGGACTGGGCGAACGACAACCGCGACGCGTGGATCGACGAGTACTTCGTCAAGAGCCAGGGCCTGACCGTCGAGGACGGGCGCCGCATTCTCGACGCCAACGGTCCGACGACCTTCCCGAGACTCGACGAGAACCTCGTCGCCACCCAGCAGCACACCGTCGACGTGATCGACGCGGCCGGCGAACTGCCACGACCCGTCGAGGCAGCCGAAGCATTCGACCTGCGCTTCGACGAAGTAGTCCAGGCCGCGGTAGCCGACGCCGGCGCCGGACACGTTCGCAACTGATCTCCGAGGGGACCTTTCTCATGACGCACCGCCAGCTCAGCCTCAACGCCTTCATCTACCCGACCGGACACCACGAAGCGTCGTGGCGTCACCCCGGCAGCGCACCCGAGCGCATCTACGACGTGCACTACTTCCAGGAACTGGCACGTGCAGCCGAAGCCGCCAAACTCGATGCGGTGTTCTTCGCCGACGGGCCGGCGCTGCGCACCGAAGTGCGGTACCGGCCCGACTACGGCCTCGAACCGATCACCACGCTCGTCGCGATGGCCACGGTCACCACGCATCTCGGCCTGATCGCCACCGCGTCGACCACCTATTACGAGCCCTACAATCTCGCGCGGCTCTTCTCGTCGCTCGACCACATCTCCGGTGGCCGCGCAGGATGGAACATCGTCACCACCGCGTCCGATGCGGCAGCGGCGAACTTCGGCCTCACCGACCATCCCGACGTGCGTCAGCGATACGCACGTGCACGCGAATTCGTCGACGCCACAGTGAAATTGTGGGATTCGTGGGAGGACGACGCCGTGGTCGCCGACAAGGCCGCGGGGGTGTACGCCGACCCGGACAAGATCCACCGCGTCGACGTGGAAGGTGAGTACGTCAGCGTTCGCGGCCCGTTCAACTCGGCCCGATCCCCGCAGGGCCGGCCGGTCCTGGTCCAGGCCGGATCGTCGAACGACGGACGCGATTTCGCCGCGAACTATGCCGAGGCGATTTTCACCGCACACCAGCGGATCTCGGATGCGCAGGCGTTCTACCGAGACATCAAGCTCCGCGCGGCGGACGCCGGACGCAATCCCGACCACGTCAAGATCCTCCCCGGCCTGAGCCCGTTCCTCGGCGCGACCGAGGCCGAAGCACAAGAACTGCACCGCGAATTCAACGAACTCACCATCGTCGAGTACGGACTCGGGCAACTACAGAAGATGGGGCGGATCGACGTCTCCGGACTGGACCTCGACGCCGTCGTGCCGGCCGAACTCTTCGCGGGAGCCGGCGACATCACCGACAACGACAACAGCCGGCGTCTCGTCTTCGCCAAGATCGTCGAGCGTGAACAGCCGACGCTGCGTCAACTGCTCCACAAGCTTGCCGGAGCGCGCGGGCACAACGTCGTCGCCGGAACCCCGGTGCAGATCGCGGACATCATCGAAGAGTGGTTCACCCGCGGTGCGGCCGACGGGTTCAACATCATGCCGCCCCAGTACCCCCAGGGACTCGAGGCGTTCACCAGCACCGTCGTCCCGATCCT
>JADGMW010000061.1_pt1 | contig 50427 bp, 45 predicted proteins | sample 8641801 | NCBI WGS metagenome assembly JADGMW01 (sample SAMN16272018, study PRJNA661076) | feces metagenome | isolation source: fecal sample from diarrhoea affected cattle A | host: Bos taurus | place: South Africa: Lokaleng Village, Mahikeng | collected 2019-09
CACGCGGCCTGAACACCCCTACCGAAACGGGTCAACCGAAGTCGGGGCAGTCCCGGTAGAAGCCCGGGAAGAGGTGGATGTCGTCGAGGCTGGCTGCAGTGTCCGACGCCGCCCCGTTGCGCCAGCCATAGAGCGTCTCCAGCTCCAGCGTCGTGGGCAGGCCGGCCGAGTCGAGCTTCGACCTCACGGCGTCCGCTGAGAGGCCACTCCGCAGCGACGTCATCAGCGCGTCTCGGCCGAGATTCCGTAGAGCCGTCTCGATGATGGCCAGCGAGTCCGAAAGGTTGTCAGTCATCACGGTCCAGACCTCACATCGAAGGGATCGCCTGGCACGATCCCACATCTCGGGAAGAACGAGCTCAACACGCCGCCGCGGACGGCCCGCCGTCGCCCGGCGCGGGGCCGGAGAATGTGCAGCGCTCGCAACCCTCTCGGCGTCATCGGCACGCCTGCCGCGTCAGCGCCTCCCGCGGAGCGTCCCGGGTGACGCCGTACCGGGCGGACGACCGCGCGGACCAAGCGTCGCACGCACGACGCCGACTGTCGGCGCGGCCCCGTAGGGTCCACCGCATGCAGCTCGCGACCTGGAACATCAACTCGATCCGAGCACGGGTGGACCGTGCGGTGGCCTTCCTGGAGCGGACGGGTGTCGACGTCCTCGCGCTCCAGGAGACGAAGGTGAAGGACGAGGCGTTCCCGCGCGAGCCGTTCGAGGCCCTCGGGTACGAGGTCGCCACGCACGGGTACTCGCAGTGGAACGGCGTCGCGATCGTCTCCCGCGTCGGCCTGGACGACGTCGAGCGCGGCTTCCCCGGGCAGCCGACGTGGGGCGACCCGGCGACCGCCGAGGCCCGCGCGATCGGCGCGACCTGCGGGGGCGTGCGCCTGTGGAGCCTGTACGTGCCGAACGGGCGGGAGATCGCCGACCCGCACTACACCTACAAGCTCGACTGGCTCGCCGCGCTGCGCGATGCCGCGCAGAGCTGGCTCACGGCCGACCCGCAGGCGCAGGTCGCGATGGTCGGCGACTGGAACATCGCCCCGCTCGACACCGACGTGTGGGACATCGAGCGGTTCGCCGGCCGCACGCACGTGACCCCCGCGGAGCGCGACGCGTTCGAGGCGATCGCGCACGCCGGCTACAGCGAGGTGTCGCGCGTCCACCTGCCCGGCGAGCACACGTACACGTACTGGGACTACCAGCAGCTGCGTTTCCCCCGCAACGAGGGGATGCGCATCGACCTCACGTACGCCAGCCCGGCCCTCGCGGCGCGCGTCAGCGGCGTGCGCATCGAGCGCGACGAGCGCAAGGGCAAGCAGCCGTCCGACCACGTGCCCGTGGTGCTCGAGATCGACGCACCGTGACCGTGCGGCACCGCAGATCGGGTGGTATCGCCGCACGGGCTCCGCGACGCGCCCGCGCTCGGCTAGGTTGCCGTCCATGACGTCGACGCCCGACGACCGCGCACCCGAGCCGACCGAGGGGTCGGGTACCGAGTCCGTGCCGGAACCGCCCGCTCCGGAGGGACAGGCGTCGGCACCCGGCCCCCAGGTCCCGCCACCCGGCGAGAACCCCGCACCGCCGACCGCACCCGATTCCGCGTCGTGGGGGACGCCCGCGTCCCCGGTCTACGGCGGCGGCACCCCGGCACCGGCGGCCGGTGACACCCAGCCCATCTCGACCGGGCTGAACGACACCCAGCCGCTCGCGTGGGGCGCGCCGGTCCCGCCCGCGCTCGTCCCCGGCGTCGCCGCGCCCTTCGCGGCACCGACCGGCACGTCGACGAGCACGTCGCCCTACGGCGCCCCCGTCGCCGCAGGACCGCCCGTCCCACCGGCGCCGTCCGGCCACGATCCGTACGCAGCGCCGGTACCCGTGTACGGGACGCCCCCGGCGCCCGGCGCGGGCCAGCCGCCCTACGGTGGCCAGCCGGGCTACGGTTCCCAGCCGCCGTACGGCGCCCAGCCGGGCTACGGTTCCCAGCCCTCGTACGGCGCACCCGCCTACGGCCCCCCGGGTCAGCCGCACGGCTACCCCCCGGCCGCCCCCACGGACGGGCTCGCGGTCGCGTCGCTGGTCACGTCGGTCGGCGGGCTGGTGCTCCTGGCCGGTGCACCCGGTCCCATCGGTGTCGGGCTCGGTATCGGGGCGCTCGCGCGCATCCGCCGCACCGGCGCGCGCGGCCGCGGCATGGCGATCGCGGGCATCGTCGTGGGCGTCGTCGGGACGATCGTCATCACCGCCGTCGTGCTGCTGCTCCTCGCGATCGCCCAGTGGGGTGCGACCACCGCGGAGCAGGCGAACGACGCCCTGGGCGGCCAGGACCTGGACCAGCTCATGGACGAGCTCGAAGGGCTCGAAGGGCTCGAGGGCGGCGGCAGCAGCGGCGGGTCGTCGTCCGAGGATCTCGACCAGCTTCTCGGCGAGCTCGAGAAGCAGCTCGAGGGCCTGGGCGAGGAGCAGCTCGACGTCCTGCCGTCGTACGCGCTCCCCCAGGACGTCGCCGCCGGCACGTGCTGGGAGTCCGTCCCGGAGTACTACGACCTGTCGGACGCCGTGGCCGTCCCGTGCACGCAGGAGCACGAGGCCGAGGTCGTGGCCGTGCTGACCGCGACCGGCGCACCGGCGACGGACCTCACGGCGGACGACCCCGTGGTCTCGGCCGCGTACGGCGAGTGCGAGACCGCCGTCGGCGCGATCGACCCTGGGCTCCTGGCGTGGGGCGTCCTCGACGTGTGGCTCCCCCACCCCGACCAGGTGGCCGCGGGCCAGGCCGTCGGGTACTGCGTCTACGAGGACGTGTCCGGCAGCGACGCGTCCCTCGTGGCACCGTCCGGGATGTCGTCCTGAGCTCCGCCGACGACGCGCGGACGCCCGCCACGGGTGCCGCGGACATCCCCGAGGACCCGAACCCGCCGACGCACTACGCGGCCGGCTGGGAGGCCGCGGGGGCTGAGCGCGTGCGCGCGCGTCGCCGGGTGGCCGTCGCGTCCGCCGCGGTCGGCGCCGTCGCCCTGCTCGCGGGCGGGACGGTCCTGGGGACGCGGGCCGTCACCGACGCCCGCAGCCGCCCGCTGCCCGCCGACGTCACCGCGGCGACCGAGGCCTACGCCGTGCAGCTCGTCACCGGGTCGTGCCTCGCGGACCTCCCGGGCGACGGCGAGGTCGAGCGGGTGGACGTCGTGCCGTGCGGCGACCCGCACGCGGCCCAGGTCGTCGCGCAGTACGGGTTCGACCCTGCCGCCGTGTGGCCGGGGCAGGAGGCCGCGCACGCGCGGGTCGCGCGGGCATGCGTCCTGAGCGACGACGAGGTCGCGGCCGGCGTGCGCGTGGTGACGTGGGCCCCGACGCCCGCCGGCTGGGCGGCCGGTGACCGTACGGGCCTGTGCCTCGCAGTGCCGCCGAGCCCGGTGACCGGCTCGTTCGTCACGGTGAGCGCGCCTCCCGGAGGGTGAGGGCCGTCAGCCCTCCGTGGTGAGGCGCGCCGCGCGGCGACGCTCGCCGCGGCTCCCCGTCCGCGTCCACACGAAGCGCAGGACCACCAGCGCGATGACGGCGTACACGACGGCGTTGAGCACGTCGCTGTAGCGGCCGATGTCGTCCCACTGCGAGCCCAGCACGTGCCCGGCCCACACCAGGCCGCCGTTCCACACCAGGGACCCCACCGACGTGTAGAGCACGAACCGCGCGAGGTTCATGCGCTCCACGCCCGCCGGTATCGAGATGAGGCTGCGGACGACCGGCACGCAGCGCCCGACCAGGACGGCGAGCCCACCGTGGCGCGCGAACCACTCCTCGGCGTGGTCCAGGTCCTCGACCTCCATGAGCGGGATCCGCTCCAGCCAGCGCCGCAGGCGCGCGCGTCCGAGCCACGCACCCAGCCCGTACAGCATCAGGGCACCGATGACGGCCCCGAGCGTCGCCGCGAAGATCGCCCAGCCCAGGGACATGCCGCCCTGCGACGCGACGTACCCCGCGACGGGCAGCACGACCTCGGACGGGATGGGCGGGAACAGGTTCTCGAGGGCGACGAGCATCCCGACGCCGACCGGCCCGAGCGTGTCGATGACCGACACCACCCATCCCGCGAGGCCCGTCAGCTCGGCGTCGGGCACGGGGGCAGCGGTGATGAGGTGCACGCCACCGGATGCTGCCACGACGTCGCCCGCCCCGCGCGCCGTGGTCGGCGTGCGGGGCGGGCCGTCGGTGCGGTGCGGACCGTCAGCGTTCCGCGCGGACCGTCAGCGCGCCGTCGCCGAGGTCGACGTGCAGGGTGTCGCCATCGTGGATCTCACCTGCGAGCAGGCCGCGGGCCAACCGGTCGCCGATCTCCTTCTGGACCAGGCGACGCAACGGGCGCGCGCCGTACGCGGGGTCGTAGCCCTCGATCGCGAGCCACTCGCGCGCGCCGTCGGACACGTCGAGCGTGAGCCGGCGGTCGGCGAGCCGACGCGCCAGCGACTCGACCTGCAGGTCGACGATCCGTCCGAGCTCCTCGAGGGTCAGCGCGTCGAAGAGCACGATGTCGTCGAGCCGGTTGAGGAACTCCGGCTTGAACGCCGCCCGCACAGCACCCATGACGGCCTCGCGCTTCGCGGTCTCGTCGAGCACCGGGTCCACGAGGAACTGCGAGCCGAGGTTCGACGTCAGCACGAGGATGACGTTGCGCATGTCCACGGTGCGGCCCTGGCCGTCGGTCAGGCGGCCGTCGTCGAGCACCTGCAGCAGGATGTCGAACACCTCGGGGTGCGCCTTCTCGACCTCGTCGAGCAGCACGACGGAGTACGGGCGACGGCGCACGGCCTCGGTGAGCTGCCCGCCCTCCTCGTAGCCGACGTACCCGGGGGGCGCGCCGACGAGCCGCGCGACCGAGTGCTTCTCGGAGTACTCGGACATGTCGATGCGCACCATCGCGCGCTCGTCGTCGAACAGGAAGTCCGCGAGCGCCTTGGCCAGCTCGGTCTTGCCGACGCCGGTGGGCCCGAGGAACAGGAACGAGCCGGTGGGCCGGTCGGGGTCGGAGACGCCGGCACGGGCGCGTCGGACCGCGTCGGACACGGCGGCGACGGCCGCGCGCTGCCCGATGAGGCGCTTGCCCAGCACCTCCTCCATGCGCAGCAGCTTGGCGGTCTCGCCCTCCAGCAGCCGGCCGGCGGGGATGCCGGTCCACGCGGCGACCACCTCGGCGACCTCGTCCGGGCCGACCTTCTCGGCGATCATCGGCGCCTCGGCGGGCTCGTCGTCCGAGACCTCGGAGGCCTCCGCGGCGGCGATCTCCTTCTCGACCGCGGGGATCTCGCCGTAGAGCAGGCGACCGGCGGTGGCGAGGTCCCCCTCGCGCTGGGCGCGGTCGGCGTCCGCCCGCAGCTGGTCGAGGCGCACGCGCAGGTCACCGACCCGGTTGCGGCCGCCCTTCTCCTTCTCCCAGCGGGCGTTGAGCGCGGCGAGCTCCTCGCGACGGTCCGCGAGGTCCGCGCGCAGCCGCGCGAGGCGGTCCTTCGACGCGGGGTCGTCCGCGGTGGCGAGGAACTGCTCCTCCATCTCCAGGCGCGTCACGGCGCGCTGCAGCTCGTCGATCTCGACGGGTGAGGAGTCGAGCTCCATGCGCAGGCGCGACGCGGCCTCGTCGATGAGGTCGATGGCCTTGTCGGGCAGCTGGCGCCCGGTGATGTACCGGTCGGAGAGGGTCGCCGCGGCGACGATCGCGCCGTCGGAGATCTCGACGCGGTGGTGCGCGGCGTACCGCTCGCGCAGGCCGCGCAGGATCGCGATCGTGTCCTCGACGGACGGCTCCCCGACGAAGACCTGCTGGAACCGGCGCTCCAGCGCGGGGTCCTTCTCGATGCGCTCGCGGTACTCGTCGAGCGTGGTGGCGCCGACGAGCCGCAGCTCGCCGCGCGCCAGCATCGGCTTGAGCATGTTGCCCGCGTCCATGGCGCCCTCGCCGCCCGCACCGGCGCCGACGACGGTGTGCAGCTCGTCGATGAAGGTGACGACCTGCCCGTCGGACGCGGTGATCTCGGCCAGGACGGCCTTGAGCCGCTCCTCGAACTCGCCGCGGTACTTGGCGCCCGCGACCATCGACGCGAGGTCGAGCGAGACGAGCGTCTTGCCGCGCAGGGACTCCGGGACGTCACCGGCGACGATGCGCTGGGCGAGGCCCTCGACCACGGCGGTCTTGCCGACGCCGGGCTCCCCGATGAGCACGGGGTTGTTCTTGGTGCGGCGGGACAGCACCTGCACGACGCGGCGGATCTCGGCGTCGCGGCCGATCACCGGGTCGAGCTTGCCCTCGGCGGCCAGCTTGGTCAGGTCGACGCCGTACTGCTCGAGCGCCTTGTAGGTGCCCTCCGGGTTGGGGCTGGTGACGCGCGCGGACCCGCGCACGTTGGGCAGCGCGGCGAGCAGCGCGTCGCGGGACGCACCGGCGGCGCGCAGCGCGTCGGCCACGCCCGACTGCCCGGCGGCCAGGCCGATGAGCAGGTGCTCGGTCGACACGTAGTCGTCGCCGAGAGCCCGTGCCTCGGCGTTCGCGGCCTCGAGCGCCGCGGCGGTCTGGCGTGACGCCGACGGCTGCGCGACGGACGCGCCGGACGACGAGGGCAGCTGGACGAGCATGCCGCGCACGGACCGCCCGAGCGCGGCGCGATCGGCGCCGACCGCGTCGAGGAGCCCGTTCGCCACCCCGCCCTCCTGCCGGAGCAGCGCGTCCAGGATGTGCGCGGGCTCGAGCTGGGGGTTGCCGGCTGCGGTGGCCGACTGGATGGCGTCGCCCAGCGCCTCCTGCGAGCGGGTGGTGAACTTCGCTTCCAACGAAACCTCCGGTGCGTGCGTGCGTGCGTCGCGCGTGATCTGGTCTGTCGATCACAACAAGATCCGAAGTTGAGTCTATTCCGCTCAACTTCATCGGCGCACGCGGCCGAACCGTCACCCACGCGTCACACCCGCGTCGCCGACAGGACACGTGCCGCTCCTAGCGTCGGTGCGACCACCGAGAGAGAGAGCAGGGCACCGATGACCCTCACCATGACGCTCGTCCGCCACGGCCGCACCCACTTCAACGCCCGCCGCATCCTGCAGGGCCGCTGCGACTCCCCGCTGACGCGCGACGGCCGCGCCGGCGTCCGTGCCACCGCCCGCCACCTGGCTCGCACCCCGTTCACCGCCGCGTGGGCGTCGCCGTCGGGGCGGGCCGTCGCCACCGCCGTCGAGCTGCTGCGCCCCCACCCCGACGTCCCCCTGCGCACTGACCCCGCTCTGCTGGAGTACGCCTTCGGCGTCTACGAGCAGCGGCCCGAGCGCGTCCTCGACGAGGTCGTCGCGTGGCCGGACCTCGTCACCGACGTCCTGGCGGGGACCCACCCCGGCCTTCCGGGCGGCGAGCCGGGGGCCGACTTCATGGACCGCACGCGCGACGTCTTCGCCCGCATCGCGGACACGCACCGCGACGGCCACGTGCTCGTCGTCGGCCACGGGCTCGCGCTCGGCGCGTACCTGGCGACCGTCGACGAGGTCGGGCTCGTGCCGCTGCCCAACGCGTCGGTCTCGACCGTCGAGGTCGCGCCGGACGGGACCGCGCGCATCACGAGCCTCGCGGTCGACGTCGCCGGTCAGGGCCACGTCGCGGCACGGCCGATGCGCACGCCGACGCCCGTGCCGTCCGTCGCCTGACCTCGGCCGTCCGGCGCCGACCCTCCCACCACCGCTCCGACGGCCCGGCCCTGGCACGATGGTCGGGTCGTCGGACGCGGGAGGTGCCATGGAGGTGCTCGACCACGCGGAGCGGGGCTGGTACCTGCTCGCGGACGACGGGCGGCTGCTGCTCGACGTCCACGTCAGCCACGGCCCCGTCAGCTCCTCGCTCGTCATCTCGCTCGACGACACCGAGCGCAACGCGTACCGCGCCGAGGGCCCCGCGTACCTCGACCGCCTCGCCGCGCAGATCCAGGACTCCGCGCCACTGGCGCCCGGGTCCGCCTCGCCGTACCGGGCACGGGACCTCACCGCCGAGGTCGGCGACGAGCTGACGCGCAAGGTCGTCGCGTGGCGGGAGCAGCACACGACGGACCCGGACGCCTCAGCCTGACGGTGGCTACGCTGCGTCCCATGCTGCGCGACCCCCGCCCCGGGACCCGTCCGACGACCTCCGACGACGGTCCGCACCGTCAGCTCGACCAGCGGGCGCCCGCCGCGGCGTGGGGCGAGCTCGTGGCGCGCGTGCTCGCGCTGCCGGGCGTCGTCGAGGGCCACAGCCAGGTCTCGCCCGCGTCGTCGCGCGCGGTGTTCCTCACCGACCTGCGCGACGAGCTCGCCCCGCAGACCTCGCTCGCACCGGGGCAGCGCCTCGAGCCCGTGCACCTGCACGGCGTCGAGGACACGAGCGTCCACCTGACGCTCCCGGCGGAGCGGTGCGACGAGCTCGTCCGGCTCGGCTGGGCGGAGCCGCACCAGTACGCCGACTTCGGCACCGAGGTCATGGTCTACGGCCCGCGCGACGCGCACGAGGTCGAGCAGGTCGTCTCCGTGGTCGAGGAGAGCCTGGCGTTCGCCCGCGCGGGCGTGCCCGGCGCCGCCTGACACCGCTCACCCGCCTGCGCTTCGGGGGCGGGGGGCGGCGTGCGAGGATCGGCGCGTGGCCGACGACGACGCCTCCACCAGGGCTTCCAGCACCGTGCGCGACCGGTGGGACGACGAGCGCGCCGACGTGCTCGGCGAGCGGTGGCGGGCCTGCACCCTGCACCTGCGGCCCGACGCGGTCACGCGCCGCACGGGCGTCGACCCGCAGGCCACGCTGGTGCGCCGGGTCCCCGACCCGGGCGCCCCGCCCACCCGCCGCGCGGTCCTGTACCTCCACGGGTTCGTGGACTACTTCTTCCACCCCCACGTCGGCGACGCGCTGGCCGCGGCCGGGTACGACACGTACGCCCTGGAGCTGCGGGACCACGGCCGGTCGATCCGGCCCGGCCGGCCCCCCAACGAGAGCACCGACCTGGGGGTCTACGCCGAGGAGATCGACGCCACCGTCCGGCTCCTGCGGGCCGACCACGACGTCGTCATCCTGCTCGGCCACTCCACGGGCGGGCTGATCGCGGCGCTGTGGGCGGACGCACGGCGCGGCCTCGGGCTCGTCGACGCCCTCGTGCTGAACTCGCCGTGGCTCGACGTGCGGGGCTCCCGCTACGAGCGGCAGCTGCTGGCGCGCGCCGTGCACGCCGCCGGTCGACCGCTGCCCCGGCTCAAGGTGCGCGAGATCGCGCCCCACTACGGGCAGGCCCTGCACCGCGACACCGGCGGCGAGTGGGACTTCGACCTCGCGTGGAAGCCGCACCGCGGGTTCCCGGTCCGCGCCGGGTTCGTCCGCGCCGTCCGCGCCGCGCAGGCCCGGGTGGTCCGCGGCCTGGCGGTCGACGTCCCGGTGCTCGTCCTCGCGTCGGACGCGGCCGGACCGCACAAGCGCGCGCACGACGCACTGCTCAGCACCGACTCCGTCCTCGACCCCGCGCAGATCGCGCGCCGCGCCCCGCTGCTGGGCCACGACGTGACCTACGTCGAGGTCGCGGGCGGCGCGCACGACCTCGCGCTGTCCGCCGCGCCGGTGCGCGAGCGGTACCTGCGGGAGGTCACGGACTTCCTCGCCGCGCGCGTGCCGGGCTGACGTCCGGCGGCACGAGGGACGGCTCCTCGGGCTCGGCGAGCGACAGCACCACCCCCACGACACCGGGGATGGCACGCACCTGGTCCTCGACGAGCGCGAGCTGGTGGGACGCCTCGACCTCGTCCGGCTCGCCCGCCAGGTCCACGGCACCCGTGAGGAACACGCGCCGGGCGCCGGCGATCTCCAGACGCAGCTTCGTCACGCGCGCCACCTGCGGCATCGCCAGCAGCCGGCGCAGGGCCGCCGCCTGCAGCGCGGGGTCGACGGCCTCCCCGACGATGAGCTGCAGGTTGCGCTGGATCAGCACGAACGCCACGAAGCCCAGCAGCAGGCCGACGAGGATCGACCCGACCGCGTCGGGCACCGTGGAACCCGTCACCTCGTGCGCCGCGATGCCCGCGCTCGCGATGACGATCCCGATGAGCGCTGCGGCGTCCTCGGCGAACACCGCGCGCACCGTGGGGTCGGACGTGGCCAGCACCTGCTCCAGGACGCCACGGTCCCGCCGCCGGGCCTCGGCGCGGCTCTGCCGCAGCGCCTGCAGGAACGACACCCCCTCGAGCACCAGCGAGATGCCCAGCACGGCGTACGCGACGACGAAGTCCGACGCGGGCTCGGGGTCCGCCAGCTCCTGGATGCCGTGCGTGACCGACACGCCGGCCCCGACCGCGAACAGCCCGATCGCCGCGAACATCGACCACACGTAGACCTCGCGCCCGTACCCGAAGGGGTGCGTCGCGTCGGGGGCGCGGGCCGCGCGGCGCTGCGCGACCAGCAGGAACACCTCGTTGCCCGTGTCGGCCCACGAGTGCGCGGCCTCCGCCAGCATGGACGCGGCGCCGGTGATCACCGCGGCCGCCGTCTTGGCCGCGGCGATGAGCACGTTCGCCCCGAGCGCGAGGACCACCGTGCGCGTCGACTCGCCGCCGCCCTCCGGCTCGTCCCCCGCGACGAGCGGGGCCAGCGCGTCGGGACCGTCGGCCGCGTCGGGTGCCATGGCACCGGACTAGCACGTGCGCCCGCTGTGCGCGACGCGGGCCGTGGTGGTTGGCTGTGCTCGCCCTGCCGCGGACGACGTCCGCACCTCGACCCTCCGGAGGACCTCCATGACCGTCACCCCGACCCCGTGGCCTGCCGGTGTCCCCGGCTGGGCGGACATCACGGTGACGGACCTCGGGCCGACGCAGCGGTTCTACGGCGGGCTGCTCGGCTGGCAGCTGAGCGCCGGGCCGCCCGAGTCCGACGGGTACGTCATGGCGACGGTCGACGGGTACGTCGTCGCGGGGATCCGGGTGTCGGACGTGCCGCAGCCCGCGGCGTGGTGCGTGTACCTCGCGACGGACGACGTCGCGGCGAGCGTCGCGCGGGCCGTCGACGCGGGGGCGACCGTCGCCCTGGGCCCGGTGTCCGTGCTGTCACTGGGCCGCATGGCCCTGCTGAGCGACCCGACGGGCGCGCTCGTGGGCCTCTGGGAGGCCGGCGACCACACCGGCTGGGAGCTCACCGACGCCCCCGGGTCCTTCGTGTGGGCCGAGCAGATGTCGCACGACCCGGCCGCGGCACGCCGCTTCTACACCGCGCTGTTCGGCTACGAGCAGCAGGACATGAGCGCACCGGACTTCACGTACACCTCGCTGTCGATCGGCGGGGCTCCCGCGGCGGGGATCGGCGGGTACGGACCGGGCGCGGGCGACGTCCCGGCGGCCTGGACCTGGTACCTCGCGGTGCAGGACGCGGACGCGATCGCACCGCGCGTCGCCGAGCTGGGCGGGGAGGTCGTCAGCGGGCCGGAGGACACCCCGTACGGGCGGATGCTCCTGGTCCGCGGCCCCGCCGGCGAGGTCCTGGCCCTGCTCCAGGCACCCGACGAGGACATCGTCGCCTGATCCGGTGCGTAGGGTGGACGCCGTGCAGTACCCGATCGACGTGTTCACCCACCGTGCGACGCGCGCCCACGACCCGGTGCGCACCTTCAAGTCCCGCCGGTCCCCGCTCGGGGTCGACCGGGTCGACGCGCTCGAACGACTGTTCCCGCGGTGGGGATTCTCGGTCGAGGACCCGAGCGCGCCACCGCCCCGCACGCCCGACGGCCTGCTCGACACCGTCACGCTGTTCGGGCGCGCGGCGCCGCTCGTCGTCGAGATCGGGTCCGGCATGGGCGACGCGACCGCCGCGATGGCCGCCGCCGACCCCGACCGCGACTGGCTGGCGGTCGAGGCGCACCTGCCCGGCCTGGCGGCGCTGCTGCTGCTCATCGAGCGCCACGGCCTGACCAACGTGCGCGTCGCGCACGGCGACGCCCTGCAGCTGCTGCGTGCCGACGTCGCGCCGGGCAGCCTCGACGCGGTGCACGCGTTCTTCCCCGACCCCTGGCCCAAGGTGCGCCACCACAAGCGTCGCCTCGTGCAGCCCGAGCACGTCGCGCTGCTGCGCGACCGGCTGCGCGTCGGTGGCACGCTGCACGTCGCGACCGACTGGGCGGAGTACGCCCAGCAGATGCGCGACGTGCTGACCGGCGACCCCGACCTGACCGGCGGCGTCGTCCCGCGTCCCGCGCACCGGCCCGTCACGCGGTTCGAGCAGCGTGGGCGGGACCTCGGCCACGAGGTCACCGACGTGATCGTGCGGCGCGTCCGATGAGGCTGCTCCTGGTCCCCGGCACCAGCCCCGACCGGTGGGCACGGGTGTGGCGTGAGCGCCTGCCCGACGACCCGCTGGAGGTCGTGCACGCCGGGGCGTCGGGCGCGGTCGACGCGGTGCTGCGTGGCGACGTCGACGCTGCCGTGCTGCGGCTGCCCCCGGCCGGCGTCGAGACGCCACCCTCGGGGCTGCCCACGACGACGCCGAGCACGGCGACCGGCTGGGCCGTGGTGCCGCTGTGGACCGAGCAGACCGTCGTCGTCGTGCGCAAGGACCACGTGCTCACCGTGGTCGGGGAGGTCGACGTCCCCGACCTCGCGGGCGAGACGCTGCTGGTCCCCGGTGACGACGTCCTCGGGTGGCAGCCCCCGGGCGTCGAGGTGCTCGACGTGCCCGACGTGCCCACGGCCGCGGACCTCGTCGCCAACGGCGCGGGCGTCCTGCTGGTGCCGCACTCTCTCGCGCGCCTGCACGACCGCCGCGGCACCGCCGTGCGCGTCGTCCCCGACGCCCCGGGCTCACCGGTCGTGCTCGTGTGGCGCACGGACGACGAGCACCCGCACGTGCAGGAGCTCGTCGGCATCGTGCGGGGCCGCACCGTCGGCAGCTCACGCGGGACCAGCACGCAGGCCCCGGCGCCGTCCCCCGCGAAGGCACCGGTGCAGGCCCGTCGCGAGCCCCGGAGCGGCCGCCCGGCGCCGCGCCGCACCCCGCCGCGCAAACGCCGCTGACCCGTCGGACGGCGCAGACGCGTGAGCTCCGTGACCGCCCGTCCACGAGCGTGGCGCACGAACGGGCGACGCCCGGCCGGTCACCTGGGTGACCGACCGGGCGTCGCGATGGTGCTGCTGCGTCAGCTCGCGAGGCGACGACGCGCCAGGACGAGCGCGCCCCCGGCTGCGACGAGCACGAGGCCGCCGAGGACGCCCACCCGGGGGTCGACACCGGTGACGGCCAGCTGCCCGGCGCCGGCCGCGAGGACCTCGACGTACTGCCAGCCCAGGAGCGTGCCGTCCGCGCGGTACAGCGCGACGCGGTGCGTACCGGCCGCGACGGACGCGGGGACCGTCAGGCGGAGCGTGCCGTCAGCGGCCACCGTCGCGACACCGAGGTCCGTCGGCACCGAGAACATGAAGCCGCGCAGGACCGCACCGGCCGGGAGGCCGGACAGGACGAGCCCGCCGCCCGCGGAGACGTTCGCCGGGCCCGTGAAGCCGCCGCGGGTGGCGTCCGTCAGCTGCCCGACGACCGGGCAGGTCCCCGCGAACGGGGTGATGGTGACCACCTGGTAGATGATGGTCTCCCACTCGGGGTCGATCAGCGCCCACGCACCGAGGTCCGTGAACTCATCGTCGCCCCCGGGGAACGCGAAGACGTGGTACTGGCCCGGCACGACGTCGACCAGGCCCGCGTCACCGGGGTTCTCGGAGGACCCCTCGACGTCCTCCTCGCTGAGCGCGTAGAGGGAGCCGCCCTCGTTGATGATGAGCCAGTCCACCGTGGCCGCCGGCGTGATGGCGATCCGGCCGGTGTTCACGACGTCGAGACCGGTGCAGGTGGGCTGCGTGACGGTCAGAGCCGGGACCGGGACCTTTCCGGCGCCGGGCGTGGCCGTCGGCTCGGCGGTCGGCGTGGCCGTCGGCTCAGCGGTCGGCGTGGCCGTCGGCTCAGCGGTCGGCGTGGCCGTCGGCTCGGCGGTCGGCGTGGCCGTCGGCTCGGCGGTCGGCGTGGCCGTCGGCTCAGCGGGGACCGCGGTCGTCGGCTCGGCGGTCGGCGTGGCCGTCGGCTCAGCGGTGGCCGACGGGCCGGGGTCGACCGTGTCGGCCTGGACTGCGACGGCGCTGCCGCCGAGGACGAGGACGGAGAGCGCGACGACGGCGGCCACTCTCCGCAGGGGGTTCGGGCTCACAAGGTTGCTCCTTCGTAGTCCGCCCGAGGGCGGACGAGTGGCGTGTGTCACGGCTCGGCGAACGCTACGGGTGCGCATCGACCCAGGTCATCCCGCAGAAAGCGCCCGTACCGCCCGATCCGGGAGGAGCCGGTCGGTTCACAGGAGTGAACTTCTCGGCCGACCACCCGTGACGTGCCTGCGGACACGACGCAACGGCCCCGCCGCCCGCGACGAGGTCGCGGGTGACGGGGCCGGGGCGGACGGGCGGGTCAGCGCGAGACGAGCGGCTGCGAGTGCCAGATCCGGTCGATGTAGTCCCACATCGCGCGGTCCGAGGAGAAGAACCCGGACCGGGCGACGTTGAGGATCGCGGACCGGGTCCACGCCTCGGTGTCCTGGTACGCCGCGTCGACGCGGGCCTGCGCGTCGAGGTACGACTGGAAGTCCGCCAGGACCAGGAACCGGTCCTCGTACAGCAGGTTCGACACGATGGGCTCGAAGACCGTGCGGTCGCCGCCGGCGAACGTGCCGGACGCGATGCGGTCGATCGCCCGGCGCAGCGTCGGGTTCTCCTCGTAGAACTTGGAGGGCTGGTAGCCCGCGGTGACGAGCTCCTCGACCTCCGGCTCGAGCAGCCCGAAGAGGAAGAAGTTCTCGTCTCCGACGAGCTCGCGGATCTCGACGTTCGCGCCGTCGTCCGTGCCGATCGTCAGGGCGCCGTTGAGCGCGAACTTCATGTTCCCCGTGCCCGACGCCTCCTTGCCCGCGAGCGAGATCTGCTCCGACAGGTCCGCCGCCGGGATCAGCGTCTCAGCCAGCGTGACGTTGTAGTTGGGCGGGAACACGACGGTGAGCGCGCCCTTGACGCGCGAGTCCTCGTTCACGGTGCGGCCGACGTGGTTGATCAGCGCGATCGTCTGCTTGGCCATCTTGTAGCCGGGCGCCGCCTTGGCACCGAACGCGAACACGCGCGGCGGGATCGACGTCGGGTCCAGCTCGCCGCTGATGATCTGCTCGTAGAGCGACACGATGTGCAGCACCTTGAGCGTCTGGCGCTTGTACTCGTGCAGGCGCTTGACCATGACGTCGAGCATCGCGTCGGCGGGCAGCGTGATGCCGTCACGACGCTGCAGCAGCACGCTCAGGCGCTGCTTGTTGTGCGCCTTCACCGCACGGAACTTCTCGCGGAACTCCTGGTCGTCGGCCAGCGGCTCCATCTCGCGCAGCCGCGCGAGGTCCGTGACCCAGCCGGGGCCGATCGCGTCGGTGATCAGGTCCGAGAGCGCGGGGTTCGCCAGGCGCACGAAGCGGCGGGGCGTGATGCCGTTGGTGACGTTGGTGAACTTGTCCGGCCAGTACTCCGAGAAGTCCGGCAGGACCTTGTCGCGCAGCAGCTGCGAGTGCAGCGCGGCGACCCCGTTGACCTTGGAGCCCGCGATCGTCGCGAGGTACGCCATGCGCACGGAGCGCTCCGGGTGCTCGGCGATGATCGACATGCGCCGCAGACGCAGCTCGTCGCCCGGGTAGCGCTGCGCGACCTCGGCGAGGAAGTCGTCGTTGATGCGGTAGATGATCTCGAGGTGGCGCGGCAGCAGCTTGCCCAGCAGCGCGACGGGCCAGACCTCCAGGGCCTCGGGCAGCAGCGTGTGACAGGTGTACGCGAAGCACTTCTGGGTCACGGCCCAGGCCTCGTCCCAGTCCCACTTCTTCTCGTCCACCAGGATGCGCATGAGCTCGGGGACCGCGATCACCGGGTGGGTGTCGTTGAGCTGGAAGATGATGCGCTCGGGCAGGCGGTGCAGGTCGAAGTCGCCGGGCAGGACGTTCTCGATGAAGTCGCGGATCGAGCAGGCGACGAAGAAGTACTGCTGCTGCAGGCGCAGCTCCTTGCCCTGGGGCGTGGAGTCCTCCGGGTACAGCACCTTGGAGATGTTCTCGGCGAACGTCTGCGAGCGCACCGCGTCGACGTACTCGCCGGAGTTGAAGATCGCGAGGTCGAACGCCTCGGTGGCCTGCGCGCTCCACAGCCGCAGCGTGTTGACCCGCCCGTTCTGGTAGCCCGGGACCATGTAGTTGTAGGGCACACCGAGCACGTCCCACGCCGGGATCCAGCGGCTGCGCTCGACCCCGTCGTCGTCCGTGTACCGCTCGGTCGACCCGCCGAAGTGCACGGTCACCGCCGACTCCGGGTGCGGGAACTCCCACGGCGCCCCGAGGGCCAGCCACGAGTCGGCCTGCTCGACCTGGAAGCCGTCGACGAACGTCTGGCGGAAGATCCCGTACTCGTAGCGGATGCCGTAGCCGATGCACGGGACGCTCATCGTCGCCAGGGAGTCGACGAAGCACGCGGCGAGGCGCCCGAGGCCGCCGTTGCCGAGGCCGGGCTCGACCTCCTGCTCGCGCAGCGTGGCCAGCTCGATGCCGAGGGAGGCGAGCCCCTCCTCGACGATCTCAGCCATGTCGGTGGCCAGGAGCGCGTTGTCGAGCTGACGCCCGAGCAGGTACTCCGCCGACAGGTACGCCACCGACTTGGCCTGCGCGTCACGCTGGCGACGCACGGTCTCGAGCCAGCGCGCCATGAGGTACTCACGGACGGTGCGAGCGAGTGCGAGGTACTGGTCGTTGACGCTGGCGCGCTCCATCGTCACGCCCTGCCCGTAGTGCAGCTCGCGGAGGAACTCCCTGACGAAGCCCTCGACGGAGTGCTGCGGGGCCGTCACCGGCGCGCTGCTGTTGGCACGGTTCTCAGTCACTTGCGCAACGGTAGTTCCCTGCTGCCGGTGAATCCAGGCGAGGGGCCGGCGCAATCCCCCACGTCGTGGGCCAACCGCGTGTCTCTCGGCGTGTCCATGTGCCCTGTCTCACGTGCTGCACCCCGGCACGGCGGGTCGATCCGGCAGGAAACGCCCGATCGGGCCATGCTGGGACGATGGGCGAGACCACCCAGCGGTCAGGCACGCTCCAGCTCCACGAGAGCGCGCTCGAGGCGGCGGCACGGCACGTCCGGGCGGACGAGGACGTCCTGCTCCTGGGGGACGTCGGCTCCGGACGCACCACGCTGCTCGCCGCGCTCGCCGAACGCCTCCGCGGCACCGGGACCGCTGTCGTCACCCTCGCGGGGCACCGCGGCGCTCGTGACCTCCCCCTCGCGGCCTTCGCCACCCATCCCACGATGCGCCCGCGCAGCGGCGCGCGGTGGGGCCTCCCCGAGGCCACGACCGTCCTGGCGGAGGCCGTGGGCAGCGGTCCGGCCGTCGTCCTCGTCGACGACGTCCACCTCCTCGACGGCGCCTCGGCCGCGGTGGTCGCCGCAGTCGCACGACGCCACGCCGGCCGGGTCGGCCTGGTCCTGACCGCACCCTCGGGGACCGACGTGGACGCCGCCGCCCCCGACCTGGCACGGGAGGCCGTCGTCGTCCGGCTCGGCCCCCTGGGGGTCAGCGCGACGTCCGCGCTCCTGGCCGACCGCCTCGGCGGCCAGGTCGAGGGGCACCTCGCGTCCGTCGTGGCCGGGCGCTCCGGTGGCAACCCGCGCGTGGCGGTCGCGCTGGTCCGCGCGGCGGTCGACGCGGGCGTCGTCGCACGCGTGAGCGGCCGGTGGGCGCAGACGGGGGCCCTCGAGCTGGTGCGCGCGGACGCCGTCCCCCTCGGGCTCCTCGCCGACCTGCCGGAGACCTCGCGGCGCGGTCTGGACGTCCTGGCCTGGTTCGGCCTGGTCGACCTCGCCACCGCACGGCGGCTCGTCGGTGCGGACACCCTTGCCGCGCTGGACGCCGCCGGGCGCGTCGCCGTCCACGAGGGCGGCCGCGAGCCGATGGTCACGGTCAGCCCGCCCGCGCTCGGGCAGGTGCTGCGCCTGCGCCTGTCGCCCCGTGCCCACGCCGACCTGCGGGCGCTCGCGGACGGGACGCTCGGGACCGGCGTGCTGCCCCCGCCCGCTCTCGCGCTGCCCGCCGCCGCCGACCTCGACGGGGAGGACGCGGCGGCAGGGGCCGCCCCGCAGCAGGTCGCGATCCTCACCGAGTCCGTGCGGACGCAGGCGTCCGCGCGGTACCGGACGTGGCTCGAGAAGCGTGACCTGGTGAACGCGCTCGCGCTCCTGCGGTTGCGACTGCTGGACAACTTCACGTCGATCGACGTGGACGAGATCCTCCAGGGGACGGTCCCCTCCCCCGCCGACGACCCCGACGACCTCGGCTCGTACGTGCTGCTGCGTGGCCAGTGGGCCGCAGCCACGGGCGGCACCCTGCGCGACGGCATGACGCGTGACCCCGGACCCACGGGGCGGCTGGTGCTGCCCGAGCTGGAGGACAGGGTCCTGCACGCCCTCGAGCGGCTCTACGCCCTCGAGCCGTCCACGGTGGGCGTCGCCGACCTCGAGGGCGCGCACGTGCCGGCGCCGCTGCGCGACTTCGTGCTCGTCCTGCAGGTGCAGGCGGCCGTCGAGACCGGCGCGCCGGACCGCGCGCTCGAGCTGCTGGACGGCTGGGGCGGCTCGCGGCGTCAGCACGCGATCGGTCACCAGCTCGACGCGCTGCGGGGCGACGCCCTGCTGCTCGCCGGGCAGGTCGACGACGCGATCGACTGGTGGCGCGAGCGGCTCAGCGCGGCGTACGACGACCTCAGCATGCTCGGGGTGCGGCTGGCCGCGCGCGGCCTCGCGACGGGCCTGTTCGTCCAGGGCGACCACGAGGGCGCGCGCCGGACGCTGAGCGTCGTGCTGCAGATGGGCCGGTGCGGTCCCGTCCAGAGCCCGTACGACGAGCGGATCCTCGCGCTCGCGGCGACGCTACGAGCGCGCCGCGGCGAGACCGACCTCGCGGCCGCCCTGCTCGACGAGCTGCGGGCGACCCCGCGCCCGTACCTGCCGGCGCTCGACTTCGCCCTGCCGTGGGCTACCGCGGAGGTCGCGTACTTCCGGTCCGGAGGCACCGAGCCGCCCGACGGCGAGCCGCTGTGGGCCGCCGGCGAGGAGCAGCTCGCGGTCGGGCGGCTCGCCAGCGCCGCACTGTGCTGGTCCTTCGCGCCCCTCGAGCTGCCCCCGGACCGGCTGGCCCGGCTGGAGGAGCTGTGCTCGCGGACCCGGCTCACGATCGTGCGGCCGCTCGTCCACCTGCACCGCGCGATCTCGCTGGGGACGAGCACCGAGGTGCTGGCGGCCGTGGCGATGATGCGCGTCCCCGGACCGCTGGTGCACGTCGCGCTCGACGTCGCCCGGCGGCGCGCCGTCGAGGAGGGGCGAGGCGACCTCACCGAGGAGCAGGTGCGTGCGGTCGCCGGGGCGACCGTCGCCGAGTCCCTGGGCCGCCCGCAGGCCCGGTCGGCGCCGCTGACGGGCCGGGAGGCGGAGATCGCGGCGCTGGCCCGCGAGGGGCTGAGCAACCGGCAGATCGCCTCCCGCCTCTACCTGTCCGTGCGGACGGTCGAGAGCCACCTCTACCGGGCGATGCAGAAGCTAGGGGTGTCGGACCGGGCGCTGCTCGGCGAGCTCGACGGGGCCGTGCGCGTCGCGGGCTGAGACGGCCGCCGCCCGGCGGCTGCGTCCCGAGCGGTACCAGAGGCTCGCCGCCCAGACGAAGAACCCGCCGGCCACCAGGACGACCCCGACGTGCCGGTCCTCGACGTTGACCGCCGAGTTCACGTGCCCGAGGTGGTGCACGACGTACCAGACGCGCGCGCGGACCTGGAAGTCCTGCACCGGCAGGTCCGGTGCGTCGTTCGCGTCGCCCTGCGTCGTGAACGTCACGCCCCCGTCGGTGCGGTGCGTGATCCCCGTGACGCGGTGCGTGATCGCCGTGGGGTCCTCGGGGTTCGGCAGGTAGGTGATCACGTCGCCGATCCGGACGTCGGCCGGGTCGACGGGACGGACGACGACGAGGGACCCGACCGGCAGCGTCGGCTCCATCGAGCCCGACAGCACGGTCAGCGGCACCGCACCGGCAAAGCGCGGGACGAGGATCGTGACGGCGGCGACCAGCAGGACCACGCCCAGCACGCCGTAGCCCAGGCCGACGCCGACGCTGCGCGCGGCGACGCGCCACCGGCTCTCGGGGCGCACGGCGACGGGCTGGTCGGGTGAGGCGGCGGGCTGGACGGGTGCGGTCACGGGCTGGTCGGCGACCGGCCGGGCCGGTGCGGCGACGTGCCGGGCGCCCGCGGTGACGGGCCGGACGGGTGCGGTGACGGTCATCGGTCCTTCTCCTCCTCGCGGAGCGCGACCGGAGGAGTCACGTCGGCGGTGTCGGCGTCCGGGCCCTCGTGGGGCTCCGGCAGGGTGGTGACGTCGGCCGTGGCCGGGTCGTCGGTGGCGTCGTCGGTGGCGGGCTCGTCGGTGGCGGGGTCCTCGGTGGCGGGGTCCTCGGTGACGTCGGAGCCGTCGTCGGTCGTGGGCTCGTCGCCGGCCAGCGGCTGGTCGTCGGTCGCGGGCTCGTCGCCCACCTCGTCCTGCGGCGCGGGGTCGTCGCCGACCACCGGGGCGTCGAGCACGGCGTCCGCGTCCAGCGCGGGACGGAACTTGGCGGGGATGAGGTAGGTGGTGAGGTTCGGGGCGTCGGCGTTGAAGCCGTCCCAGGCGGTCACGCGCCCGACGTCCCAGCCGGCCACGCTCTGGGCCATCGCCCGCGCACCGCGGAACATGTCGGTCATGTCCTCGACGTTCGAGGTGTTCCAGCCGCCGATCCAGGAGTTGAAGGACGTCGCGCCGTGGAACATCCCCGACATGTCCCGCACCTTGGCGGTGTCCCAGCCACCGACGTAGCCGTTGAAGGACGTGGCACCGGCGAACATGTGGGACATCGACTCCACGTTCGCGAAGGCTGGGCCGGCGAAGTCCTGCTTGAGGGAGCGGGCGTTGGAGAACATGTGGTCCGTGGTGCGCAGCGTCGACGGGAGGCCGTCGACCCGCAGCAGGTTGATCGCGTTGTGGAAGGCGTACGACGCGTCGACGGTCCCGACGCCCTCCTGCCAGTTCTGCACCTGCACGAGCTCCTGCATGTCCGCGACGGTCTGCGCCGGGGACCCCAGGCTGCCGACGCGGCCGTTGATCAGCACGGTCGCCTGCACGGTGCCCGGCGGGTAGGTGTGCGCGTTCCTGCCGGGGACGAGGCGCGTCGTGGCGGCGCCCTCGACCCACTGGACCGTCGCATCGACGTCGTCGACGTAGATGACGACGGTGCGGTCGACGCCCTTGGTCAGGTCGTAGCCCATGCGCAGCAGGCCACCGGCGGCGGGGCCGCGCGTCGTGAGCGTGCCGAGGTCGCGCGACGCCGTGTCCTGCCAGCCGTGGCCGTTGCCGAGCTGCAGGTCGAGGCGCAGGGAGAAGGAGCGGTCGCCCGACGGCAGGCTCGACCCGGCGGCGACGCGCACCGTGACGGGGACGCGCTGCGGCGTGGCGGAGCCGACGACCGGGACGTCGTCCGACGTGACGGTCACCCGCCCCGCGAGGTCGGCGGGCAGGGACGCGGCGACGTCGGTGCGCAGCGTCGCGCGCAGGTTCTCACCGGTCGCGGTGAGGTCGACGGTCGTGCGGTAGAGGACCACCCGGCCGGGCTCGAGGCGCCCGGTCGCGGGGTCGAACGCCGCGCCCGACTCGTGCTGCCACGAGCCCGGGCCGACGGCGTCGATCGTGAGGGCCCCGCTGGCCAGGGTGCCGTCGAGCGGCGCCTGTGCGCGCCACGCCGCGTACGTCGCCGTGCCCGGCAGTGCCAGGACGATCGCCGCCGCGGCGACGGCCGCGAGGAGCGCGGCGCGCAGCGGGCGCAGGGGACGGACGTGGTGTCGCACGGTGCTCAGCTCCTGGGTCGCGGGGATGGGTGGTGAGGTCGGGCGGTGGAGCCGCCGGCGGCAGGTGCGCGCGTTGGGGGGAACGGGCCTGCCGCCGACGGCGGTCGTGGGGGTCGCAGCCGGGCTCAGGCCGACGGCGCGACCTGCTGCAGGTTGATGCTCGTGGCGCCGAGGTCGAAGCCCAGGCCCATCTCGCCGGTCGCGGACTCGTCGAACGCGATCGTCACGGTCGCGTCGACGGACGTCGTGCCGGGGCGGAAGCCGTCCGCGGGCACCCCGTCGAGGGTGACGTCGACCGTGATGCTCTCGGAGAGCGAGTCGATCGGCAGGCCGGCCGGCCCGACGACCTGCGGGACGACGACGAGGTTCTCGCCCTCGGCGACCACCGCGATGGTCGAGGTCCCGACGATGACGTCGCCCGGGACCATCTGGAAGCCGTCGAGGTCCTCGATGAGGTTCTCGTGGCCGGGCGTCACGTCGTTCCACGTGATGTCGCCGAAGTCGGCGGTGAGCGAACCGGTCTGCAGGCTGCCCTCGCCCAGTGCGCCCTCGGCGTTCCAGAGTGCGAAGGTGCCCATCCCGCCGAGCAGGACAGCGACGCCGGCGGCGGCGGCGACGGCACCCTTGACGGCGCCGCGGTGGGTGGTGGTCGTGGAGGTCGTGGTCGCGTTCATGGCTCGTGCCCTTCGTGTCCGTGGTGCCGGGGCGGTTGCTTCCGACACCCAGAACACTGGCAAGGCAGGGGCCACGTAGTGCGGGCCGGGGGTGGCTTGAGTAGGTAGCCGCGGCGCCCTGACCAGCGGCGATGCCGAGAGCCGGGCGGCGATCGCCGTAGTGCGGCGGCTACTGGTGGGCTACGTGCGCCGCGTCAGCGCGAGGTCTGCCGGTACCGGGCGATCGCGAGCGGCGCGAACACCACGAGGATCACCACGACGCAGCCGAGCGTGTACAGCACCGGGTGCTGCATCGACCACGCGTCAGGCACCGGGGCACCGGGGTTGGTGTTGCCGAACAGCTCGCGGCACGCCTGCGTGAGCGTCGAGACGGGGTTCCACTCCACGACGCGCTGCAGCGGCTCGGGGAACGAGTCCAGGGGCACGAAGGCGTTGGAGACGAACGTCAGCGGCATGATGACGATGAACGACGCGTTGTTGATGACCTCGACGCTGGGCACCAGGACGCCGACGAGCGCCATGATCCAGCTCACGGCGTACGAGAACGCGAGCAGCAGCCCGAACGCCGCGGCCGCCTCCAGCACCGTGCCGTGCACGCGCCACCCGACGAGCAGGCCGGTGAGCGCCATGATCACCAGCGACAGCACGTTGTAGACCACGTCGGACGCCGTGCGCCCCGCGAGCACGGCCGACTGCGACATGGGCAGCGAGCGGAAGCGGTCGAGGATGCCCTTCTGCATGTCCTCGGCGATGCCGGCGCCGGTGAACGTGGCCCCGAACACGACGGTCTGCGCGAAGATCCCCGGGATGAGGAACTCGCGGTAGCTCACGCCGTCGCCGGGGTCGATCGCCCCGCCGAACACGTACGCGAAGAGCACCACGAACATGATCGGCGAGATGAGGACGGCCACGAGGATCTCGGGGACGCGCAGGATCTTCAGCAGGTTGCGCTTGGCGACGACGTGCGTGTCGACGACCGTGCGGGCGAGCGAGCTCATCGGACCTCCTGCGCGGTGTCGTCGACGTCGGCCGCCCGGCCGGTCAGCGTGAGGAACACGTCGTCGAGGGTCGGCCTGCGCACCCCGGCCTCGAGGACGACGACGCTCGCGGCGTCCAGCCGGTCCAGCGCCTCGCGCAGCGCCCGCGAGCCGTCGTCCACGGCCACCGACAGCGCGCGCCCGTCGCCGGCGACGTGGACCTCGTCGCCGGACGACACCGCCGCGAGGACCGTGCGGGCCGTCGCGGACCCGGCCGCGTCGGCCAGCAGCACCTCGACCCGCTGCCCGCCGACCTGCGCCTTGAGGTCGTCCGCGGTGCCGCGCGCGATCGCCCGCCCGTGGTCGATCACGACGATCGCGTCCGCGAGGCGGTCGGCCTCCTCGAGGTACTGCGTGGTGAGCAGGATCGTCGTGCCCGCGCGCACCAGGTCGGCGATGACGTCCCACATCTGCAACCGGCTGCGCGGGTCCAGGCCCGTCGTGGGTTCGTCGAGCACCACCACGGGCGGCTCGGCGACCAGCGCGCACGCCAGGTCCAGCCGCCGGCGCATGCCGCCGGAGTACGTCTTCGCGGGTCGACCGCCCGCCTCCGTCAGGTCGAACGCGTCCAGCAGGGCCCCGGCGCGGGCACGCGCCCGGCGGCGCGGGAAGCCGTAGAGGCGGCCGATCATCTCGAGGTTCTCGGCCCCCGTGAGGTTCTCGTCGACCGCGGCGTTCTGCCCCGACAGGCCGATGCGCCGCCGCACCTGCTCGGGCTCGCGCAGCACGTCCGCACCGGCGACGTGCGCCGTGCCGCCGTCGGGCCGCAGCAGCGTCGTGAGGATCCGCACGGCCGTCGTCTTGCCCGCGCCGTTGGGTCCCAGCAGCCCCATGACGGTGCCCTCGGGCACCTCCAGGTCCAGCCCGCGCAGCGCCTCGACCTGCCCGTACCGCTTCGTCAGCCCGGTCGCCGTGATCGTCGCCGTCATCGCGCTCCCCGTGGTGTCACCGTCGCCCGTCCCTACCGACCGACGTCGGCGCACGGACTCGTCGCCCTGGGGCAGATCGTCCACCCGACCACCGACAGACGCCCCACAACCCCATGACACCGGGCCACGGGCGCGACGAGCATGGGATCGTCCCGATGAGTCCGGCCCGCGCGCCCGGTCTATCCCGCGACACCCCCGGACCCACACACCCCGAGGCCGCCATGACCACCCCCACCGCACCGACCCGCTGGCGCCGCGACGTCACCGTCTTCCTCACGGGTCAGACGTTCTCGCTGCTCGGCTCGATGCTCGTGCAGTACGCGATCATGTGGCACCTCACGCTCGAGACGCGGTCGGGGACGGTGATGGCCGTGTACGCGGTCGTCGGGTTCCTGCCGCAGGCGGTCGTGTCGATCTTCGGTGGCGTGTGGGCCGACCGGCTCGACCGCCGCGCGCTGGTCATCGGCGCCGACGCGGCCATCGCCGCGACCACCCTGGCCCTCGCGATCCTCATGCTGTCCGGCTACGACGACCTGTGGATCCTGTACGTGGCCGCCGCGATCCGGTCCGCCGGCGCCGGCATCCAGACGCCCGCGGTGGGGGCGCTCCTGCCCCAGATCGTGCCGCCCGACAAGCTCATGCGCATCAACGGGGTCAACGCCACGATCCAGTCGGCCATGATGCTCGTCGCGCCCGCGCTCGCCGCCGGCCTGTACGCGTGGGCGTCGATCGAGGCGATCTTCTTCGTCGACGTCGTGACCGCGCTCATCGGCATCGGCCTGCTGCTGCTCGTCCCGGTGCCGCGCCTGGTGCGCGGCGACCAGCAGGCGGGCGTGCGCGGCTACCTCGCGGACCTGGCCGACGGCGTCCGGTACGTCGCGACGACGCCGTTCGTGCGGTGGGTCCTGGCGATGTGGGGCGTGGTGTTCGTGCTCATCGTGGCGCCGTCGTTCCTCACGCCGCTCATGGTGGTGCGCTCCTTCGGCGAGGAGGTCTGGAAGCTGACGGTCAACGAGCTCGCGTTCAGCGTCGGCATGACGCTCGGCGGCGTGGTGGTCGCGTGGTGGGGCGGCCTGCGCAACCGCGTCCACATGGTCATGGTGACGACCGCGCTGTTCGCGGTGCTCAACGTCGGCCTGGGCCTGTCGACGAACATGTGGGTGTTCTTCGGGTTCATGTTCCTCATCGGCCTGGGCGTGCCGTTCTTCTCGACGCCCACCATGACCGTGCTGCAGGAGCGCGTCGAGCCCGAGCGCCTGGGCCGGGTGTTCGGCTTCGTGGGCATCGTCATGGCCGTCGCGATGCCGCTCGGCATGGCGGTGTTCGGTCCGCTGGCCGACCGCTACTCGGTGGAGTCGCTGCTGGTGGCCGCGGGCGTCGCGCTGATGCTCGTCGTGGTCGTCGGCGTCGCGCTGCCGTCAGGACGGCGCGCGATGGCCGAGGCACAGGCCCCGGATCCCGAACCGGCGACCCCCCCGTCCGACGAGGAGCCGGCACGTCAGCTCTGACGTCGCCCCCCGGCGCCCTCCCTGACCCCCTCCCTGACCCCCCTCCCCGACCCCCTCCCTGACGGCGAACTCGACCTTCGGCGGCTTCTCGGCGTTCGAAAGCCGCCAAAGGTCGAGCTCGGCGGATGGGTTGGGGTGGGTGTGGATGGGTGGGGGGTGGGTGTGGGTGGGTTGGGGGGTGGGTGTGGGGGGTCGGTGAGTCGGCGGGTCAGCCGGCCAGGCGGGTGCGGACCAGGGCGCTGAGCGCCTTGCCGTCGGCGCGCCCCTGCGCGCGGGCGTTCGCCTCCTTCATGACCGTCCCCATGTCCTTGAGCGACGACGCCCCGGTGTCGGCGACGACCGCGTCGACCAGGGCGGCGAGCTCGTCGTCGCTCAGGCGCGTCGGCAGGTACTCGTCGACGATCTGCGCCTCCGCCGTCTCGGTCGCCGCCCGGTCGGCGGCTCCCGCGTCGGCGTAGATCTGCGCAGACTCACGGCGCTTCTTCGACTCGCGGGCCAGCACCTTGAGGATCTCGTCCTCGCTGAGCTCGCGCGCGACCGTGCCGGCCTTCTCCTCGTGCCGCACGGCTCCGATGAGCTGGCGCAGGGTGCTGGTGCGCAGGGTGTCGCGCGCCTTGAGGGAGGTGGTCAGGTCGGCGGTCAGTCGGTCGAGGGTGCTCATGGGCACATCCTCCCCGGTGTTCCGGTGCGGGCGCCCGCTGTTTCCTCCTGGCGGTGCGCTCACCAGGACGCGGCGACGACGTCCGCGAGCTCGGCCGCCGTCAGCGCGACGGGGTTGCCCCGCGTGGACGACGCGGCCAGGGCGTCGGCGACGACGGCAGGGACGTCGGCCGCGTCCAGGCCGAGCGCGCCGAGGCCGGGGACACCGATCGCCGCGGTGAGCTCCGCCAGCCACGCGACCGCGTCGTCCGCCCGGGCGCCGGCCCGGCCCGTCAGGGCCGCCGCCGCGTCGTCGTACCGCGCGAGGCCCGGCCCGCCCGCGTCCGTGCGCCGCAGCGCCGCGACGTTCGCCGCGGTCGTCGCGGCCAGCACCGCGGCGCACACCTGCCCGTGGGGCGCGCCGAGCCGCCCGCCCAGCGCGGCGGCCAGACCGTGGACGGCACCCAGCTTCGCGTTCGCGAGCGCCATGCCCGACAGCAGGGCCGCGACCGACAGGTCGGTGCGCGCGTCGACGTCGTCGCCGTGCTCGACGGCCCGTCGCAGGCTGCGTCCCGCACGCACGAGGCCCTCACGCGCGAGCGGGTCCGTCAGGGCCGTCGCGTACGGCGTCGTGAACGCCTCGAGGCACTGCGTCAGCGCGTCGGCACCCGACGACGCGGTGAGCGCGGGCGGGCACCCGAGCGTGAGCAGCGGGTCGACCACCGCGACGGCCGGCAGCATCGCACGCCCGCGCAGGCTGGCCTTCACGCCGCGGTCCGGGACGCGGACCGGCGCGTTGGCGGTGACCTCGGCGCCCGTCCCGGCCGTGGTGGGCACCGCGACGACGGGCAGCGCCACCTCCCCCAGGGGCAGCCCCCGCCCGACGACCTCCAGGTGGTCCAGCACGTCCGTGCCGCCGCGCGCCAGCACCGCGACGCACTTGGCGAGGTCGAGCACCGACCCGCCACCCCACCCGACGACGACGTCCGGGCGCACCTCGCGCGCGACGGCGACCGCGGCCCGCACGGCGTCGACGTCCGGCTCGCCGCGGTGCCGGTGGACGGCCGCGGCACCCAGCGCACCGACGTCGGCCGACCGTCCCGCGACGACCAGGACGCGGCTCCCCAGCGCGGTGACGAGGTCCGGCACCTGCGCCACCGCCCCGGCACCCAGGACGATGCGCCCCGCGGTGGCGAACGTGCTGGCTGCGGGCAGGCCGGGAACGGACGGTGCCGTGCTGGTCGACATGCTCCGAGGCTAGGGCCCGACGCGACGGGCGGTCACCGGTGCAGCTGCTGGCGCCAGTCCGGCGGGACGCGACCCTCGGGCCCGGGCGTCGGCTGGTCCAGGGGGTGCGCGAGCGGCGGCGCCAGCTCCGGGCCCTCGGCGTACGTGCCCGCCTCGTAGTCCCACCACCAGTCCTGCCCCGGCTCGTACGAGCGCATCAGCGGGTGCCCGGTGGCGCGCCAGTGCGCCGTCCCGTGCTGCCCCGGTGAGCTGTCGCAGCAGCCGACGTGCCCGCAGGCGGCGCACCGGCGCAACGCCACCCACCAGCCGGACTCCTGCTCGCACTCGACGCAGCCGGGGCCGCTGGGCGGGATGCTCGGGTCGATCGCGGGAACGCTCATGGTGGTCACCTCCGGGTGCCCGTCCAGTGTGCGCCTGCACGCCCGGTCCGCATCCGGTGCGCGTGGCGGCGGACCGCCGGTCCCGTACGCCGGTCACGAGCCGCACGTCATCCCGCAGGGGGACGGGACATCGCCCGACACCCCCGCCGTGGGTGGAGCAGCCCGCAGCGACGTGCCACCGTGGCCTGCGCACGTCGAGACCTCGGGGGGAGTTGCCCGCCCCACCCCCACGCCTAGCGTCGCTGCCGTGCCCTTGACCAGCAACGACGTCCTCCTGCACGACCCGCGTGTCGCGGCCGTGCCGCTCGCCGAGAGCGGCGAGCCCCTCGTCGGCACCTGCCTGCCCCGCCTGCCCGGCAGCGGTGGACCGCAAGGGTCCCGCGTCCGGGCGACGGTCGCCCGGCGCCTGGCCCTGGCGCGCGCCGCACTGCCCGCCGGCATGCACCTCGTCCTCGCCGAGGGGTGGCGCAGCCCTGCCGCCCAGGCCGAGATCATCGCCCGGTACCGGTCCCGCGTGCGGCTCGACCACCCCACCGCGACGGACGACGAGGTCGACCGGCTCACCAGCCGCTACGTCGCGCCCTTGGCCGTCGCGCCGCACGTCGCCGGCGCCGCCGTGGACGTGACCCTCGTCGACGACACCGGCCGGGAGCTGGACCTGGGGTGCCCGCTGGACGCCACGCCGGAGGAGAGCGACGGCCGCTGCTTCACCGACGCCCCCGTCCCGCCCGCCGCCCGCGCCCTGCGCACCGCGCTGTCCGCGGCCATGACCGGCGCAGGCTTCGTCAACTACCCCACGGAGTGGTGGCACTGGAGCTACGGGGACCGCTACTGGGCGCTCGTCACCGGCAGCCCGGCCGCCCTCTACGGGCCGGTGACGGCGTGAGCACGACGCTCTGCCCGCCGGGCGCCGCCCCCGTCGCCGTGGCCCGCACCCGGCCCGTCCTGACCGTGCGGCTCGACGCGGTCGCGCACAACACGCGCCTGCTGGCCGCGTCCGCACGGCGGCTCATGGCCGTCGTCAAGGCGGACGGGTTCGGGCTCGGCGCCGTCGACGTCGCGCGCACCGCGCTCGACAACGGCGCCCAGGCCCTGGGCGTCGCGACCCTGGCCGAGGCGGTCGAGCTGCGCCTGGCAGGTGTCGGCGCACCCCTCCTGAGCTGGCTCGACGCACCGGGCGCCGACATGTCGGACGCGGTGCTGCACGGTGTCGACGTCGCGGTGCCGAGCGCCGCGCACCTCGACGCCGCCGCGTGGGCGGCACGCCGGCTGGACCGCGTCGTCGACGTCCACCTGTTCCTCGACTGCGGCACCGCACGTGACGGCTGCCCACCCGAGCTGTGGCCCGCCCTGTGCGCGGCTGCCCGCCAGGCGGAGCGCGCCGGGACCGTGCGGGTCGTGGGCATCATGGGGCACCTGGCCTGCGCGGCGGGCCTCGACGCCGAGGCCAACGCGGCCGCCACGCGGCGGTTCGTGCGCGGCGTGGAGCACGCGCACGCCGCGGGGCTGCGTCCCGTGCTGCGCCACCTGGGCGCCACGGCCGCCGTGCTCGGGCTGCCGGGCACGGCCTTCGACCTGTCGCGCGTCGGCGCCGGCCTGGTGGGCATCGACACGACCGGACGGCACCCCGTGCTGCGCGGAGCCGCGCACGTGACCGCGCCCGTCGTGCAGGTGCGCGACGTCGGCGCCGGTATCGGCGTGGGGTACGACCACACGTACCGGACGTCGGCGCCCACGCGGCTGGCGCTGCTGCCCCTCGGGTACGCCGACGGGCTCCCGGTGAGCGCGTCGGGGCGTGCCGAGGTCCTCGTGCACGGTCGGCGTCGTCCGCTCGCCGGGCGCGTCTCGATGGACCAGGTCGTCGTCGACGTGGGCGACCTGCCCGTGCAGCCCGGGGACGTCGTGACCGTCATCGGCACCGACGGCCCGGCACCCACGCTCACCGACTGGGCCGGCTGGGCGGGCACCCTCCCCCACGAGCTGCTCACCGGCCTGGGGCGGCGGCTCGTGCGCCGCGTCGTCCCGGCACCCCCGACACCCCCACCGACCGTCCCCGAGGAGCACCCGTGACCACGTCCGACCTGCAGCACCGCGCCCCGACCCCGCCGCACGCGCCCGTGTGCCGCGTCGCCGTCGTGGGGGGCGGCGCCAACGCCGAGCACGACGTGTCGCTCGCGAGCGCCGCAGCGGTGCGCGACGCCCTGGCGCCCACGCACGACGTCGTCGCCCTCACCATCGGACGGGACGGCACGTGGTCGGGTGAGCACGGCACCCTGTCCTTCGCGGAGGCGGTCGCCGTCGTCGCGACGTGCGACGTGCTGCTGCCCGCGGTGCACGGCCCGCGCGGCGAGGACGGGACGCTCGCGGCCCTGGCCGACCTGGCGGGCGTCGCGTGCGTCGGATCCGGCGTGCGGGCCGGGGCCGTCGGCATGGACAAGTGGGTGACCAAGCTGGTCGCCGCCGCGGTCGGTGTCGCCGTCGCCGACGGCCGGGTCGTGCGGGACGTCGCCGAGGCGTGCGCGGACCCGCGCCTGCCCGCGGTCGTCAAGCCCGTGGCGTGCGGGTCCAGCCACGGGGTGCGTCGCGTCGACACGCTCACCGAGCTCCGCGAGGCCGTCGCGGCCGCCCTCGAGCTGGACGACCGCGCCCTCGTCGAGGAGGTCGTGGTCGGCCGGGAGATCGACGTCGCGGTCCTGCGCCGCGCGGACGGCACGACCGTGGTCTCCCCGCCGCTGGAGATCGGGCACGCCGGCGCCGTGTTCGACACGGCCACCAAGTACGACGGCACCGCCCGGTTCGTCGTCCCCGCCGTCCTCGACGCCGCGGACGCCGAGCGGCTCGCGGCGGACGCGCGCACCGTCGTCGACGCGCTCGGCTGCGAGGGCGTCGCCCGCGTCGACTTCTTCCTCACCGCGGACGGCCCGGTGCTCAACGAGGTCAACACGATGCCGGGGCTCACGGCGCACTCGCAGGTGCCGCAGATGTTCGCGGCGGTCGGCATGACGTATCCCGAGCTGGTGGCCGAGCTCGTGGCGCAGGCCCGGGCACGGCACGCGTCGCGCGCGTGGTGAGCGCACGCGTCGGCGCGTGGGACGCGCTGCGGGGCGCCGCCATCGCGCTGGTCATGCTGCGGCACGCGTGGCCCGACGTGTTCCCGGGGGCGGGCGTCGTCGGGGTGGTCATGTTCTTCGCGCTGTCCGGGCACCTGATCACGGGGCTGCTGGTGGACGAGGCCGCCGCCACGGGCCGGGTGGACCTGCGTCGCTTCTGGCTGCGGCGGGCGCGGCGCCTGGTGCCCGCGCTGCTCGTGCTCGTCGTCGGGTTCGTGCTGGTCACCCTCACGCTGGACCCGCTCGGGGACAGCGGGACCCTGCCGCGGACGGTCGCGGTGTCGCTCACCTACACCGCCAACCTGCCGTACGTCGGCCTCGTGGGTGTGAGCCCTGCGATCTACCACCTGTGGACGCTGGCGACCGAGGAGCAGTTCTACCTGCTGTGGCCGCTGGTGATCGTGCTGGCGGTGCGCGCGCGGCGGCTGCGGACGGGGCTGGTGCTGGCGGGGCTCGCGTCGGCCGCACTGTGCGTCCTGACGGTCGTGTGGTTCCGTGACGACCCCGACGCCGCGTACCCGCTGGCGACGTCGTGGATCGGGTGCTTCGTGATCGGTGCGGCGTCCCGCGTGACGCAGGACCGGTGGCCGGCGGCCTGGCGGGGCCGGCACGCGGTGGTCGCCGCCCTGACGCTGGTCGTCGCCCTGACGGCCACCGACCTGCGCGGGCACGCGGCGACGTACCTGGTGGCCGGGCCGGCGGTGGCGGTCGCGACCGTCGTGCTCATGCAGGCGTGGCGCGGCCACGTCACCCCGGCACCCGTGTGGCGTCCGCTCGTCGCGCTCGGCACGGTGTCCTACGCCGCGTACCTGTGGAACTACCCGCTGACGCTGTGGCTGCGCCCCGTCCTCGACGACGCCGCGGGCCTGGTCGCCCTGCCCGCGACCGTCCTGGCGGCGACGGCGAGCTGGTGGCTGGTGGAGCGACCGGTGCAGCGGCGCGGCCGGCCGGCCGTTCCCCGCGTCCACGTCGGGTAGCCCTGGACCACGACGTCCTCGATGCCGACGGCCGGTTGGTGTGCCGGATCCCCCGAGCATCCCGCGCCGGCGGAGTCCTCAGAATCACATGCCGGGGTGACATTCGTGTTTCCGGACAAGAATCGTCGGTATCGCGCGCGCGTCATTTGTTTCGAGCGCGTTAACCCCGGCCACAGTTGGATAACAACGCGTTGCATGCCCCCTGCAACTATTTCTCGCCACCGCCGGTTCACCTACTCTCACCGCGTCCACACCACGGACCGCGACGCGCCACCCCACCCCGCGGCGGGCGTCATCCGGCGGACACCGACACCGCCTTCGACCGGAGGAACTCATGACAAGCAGGCGCCTCGCAGCTCTCACCGCCCTCGGCCTGACCGGGGCGCTCGCCCTGACGGCCTGTGCGTCCGACGCGGACCCGCAAGCCGCGCCGAGCGACGCGAGCGGCGGCATCGTCACCGTCCACAACGGCGAGCCGCAGAACCCGCTGATCCCGACCATGACCAACGAGGTCAACGGCGCCCTCGCGGTGCAGAACCTGTTCGCCGGGCTCGTGTACTACGACGCCGAGGGGGGCGTGCACAACGAGGTCGCCGAGTCGATCGAGTCGCCGGACAACCAGACCTGGACGATCACGATCGCCGACGGGTGGACCTTCGGCGACGGCACCCCGGTGACCGCCGAGAGCTTCGCGAAGGCCTGGGACTACGGCGCCGCACTGGACAACAAGCAGAGCCTGTCGTACTTCTTCGAGCCCATCACCGGCTTCTCGTACGACGAGAACACCTCCCTGATCGAGGCCGGCGGCCTCGTGGTCGAGGACGACAGCACGCTGGTGGTGTCCCTGGCGCAGCCGGAGTCGGACTTCCCGATCCGCCTGGGCTACGCGGCGTTCTTCCCGCTCCCGGAGTCGTTCTTCGAGGACCCCGAGGCGTTCGGCGAGGCACCGGTGGGCAACGGCCCGTACGTGCTCGAGTCGTGGGAGCACGACTCGAGCATCTCGTTGGCGCCGAACCCGGACTACACCGGCAACCGCGCACCGCAGAACGCGGGCCTCGAGCTCGTCGCGTACACCGACGAGGACTCGGCGTACAACGACCTGCTGGCCGGCGAGCTCGACATCATCAAGAACGTGCCGTCGTCGGCGTTCGCGACGTTCGAGGACGAGCTCGAGGGCAGGTCGGTGAACCAGCCGGCGGCCGTCATCCAGGTGATGACCGTCCCCGAGTGGCTGCCGGAGTTCCAGGGCGACGCCGGCATGCTGCGCCGCCAGGCGGTGTCCCACGCGATCGACCGGGCGGCGGTCACCGAGACGATCTTCTCCGGGTCGCGCACCCCCGCCACGGACTTCACGTCCCCGGTGATCGACGGCTGGACCGAGGACATCCCGGGCAACGACGTGCTCGACTACGACGCCGACCTCGCCGCCGACCTGTGGGCACAGGCCGAGACGCTCGCGCCGCTGGGCGACTACACGCTGCAGATCGCCTCGAACGCCGACTCCGACCACCAGACCTGGGTCGACGCGGTGTGCAACAACATCCGCACGGTGCTGGAGATCGGCTGCGAGTTCTTCCCGTACCCGACCTTCGACGAGTACCTCGACGCGCGCGACTCCGGCACCGTGCCGGGGCTGTTCCGGGGTGGCTGGCAGGCCGACTACCCGGCCATGAGCAACTTCCTCGGCCCGATCTACGGCACCGGGGCGGGCTCGAACGACGGCCAGTGGTCCAACGCGGCCTTCGACGCCAAGCTCGCCGAGGCGAGCGGGGCCACCGAGCCGGACGACGCGGTCGAGCTCTACATGGAGGCCGAGGCCATCCTGTTCGAGAACCTGCCCGGCATCCCGCTCTGGTACAACAACGCCACCGGCGGCTGGGCCGACACGGTCGACGACGTCGCGTTCGGCTGGGACTCCGACCCGATCCTCTACCAGGTCACCAAGAGCGAGTGACGCCGCGCGGCCCCGGTGCCCGTCCCCTTCGGACGGCACCGGGGCCGCCCTCGGTACCGGGTCGGACGCGACGGAAGCGACATCACCCATGCGCTGGTACATCGGCCGCAGGCTCCTGCAGGTCATCCCCGTCTTCCTGGGAGCGACGCTCCTGCTCTACGCCTTGGTCTTCCTGCGCCCGGGTGACCCCGTCCTGGCCCTCGGCGGCGAGCGCGGGCTCCCCGAGTCGGTGCAGGAGCAGATCCGCGCGGAGTTCCACCTCGACGAGCCGTTCCTCGTGCAGTACCTGCTGTACCTCAAGGGCATCGTCACGTTCGACCTGGGCGTGACGTTCACGGGCCGCGAGGTCTCGGAGGTCATCGCCCAGGCGCTGCCCGTGACGTTCCAGCTGGCGGTCATGGCCCTGGCCATCGAGGCCGTCTTCGGCATCGGGTTCGGCCTGGTCGCCGGGATGCGCAAGGGCGGGCTGTTCGACTCCGGCGTGCTGGTGCTCAGCCTGCTGCTCATCGCCGTCCCGACCTTCGTCGTGGGCTTCGTCCTGCAGATCGTCGTCGGTGTGAACCTCGGCTGGCTGCCGGTCACGGCAGGACGCGATCCGGACTTCGTCAGCCTGCTGATGCCGGCGACCGTGCTCGCGGCGACGTCGTTCGCGTACGTGCTCCGGCTGACCCGGACGTCCGTGCAGGAGAACCTGTCGGCGGACTTCGTGCGCACCGCCCGCGCCAAGGGTCTGTCCCGCTCGCAGGTGACCGGGAAGCACGTCCTGCGCAACTCCCTGATCCCCGTCGTCACGTTCCTCGGCGCCGACCTCGGCCAGCTCATGAGCGGCGCCATCGTCACGGAGGGCATCTTCAACATCCACGGGGTCGGCGGCACCCTCTTCGACGCGATCACGCGCGGCGAGAGCGTCACCGTCGTGGCCCTCACCACCGTGCTGGTGCTCGTCTACATCGTCGCCAACCTCGTGGTCGACCTGCTCTACGCCGCCCTCGACCCGAGGATCCGCTATGCCTGACACCCCCGTGCCCACCGGTGTCGTCCGCACCGCCCGCACCGCCCCGCGCCCGGGCCAGGAGCACGTCGCGCAGCCGCTCGACGACGGCGACCTCGGCGCCGTCGACGCGGTCGTCACGACGAGCGCGCCCGTCGGCTTCTGGCACGAGGCGTGGCGGGACATGCGGCGCCGACCCCTGTTCTGGGCGTCGGCCGTGCTGATCACCACGGCACTGCTGGTCGCCGCGTTCCCCGGCATGTTCACGTCGATCGGCCCGCGCACGTGCGCACTGTCCGACGCCCTCGCCGCACCGCGTGGCGGGCACCCGTTCGGGTTCGACCGGCAGGGCTGCGACATCTACTCGCGCACGATCCACGGCGCCCGCGCGTCGGTGACCGTGGCGCTGCTCACGACCGGCCTCGTCGTGGTCGTCGGGACCCTGACGGGCGCCGTCGCGGGGTACGTCGGCGGCTGGGCCGACACGGTGCTGGCCCGGCTGACCGACATCTTCTTCGCGATCCCGCTGGTGCTCGCCGCGATCGTCATCATGAGCCTGGCGAGCGACCGCACGGCGCTGACCGTGGCGCTCGTGCTCGCGTCCTTCGGTTGGCCGCCGATCGCGCGCATCGCGCGCGGCACCGTCATGTCGGTGAAGAACAACGAGTTCGTGACCGCCGCCCGGTCCCTGGGGATGGGCCGCGGCGGGATCCTGTTCCGGCACGTGCTGCCCAACTCGGCGGCGCCGATCATCGTGTACGCGACCGTCGCGCTGGGCACGTTCATCGTCGCGGAGGCGACGTTGAGCTTCCTCGGCATCGGGCTGCCGCCGTCCACCGTGTCGTGGGGCGGCGACATCTCCCAGGCGCAGGGCGCCATCCGCACCGACCCCGGGATCCTGCTGTACCCGGCCGGGGCCCTGGCCCTGACGGTCCTCGGCTTCGTCATGATGGGCGACGTCGTGCGCGACGCCCTCGACCCGAAGGCACGAACACGATGAGCACCCCCACGCCCCGCACCCCCGCCGACCCGACGGTGCCGCTGCTCGAGATCCGCGGGCTGGAGGTGACGTTCTCGACGTCCGGCGGCCCGGTGCAGGCCGCGCGCGGCGTGGACCTCACCGTCTACCCCGGGCAGTCCGTCGCCATCGTCGGCGAGTCCGGCTCCGGCAAGTCCACGACCGCGCACGCGGTCATCGACCTGCTGCCTGGCACCGGCCGGGTCACCGCCGGCAGCATCCGGTTCGCGGGTCGCGAGCTGGTCGGGCTCGCGCGCCGCGACGTCGAGGCCCTGCGCGGCGACCAGATCGGTCTCGTCCCGCAGGACCCCATGTCGAACCTCAACCCGGTGTGGAAGGTCAGCTCCCAGGTCGACGAGGCGCTGCGGGCCAACGGGTTCCGCGGGTCACGGGCCGAGCGGCGGGCGCGCGTCACCGAGCTGCTCGCCGAGGCCGGCCTGCCCGACGCCGAGCAGCGCGCGGACCTGTACCCGCACGAGTTCTCCGGCGGCATGCGCCAGCGTGCCCTCATCGCGATCGGCCTCGCCGCGCGCCCGCGCCTGCTCATCGCCGACGAGCCGACGTCCGCGCTCGACGTGACGGTGCAGCGCCAGATCCTCGACCACCTCGACGTGCTCACCTCCGAGCTCGGCACCGCGGTCCTGTTCATCACGCACGACCTCGCGCTGGCCGCCGAGCGCGCCGAGCACCTCGTCGTCATGTACCGCGGGCAGGTCGTGGAGTCCGGCCCGGCGCGGCAGATCATCGCCGAGCCGCAGCACCCGTACACGCGGCGGCTCGTGGCGTCCGCGCCCTCGCTGTCGTCGCGCCGCATCCAGGTCGCGCACGAGCGCGGCGAGCAGGCCACCGACGACCTGCTGGCGCGGCACGCCGACGAGCCCGAGCCGCAGCGCGACGAGATCGTGGTGGCGTCGCACCTGACGAAGGTCTTCCGGATGCGTGGGCGGGCGGCGCAGGGCTTCACCGCGGTCGACGACGTGAGCTTCTCGCTCGCGCGCGGGCGCACGCTCGCCCTGGTCGGCGAGTCCGGCTCGGGCAAGTCGACCGCGGCGAACATGGTGCTCGGCCTGCTGGAGCCGACGTCGGGGACCGTCCAGTTCGACGGGGAGGACGTCGCTCGGCTGAGCGGGCGGCGCGCGCTCGCGTTCCGCCGCCGGATCCAGCCGGTGTTCCAGAACCCGTACGGGTCGCTCGACCCGCAGTACTCGGTCTACCGGAGCCTGGAGGAGCCGCTGCGGCTGCACAGGGTCGGCGACCGCCGCTCGCGCGAGGCGCGCGTGCGCGAGCTGCTCGACATGGTCGCGCTGCCCGCGGCCACGATGCGCCGGTTCCCCAACGAGCTGTCCGGCGGGCAGCGCCAACGCGTCGCGGTCGCCCGCGCGCTGGCCCTGCAACCCGAGGTCGTCGTGCTGGACGAGGCCGTCTCCGCGCTCGACGTGCTGGTGCAGGCGCAGGTCCTCGAGCTGCTGGCCGGGCTGCAGCGCGAGCTCGGCCTGGCCTACCTGTTCATCACGCACGACCTGGCCGTGGTGCGGCAGATCGCCGACTCGGTCGTCGTCATGCGCGCCGGGAAGATCGTCGAGCACGCGCCGACCGACGAGGTGTTCGACTCCCCGCGCGAGGAGTACACCCGCGACCTGCTCGCGGCGATCCCCGGGGCAGGGCTGGCGGTGCCGACGGCCGGCTGAGCGCTGTCGACACGGTCGGGGTCGTCCGGGACTCCCACGCGACCCGCGTCCGCGCCATGCTGGTCACCCGGCCGCCAGGCGCGCGGCCCCATCGGAGGGCAGGACGATGAGGACGATCCGAGGCACGGCACTGACGATCCTGCTGGGCGTGGCGCTGGCCGGGTGCGCCGGCAGCAGCGGGAGCACGGGCAGCACCGATCCGGGCGACGTCGCACCCACACCCGCACCGTCACCGTCCGCGACGGCGGACGCGGTCCCGTCCGTCGCCGAGACCACGTTCCCGGGCGCACCCGGGGACGTCACCGAGGGCGAGACCGCCGTCGTCGCCGGCGACGACGCCCGCCACCTGCAGGTGGTGACGTACGGCAGCAGCACGTGCCCCGTCCTGCCGACGGCCGTCACGTGGGACGACAGCACCGAGGTGCTGAGCATCACGCTGAGCGGGCCCGAGATGTACGACCGCCCGTGCACCATGGACTTCGTCCCCACGACGAGCGTCGTCGCCCTGCCCGACGACGCGCCGGACGCCGCCGGGCTGACCGTGGAGGTGGCAGGGCGCAGCCTCGTCGTGGAGTGAGAGACGCCGCGGCGCGGGGGTCGCGGCCGGGGTGGTCGACGGTCAGGCGAGCACGATGCGCGCCCGGCGGACCGTGATCTCCTCCTCGCACGCCGTCGCCCACTCGCGGCGCGGGCCCCGCATGGTCGGTACGGGAGCGAGGAACAGCGCCACCACCGTGCCGCGCGCGTACGCGCCGCGCGGGGGGACGTCGTGCGCACGCGCCTTGGCGTACGTCTTGCCGAACGCCGCGAGGTGCGCCTCGAGGAGCGCGCTCAGCGCCCGACGGGCAGGCCCGGGCAGCAACGACATGTCGACCTCTCTTCCGTCCCCGTCCTCGCGACGGCCCGCTGGTGGAAGCGGCGAGTGTCCCGCTGGCCGCTGTGCACCGGGCGCGTGGGGCCCGCCGAGGGCGCCGAACTGGTCCACGACTTCGTCCGGGGCCCCCTCTCCCCGACGGGTGGCAGCGGGCGACCCGCAGTCCGCGCGGGAACGACGAAGGCCCAGCACCGTGGGGTGCTGGGCCTTCGATCGATCTGCGCGCCCGAAGGGACTCGAACCCCCAACCTTCTGATCCGTAGTTATGGGGCGATCGAAACGGCTCATCCCAGACCGGTCGAAGCGGTCCCGTCTCTGCAGGTCAGCCGACTGTCGCCGCGTCGCCGCAGCCCGCCTGATGTCGCCCTGAGCCATCGCAGGTACGCACACCGAACGCACACCCCGGGCGTGGCCAGTCGCGTGGATCGACCTCACTAGCCCGGCGGATCCGGGATCAGCCGGGACCGCCCTCGGCCATCTCGTCCTCGGCTTCGCACCAGTGGTCCCCGGCGTGGTCTGGCTCCAGGCGGCAATGAACACCGCCCAACTTGCGTCGCCCGTACGGGAAGTACAACGCATCGCACCAGTTGTTGTCGGTCAACAGTTCACAGTCCCTTCGTTGGGATGCGTTGGCACGGACCAGCAGTCATGGGCAGTCCGAGTCGCAACTGGTGCAGTGCCATCCGTTGCGGTTCTCGCACCAGACGAAGGTCTTCGCGCCACAGTCCACACACTTGCCGTGTGGGACGTGTTCGAGGTCCACGGGTCGCACTACTTCTTCTTCGCTGCTTCCTTCTTGAGCTTCGCCATTCTCTCCAAGAGGTTGGCCTTCTCGGTAAGGCGCTTGGCTTCAGCCCGGAGCTCCCGGGGGGTGCGGTTCTTGGCTCCTGGAGTACGTCCCATGTCTCCTCCTGTGTGGGTAAGCATATGATTTATCTGTAATTCTTCCTTCACCGATTCACTGTAATGCTCACGCCGGTCCGGCACCAGGGCCTGCTCGGTGATCTACCGCCGCGGATCGGGCGATGCGAGTGCGTCACCGAAGGGTCCGGGGAGGTCCAGGACGTGACGTCACCAGTTACGCCGGAGTCGGAGTCGGTAGGCGCTACGGCAACGGTGAGGCGCCGCCCGGAGGGCATCTCCCCCTCCGCGAGCAGGAAGCCATCCGCCCTGCCGACGCCCGCAGTCACCTGAGCTTGTGCTCGTCCCTACGGGCACAGACGGGCCGGACCGAAGCGGGCACGCAGCGGCGGGTACCCGCCTCGGGCGCCGGCATCGCGACCGGGATCGCCAGATCTCACCGCGGGCTAGCGTGCCGTGGCGACCTCGCGGTCAACGGGATCGTGAACGCCCCCGGCATCACCGTCGGGCAGTTCTTGTAGTCGTGGATCGACCAGGACGCCCACCTCGCGTCCCTGCGTCCGTCGACGCGCTCGGAGTACGTGCGCTACACCCGCAAGTTCCTGATCCCGCGACTCGGGCGCCACCGACTCACGAAGCTGACCGGCCGCGAAATCCGGGCTCTGCTGGACACCATGGCGAAGGACGGGGCGGGCGAGGCGACCCGACGGCTGACCCTGGCCTCACTGCGATGTGCACTGGATGCCGCCGTCCACGCCAACCTCATCCCGTCGAGCCCAGCCATCGGCGTCAAGGCTCCGAAGCCCTCGGGCAAGGGCGGTGCCGGCCTGTGGCCGCTCGAGCAGTTCGACATGTTCCTCAGTGCGACCTCCGACCACCGGCTCCGGCCCCTGTTCGAGCTCACGGCGCGGCTCGGCCTGCGTCGAGGCGAGGTCTGCGGCTGCGGTGGGAGGACGTCGACCTCCTAGCGCGGATCGTGACGGTCCGGCGCAGCCTCGTCATGGTGGGCAGCACAGTCCGCGAGGGCGACCCCAAGACGAGTTCCGGCTCCGACCGCGAGATTCCATTCGGCGAGCACGTCGCAGACGTCCTGGAGCAGTGGAAGGCCACGCAGGACGCCGACCGACAGCAGTGGGGGACGCCTGGCGAGGAACCGGCCGGCTCTTCACCCGGGAGGACGGGTCCGACCTCCGACCCGACGTCGTCGGGAAGCTCTTCACGAGGCTTTCGAAGGAAGCCTTCCTACCCCCGATGAGGTTCCACGACCTCCGTCACCTCAGCGCGTCCGCGATGATCGCGGCGGGAGTCGCGCTCGAGATCGTCAGCAAGCTGCTGGGCCACTCGTCCATCGGCGTGACGAGCGGCATCTACTCGCACCTGCTCCGGCCCGCGGGCGTCGACGCGGCCGCCCGAACGACGCCTTCTGGGCCTCGAATCGAGCCTCCAACGGTGGTGCCGCCCCTGACCGGCGCGCGAGTGCTCCTGCGTAGGCATCTCCGACGCGCCCGTCATCACGTCAGGGACAGGCGCCGCCGGTCCACGGGCAGATCGACGGGTCATACCAGCCGCCAAGACGCACCCGGATGAACTCAACGTTCGGCGCCCAGTCCGGATTCAGGACTCGTGCCACCGTCAGGATCGAGACGTCGGCTACACCGGCGAGTTTCAGCGCCGCAGCCGCCGACTGTGCGTGCCCGCCGCGGACCCACGAGTCGTCGATGAGGATGACGTGTGGCCGATACGGAGGCGGCGTCACGACGAGGAAGTTCTCAGGGCGGAGCTCGCGGACGCTTACGGGGTTCGGTGACGGCGCCAGCACGATCTCATGCCCCGGTTTCGCAAGCGCCTGCAAGAGCACCCGAAGCGGCTGAGGTCTGTCTGGACGTCGGGTCGACGGAACCACAGCCCATCCGATGTCGGCCGGATTCCCGGCCAACTTGGCGTCGCATGCGCCATGACCCTGGAGCCCGATGGCCAGCAATGAGCTCATCATGTCCGACAGCGACGGCCCCGGGTTGTCAGCCTTGTAGCCCCTCACGAGCTTGTACGCCTGCGAGTCATACTCGACGGCGTACACGAGCGAAGCGACGCGGTCAGCGGTCCGGTGGGCACTGCTGGCGTGGCCCGAGCAGGGGATGCACCGCTCGTACCCATCAACCGGCGCCGCGCACACTGCGCAGGTGACCCTGTGCTCGCGAATCGTGTTGCGCAGGTATCCACCCGCCTGGCTGACCACCAGGTCTGCGACGCGCTGGACCCGCGGCGGCAGGACGCGAGTCATGCAGCGGACGGAGCCAAGTCCCGCAGGGCGGCCCTCAGGGCCTCCTGCTCACCCAGAACCTGCTCGATCGCGGACTGCAGCTCACCGGTGCCCGCCACGACGTACACGCCACGACGTTCCGCCAGCGCCGCTCCCCATTGGGTCGTCTCAGCGACCGCTCTGGCGAGGATCACCGGGCGCCCGTGCTGAGTCGCGAGCCGAGCCTGGATTCGGGTCCCGCTCGTCTCCCCGGCCTCTACAACGATCGTCGCGTGGCCGTACCCGGACATCGTCGCGTTGCGCATCGGGAAGTTGTACTTGGTAGGTGGTGCGTCTGGGAGGAACTGCGAGAGCACGAGCCCACGTTCCTCGATCTCGCGCTGAAGGGCACGGTTCTCGGCCGGGTACGACTTCCGGATGCCTGTACCGATGAACGCGACGGTCCGTCCACCGGCAGCAAGGGCTGCTCGATGGGCCGCGGAGTCGATGCCGGCTGCGAGACCGGCGATGACAGTGAGGCCCTTCTCGACGAGGAGCTCTGCGGCGGCCGCCGCCATGCTCAGCCCGAGAGGCGATGCATGCCTTGAGCCGACCACCGACATGCCCCGGTCGTCAGACAAGAGGTGACCGGACGCAAACAGGAACGGTGGCGTCTCGCGGATGTCCAGCAACCGACGCGGGTAGTCGGGGTCCATGACGGTGACGAGCCGGAGACCCATGCGTTCCCACTCGACCAGATCAGCTTCCGCAGACTCGAGTGCCGCAACCACCTCGGGATCGGGCAGCAGGCTCTGCGACGTCCGCTCTTCCAGCAGGCACGTCGCGCTCCCGAGGAAGGCGACCTCCGTCGCTAACTCGGGCCACGTCGACTTCCCAGGCCGGATCTTGAGCAACGCGAGGAGAGCGGCTCGCTCAGCGTGGACGTCGTGGGCCATGCCGCCAGAGTATGCCTCCAGGCACCGACACCCCCGTCGAGGGGGCCAGGTGTTGGAGACGACATGCGCCGGTCGTCCTACCAGGCGACGAGGGACCACCCCGCCGCGCCGAAGCGGCGCGCCCGGCTACTGCTTGTTCGCCGGTGCAGGTACGCACACCTAACGCACACCGGCCGCCCCAGTTGGGACGGCCGGTGAGCGTTACTGCAGGTCAAGCACTGCGCGCCCGAAGGGACTCGAACCCCCAACCTTCTGATCCGTAGTCAGATGCTCTATCCATTGAGCTACGGGCGCACGGCCCTCGCGGGCCGACCAGAACGATACAGGCACGAGGGCCGGACCCAAAACGCGAATGGTGCGTCGTCGGCCACATCCGGGCTCCGCCGGGCCCGCCACGCTTCCGCTACCGGACGGTAAGGGGCCGTTCGGGCCGCGTTTCACCCGCGCACGCTCGGCCGACCGGGTGGCTCGTCACGGTCGCGGGGCGCGGGAGTGCACATGTGTGTCACCGTGACGGCTCGCCGCGGGTCCGACGACGTCCCCGCACGTCACGAGCATGCAGGAGGGCACGGTGGTCGGTCGCCATGACCGCAGCGGGGTACGGGAGGCGCGCGCAGAACCGCTCACGAGGGCCTGGGCTGTGACTGGCGTCGAGGCCGGGCCGTGAGCGCACGGGAGGTGCACGACGCCCTGCACGGCTGGGCGGCCCGGCTGGTCTCGCTCGGCGCGATCGTCGTCACACGCCTGCGCCCCGGCCTCACGTGGGTCGAGGCCCAGGACCTGGCGCACGAGCACGGCTACGACCTCACGGAGGAGGTCGCGGCGCTGTGGACGTGGCGCGACGGCGTGGGAGCGCGCCCAGGGCGTCCTGCCGCCCACCTCGCGCCCGGGCAGGACTTCGCGTCGCTGGACGAGAGCCTGCGTCACTCCGGCGACTACCTGCGCGCCTCACAGGCCGAGGAGCGCGCCGGGACCGCGGTCGGGACACCGTGGCAGCCGCACTGGGTCGTCGCCGTGCACGGCCACGCGATGCCGCTCGTCCTCGACGGGTCACGTCCTGGCCCGGACACCTTCCGCCACGACCCTGCGGCCGACCCGCTCGTCGTCGCCCACTCCACGCTCCCCCAGCGCATCGCCCGGTGGCACGACATGCTCGACACCGGCACGTGGCGCATCGCCCGCGACGGCACGTGGGACGTCGACCTGTCCCACCTGACCGAGTCGCCGCACACACCCCGGACCGACGTCACGTAGGGGTGTCAGCCGCCCGGGCCGTCAACTGCTGGGGCGCAGCTGCGACGCGGGGACGATCTCCTGCACCTGTGAGCTGCTCGACCAGCGCAGCTGGATCGTGGCGTTGCGCAGACCGTCGAAGTACTCGAGCCGGATCGGCACGGCCTGACCGGCCTGCAGCGCGATCCTCCCGGTGTCCACCCGTTCGGCGTGGTTGCTCCACTGGTTGATGACGAGCGTCCCGTCGACCCAGAGGCGGACGCCGTCGTCGCTCGTCGTGGAGAACGTGTACGTCTGCGAGTAGCGCGGCACGATCGACCCCGTCCACCGCACGGAGAACGTGTCGGCCCCGATGCCGGCGATCGGGGCCGCGGTCCCCCACGTGAAGGCGATGGTCGGGTCGACGCGCGTGACGCTGGTCCCCGTCAGGTCGGAGTTGTCGAAGTACGTGCCGCTCAGCCCGCCCCCCTGGGACGGCGACAGCGACGCCGTGAGGGTCGTCGCGCTGGTGGGGGTGGTCCACGTGCGGGTCGCGGCCGTCGAGCCGTCGGACCACCGGTCGAACACGTAGGGGACGCCCTGCGCGTCGCTCTGCGCCGGCACCCCGAGCTGCAGGTCGAAGCCCGCCCACGAGGTCACGGTCGTCGGTCCGGTGACGGTCTGGCCGTTGACCGTGAGGGTGCGGCCGGCGGGCGACGTGCCGAGCGTGACGGCGACCTTGCGCGGCTGGAGGTCGCGCGTGACGGTCGTCGAGACGCCCTGCGAGTCGGTCGCGGTCAGGCTGACCCGCAGGTAGCTGTTGGCCGCCGCGGCGAGGTCCTCCGGGCCGGGCGCGGTGAACGTCGTGCCCGTGCCGGTGACCGGGCCGAGGAACGGGTGCGTGTGGGCGTCGTGGACGCGGATGACGGTCCAGCTCAGGCGCGTGCCGGGCAGGGTGCCGTCCTGCGCGTCCGTCGCGGAGCCCGACAGCTGGATCGTCTGGCCGACGCTGAACGTCGCCCCCGCGGCCGGTGACGTGATGGTCGCCACGGGCGCGGTGTTGCCCGAGCTGATGCGCACCGTCACCGGTGAGGACGTCGCGCCCGCGGCGTCGCGGACCCGCAGCGTCGCCGTCCACGACCCGGCCGCGTACGTGTGGCGGACCGTGGGGGTCGTCGTCGTCGCGTCTGCCGTGCCGTCGCCGAAGCTCCACAGGTACGTCAGCGCGCCGCCGTCGGGGTCGCTGCTGCCCGAGCCGTCGAGCGTGGTGGTGAGCGGCGCGGCCCCGGTCGCCGGGCTCGCGGTGACCGCGGCCGTCGGCGGGCGGTTGGCGGTGCCCGTGTACGCGATCCGCCGGATCTCGCCGCCGTTCGCGTACGTCGTGTAGTAGAGCGCCTGGCTCCCGGCGTACGGACCGAACTCCAGGTGCACGGCGCCGCCCAGACCCGAGGCCAGGTCGGTGCGCGTGCCGCCGGACAGCATCATGATCCGGCCGCACACGTAGTCGGCGAAGAGGTACCCGTTCTCGTACGCGGCGGGCCACACGCCGTTCGGCACGAACGCCCCGCCGGTGATCGAGCCGCAGCCGGTGGACCGGGTGTAGTCGTGGATCGGGTCGGTCATCCCCGCCGGCAGCGAGGCCCCGCAGTTCGTCGCGGACCCCGTCTGGGCGCAGTGCCCCTCCCGCACGGGCCAGCCGTAGTCCGCGCCCGCGGTCCCGAGGTCGATCTCCTCCCACGCGTTCTGCCCCACGTCGTTCACGTGGAACACGGTGCCCGCGGCGTCGGGGTCGAACGCGAACCGGAACGGGTTGCGCAGTCCCCACGCGTAGGTCTCGCGGCAGATCGTCCCGGCGGCCACCGGGGCCAGCCGGCAGCTCGCGGTCCCGGCACCCAGGAACGGGTTGTTAGGAGCCGGGGCGCCCGTCGTCCGCTCGACGCGCAGCACCTTGCCGTTGAGCGTGTGGCGGTCCCGCGACGCGTCGTTGTTGCCGGCGCAGCCGCTGTCGCCCGCGTAGTCGCAGCCGCTGTCGCCCGTGGTGACGTACAGGTAGCCGTCCTTGCCGACGTGCAGGTCACCGGCGTTGTGGTTGCCTGCCGAGGAGTAGATGCCGTCCAGCAGGATGGTCTCGCTCGCCGGGTCCACCGTGTTGTCGTCGCGCAGCACGAAGCGCGAGACCCGGTTGGTCGGTGCACCCGCCGGGTTGGCGCCCTGGCTCGTCGGGCACGACGAGCTCGTGCCGCGCGCCGTGTAGAACAGGTAGATCGCACGCGTCGCCGGGTCCGGGTCGACAGCGACACCGAGCAGGCCGCGCTCCGAGTTGGTGCACAGGCGCCCGGCGAGGTCGAGCGCCGGGGTCGAGAGCAGCGAGCCCGCCGCGGTGCGTACCCGGAGGCGTCCGGCCTGCTGCGCCACGAGCATCCGCCCGTCCGCGGTGAACGCGATCGCCGTCGGGTTGTCGACGTCCGCGACCAGCGCGTCCGTGAATCCCGTGGGAACCGTGGCGGCGGACGCCGGCGGCGACACCACCGCCGTCACGCCCGCTGCGAGCAGCGCGGCCACCAGCACCTGCACGACCCGACCCCTGCTGCGCATCGCGACCCCCGTCTTCGTCGACGCTCCTCGTGCGACGAGCATGCATGCGCGCGGGTCGGGACGCAACGGGGCAATTCGGATGACGCCGACGATCCCCGCGCCCCCGCAGGTGGGCGCTCATGGGCGACCCTGGGGCCGTGGACACCCCCGACCTGCGCGTCCGCTTCGACGTGGACGACGCCGCCCTGACCCGACTGCACGCCCGCGCCTTCGGCAGCGCGGTGCCGACGGACGCGACGCCGTGGTCGGCACGCCTTGAGCGGTACGGCGTGAGCTGGGTGGGGGCGTTCGTCGACGACCGGCTCGTGGGGTTCGTCCACGCCTGCTGGGACGGCGGTGCGCACGCGTTCCTGCTGGACGCCGTGGTCGAGCCGGCGCACCAGGGGCAGGGCACCGGGCGCCGGCTCGTCGAACGGCTCGTCGTCGAGGTGCGCGCCGCGGGCTGCGCGTGGCTGCACGTCGACTTCGAGCCGCACCTCGAGGGGTTCTACCGGACGTGCGGGTTCGGTCCGACGGCTGCGGGCCTCCTGCGGCTGTGACCGTGGGACGACGAAGGCCCGGTCCCAGAGGACCGGGCCTTCGCGATGCGGAGACGGTGGGATTTGAACCCACGGAAGGGTTGACCCCTTCACGGCCTTAGCAGGGCCGCGCACTAGACCTGGCTATGCGACGTCTCCAGGACGTGGGCCAATGTACCGGCCGGGGGTCGCGGGACCAAAGCGTGAGGTGGGACGACGCGCGGCCCGCGAGCTCAGTGCTCGAAGCCCCACTCGCGGTCGGTGCACATCCGGGCCACGGCGAGCCCCACGGCGAGCGCCGTGACGACGAGCGCGGCCGACACCCCGTACGTCAGGGCCTCGCTCACCTCGCCGTTGCTCAGGTAGTACACGGCCCGGTACGCGGGCACGCCCGGGACCATGATCGTGACCGCCGGGACGTACACGGTGATGCGCGGGATGTTCAGGCGCGGCGCGATCCACGCGGCGAGCAGCCCCACGAGGAACGCGGCGACCGCGGCCGCGGCCTGCGGCGGCCAGTCGAACTGGGCGACGGCCTCGATGCGCAGGACGTTGGGCAGGGTCGCGACACCTGCGGCGACGAACGCCATGCGCCACGGGCTGTTGAACATCAGAGCGAAGCCCAGGACGCCGACGAACGACGCGAGCAGCCGCAGCAGCGTCATCGACGCGGGGTCGAGGGCCAGCGCGAGCGGCGGGTCGGGGCTCAGGCCGACGACGATCGACACCGCCCAGACGGCGAAGGCCGCCGACACGAAGATCATGAGCGCCCAGGTCAGGCGCGCGACCCCCGCCGAGAAGTCGAGCTTGGCGAGGTCGAGCGCACCCGTCGCCAGCGGGAACCCCGGGACGAGGAACAGGGCCGCGGCCACGTACCCGGCCTCGTGGACCCCGCCGGTGAGGCCGAGCAGGTGCAGCGCCTGCACGAACCCCAGGTACGACAGGCTCGCGAGGGTCGCCGCGAGCATCGTGACGCCGAACTGGTTGAAGCCGCGGTGCAGCATGACCCGCCGCAGCGCCTGGCCCAGCCCGGCACCGACGAACGCACCGAGGACCTCGATCACGCCGCCGTTGTTGAGGAAGGCGAACGCCGCGCACGCGACCGCCGCCCACAGCGCGTTGAGCGCGACGGGGTACAGCGGCGGCTTGGCGGTGATCCGGTCGATCTCGGTGGTGAGCTCGTCGACCGTGACGGGCGCACGGGCCTCGACGCGCTGCGCGAGCAGCTCGAGCTCGGCCAGCCGGTCGGTGTTGACGCCGACGGCGCGGACCTCGGTCACCTCGGTGCGGAACGAGCGGCCACGGTGCGACGTCGTCGTGATCTCCGTGAGCGTGACGTGCGCCTGGTGCCGGTCGATGCCCAGTGCCGCCGCGACGCGCGCCATCGACGCCTTCACGCGGTACGACCCGGTCCCCGACGCGAGGCTGAGCCGCCCCACGCGCAGCACCGCCCCCGAGCGGCGGATCAGCTCGAGCTCGTCGTCGTCAGGTTCGGTCGGCACGAGGCCATCATGACCGGACGCGTCGGTCGGCTGCGGGACGTCCGCCCCAGGGAGGTGCCGGGACGAGGGGGTTCGTGGCGACGGTCACACGCCCGCCGGCGGGCCACCCGCAGCGGGTGAGGCGGTCAGGGCAGCTCGTCGGACGCGCGTCGCTCCTGGTCGCGGGCCCGGTCGGCCGCCTTCGTCGCGCGCTCCAGCTCCCGGGCGGCCGCGCGCACCACCTTCTCGTGCTCGCGGGCCCGCGCGCGTGCCGTGACCAGCGCCTCGTCGACGCGGGGCAGTGCGGCGCGGGCGTCGGCGAGGCGTCGGCGGACGTCGGCGAGCGCGCGGACGAGCTCCTCCTCCGCGGCGTACGCGGCCGTCGACGCGGTCTGGGCGTCCTCCAGGGCGACGACCGCCTGCTGCTCGGCCGCCGCGCTGTCCTCGTGCCGGGTACGCGCACGCTCGAGGTCCGCGTCCGCCGCCTCGCGCGCTGCGACGGCCTGCTCGTGCCGCCGCCGCAGCCGTTCGCGCTCACGCTCCTGCCGCTCGCCCTCGCGCGCCTCGGACGTCGTCCGGGCCGACGCGCGGTCCGGTGACGTGGTGGCGCCGTCGGCGTCGGCGTCGCGACCTCCGCCAGAGGCGTCACCGCCGGGAACCCCCGCTCCGGCGTCACCACCGCGACCCCGGGCACCTGGCGCAGCGGCGCGACCGCGCGCCGCTCCGGCACGGCTGCTCCCCCCCGACGCACCCTCCGCACCGGTACCCCCGTCGACCGGCTCCCCCGCGCGCCCGCTCCCGCGCGCAGAGGAGTGTGAAGCGTTGGTGCCGGAATCCGGCAACAACGCTTCACGGTCTGGTGCGTCGGCCGGGCCGGCGGAGCCGAAGCCGACGTGCTCGGTGCCGTGCGTGAGGGTGCCGGCGGCGACGGCGTCGGCGACGCGCGGGTCCGCGAGCGCCGCCGTGAGCGTCTGCTCGACCTCCTGCGCGGCGGCGGTCGACACCTTCTGCCCCGCGTCAGCGGCGAGCCGGCGGGCCCGCGTGACCAGGCCGGACACCAGCGCGCGACGCTGCTTGCCCAGCTCGCGCAGCGCCGGCCCGTCGAGCGACCGTTCGGCGTCCCGCATGCCCTCACCCAGGTCGCGCAGCGCGTCGGCGAGGGAGGCGTCGTCCCGGACCAGCAGGTTCACCGCCCAGGCGGCGACCGTCGGCTTGCGGAGGGACGCGATGCGCCCGGCGAGCTCCTTGTCCTTCGCCGCCTTCGCGGCCCGGACGGCGGCGTCCCGACGCGCGACGAAGTCGTCCAGCGTCCCCCCGTACAGCTCGTCGACGACGTCGTCCATCCCGGCCACACCCCCAGCCTGCCGTGCGGCGACGCCCCCGCCCACCACCCGGGGGCGCGAGAGTGCAATCCAGCGCACCCCCGGTCACTGGATCGCACTCTCACCACCAGGGACGGACCACCGCGGAGCGCCACCGCCCACCACCCGGGGGCGCGAGAGTGCAATCCAGCACACCCCCGGTCACTGGATCGCACTCTCACCACCAGGGACGGACCACCGCGGAGCG